>Ga0207681_10002186_pt1 | contig 12458 bp, 13 predicted proteins | sample KBSS53metaG_FD_184324 | JGI IMG/M metagenome (GOLD analysis project Ga0207681, IMG submission 184324) | Switchgrass rhizosphere microbial communities from Kellogg Biological Station, Michigan, USA - KBS S5-3 metaG (SPAdes) (version 2) | ecosystem: Host-associated > Plants > Roots > Rhizosphere... | reverse complement strand
GGTGCGCGAGTTCGGCGCTGCGTACCTGCACATCGTCGGCGCCTTCTATGGGCTGTATGGCTTCGGGCTGGCATTGTTCTTTGCCTCGCAGGGCGCCGGGCGGATGTTCTGGCCGTTGGCGGGCAGTGGTGCTCGGCTGGTGCTCGTGGCGCTGGGCGGCTGGGTCTGCGTGCATGTACTGCAGACCTCGGCGAGCGGCTTGTTCGCTGTGGTGGCGATGAGCCTGGCCCTCTACGGCTTGATCATCGCCGGCGCGATCAAATTCGGCAGCTGGACGCGATAGGCTGACAAGACAGAGAGCGCACACGACCTGGCACCGACCATTTGGAGAGCATGAACATGGACGGCAAAGCAGAAGTTGCGCTCATCGTCGGCGGAGGGCCTGGCATCAGCGCCAGCTGCGCCCGGTTGTTCTCGCATCAGGGCTTGAAAGTGGCGGTCGCGGCGCGCGACGCACACAAGCCCGCGTTGCAGGCGCTGGCACGAGAGCATGGCGTTACCGTTATCTCGTGCGACGCCTCGGCTCCGGCGTCGGTTGCCGCGATGTTCAAAGAGGTGTCGCGCTCGCTGGGTGCGCCCAGACTGGTGATACACAACATCGACGGCCGCCCGCGCGACCTGTTTCGCAAGTCGATCACCGAGGCCGATCCAGCTGCGGTGCTGGCAACGCTGACGAATTCAACGTTCAGCGCGTTTCTCGTTGGCCAGCAGGCGGCAAAGACGATGCTTTCGCTGGATGGTCACGATGGTCACAAAGGCACGATCGTGTTTACCAACGCCAGCGCTGCCCTGAAAGGTTATCCCCGTAGCGGTGCGTTTGCCGCAGCCTGCTACGGCAAGGCGGGCCTTGCCCAGAGCATGGCCCGCGAACTGATGCCGCAGGGGATCCACGTGGCGCAAGTCCCTATCGATGCTGCGATCGGCTGGGAGCAACCGGATGGTTCACGCGCGCATCGCCTCGCCGGTGAGACTGTGGATGACAACATGGCGCACCCGGACCGAATCGCCGAGGTGTATTGGCAACTTCACCGGCAGCACAAGTCGACCTGGGCGTTCGAAGTGGTGCTGCGCCCTTGGAAAGAGAACTGGTAGGCCTAGGCGCTCGGATTTGGACTGAAGACATCGATCAGAACTCGATCACGTCAGTGGAGCGGTAGCGATGGCTGAAGTCAGATGGCGGGGCTCGGCGGCGGCGGAGCCGGGGCTCGGAGGCCAGCGACCAGGGATGAGAATTCGCTGCAACCAGACTACAGCCGGAAAAATCGTACCGGCTAAGTCGGTTCAGTCCGACACCACAGCAACTGCATGCTGCTTCTCCCAGGAGAACGAGTGTGTTCCTCGGAAGCGTCAAGAGTGCGGAACCGCTGGCTTCGCCTCAGCAACGCCCCGCGGAGGCCAGATCTGAAACACTGGATATTGGAAGCCTCAAATTGCTGGTTTCATGGCAGCGAAAGGGCATCCACAACGCGATCGGGATGGGTGGGCATGGGTTGGAAGCCCCAAACGTAGCTTTGGTGTCGGGCGCGCCGCCGGCCGATAGAAACGAAGAGAGGGAAGGGTAGGGGTTCTCGCTTGCGCAGAGAACTTTGGTGACGGACTGGGCGCGACGGATCGATCGGCGGCTCGATGTCGGCTTGCCGGCTCGACGACTCGGCCGGCAGATTTCAGCAAGCGACCCGGAGCGGCCGGTCGCAGTCCCCAAGGCCACCAAAAAAGCGGACCATCGGCACATAGGCACCGGCCGTCTTCTCGCGAACGAAAAGACGCGGCTCGCTCACCGACCTCAGGGGACTTTCAGCTCTTCGGACTCATGGGGCGCCGCGGTAACTTGCTGGCGACTCAGGCTCCGGCCTGGGTGAGCACGATCTTGCCGAAGTGCGCGTTGCGCCGCATCAGGGCGAAAGCATCTGCGACCCGTTCGAGCGGCAGCCGCACGTCGATCGGCATGCCGAGTCGGCCGCTGCGCAGCGCGGACCAGAGGCTGGCCTTCACCTGCTCGCCGATCGCGCCGATTTCATCATTGGTACGGGTGCGAAACGTCGTCCCGAGGTACACGATGCGGCGCAGCGAGTGGAGGTCGAAGTCGAACGTGCCGCGGTCCCCCGCCATCCGGCCGACGTTGACGATGCGGCCGCCGAGCGCCGTCGCGCGCATGCTGTCGTTGATCAGCGGGCCGGCGAGGAAGTCGACGACGAGGTCGACGCCGCGGCTCCCGGTGCGCGCGAGCACCTCGTCGGCCCAGTGCGGGTCGCTGCTGTCGATCGCGACGTCGGCGCCGAAGTCGGCGAGGCGGGCGCGGCGATCGGCTTTCGTCGACGTGCCGAGCACGAGCCCAGCGCCGCGCAGCCTGGCGACCTGCAAGCTCATCAGGCCGACTCCCGATGACGCGCCGAGGACCAGGATCGATTGGCCTGAAGCGAGCTGCCCCAACGTCACGATCGCGACGTGCGTCGTGCGCAATGCGATCGTCAGGCACGCGCCGGTCTCGTAATCGATCGCCTCGCCCGGAAAGGCGAAGCAGCGCCGCCAGTCGGCAACAGCGTACTCGGCGAAGCCGCCGATCCCGGAGCACATGACGCGGTCGCCTGGGCGAAAGGCCGACACCTCGGCGCCCGCTTCGACGACGTCGCCAGACCACTCGAGGCCGAGCCGCGTTCCGACGCCGCCGTGCGCGCCGTGCGAACGCCCGTCGACGAGCAGCAAGTCGGCGCGGTTGAGTGAGCTGGCGCGGACGCGGACGAGGATTTCGGTAGGCCCCGGGCTGGGCCGGTCGACGTCGGCGACCGTGGGCCCGTCGTCGGTGAGGATCGTCGCCCTCACGGCTGCCGGCTCAGGCGAGGCCGAGCGAGCGCAACCGCGTCTCGGTAGAGCTGTACGGCCGCTCGCAGACGATCTTGTCCGAGCCGGGGGCGAATTCGAAGGTTGCCGCCATGCGGTTGCGGAACGAGCGGCCGGTCGGCTCGTACGTCCGCCCGTTGGCGCGCAGCGGCCCGAGGTGCGTACCCGACAGCCAGAACTCGACGAGCACCGTGTCGCCGTCGGCGGCGACCGCGATGATCTCGTTCTTCAGGTCGGGAAAGGTCGCGCGCGACGCGTCGAAATAGCCGCGCACCTCCTTGTCGCCGTCGTAGACGGCGCCGGTGCCGTGCATCTCGTAGCGCGGGTGCTGGAAGGTCGCGATGACGCCGTCCCAGTCCTGCACGCATTCGAGCGCCATGTGGTCGCGGACCGTCTTGACGCGGGCCGCTGCGAGGTCGTCTGCCATTTCCTTGTCTCCGTAGTTAGAGGGTTCGTCCGCCGTCGACCACCAACAGCAGGCCGGTCACGTACGACGATTCGTCCGAGGCGAGGAAGAGCGCGGCGTTGGCGATGTCCTGGCTCGTGCCCTGCCGCCCCATCGGGCACGACGCGTCGCGCTCGCGCATGATCTGCTCGAGCTCGGCGGCGGTCTTGTCGCGGTACAGGGTGCGGACATGCGGCGTGTCGATCATCCCGGGGACGACGACGTTGCAGCGGATCTGCTCGCCGGCGTACTGGCGGGCGACGATGCGCGAGAAGTGGTTGAGCGCCGCCTTCGACGACTGGTACGAGATGTACTCGGCCGGACCCCACTTGAGGCTCGCCGTCGACGAGACGTTGATGATCGAGCCGCCGCCCTGCGCCTCCATGATCGGGATCACTTCCTTGCAGGTGAGGAAGACGCTCTTCAGGTTGACGTCGTGGACGAGGTCCCACGACTCCTCGCTGCTCTCGAGGACGCCGCCGCGGACCTCGATGCCGACGTTGTTGTGGACGACGTCGATCCGGCCGAGCCGGCCTTTCGCCTCGGCGACCGCGGCGCGAACGTCGGCGTGCCGGCTGACGTCGGCCTGCAGCGCGAACGCGTCGCCGCCGGCGGCGCGGATCATCGCGACCGTCTGCTCGGCCGCTTCGAGCCTCAGGTCGGCGACGGCGAGGCGCGCGCCTTCGCGGGCGAAGGTCAAGGCGACCGCCTGGCCATTGCTCAGGCCGCCTTCGGCATGCGACGAGCCGCCGCCCATGACCAGGCACGTCTTGTTGTCGAGTCGGCGCGACATGGTGCTCTCGGAGTCGCCGCCGCCTAGGCGGCGCTCGGCAAGCGGATCGGATCGCTGCCGTCCCACGCCTGCGCCGCGCGGCGGACCTTGTCGAAGTATTCGCCCTTGCCGCCGGTCGTCTCCGAGATCTCGATCATCGCGCTCGGCAGCTCAGGATGGACGAAGTAGGCGAAGCGGCCGCGCGTTCCCATCCGGCCGCCGTGCCCCTCGACGAAGCCGCGCTCGACGAGGCTCCGGCCGATCTCGTCGAACCGGTCCGCGGTCCAGTAGGCGACGTGCTGCGCCAGCTCGCCGCTGCGCCGCAGCGAGTCGAGGTAGAGCGACGGCGCGTCGTCGCGCTGCTGGATCAGCTCGAGCTGAAGGTCGCCCGAGTTGGCGAGGGCGATCGACAGGTTCGGCAGGCGCGACGGCTTGCCGTGGTAGCGGAACTCGGTCGTGCCGACGTCTTCCTTGTAGAACCAGGGGCCGACGCCGAGGTCGACCCAGCGCCGCATCGCCTGCTGGATGTCGTGGACGACGTAGCCGACCTGGCGGACGGGACCGAAGTGGAGGCTCATCGGGTTGCTCCTTCGTCAGCGCATGTAGGCGCCGCCGTTGACGTCCAGGGTGATGCCGGTGACGTACGACGACAGGTCGGAGGCGAGGAACAGGCACGCGCCGCCGATCTCGACTGGGCTGCCGGCGCGCTGCAGCGGCCAAGCCTGCCCCATCGCGTGCTTCGCCTCGTCGGGCGTGCCGCTGCGCGAGAAGTCCGTGACGATCAGGCCCGGCGTGATCGCGTTGGCGCGGATCCCGTCGGGACCGAGCTCGCGGGCCAGCGCACGGGTGAGGCCGAGCACGCCCGCCTTGGCGGCGCAATAGTGGGCACCGCCGTAGACGCCGCCGCCCTGCAGCGCCGACATCGACGAGATGTTGACGATGCTGCCTGACCGCTGCGCACGCATGACCGGAATCACCGCCTGCGCGAGCTGCATCGTGCCGCGCAGCGTCACGTCGGTGATCAGCGTGTAGTCCTCGGGCGTGATCTCGGCGACCGGGCGCTTCTGCGTCACGCCGGCGTTGTTGACGAGAACGTCGATGCGGCCGGCCGATCCGCTCCACGCGAGCACCTGCTCGATCGCCGAGCGGCACGACTCCATGCGGGTGACGTCGCAGCGGACGGCCAGCGTCGCTGCCGACCCCGCGGCGACATCGGCCGCGGCTTCGCGCACCTCGGCCTCGTCGAGATCCAGCATCGCCACCCGGGCGCCGTGCTCGACGAACAGGCGCGCGGTCGCCTTGCCGATGCCGCGCGCGCGCCCCGCCCCGGAGACGACGACGGTGCGCCCTTCGAGCAGGCGGCCGCTGCGGACGAGAGACTCGACGTCCGTCATGGCCCTACTCGATGACGATGTTCGACTTGCGCGCGATCTCTCGCCACTCGGGGATGCCGCCGGCGAGCAGTTTCTTGAGCTGGTCGCCCGGAACGAACTCGGCCTTGACGCCGTAGCCGAGCAGCTTCTCCTTGACCTCGGGCATGTCGACGACCTGGCGCAGCGCGCCGCTCAGCTTGTCCATGATCGGCTTGGGCGTTCCGGCCGGCGCGTAGAGCGCCCACATCGGCAAGGCGACGCTCTTGCCCGCGAAGCCGATGCCGACGTCGTCGTAGCTGCCGACGTCGGGCAGGCTCGGGCTGCGCTCGAGGCACGACCCGAGCGCCTTGACGCGACCACCCTTGACCATCGGCGTGCCGCTCGCCATGTCGACGAAGGCGACCTTGATCTGCCCGCCGAGTATGTCCTGCTGGATCTGGGTGACGCTCTTGTAGGGCACGTGCGACGTCTTGATCTGGGCGCGCTGGTTGAGCAGCTCGCCGCAGAAGTGCCCCGTCGAGCCGACGCCCCAGCTGGCGTACTGGATGCTGTCTGGCGCCTTCTTCGCCTGCGCGATGAACTCCTTGAGGTTGTTCGCCGGGAAGTCGTTCGTCGCGATCAGCAGGATCGACGCGGTGCCGATCTGGCCGACCGGATCGAAGTCCTTGGCCGGGTCGTAGCTGAGGTTCGGCCGCACCGCCGCGAGCAGGACGTGCGAGGTGAAGCCGCCGAACAGCAGCGTGTAGCCGTCGGGCTTGGCCTTCGCCCCTGCGTCGGCGGCGATCGCCCCGCCGGCGCCGGGCCGGTTGTCCATGATGAACGTGCCCTTGACGATCGGCGTCATCTTGTCGGCGAGCATCCGGGCGATCGCGTCGCCGCCGGCGCCGGGCGACGAGATGTTGATTATCCGGATCGGCGCCGTCGGGTAGTCGGCCTGCGCCTGCGCGGCGAATGCCGACAGCGCGGCGACGGCCAGAACGAACAGCTTGCGCATCTTGTCTCCTTGTATCTTGGTGAGGTGAGAGAGTCTGTGCCGCCTGCGGCGATCAGCCGGGGACGCGCGCCTGGGCGAAGCCGGGCGGGAAGCGCTCGGAGCCTGCCTCGAGCGGCACCGCGGTCGAATTCAGAAAGAAGGCGGCCATGTGATAGAAGCTCGACGCGAAGATGAGCTCGATCACTTGGTCCTGCGGCCAGGTCGCGACCATCGCGTCCCAAGTCTCGTCGGCGACCGTCGAGTGGCGATGCAGCTCGTCGACCATGCGGACGACGAGCCGCTCGGCGGGTGTCCACACCGCCTCGGAGAGCTCGCGCCACGACGCGGCGCCGGTCAGCTCCCGCACATGCGTCTCGCCGAGGCCGCACTTCTCGCCGTAGATGCTGACGTGCATGCCCCACTCGTACTCCGAGCGGGTGAGTGCGCCGGTGCGAATGATCGCGATCTCGCGATCGCGCTCGGGGACAGCGCACTTGAACAGCACGACGTGCGCCATCGACTGGAAGGCGGCGCCAAGCTTCGGATGGTTGGCCAGCGCAAGGCGCAGATTCAGCGGCGACAGGCCGCTGAACGCGGTGTTGCGGATCGCCTTCTCGACCTCGGCGTCGTAGGGCGGCTGGCGCAGGGCCAGCCGGCGCGAAATGGCAATCGGACGCGAATCCATGGCATGATTGTAGAAACGTTTCCTCAACGTTCCTCACTTAACCCTCCCCTACAGTCGACTTCTGCGATGAAGAAGGGCGTCACGATCCGCGAGGTCGCCAAGGCGGCCGGTGTTTCCCTCGGCACGGCGTCGCGCGCGCTGAACCGGGCCGGGCGCGTCAGCGAGGCGGCGATCGTCGCCGTCGGCGAGGCAGCGCGCCGCCTGGGCTACGAGCCCGACTCGGTCGCACAGAGCATGCGCACGCGTTCCACCGGCGTCGTCGGCCTGCTGGTATCGGACTTCTCCAATCCGCTTTACGCACGGATCATCGCCGCCGTCGAGACTCGCTTGCAGGGTGCCGGCTACGCGCTTCTGCTCGCCAACACCGGCAACGACGCGAAGAGAGAAAAGACGCTGATCGACCTGTTCCGGCGCCGTCGCGTCGATGGGCTCCTGCTCTGCCCCTCCTCGTCGGAGTCGCCGCAACTCGTTGCCAGCCTCGCGGCCGAGCGCGCCGTCGTGGCGATCGACCGCGACTTCGGTGCGGAGGGCACCGGCGTCCAGGTCGACCACTACCTCGGCGCACTGCAGGCGACGCGCTACCTCCTCAATCTCGGCCACACCCGGATCGCCCTGATGACGCCGGGCAAGCTGCTGCGGCCCGGCCGCGAGCGCATCGCCGGCTTCGAGGATGCGCATCTCGAGCGCGGGCTGCAGCCGATCGCCAAGCTCATCCGCGCGGAGCGGTCGTCGATGGACTTCGCGTTCAGCGAGGCGCTGTCGCTGCTGTCCCTGCCGGAGCCGCCTACCGCGTTCATGTGCCTGGGCACGCGCATCCTCGCCGGCGCCCTGCAGGGCCTGCGCCATTCCGGTCGGTCGATTCCCGACGAGGTGAGCGTCATCGGCGTCGGCGACACCGACCTGTCGCGCCTTTTCACCCCTGCCATCACGACGCTCACCTGGGACCTCGAGGCCGTCGGAACGGCGGCTGCAGAGTTGCTCATGAAGCGCCTTGAACGCGGGCACGAAGCGGAGCCTGAGCGAATCCTGATCACCACCGAGATGATCCTGCGCGAGTCGTGCGGACCCGCACCGAAGAGCGCCGCCAAGGCGAGAGACAGGCGCGTGGACCAAGCCTCCGAAAGATCGACGGTTGTCGCCAGCGGTCCAAAGAAGGTCTGACTGATCGACTCGCCAGCGAGGAATCCGCCGTCGGCTGCAAGCCAGAAGCGGGCGTTCGCGGAGGTCGGCTTGTGGCCGGTTGCCGCAGTAGGCGAACGTCAGGTGTAGGGCGTGTCACTTCTACGTTGTCTTCTGCCGAGTCGGTCAAGCCTTCGAACTGCGCCTCGCGAGCCGTTGCTGACCCTCGTCCTGGCCGGCCGAACTTCGGCTTCGCAGCGGTTGCTAACCCTAGCAGTTGCCAGGCGTACTCACGCTTGCGGGCACCAAGCAGCCACTCGAACCGAGATTGGCCGCTTGCTTCGATGACGGCTGTTAGCGGCACTGCGGCCGTTCGACTTGGCGGCAGGCTGTCCGTGTGGGGCCAGCGACTGCTTCTCTATCGGCCGAACTCGCACTACCGACCCTCAGCGACACTGACTCCCCTGACATCGCCGCCGCAGAGCAGTCGCCCGCGCTAAGGGCGGCCGTGCACGTGGTTGACGGTAGACCAACGGCAGGTCGTGACCGCAAGGACCGTAGTCGACCCGTCGCACGGTGAAGCATAGACCCGGCTTCGGATCCGCGCCTTCAGTTTCATCGACGGGTTGTGCCGGCCGAAGCAGCAGGTAGAAGACCTGAAGGTAGGCGAGAACGAGCTCAGCACGCGCTTCAGCCGCTTCGCCCAAATGTGAAGCAAGGCCGGCGCCTCGAACGTGTACGCCAACCCAAAGCCTCTGCGGCGGTGCCCGAGAGGCAACATAAGCTGTCAAGATGGGCCATGCGCCCTCCAGCCCGCCCGATGATCCGTTTCGTGCTCGCGATAGTACTGGTGTGCGCCACATCGGCAGCCACGGCGCAAGGCGTCCAGAAAACGCCGCGCGTCGGCGTGCTCTACATGGGCGGTCCGCTGTCGAGTGAGGACAGCTCCCTCGGCTTTGGACGGGGAATGCGCGAGCTCGGCTACGTCGCGGGTCAAAACGTCGTCCTCGACTATCGCTATGCCGAGGGCCGGCCAGAGCAGCTTGCGACGCTCGCCGCCCAACTGGTCGCGGCCCACGTCGATGTCATCCTTGCCGCCGGTCCCGGGCCGCTGGCCGCGGCGCAACAGGCGACGACGACGATTCCGATCGTGACCGTCGCCGGCAGCGACCCGGTCCGCCAAGGTTGGGCGAAGACGCTGGCGCGGCCCGGCGGCATGGTCACGGGGCTTTCCGTCACCATGCCTGAGCTCGAGCAGAAGCGCCTCGAGATCATGAAGTTGCTGCTGCCCGGCGTCTCTCGGATCGTAGTTATCGTCGCGCCGCTCGAGCTGGGTGACGGAGGCGATGACATTTCGTCCGAGACGGTCGTAGCTGCCAAGGGCATGGGGTTGAAGCTGCAGCGTTTTCCCCTGCGCAGCGCAGGCGACCTCGATGGTCTCGCTGACGCCTTGCGCCAAGGGCGCGCCGAGGCCGTCTTCACGGTCGAGACCAACTTCGTGGTAGCGAATCGCAAGCGGATCGCCGAGATCGCGGCGCAGGCGGGGATTCCCGTGATCGGCGAGTTCACCCTCTTCGGCGCCGACGAAGTCCTAATGGCTTATGGCGCCGACATCAACGATCTGCTGCGCCGCGCTGCCACGCACGTCGACCGCATCCTGAAGGGGGCGCGACCGGGCGACCTTCCCATCGAGCGCCCGACCAAGCTCCAGCTCACCGTGAACCGAAAGGTGGCGCGCGAGCTCGGCATCCCGATCCCGCGGTCGATCGTGCTGCGCGCCGATCGCATCGTCGAATGACGCAGCAGGTCGAGATCTCATCACACGCCAAGGACGCCATCGGACGAGACCAGCAGAATACGAATCCGTCGTTCCACAGCCTGCTGTGTCTTGCCAAGTGCCACAGCGGCCCCGCGGGGCTAACGGCCGACCGCCGCCAGCCAGGACTGCTATCGACCGAGGCTGAGCCTCGATCCAAAGCCGAAGTTGACCGGGAACGTCTCAGTTCGCCGATAGCAGTCGTTTAGGGCGTAGAGTTGCCTGCGACTCGTGCAGCAGTGGAAATGAGCGGGGTCGGACGCACACGGCTTCGCGCTTCATTGCCCCCAGGCCCCCCTGCATCACGATTCCGCTATCGCTGATGCTGCGCGTCGATGAGGGGATCGAATGAGCACACGCCGAACCCTGATCTGCGTCATCGCAGGCGGGCTGCTCCCCGCAGGGCGCGCCGGCCGCGCCCAGACGCCCGGCAAGGTCTATCGCATCGGCTGGCTCAGCAGCGGTCCGTGGGCCGGCCCGCAGCCGGTGGAAGTGTTCAACCAGGGCATGCGCGAGCTGGGCTGGGTCGAAGGCCGGCACTACATGATCGACAACCGCTATACCGAGGGCCGCAGCGAGCGGGTGCTCGCGCATGCCGCCGATCTGGTGCAGCGCAAGCTCGATCTGCTCGTCGGTTCAGGAACACCGCATACGACGGCACTGAAGAACGCGACGGCGACGATCCCTATCCTCTTCTACTATGTCGGCGACCCGGTAGGGTCGGGGCTCGTCGCGAGCCTCGCCCGGCCCGGCGGAAACGTCACTGGGATGGGCGGACTGGGCCCCGGGGCGAGCGCGAAGCAATTGGAGCTGCTCAGGGAAGTCGTCCCGAAAGCTTCGCGCATCGCGACCCTGTTCAATCCGACGGTCTCGTTACATGCAGCAATCGCTGCCGAAGTCGAGCCGGCGGCGCGCAGCCTGGGCGTCACGCTGCGACCGATCGAGATGCGTTCGCCCGACGATATCGACCCCGCATTCGCCACGCTCGCACGTGAGCCGATCGATGCGTTGCTGATCTACGGTCAGGGATTCCTGTACGAGCATGGCGCGCGGGTCGCGAAACTGGCGATCGAGCAGCGGCTGCCGGCGATCATTTCGTTCCAGGAAGTCGCGCGCTACGGGATTCTGATGTCCTACGGCTCGAACATCCTCGATGACGTGCGCCGGCTGCCGTACTTGGCCGATCGCGTCCTCAAAGGCGCCAAGACCGCGGAGCTGCCGGTCGAGCAGCCGAGCAAGTTCTACCTAACGATCAACCAGAAGACGGCGAAGGCGCTCGGACTCACGATCCCGCAAACCCTGCTGCTGCGCGCCCACGAGGTGATCGAATGAATGCTGTGCCTTGCGAATATCAGGGTACTGGCGAAGGACCGCTTCTGGCTCTTGTGGATGACTCTTCCTGGCCGGGTCCCGACATACGCGATCGTCAGCTGTGTTCGGTCGATGTGAGCTGCAGGCTCCTTGTATGCCGCCTAGCTAGGCAACATTCGAATCGTCTTCTGCGGGAAAGAGGAGTTCGAAGAGTGCCTTCGCTTTCGGCGACAGATTCTTTGATTCAGGCCGCAGAAGTCTCTCTTTGGGCACAAGGACCATGGCATAGACAGCCTCATACACGCGCTTGATCACACCGTCCTCGCCGACCTCTCTGTCATACCCCGGCATAAAGCCAAGCAACTGAAACCCGGCTCGCTCGGTTGCGAGCTGCGCATAGGGATGCTTGAGCGTTGCCACAGAGTACAAATACTCGGCGCCCATGGCGCGCCCAAGGCTCTCGGCCGCGGCCACCGCGGTACTGGCAATCTTGGAATTGCGATGCTCAGGAGCTATGACCATCAGGCGACCGTACATTGACAGTGTGTCCGGTTCACGCTCCCAAGACCACATTCCGACGATCCTGCCGTCGTGCTTGAAAAGGAAGACCTGGATGTCTCTTTCCGCCTCGCCATCGAGAAACACCTTGTCGTGGTAGAAGTCTTCGCGCAGGTAGCAGCTGCCCGCTCCGACGACGATGTCGGGATGCCACTGCTTGATTGCCTGGATGAAGGCTGGTACTTCACCGCGGCTGAGCCGACCGTAGCTGTACCCATCGGGTAGCGGCGCGAGGTCTGCCATCTCCTCGATGCTGAGCCACCTCATTTGGTGCTTCCTCTTAGCTGGTAGGAGTGATGAAGTGACTCAATGGGCAGGAGGCTCAGAAACGCCGGCTATCTCATAGAACCATACGGCGGTGATCAGATCTCCGTTCACTTCATAGAGCGCTATCACCTCCGTGGGTCCGGATGGAGAGCCCCAGCTCTGCTCGTGATCGAAAACCTTATTCCCTACGACCGAACGGCCAAGCAGGTCCGCGCGCAGACCCTCCCGCTTAAAGGTCTTGTTCCCGTAGTGCTCAGCGATCTGAGTTCGACCTCTGAATGTTGCCGCCGAAGTAATACTG
>Ga0207681_10002184_pt1 | contig 12471 bp, 10 predicted proteins | sample KBSS53metaG_FD_184324 | JGI IMG/M metagenome (GOLD analysis project Ga0207681, IMG submission 184324) | Switchgrass rhizosphere microbial communities from Kellogg Biological Station, Michigan, USA - KBS S5-3 metaG (SPAdes) (version 2) | ecosystem: Host-associated > Plants > Roots > Rhizosphere... | reverse complement strand
ATTTCGGACGCCCATACTACCTCCTTGCAAACGACTTCATCGGCAATAATAACCGGTGTGCCATTTGGCAAGATGGTAAGGGCGCGGGAAGACTAGATCTCGGTTGCTAGATGTGCTTACCTGCACCCTTTCAGGGTGCAAACAATTTTACGGTGTTTCCGTGGGTGACGCTCGCAAAGCCTCGCGTCACACCACGGCTATTAACCTCGGCACCTTCGGTGCCGCGGCGACGTTTCTGAGTACCTTGCCGGTTTTATGACACAGCCTCGTCAGCACCGAGGAAACTTGTGATGTTAATTTTGAAGGGCGCTTTTTCTGTCTGCTGCGCTTCTGCCTTCTCCCTCACGCGGATTTCTTCTTGCCGCCCTTCTTCTTGCCACCCTTTGCTGCGGGATCGGCAGCAGGAGTCTTGGTCGCAGTTGAAGTCGCCTTTGGCGTCGCTGCGGCAGCCGTAGAATTTAGCGCGCGCGAAATGTCGGACCAGCGATAGACTGCGAGGCGGTAATTGCATTGATCCGCGATGGCAATGTAGGTCTCGCCCGCCACGGTGTGCGCAGCAATCGAATCAGGTGAGCAGAAGTAACCGGGAGGATTCGCCTGGCCCGGGATGATTGCGCCATCCTTGACCTGCTGCTGCAGTGCCTTGTTCGTCTTGTCTTCAAAATCAACCTGGGGCGAATGTCCTACGAAACCCAGGTAACCCGCTTTCCGACTGCGCGCTCCCGAGCTTAGGCTCACAAGGTCGCGATTGAACGCTCCGGTTCCATTCAAGTCGAAGATCTGAATATGGCCAACGCTTTCGTCGACGGCAAACAATGTTTTGCCGGCAATCGCGAGTCCTTCGACCGATCCCGAGAAAATCGACTTTCCACTTGTCTTGCCGGAACCGTCAGAACCCGCTCCAATGAGCTTCCCCTTGTAGGTCCCGGTTTCCCAGTCGAAGACCTGGATCACGAAATCTTTCTCACTTGCGATGTAGATGTTGCCGGCTGCTTCGTCAATGGCGATTCCTTCACAACCGTGAAGATAGGTCTCACCGTCCATGCGCTGCTTGGCAAATTTCCATGTCGAGTCATTTGCTCCATCAGGTGTGTAACGGAACACCTCGTTGAGATGGGCGTCGACTGCGTAAATTCGGCCTTTTGAATCGATCGCGATTCCGCCAAGTTTGTCAAAGTGCCGCTCGCCAAATCGCGTCCCCTTGAACACGTAATCATACGGGCCGAGCGGTTTTCCTTTCTCATCTTTCTCACCGGGAGCTGGTGGTACAAAGGCGTATGCAAGATTCAGGATCTGGTCAGTGACAAGGACGGTGCCGTCCGGCGCTACCGCAACGTCGACGACTTCACCGCCAAGGATGCCGTGTCCAAACTCGCCGAGGTGCATTTTGGTTTTTACATCCCAGACCTGAACCCGGTGATTCTTTGCGTCCGTTGCAAGGAGGAGGCCCTGGGGCGTAAACGCAACACCATCAGGCTTGTCGAAATCTGAGACAGTCTTTCCCGGGCGTCCGCTTCCAAGAATGGCGTATGGCTCCACGTTAATTCGCCACGCTTCTCGCTGCGGGTCCTTTTCCGGATTTACCGGAGCTACCGTAGCGGCCGGAGCCACCTTAGCGGCCGGAGCGGCTACGGCTTTTGGAGAGGTGTCGGCGGCCGGAGCAGATGCCGAAGATGCGGCAGGTGCTGTCGATGCAGGTGCCACGGGGGAAGCTGCTGGCGGTTGCTGGGTATCGGTGGCAACAGGAGCAGCGGTCTTCTTCTTTTTGTTTTTCTTTTGAGCAGCACTCGGGAGTGGGCAGAGTGCCGTCAGAAGAAGAATGAAAACAATAGCAAATGACGCTATTAATGATCGGGCCTTCATGAAAACCTCCTTTGGCTGGGGCAATCGAGGACGTGAAGATTATCCATGAAAGCCCCGAGTCCGTATATCACTTTTAAAGCGGGTCCGTCGTTATTTGACTGCGATTTCATTAATCGATGCGACCGACCTGACGCAATGCTATTGTATGCAAGGTTAGAGTCAGCAAATCTACCAATAACATGCCAGATAAGGTCTTAGAGCTTCTGCAGAAGTGGAGTGATGGAGATCCTTCAGCTCTGGGTGAATTACTGCCTTTGGTCTACGACGATCTCCGGCGCATTGCGCGGAGCCGTCTTCGCCGTGAAGGCAGTTCCGTCACAATTGAACCCACCGTCCTCGTCCACGAGGCTTTTCTTCGGATAGCAGGTGAAAGCAAGCTGTCGTTTGAAGGCCGTGCGCAGTTTTTTGCGCTGGCCTCGAGAATTATGCGGAACATAGTCGTCGACTATTGCCGGAGCCGGAACAGGGCCAAACGTTGGGGCGAAGGAATCAGAGTCTCAATCAGCCAGATCGATCGACAAATTAATCTGAACAGGTGCGATTTTTTGCAGCTGCATGACGCTCTAGAAGATCTGGAGGCCGTAAAACCGGTCCACGCTCGAGTTGTGGAATACAGGTTCTTTGGCGGGTTGTCGGTTAGTGAGACGGCAGAGGTGCTCAAAGTCTCTCCGGCAACAGTCGAACGGTATTGGACGTTTTCACGAGCCTGGCTCGCGGATGCGCTTAGTCGCAGAGGATCGAACGACGATGGAGATCGGCGTGATCGCTGATACTGAACAGCACGACCGGCTGGAAGACCTTTTTAATGAGGTCGTTAACCTTCCGTCTGAAAAGCGTGAAGCCTTTCTCGGTTCGATTGATGAAGAGAATAACGAGATTGGCGATCAGGTACGGAGGCTCCTCGCCGCACACGAAAGAGGATGCTCCATTATTGATGGCGGGGCGATAACAGTTCAGGAAAGGAATGCCGAAGAGATTACGGTCGCTCCCGAGATCACGCTCGAGCCTTCAGCATTCCTTGGAAATCATCGCATCATCCGACAGATCGGAAGAGGTGGAATGGGTCGAGTCTACCTGGCACACGACACAAAACTCTTTCGCCAGGTCGCGATCAAAGTGCTCCCACCAGAGGTCTCCTCCGATCCGGAACGGATCCGCAGGTTCCGCCGTGAAGCGCACATCATTTCAGGCCTCAACCATCCGTGCATCATTACGATTTTTGAAGTCGGTGAATCTGACGGACTGGACTATCTGGTCACCGAGTTTGTCGAAGGTTCAACGCTAAGAAACCTCGCCAGCCAGCGACCAATGGATGCCGCAAAGGTAGTCAAGATTGTCTTGCAGGTCGCAGAAGCTCTTGGTGCGGCTCACCGGGCTGGTGTGGTTCATCGCGACATCAAACCCGAAAACATCATGCTGCGTGATGATGGTTATGTGAAGGTCCTGGATTTCGGCCTTGCCACCGTTGACTTGCAGAAACAGCCAACAATCGTGCAGGAGTACTCGACTTACACAACCCAGCATTCTATCCCGAGGGGGATTGGGGGAACGCCCAGCTACATGTCACCCGAACAGTCTGAAGGTGAGTTTGTTGATGCACGCAGCGATATCTTCAGTCTCGGCATCGTGACCTACGAGCTCCTCACGGGAACTCTTCCGTTCAAGGGCTCAAACGTCCTCGAGATTCGCGAGGCTTTTATGAGCGACACACCGGTGCCAATTGCTGAGTTAAGACCTGAACTTCCACCTCTGCTTAGCAACATCGTCACCCGCATGCTTCAGAAGGAACCTGGTCGTCGTTTTCAGAAATCTGAAGAACTGATCGATGAACTGAAGCTTGTGGAAGCACTTCTCAATGCAGAGAACAGGACGCCCTTCCTCCCAACGGTTTCGGAACCGGCTACAACACCGCTCCCCAATCCCACACCGAAACCTTTGGACCAGGAGATCTATCAAGGGTTCCCCAATGCAGTTCACGCCACGATGCGTTTCGTTCGCGCGCGAAGAACCGAGATTGTGTTATTTGTTGCGGCGGCGCTTATCGCGACTTACGTTTACACCCTACTGAAAACTCCGGGAGTCGATTCTCTTGCCATACTCCCACTCGAGAATCGCACTGGCGAGCAGTCCCTTGATGTGTTGAGTGAAGGGCTCACCGAAGGTCTGATAGGAAGTCTTTCCCAGATCAAGGGCATGAAGAAAGTGATTTCGCATTCTTCGGTGCGACGCTATCAGGACACCAACAAGGACGCTAAGACGATAACGTCGGAACTCGACGTTGGCGCACTGGTGGTAAGTAACATCATTCGCAAATCGGGACACATCATCTGGACCATTGAGTTAATTGATCCAAATGGCCGAAGGATCTGGGGTGATCAGCACGAGCGGGCATCGGAAAAGGAAAATTTCTCAGAGCTTCCAGGCGAAGTTGCTCTTGAGATATCGAAGGCATTGCGGATAACTCCTTCCGGCCAGCTGGCTGGACAGGGAAGATTGAGAGGGACTGCCAGTGCTGAGGCGTACGAAGCGTATAACGTCGGTCGAAGTGTGATGGACAAAAGGCGCCAGGAGGAACAGGGACTGCTTCTGGCTATCTCTCGTTTCCAATACGCAATTGACAAGGATCCGACCTACTCTCAGGCGTATGCCGCTCTCTCAATGGCATACAGCAGACTGGGTATCGCGTTCCGACCGCCATCTGAAATGTTCTGGAACGCCCGACAGTACGCAATCAAAGCACGCGATCTTAATTCGGCTTTGCCCGACGCACACGTGGCCCTCGCGACCGTAGCCTACCGTTACGATTGGAAATGGAGCGAGGCCGAGAAGGAAATCAAGACCGCACTAGACCTCGATCCAAGTTCCGTCGATGCACAAGTGCTTTATTGCAACCTTCTCTGGACGCTTGACCGGCCAGAAGAGGCGCTTAGCCATGCTCGTACTGCATTCTCTGTTGATGATGCGTCATTTACTCCGAGAGCCACGCTTGGCACCGCTTACATATTCACGCGTGATTTTGTTAGCGCCGAACGAGAATATAAGAGTCTGCTGGATATGAGTGGCAACTATGTGTTCTCTTACAGGGCGTTCTCCTACATACGTGAGCACGAGGGGCGTTATAACGAAGCCATCGCAGAACTGAATAAGGCGATGAAGATCGACGCCGAAGATCCCACGGTCCTCGCAGCATTGGGACGAGTTCTGGCGTTGCAGAATAAGAAGGTAGAGGCTCTGGCTGTCGTTCAAAAGATGCGCGAGATTTCGACGCGAAAACACTTTTCTCCTATACACTTCGCTGAGGTCTATGCTGAGCTGGGCGACTCAGACAAGGCAATGGTCGAGCTCGAAAAGGCCGAACGCGAGCGGTCAGCTTATATGCCATTGATTGCGGATCGGCTGACGCTCAAGGCATTGAGAGGTGATCCTCGGTTCATAGCGTTATTGAACCGACTCAATATTCCAACCTGAACATATGTCCTCTCCCACAAAGGTCCTCCTCATAAACATGCCCTTTGGGCCTATTGCGACGCCATCGTTGGGGTTGAGCCTTCTGCAAGCCGGTCTTAAGCGCGAAGGAATCGGGTCGCGAATATGTTACTTCAATTTGAGGTTTGCCAACCTGATTGGTGAAGAGGCTTATTCGCAGGTCGCGAACGAATCGGTGACCTCAGATTTGCTTGGCGAATGGATTTTCTCGAACACGCTTTACGAGAAGAAGACGCCAGAACAAACGGCCAGCTATCTCAATGATGTTCTTCTTCGCGATTCGGCGGACCAGGGACTTGAAGACGATCTTTTAAAGCCGCTGCGTGAGGCATCGATCGAGCTGCTCGATGAGGTAGTGCCCGCAACGGACGACTTCATGAATCAATGTCTCAATGAAGTGATGTCGTTCGAGCCCGTGATTATCGGTTTCTCGAGTGTCTTCCAGCAGCAGGTCGCTGCTCTCTCGCTGGCGAAACGCATCAAGGCATCATTACCGGACGTTAACATCATTTTCGGCGGGAGTAACTGTGAAGGCGTAATGGGCATGGAGTTATTAAAGCAGTTCGCCTTTGTCGATATCGTTGTGTCTGGTGAAGGCGATCTTGTCTTTCCCAATATTGTGCGAAGCTTGCTTAATGGAGAACGCGTAATCAGCTCAAATGGGATTTACACCAGGTCATCAACGCTTCTTCCGTCACTTGGGCAGCAACCGGCTAACACAGAGATGATTCTCGACCTCGATTCACTCCCGCTTCCTGACTACGGTAACTACTTCGAGGAACTGGAATGCGGTGATCTGAAGGACGATCTGAAGCCTGCACTTCTATTTGAAACGTCGCGTGGATGCTGGTGGGGAGCCAAACACCATTGTACGTTTTGCGGGCTTAACGGGCGAAGCATGCGTTACCGCAGTAAATCGGCGACGAAAGCCATTGAAGAAATATCGACTCTCACCAGCCGGCATCCGGGTCTCAAGATCAACATGGTAGATAACATCCTTGATATGGCTTACTTCAAGAATTTCCTTCCATTGCTGTCAAAGAGCCAGATCGGAGTGAAGCTTGCGTATGAAATCAAGGCGAATCTCACCAGAGCACAATTGAAGATGTTGAGTGATGCGGGCATTGACGAAATACAACCAGGGATTGAGAGCTTGAGTGACACAGTACTCAGCATCATGCGAAAGGGTGTACGTGGCCTTCAGAATATCCAGTTTTTGAAGTGGTGCAGCGAGCTTGGGCTCAGGCCTGTGTGGAACCTAATTTTTGGTTTCCCCGGCGAACCTGAAGAAGATTATGCCGAGATGGCCGACCTGATACCGCTTCTCACGCATCTGACTCCTCCCTATGGTACTGGCCGAATACGCACTGATCGGTTTAGTCCGAATTTTGATCGTGCCGAGGAGCTGGGATTCAGGAACCTTCGTCCTCAGGTCGCGTACAAGCACGTGTACGCACTTTCAGATGATGCATTGAGTAACATCGCAACGATTTTCGCTTATGACTATGCCGTTCCTCGCGATGTAGCCCGTTACGCACGTCCGGTTGTCACGCAGGTAATGAACTGGAAGTCCGCTTACCCCACGAGCAGGTTAGTATCAGCAGCGAAGCCGAGTGCGTTATTTATTTTTGATACGCGGCCGATTGCGAAACAGGCCTTGTGGCAACTTCAGGGCCTGGACCGAAAGTGTTACGAAGCATGTGGCGAGGCGAGATCACTTGCCTCCATTCATCGTATAGTGAATTCGCGGTCCAGATCGAAGTATCCGATGCCAACGCTGCGCGAGAGACTTGACTATCTTTGTGATTCCAAACTGATGGTAAAAAAGGGTGACATTTACCTTGCTTTAGCTGTAACTGCTCCACTTTCACGCTGTATTGAATCGTACCCCAATTCAGGAGGCGTTTATGCCAACGTATTCGAAGAAACAGAAACTTCTTGACGCAGGATTGCTGAAGCCTGATGCCGATGCTGTCCTCGTCGACAAAATGCTGAAGTCTCTGAGCCACAACGATATCGACGAAATTATTCAAGTGCTTGGATCCTCGAACTTTGTCGACGAGCCCATTCGCATCTCGATCGTACCTGATCCGGAACCGGTGGGACTCCAGGAACGATTGGCCAAAAAGGGTAAGAAGAAGCGCAAGAAATAAAAGTAGTTGTTAATGCTCGTTTTTGCTCAGGTGGATGTGAGTCTCATTGAGATGGATCAAGAGATGCGAGCCGTATTCCAGGTTGTCAACATATGGCGCGATTACCTCAATGACTGATGCATTTTGATGATGACGCGCCTTTGTTTCGGGATGCGGATAGTAGATCCAGCCTTCGTGCCAGGCTCCATCCACCCCATCCAACTTGATGCGACATCGTGAGAAGGAGAAATCTTCAGGTGGGTGCCGATCAGTCCATTCGATATTCCGAAACAAGTAGTCTTCTCCAGCGATTCGGAACTGGAAAGGCTCAATTGAAATGTTGATGGTTGCCGGATGGAAGGTGGACAGATCCAACCCGCGCTCGCGAAAGAAAGGAGTCTGCATTGCGATGGTGCCTGCCGGGTAATGTTCAGATGCTTTTGAGGCTACCTGATGACCGCGAACTACGATTCCTTTGAGCTGGTCCACTTCTTCAACTATGAAAAGAGTCTCACGCGCCTTCGCGTGAGACTCTTTATAGCTTTATAGATGGTTGCTAACTCCGCTTTTTCGGCGGCGGAGGTGGCTGCCCTTTCTGGGGACGACCTGTATCAAGTTCTGCGGTCGTCGGATAGCCCTTGCCCGATAGCGCAGCTACATCAACCGTAATTTCCTTCTCTAGTCTCAGCTGCTTTGTCATCTGAGCGATCGTTGCCTTCTTCTCGCGATCTGCCTTTCCGGTTGTGGATTTGTTGAGGAGCGCCAGGGCGGTTTCAAGGCGCGCACGCTCCTGTTCTGTCAGGTCTGATGTTGAAAGGCCATAGGTACCCAGCGCCGTTTCAAGATTGTCTCCGGCCTTGTTTTCACGATCATAGACATCGCGATACAGATGAAGTTTCCCATCTTCTACAGTGATTGTTTCGTATCGAAGCTCAACCGGAACTGAATTCGGAAGTTTGAACGTCTTGGTCTCTGTAGCGGTCTTCTCGTAGCGAGCTATTTCCTCATCGGAGAGCTGAGCTCCTGCCAGTCTCGCAAGGAGCTTGGAAAAATCCTGGACCTGCTGATTGGTCAACCCAACGCATCCGTGCGAACCAAAAGTACCGATTTTTGCCAGACTCTTGCCACCATGAATAAGCGACGGCAGGCCGATCGGGATCTTGATAGGTCCGAGCGGATTGAGTTTGTCACCCGCCGGGATCTTTTGCCCCACCTTTACCTTGTTTGAGGATTCTACCCATGGCTCGTCAGGCGGCGTCCAGGTAGGATTGAACACAATATTGGTTGCCTTTCGCATCCCGGTTGGCAACGGGAATTCGGGATAACCGATTGAAACCTTGTAGGACTTCACAAGTCTTCCATTCTCGAAGACATCCATTCGATACGCAGGAGCATTCACCACAATGCGAGTATCAGTCGGTGGGCTGTAGGGCGCGCTCGCTAAGACTGCCGCTATCGCCGGTCGAGGTGAACCGCTCGCTCCTGGTGACGCTGAAGCGGAAACAGTAGGCGATGCTGATGCTGTCGGGAAGGGTGATGCTGAGGCGCGAGGGTCCAGAGTCGCACTCAAGGTCGGTGAGGCCAGAGCAATCGGACGCTCTTCTTCCCCGCTTCCTTCAGCCGCAGCCTGCCACCGCTGGAGCGCAAGGATCGAAAGTTTTTCGGCCTTTTCAGCTCCAAGCATTGCCGAAAGTTTGTCAGATGCAAGTTGACCAGCGGCTCGAGTACGGCCCGGATCGTCAGCCTCGTTTGACTGTATTGCAATGGTTTCGTTGCGCACTGTTTGCCTCAACGTGGCAACTTGTTCATCGCTCAGTTGAAGATCGCTCTTCAGCCTTTCACCGAAGTGGCGATCCACAAAGAACAACGCATCGATCATCGGCAACGTGACAGGTAAGTCTCTGAGTTGAACAACAGGCGTTGCTGTCGGAGTGGGTGAAGGTGAGGGCGACACGGTAGGTGTGGGTGATCCGTTAAGCCCGACACTATTGCACGCACTGAAAGCAAAGAGGCTTAGTATCGTTAGCGTTTTTCCCATAAGCCATGAGTATTCTTTTTGTTTCAACATATCCCATCCTCCAGTTCTCTTTTTCTCCGTCACCGCGTGAACTCTCTTTCACCTGTTTCCGCCCGATTCTTTTAGTAAGGGATAGGGATTGATGTTCACTCCGTCCCAATAACGTTTGGGGTCTACCGGTATCCAGATGGCAAAGTGCAGATGAAAGTTCCCTGCACCTGCATTTCCTGTATCGCCCACATAGCCGATCGTTTCGCCTTTCCTGACTTTCTGACCGTCGCTCAGGCCCTCAGCGTATCGATCAAGATGTGCATAGTAGAGCACGATCGTTCCGTCAGGATTTGCCTGGTAAATCGTCTGGCCTCCCCTCGCGCTACTGAACAACCTCAGGATCTTGCCATCGGCGGCGGCCACGACCGGCGTGCCCTGCGGGGCCATTATGTCTAGCGCACCGTGTACTCGGCCCTCTGAACGATCGTCGTTGAATGTATCTCGCAGGTCTTTTCGTTGTATGCCGGACACTGGTATCACGAGTTCGGGCATATTGGGAGGCACCGGTGCACTCAACAACGGTTCCGAAGTCGATGGATCAATCATATCCGGGATTGGTGTTGCAATTGGAATGCCATTCGATAGCGCGGGAGACGGCGTTGGTGAGGAAGTGCTTTGCGCTAAGGGAGATGGTGAGGGGGACGCGGACTGATTCGGACTGGGTTTCCCCTTGTCCTTCTTTTCCGTCTCGACTGGCTGCACCACACACCCCGAAGTGAATGCGAACAGCATGGCTGCAAGCGCCAATAAAGCCATTCGACGTTTTTTCATTACTCTATTATCGATTCAATGTTTGCAGTGTCGAGTTGCCCTATTAGGAATAATTTGCACGAATATTACCTGAGAACGTGGTCATAGCCTCACGCGTGACTTTGGGGCATCCGTCAACGCTTATTACTCGAAGGTTTGGCAATCGTGCGAGGAGGCCAACCCCAGCGTTCGTAATCTTCGTGCAATCTGACAGTTCGATTTCCTCAAGAGACGACATTTTCGAAAGAATATCCAGGCTTCGATCACTGATCTGAGTACTGCCTGCGTAATATGTCCTCAGCCTGGAGAGTCGAGATATGTGCTCTGTTGCCTCATCGCCAGTGTCTCGGCAATACATACACCACAGGTTTTCGAGGTTCTGGCAGTTCCCCACATGCCGAAATCCGTCATCGGTCACGTCCATGGGTAGAAGACCTGTGAGCGAACGAAATTCTGGCAGAGCTGAAAGGGCCGAATCATCGACATTCTTACAGCTTACCGCAAGACCACGCAGTGCGGGCATTTGAGACAATGAAACGAAGGCTCGACTTCCAAGATTTGGGCATTCGCGCCCCCAGATGTATTCAAGAGTTTGCGATTTGCTCAGATCAGTCCAGCCAGCGTCAGAGGCTACGGATCCTTGTCCCATTAGCATTCGAAGACCGGGTATCGCAGCGATATGCTTCATTGCAGCATCGTTGCAAAGCTCATCCTGACATCCGAGGAACACCAGGTTTGGGAGATGGGCCAGTGACGACAATCCATCGGGCGTCATTGCTGAGACGTGCCAGAAAAAGGTCAGACCCGCGAGTCCATCGAGTCCCGCAAGACTCGCGAGTCCACTATCGCTGAAAGGACCATCCAGAAGTAGATGGTTTGGTTCAGATGCAAATGACATCAGCCCGAACGTGGCCTCAACGCCTTGCCACTTTTTGAAGATCGGAAATTCGTGAAGTAGCGGGAGGCCGGCATCAGTAACGAATCTTCCTGTCTTCAGGTGATGCAGGTGTGGCTTTCCACTGAGTGAGCGAAGGGCACCGTCACCAGTGGGAGATCCAATCAGGCTTACATCTTCAAGACTTTCACAGCCGGCGAGATTGGCGATTCCAGCATCAGTAATGCCTCTTTGCCACGCCATCTGGAACCGCCGCAGATTTAAAAGATGACGAATTGACTGGAGGCCTTTGTCTGTGATCACTCCGCCCGGGTAGTCACTCAGATCAAGTGCTTCAAGCTGCGGCATTCGGGCAAGATGCCTCAGACCATCATCGCTCAATTTCTTCGTGCCATCGAAATTCAATGCTCTGACACATTCAAACGCAGCAAGTTGTTCGAGTGCGCGGTCGGTCATCTGACCCTGCGCGTTAAGAGTCGTGATGCCGTGCTCTTTCATGACCTCAAACAACGTTAGCCAATCCCTGTCGAGCATCAGGGGACCTGCATAGATTGCATTTTCCTTCCAGTTGATTTTGTAGAAAGGCGGAGCAGCACTTATTCCGTGGGGGGTAAGTCGTGGATCAGATCCACGCTGCGAACAACTCTCTGCAAGTTTTGTCCAATTCTCAAAGCCAAGTTTGCTGGCTAGAAACTGCCTGGCGAGATCCAGGTTGAATTCAGACGCATTAACCATCTCGCGAATCTGCTCGACCGTTGTTGTTCTTCCTGGAATAGTTGAATTGAGTCGTTTTAGAGCTTCAGCATCGCCGTAATACGAGGCTACAAGATCCATCGCTATTTTTTCGTAGTGCTCCATACGTCCTGTGGCCAGCACGGTTTCGATGTGGTGCGCGAGATCAGCCCACTTCTCAAAACCATACTCACGTGCCACTACAAACTGCGCATCGGCGAGCGAGAATTGCTTTGTTCCAAAGTTTGGGCTTATCCGGCGCAGTCGCGAAAGTGATTCAGTAAGGCCGTTGCGAATGCCTCGAAGAAGGTCCTTAGCTTGTTTTCGAAGTTGTTCGAGTGAAGGGTGCGCGGGAAGTCGCGGGGATGGATCAGACATGGAAATCTCCTTTCGTGATTGCCCGTGTCCGCTCTCCGAGCCGAAAGAAGATCAAGTGTGTCAGTCGAGCACCGACTACGTCAGGTGGGCTCAGCCCTCTCCGCGGACGGGGTGCGTCCTGAAACGCGAAGAGAATGCTATTCCCAATCTGCCCTGGTGGTCAATCA
>Ga0207681_10002178_pt1 | contig 12487 bp, 7 predicted proteins | sample KBSS53metaG_FD_184324 | JGI IMG/M metagenome (GOLD analysis project Ga0207681, IMG submission 184324) | Switchgrass rhizosphere microbial communities from Kellogg Biological Station, Michigan, USA - KBS S5-3 metaG (SPAdes) (version 2) | ecosystem: Host-associated > Plants > Roots > Rhizosphere >... | reverse complement strand
ACCGACACTTTCGCGTTCCATCCGCAACTCGTCGAGACACATGCCGCCTACCGGCGCGGCGAGCTCGCCGTCGTCCATGCTGTCGGCCTGCCCTACCGCGAACGCTCGCACTTCGATGCTCAGCAGGTCCTCGAGAGCGGCGGCACGCGACCGTACGACCTGGCGACCGGCTGGCTCGGGCGCGCGCTGGTCGACGGCCGCGCCAAGGGCCTCGCGCTGAATACCGCGGTGCCGCTGGTGCTGCGCGGACCGGCAGCGGTCGACACCTGGGCGCCTTCGGTGCTGCCCGAACCGTCGGCCGACCTGGTCGCCCGACTCGAACGCCTGTACGCGAACGACGCCGCGCTGGCGACCGCGCTGCAGCGCGCGAAGGCGCTCCATCTCGACGGCGCGATAATGCCGTCGGACGCCGACGGCGACGCGGCCGGCATGACCGCGATGACCGGCAGCGCCCCTCCAGTGCGGCCGAATTCGTTCGCGGCGCTCGCCCGGCGCGCCGGCGCCTTCCTCGCGCAGCCCGACGGGCCGCAGGCGGCAGTCCTCGAGCTCGGCGGTTGGGACACCCATGCGAATCAGGCCAATCCGAACGGCGCGTTCGTGGCCGCGCTGCGCCAGCTCGACGCCGGCCTTGCCGCGCTGCGCGACGGGCTGGTCGCGGCGGACGTCTGGCAGCGCACCGTGATCGTCGTCGCGACCGAGTTCGGCCGCGAGGTCGCGGTCAACGGCACTCTCGGTACCGACCACGGCACCGGCGGCGCCGCCTTCGTGCTCGGCGGCGCGGTCCGGGGCGGCCGCGTGATCGCCGACTGGCCCGGCCTCGCGAAGGCCGACCGCTTCGAGGGCCGTGACCTGCGCACGACGACCGATTTGCGCGCACTGCTGAAAGGCGTGCTCGCCGACCACCTGCAGATCGCTCGCAAGCGCCTTGACGGCGAGGTGTTCCCGGACAGCGCGGCCGTCAGGCCGTTGGCGCTGCTGACCTGAAGCCGCCACGCGCCGGCGACGCTCTGCCGCTGCCGTCGAGCAGCGCCACGATCCGATCTGCCATCCGCGCGGCGGCCCCGCGGTGCTGCGCCGCGAAGCGCAGTGCGCGCCTCGCCATCGCGGCCTGGCGTGGCCCGTCGAGGAGCGCGAGCGCTTCGCTGATGCCGGCCTCGATGTCGGCCACGCGCAGCGCGGCGCCGGCCGCCAGTGCGAGCTCGGCGGCCTGCGCGAAATTGAAGGTGTGCGGACCCATCACGACGGGGCAGCCGCATGCGGCCGCCTCGATCAGGTTCTGACCTCCGAGCGGCGCGAAGCTGCCGCCGAGCAGGGCGACATCGGCCGCGCCGTAGTAGAGCGCCATCTCGCCCATCGAATCGCCGAGCACGGCGTCGAGTTCGCCTGCATTCGGGCCCTGGCCGTCGCGCCATTCGCTGCGCCGCGCGAAGCGCAAGCCGGCATCCTGCAACAGGCCCGCGACCTCGTCGAAGCGCTGCGGATGGCGCGGCACGACGAGCAGCAAGGGACGCGGCGACGGCCGCTTCGTCCACGCCGCCACCAGTGCCGCCTCTTCGCCCTCGCGCGTGACGGCAGCGAGAACCACCGGCCGTCCGAGCGCCAGTCGCCAGGCCTTGCCGGCATCGACCTGGGCCGGAATCGGCGCCATGTCGAACTTGAGGTTGCCGCTGACGACGACATTGCGCCCGCCGGCCGCACTGAGCCGCACCGCATCAGCCTCGCTCTGCGCGAGGACCAATGCGACGCTTTGCGCGGCCGGTCGCATCAAGGCCTCGAAGCGCTGGCCACGGCGCTGGCTGCGCTCGCTGAGGCGCGCATTCGCGAGGACCATCGGCACGTCGAGCGCATCCGCGGCAGCGAGCAGGTTCGGCCAGATCTCGGTCTCCATCAGCACGCCGACCGCCGGCCGGAAGTGCACGAGGAACCGGCGCACCGCCGCCGGCGAGTCGTACGGCAGCCAGGTCTGCCGGTCGCCCTCGCGCAGCAGCGCGCGTCCGGCTTCGCGACCGGTCGCGGTGCCGTGGGTCAGCAGCAGCCGCAGGTCGGGCCGGCGCTGCCGCACGGCCTCGATCAGCGCGGCCGCCGCGCGCGTCTCGCCGAGCGACACGGCGTGGACCCAGAACCAGCCGGCGGAAGGCGCGCCGCCGTAGCGACCGAAGCGCTCGCCGATCGCCTCGCGGTAAAGCGGCTCGGCCCGGCCGCGCCACCAGAGGCGTGCGACATAGGCCGGCGCGATCACGCGCAGCAGCGCCGAATAAGCCAGGCGCGCCGAGCGGCTCGCGTTCGGGTTCAACGACCGCTCCCGAGGGTCGACTCGAGCCGACTGCGGCCGGCGCCCGCCTGAAGCAACGAGGCCGTGGTCATGCGAACGCGACCGGCCGAACGCGCCGCCAGGCCTGCCAGACCGCGTCGAACGACGGCGTCGGCCGGCCTTCGACCGAGACCTGGTGCGCATGGCCGTGCGCGGCCTGCGGCCCGGTGCGCCAAGAAGTCGGGAAGTTGTAGATCTGGACATGCGGCAGATCGAGCGCCACCGCGATGTGGCTGAGCCCGCTGTCGACGCCGACCGCGGCCTGCACGCCCTGCATCCGGTCGATCACCGCGCCGAGGTCGAGGCTCGGCCAGACGCTGGCCGACGCGCCGAGTGCCGCTTGCAGGCGCTGGGCGCGGGCCTGCTCGGTCGCGCCGGCCTGCGGCAGCGCGATCCGCCAACCGTCGGCGATCGCGCGCCGCCCGAGCGCGATCCAGTCGGCTTCGGGCCAGAGCTTGTCATCGCGCGACGTGCCGTGGATGAAGAGCAAGGTCGGCGCCCCATCGGTCGGCATCGCCGCGGTTCGACGCAGACCGAAGTCCGGCGTGCCGCCGTAGCGGTAGCCGAGCGCCCCCGCCGCCAGCTGGCGCGAGCGATCGAGCGCGTGGATGTGCGGCTCGATGCGCAGCGCGTGATCGACCAGCCAGCGCGCCGGCCATTCGTGGCTCGCGCCCTCGGTCCGATTGGCGAGGCCATAGCGCACACCGCGCGCCAGACGCGCGATCAGCGCCGACTTGGTCAGGCCCTGCAGGTCGAGGATCGCGTCGTACTCGTGCCAGCGCAGGCGGGTCTTGAAGGCACGGAACTGGGCGCGCGTCGCCGCCGTCCACCAACTGCCGGTCCAGCGCCGCAGCGGGCACTCGATGACCTCGTCGAGCCCTGACATCCGGCGCAGCAGCGGCGCGAAGCCGGGCTCGACGACCCAGTCGACGGCCGCCTGCGGATAGGCGGCACCGATGTCCTGCACGACCGGCATCGCATGAACGACGTCGCCGAGCGACGACAGCTTGACGATCAGGATGCGCATCGGCGGCCGCTCCGTCGCGTGGTGCGCGTCGGTGCCCGGCGCTCAACCGTCGCACGCCGGCCGCGGCGCCGCGTTCAGCATGAGGCGTGGCGCGCCTTCAATGCGCCGCCTGCACGACCTGCGCGTCGGGCTTGACGAGGCGCAGCGCGGCCATGAAGCCACTCTCGATGCGCTTCAGTGCCTCCGGCGTGTGGCCCTCGAAGCGCAGCACCAGCACCGGCGTTGTGTTGGACGCCCGGATCAGTCCGAAGCCGTCGCGGTAATCGGCGCGCACCCCGTCGATCGTGACGACCGTTTCGGCGCCTGGAAACCTCGCCTTCTCGAGCAGGTCGGCGACGACCTTCTGGGGCTCGCCCTCGGCACACGCGACGTTCAACTCCGGCGTGCTGAAGCTGTCGGGCAAGGCGTTCAGCACCGCGCTGCCGTCGGACGCGAAGCTGAGGATCTCGAGCAGCCGCGCCGCGGTATACGTCGCGTCATCGAAGCTGTACCAGCGCTCGCCGAAGAAGATGTGCCCGCTCATCTCGCCGGCGAGGGGGGCGCCGACCTCCTTCATCTTCGCCTTGATCAGCGAGTGGCCGGTCTTCCACATCAACGGCTTGCCGCCGGCCGCTTCGATCGCCGGTGCGAGCCGCTGCGTGCACTTGACGTCGTAGATGATCGTCGCGCCCGCGTTGCGCTTCAGCACGTCGGTCGCAAACAGCATCAGCTGGCGGTCCGGAAAGATGATGTCGCCGTCGCGGGTGACGACGCCGAGCCGGTCGCCGTCGCCATCGAACGCGAGGCCGAGCTCGGCGCCGGTGCGCTCGACCGTGCGGATCAGCTCGGCGAGGTTTTCCGGCTTGCTCGGATCCGGATGGTGATTCGGAAAGTCGCCGTCAACCTCGGAGTAGAGCTCGACCACCTGGCAGCCGAGCGCACGCAAGACGCCTGGCGCGCTTGCGCCGGGGATGCCATTGCCGGAATCGACCACGATCTTCATCGGCCGGACCAGGCGGCAGTCGCTGACGATGCGGTGGGTGTACTCGGCGAGGATGTCCATCATCGCCGAGCGTCCCTCACCGTGCGCATAGTCCTCGGCCTGCATGCGCCGGCTCAGGCCCTGGATCTCGTCGCCGTAGATCGCACGGCCGGCCAGCACCATCTTGAAGCCGTTGTAGTCCTTCGGGTTGTGGCTGCCGGTCACCTGGACGCCGCTGCTGCAGCCATGCTCGGACCGCGTCGCCGCCACGTAGTACAGCATCGGTGTCGTCACCGCACCGATGTCGACGACGTCGAGTCCGGTCGAGACCAGGCCTCGGATCAGGCCGGCCGCCAGTTCGGGGCCCGAGACGCGCCCGTCACGTCCGACCGCGACCGCGCGCTCGCCGGCGTTGATCGCCTCGGTGCCGAACGCGCGCCCCAGATGCTCGGCGAACGTCGCATCGATCGTCTTGCCGACCACGCCGCGAATGTCGTAAGCCTTGAAGTTGGACGCGATGACTTCCATTCAGGTCTTTTCGATCGTTGTTCAAGTCATTGTAGGGATGGGGAGAGTTAACCCGATGCTTGGTTCTTGGCGTGCTCCTTTTGATTTCGAGCGTCGCCGATGCGGGGTGGCTGGCTTTCGGCCCCCATGCTGGCCCGCCGCTGCGCGGCGGGTGCCCTGCGATGCTCGGGAATCGTGGCAAGTCCGCAAACTCGGCCCGGGTACGGGCCTCAGACAGTGCGGACTTGGCGCGCAAGGCGCGCCGACCCCGACTCCCTGCGCTTCTCGGCTGCGCAAGCAGGGGCCGAAAGCCAGCCACCCCGCATCGGCTCAAGGAACCGGCGGTTCGCCGGCGCATATCGGGCGTGTTGGCGACGCCGAGCCCGCGCCCGTGGCGTCGCGCGCTCGGTCTCCTACGCGAACCGCCTATTCAGAACAAAGCGACCCAGAGAAAACCCGCTCAGTTGCTCTGCGACAGCTGCTCCAGGATCGCCGGGTTCTCCAATGTCGACGTGTCTTGCGTGATCGCCTGTCCCTGAGCGACCGAACGCAGCAGCCGCCGCATGATCTTTCCGGAGCGTGTCTTCGGCAGGTTGTCGCCGAAGCGGATGTCCTTCGGCTTGGCGATCGGGCCGATCTGCTTGCCGACCCAGTCGCGCAGCTCCTTCGCGATCGCCTTGGCTTCGTCACCGGTCGGCCGGCTGCGCTTCAGCACCACGAACGCGCAGATCGCTTCGCCGGTCGTCTCGTCGGGCCGCCCCACCACCGCGGCTTCTGCGACCAGCGTCGTGTGCGACACCAGCGCCGACTCGATCTCCATCGTCCCCATCCGGTGCCCGCTGACGTTCAGCACGTCGTCGATGCGGCCGGTGATCGTGAAGTAGCCGGTCTTCTCGTCGCGGATCGCGCCGTCGCCGGCCAGGTAGTACTTGCCCTGGAACTCCTCCGGGTAGTAGCTCTTCTTGAAGCGCTCCGGGTCGCCGTAGATCGTGCGGATCATGCTCGGCCACGGCTTCTTGATCACCAGGATGCCGCCCTGCCCCCACGGCACGTCCTTGCCGGTCTCGTCGACGACGTCGGCCATGATCCCGGGGAACGGCAAGGTGCACGATCCCGGCACCAGCGGCGTCGCCCCGGGCAGCGGCGTGATCACGTGGCCGCCGGTTTCGGTCTGCCAGAACGTGTCGACGACAGGACAGCGGCCGCCGCCGATGTGCTTGTGGTACCACTCCCAGGCCGCCGGGTTGATCGGCTCGCCGACCGTGCCGAGGATGCGCAGGCTCGTCAGGTCGTAGTTGCGCGGGTGCGCGGTCGCGGTGCCCTCGGCCGCTTTGATAAGCGAGCGGATCGCGGTCGGCGCGGTGTAGAAGATCGTGACCTTGTGGTCCTGGATCATCTTCCAGAAGCGGCCGGCGTCGGGGAACGTCGGAATGCCCTCGAACACGATCTCGGTGCCGCCGAGCGCGAGCGGGCCGTAGGCGATGTAGGTATGGCCGGTGACCCAGCCGATGTCGGCGGTGCACCAGAAGACGTCGTTCGGCTTCAGGTCGAAGGTCCACTTCGTCGTCAGCGCCGCGTGCAGCAGGTAGCCGCCGGTCGCGTGCTGCACGCCCTTCGGCTTGCCGGTCGAGCCCGACGTGTAGAGCAGGAAGAGCGGATGCTCGGCCTCGACCCACTCGGGCTCGCAGGTGTCGGGCAGGTCGTAGATCACCTCGTGCAGCCAGCTGTCGCGGCCGGCCTGCCAGCTGACGGTGCCGCCGGTGCGCCGGTAGACGATGACGTCCTTCACCGCCTCGCAGCCGCCGAGGAGGAGCGCCTCGTCGACGATCGCCTTCAGCGGCAGTTGCTTCCCGCCGCGTACCTGCTCGTCGGCGCTGATCACCATCACCGCGCCGGTGTCCGCGATTCGGTCGCGCAGGCTTTGTGCCGAGAAGCCGCCGAAGACCACCGAGTGGGTGGCACCGATCCGCGCGCAGGCCTGCATTGCGGCGATGCCCTCGACCGACATCGGCATGTAGATAACGACCCGGTCGCCCTTCTTGACCCCCTTGGCCTTCAGCGCGTTGGCGAGCCGGCAGGTCTGGGCGAGCAGCTCGCGGTAGGTGACCTTGGTGACCTTGGCGTCGTCGGACTCGAAGATCAGCGCGACCTTGTCGCCGAGGCCGGCCTCGACCTGGCGGTCGAGGCAGTTGTACGACGCGTTCAGGGTGCCGTCCTCGAACCACTTGAAGAACGGCGCCTCGCTGTCGTTGAGCACCTTCGTGAACGGCGCCTTCCAGCTCAGCAGCTCGCGCGCGAGGCGGGCCCAGTAGCCTTCGTAGTCGGCTTCAGCCTCGGCCGCCAGTTTCCGGTAGGCCTCCATACCGGAGACGTGCGCGCCTTTGACGGCGGCTTCCGGCGGCGGGTACAGATTCGGGGCGACGGCGTTGGACATGGTCGAGTCTCCTCAAGGTTCGGCTTTGGTTCGTCGTCGGCCCGGGTGCGGCACGTCCTGATTCGGACCGGGCCGACGGTCAAGACGGCGCCGACGCGATGTCGCTCGACTTTAGCGTGAAGGTGATCGGAGGGAGCCGAGGTCCCCTTACTAGAATCCGCGCTTCGCTCCTGCCCCACCCATGCCCAGACTCAAAGACCCCGCCAACGCCAGCCTCCGGCCGCTACCGAATCTCATCTTCGCCAGCCGATGGCTGCAGCTTCCGCTGTATCTCGGCCTGATCCTCGCGCAGGGCGTCTACGTCTATCACTTCTGGGTCGAGCTGGTTCACCTGATCCACGCGGTGTTCGGCAGCGAGACCGCGCTGAAGCAGCTGATCGAAAGCATCGGCTACCAGCTGCCGCCGCTCCGCGACGCCGCCGGGACGATCACCGGTTACGCAGCGCCCCAGCTCAACGAGACGGTGATCATGCTGGTGGTGTTGGCGCTGATCGACGTGGTCATGATCAGCAACCTGCTGATCATGGTGATCGTCGGCGGCTACGAGACCTTCGTCAGCCGCATGAACCTCGAAGGCCATCCGGACCAGCCGGAGTGGCTGAGCCATGTCAACGCGTCGGTGCTGAAGGTCAAGCTCGCCACCGCGATCATCGGCATCAGCTCGATCCACCTGCTGAAGACGTTCATCAGCGCCGCGAACTACTCCGAGAAGGTTCTGATGTGGCAGACCATCATCCACATCACGTTCCTGCTGTCGGCGCTGGCGATCGCGATGACCGACCGGCTCATGGCCGGGACCCCGAACGACCACTGACGGCGGCAAGCGATCCAGCGCGAGCGGACGCACATTCGGCGAGCGCGACCAACAGCGCCGCTATCCGGACAGCGCGGCCCCTGCGGGTCGACGCCATAGCAGCGCGACCCCGAGGATCGCGGAGACGAGCGAGCCGCCGAGCACGCCGAGCTTGAGCTGGGTCTCGTAGGCCGACGCCTGGCCTTCGAACGCCAGGCTGCCGATGAACAGGCTCATCGTGAAGCCGATCCCGCACAGCACGCAGACGCCGAACAGCTGGCGCCATGTTGCCGCGGTCGGCATTGGCGCGCCGGCGAAGCAGATCATCAGCCACGACGCGCCGAACACGCCGACCGCCTTGCCGACGACAAGGCCGGCGACGATGCCGAGCGGAACGCCCTGCAGCCACGTCGACCAGCCGGCACTGCCGAGCTCGACGCCGGCGTTCGCGAATGCGAACAGCGGCAGCACCGCGAAGGCGACCCACGGTTGCAGCGCATGCTCGGCGCGTTCGAGCGGCGAGTCGTCGCCGGAGCGGTTGCGGAGCGGGATGGCGAGTGCGGTGACAACGCCCGCCAGCGTCGCATGGATGCCCGACTTCAGCACGCAGACCCAGACGACCAGGCCGACGATGACATACGGACCGATGCTGGCCACGCGCAGGCGGTTCAGCAGCAGCAAGACGGCTGCCCCCGCGCCGGCCGCGACCAGCATCGTCAGCGACAGGTCGTCGGTGTAGAACAGCGCGATCACGACGATCGCGCCGAGGTCGTCGATGATCGCGACCGCCGTCAGGAAGATCTTCAGCGACGTCGGCACGCGGGAGCCGAGCAGCAGCAGGATGCCGAGCGCAAAGGCGATGTCGGTCGCCATCGGCACACCCCAGCCGCGCAGCGCGATCGGGTCGGCGCGGTTGATCGCGGCGTAGAGGGCGGCCGGCACCAGCATGCCGCCGAGCGCCGCGACCGCGGGCAGCACGGCCTGACGCGGCGTCTTCAGCTCGCCCTCGAGCAGCTCGCGCTTGATCTCGAGCCCGACCAGGAAGAAGAATGCCGCCATCCAGAGGTCGTTGATCCACAGCAGCAGCGGCTTCGAGAGAACCAGCCAACCGTCGCCGATGCGAACCTCGCCGCGCAGCTCGATGAACGAGCGGTAGAGCGGGCCGAGCGGCGAGTTGCTGATGATCAGCGCGGCAACGGCGGCGATCGCGAGCAGCACGCCTCCGGCGACTTCGGACTCGGTGAAGCGGCGGGCGTTGGCGATCAAGGGTGCGGACGGCGTTCGATAAACTGGAGCGTCACAGCGTAACCGACCCCCTCATGACCACCCTCCGATACGCCGATCTGGTCGACAGCGTCGCCGCGGCGCTCCAGTACATCAGCTTCTATCACCCGGCCGACTACATCACCCACCTTGCGCGTGCGTACGAGCTCGAGCAGAACCCTGCGGCGAAGGACGCAATCGCGCAGATCCTGACCAATTCGAAGATGTGCGCGGAGGGCCGCCGGCCGATCTGCCAGGACACCGGCATCGTCAATGTGTTCATGAAGATCGGCATGGACGTCCGCTTCGAGGGCTTTCCGGCCGGGCTCGAGGATGCCGTCAACGACGGCGTGCGCAAGGGCTACCTCGATCCCGAGAACCCGCTGCGCGCGAGCATCGTCGCCGACCCGCATTTCGTGCGCAAGAACACCGGCGACAACACGCCGGCGGTGATTCACACGACGCTCGTGCCCGGCAATATCGTCGACGTGCAGGTCGCCGCGAAGGGCGGCGGCAGCGAGAACAAGAGCAAGTTCGTGATGATGAATCCGAGCGACAGCCTGGTCGACTGGGTCCTGAAGACGGTGCCGACGATGGGCGCCGGCTGGTGCCCGCCCGGCATGCTCGGCATCGGCATCGGCGGTACCGCCGAGCGCGCGATGCTGATGGCCAAGCAGAGCCTGATGGACGACATCGACATGTTCGACCTGAAGGCACGCGGCCCGCGCGACAAGATCGAGGAACTGCGCATCGAGCTGTTCGACAAGGTCAATGCGCTCGGGATCGGCGCGCAGGGCCTCGGCGGCCTGACGACGGTGCTCGACATCAAGATCGCGACCTATCCGACCCATGCGGCGAGCAAGCCGGTCGCGATGATCCCGAACTGCGCGGCGACCCGCCACGCGCACTTCGTGCTCGACGGCTCCGGCCCGGCCTTTCTCGAGCCGCCGAGGCTCGACCTCTGGCCCGACGTGAAGTGGGCGCCCGACTACAACAAGTCGAAAAAGGTCGACCTCGACCGGCTGACCAAGAAAGAGGTCGCTAGCTGGAAGCCCGGCGACACGCTGCTGCTGTCAGGGAAGATGCTGACCGGCCGCGACGCCGCGCACAAGCGCATCCAGGACATGCTGGCAAAGGGCGAGAAGCTGCCGGTCGATTTCACCAACCGCGTCATCTACTACGTCGGCCCGGTCGACCCGGTGCGCGACGAGGCGGTCGGCCCGGCCGGACCGACGACCGCGACGCGGATGGACAAGTTCACCGAGATGATGCTGGCGCAGACCGGCCTGATCGCGATGATCGGGAAAGCCGAGCGCGGGCCGGTCGCGATCGAGGCAATCCGGAAGCACAAGAGCGCCTACCTGATGGCGGTCGGTGGCGCCGCCTACCTGGTCTCGAAAGCGATCCGCGAGGCCCGCGTGCTCGGCTTCGCCGACCTCGGCATGGAAGCGATCTACGAGTTCGACGTCCGCGACATGCCGGTCACCGTCGCGGTCGACTCGACCGGCGTCTCGGTGCACGAGACCGGCCCGAAGGAGTGGCGGGCGCGGATCGCGAAGATTCCGGTGTTGGCGGCCTGAGCTCGCTTGAGGGCAGCGGCTGGTCCGTTTCCTTCAAGGTCGTGTGGCGGCCGACAGCGCCAATCGGGCAGCTGTTCAATCCGCCGTGGTCACCACTGTGACAACGCGTGCGTCCGGCGGCCGGTCCAGCGCTGCACCGCCGCGGCCAGCAGCGCGCTTTTGACCGGCTTGGTCATGTAGTCGTCCATGCCGCAGGCGAGACAGCGCTCGCGGTCGCCGGCCAGCGCATCGGCGGTCAGCGCGACGATCGGCGTGTGGGCGTCCATGCCCTCCTCGTCGTCCCGAATGCGCCGGGTGGCCTCGAAGCCGTCCATCACCGGCATGTGGCAATCCATGAAGATCAGGTCGTAGCGAGTCCGCGCCGCCGCGACGCGTGCCGCGTCGCCGTCGCTGACCACGTCGACCTCACAGCCGATCGCCTTCAGCATTTCCTCGACGACCATCTTGTTGACCACGTCGTCCTCGGCCAGCAGAACATGGGCCGACGGCCTGTGCGTTTCACCGATCACGATGTCCGGCATGACCGACGGCTCGGGCGCCTTCTTCAACGCCAGCTCGAACCAGAAATTCGAGCCCGCGCCGACCTCGCTCTCGACGCCGACCTGGCCTCCCATCAATTGCACGAGCTCGCGGACGATGGCCAGGCCGAGGCCGCTGCCGCCATGGCGCCGGGTGGTCGACGCGTCGGCCTGCGTGAACGCATCGAACACCGAGTCGAACTGCTCCTCGGCCAGACCGATTCCGGTGTCGCGCACCTCGAAGCGCAACCGCACGGTGTCGTTGGTGTCGTCGAGGACCAGCACTTCCAGATCGACCCGGCCCTGCTGCGTGAACTTGACGCCGTTGTGGAGCAGGTTCACGAGGATCTGGCGCAGCCGCATCGGATCGCACTCGACGCGCTTCGGCAGCCGGCTCGAGAACGTGCAGCTAAGCCCCACCGGCTTGTCACGTGCCGTCACCGCCATCAGGTCGACCGCCTCGGTGACGAGCGCGCGCAGGTCGATGTTGGTCGTGTGGATGACGAGCTTGCTCGACTCGATGCGCGACAGGTCGAGCACGTCGTCGATCAGCGCGAGCAACGCGGTTGCCGACCGGTGCGCCGTCTCGGCGTAGTGACGCTGGCCGCTCGCCAGCGTCGTGCTGAGCAGCAGTTCCGACGCGCCGAGGATGCCGTTCATCGGCGTCCGGATCTCATGGCTGATGGTCGCCAGAAACTGCGACTTCGCGACGCTCGCCTGCTCGGCCTGGCGCCGCGCATGCTCGAGCTCGGTCGCCTGCGTCTCGAGCGCCGTCTTCTTGTGCTCGAGGTCATCGACCAGCTCTCGCGCCGCCCGCATCGCCTGCTGCATGCGATTGCGCAGCCGCTCGATCACCAGGCCGGTGAACGCGAGGTAGATGCCGAGCAGGTACATGATCGCGGCGATCGCGAAGCGGTCCATCCACTGCGAGGCGGCCGGATGGGTGGCGTAGACCCACACCGAATAGGCGATGTAGGCGACGACCACGACATGCCCGAAGTAGAGCGCGCGCCGGAAGCCGAAGCCGACCTGGTCGGCGACGCGCATCAGCAGGAAGTACGCGAAGAACAAGTGCGCCTGCTCGAGGTGGTGC
>Ga0207681_10002172_pt1 | contig 12504 bp, 8 predicted proteins | sample KBSS53metaG_FD_184324 | JGI IMG/M metagenome (GOLD analysis project Ga0207681, IMG submission 184324) | Switchgrass rhizosphere microbial communities from Kellogg Biological Station, Michigan, USA - KBS S5-3 metaG (SPAdes) (version 2) | ecosystem: Host-associated > Plants > Roots > Rhizosphere >... | reverse complement strand
GTCGGCGGCACGATCTGGTCGCGCAATGCAAGACAGCTGAAGACAGCCTCGACCCCTCCCGCCGCGCCGAGGAGATGACCCGTAGCCGACTTGGTCGACGCCACTGCCACCTTGCCGGCGCTGCCGAAAACGCTCTTGATCGCCTCCAACTCCGCGGCGTCGCCGGCCGGCGTTGAGGTCGCGTGGGCGTTGATGTGCTGGATCTCGGCCGGCGAGAGATGCGCGGAGTCGAGCGCTAGTCTCATCGCCCGCGCCACGCCGTTCCCGTCCTCAGGGCCTGAGGTCACGTGGGCCGCGTCGGAAGTCGTCGCGTAGCCGAGCAGTTCGGCGACGGGTGTAGCCCCGCGGGCCAGGGCGTGGTCGAGTTCTTCCAGGACAAGCAGGCCTGCGCCTTCTCCGATGACGAAGCCATCGCGCCCGAGGTCGAAGGGGCGCGACGCCGTCGCTGGCGCGTGCGAGAACTTTGTCGACAGCGCACGGGCGGCGGCAAAGGATGCGATGGTGACGCGGTCGATCGATGCTTCCGAGCCGCCGCAGAGCGCCACATCAGCTTCGCCGCAACGGATCAGGCGCGCGGCGTCGCCAACCGCTTGGAGGCCTGCGGCACAGGCAGTAACGGGCGTTCCAATCGGCCCCTTAAAGCCGTGCTCGATTGAAACCTGGCCTGCCGCGAGATTAGGCAGAAAGGACGGAATCGTAAACGGAGAGATGCGGGCGGGACCACGCGTGTCGATGGTCCGCACGGCCTCGGCAATCGCTGGGAAGCCGCCGATGCCGGAGCCGATGATCGTCGCAGTGCGCGCTTGCGCTTCCTCTGACGTTGGGAACCAGCGCGCGTCGGCCAGAGCCTCCCGAGCTGCGGCGATCGCGAACCAGATGAAGCGCTGCGTGCGCCTCCTGAGCTGCGGGCTCAGCAAGGTATTGACGTCGAAGCCGGCCTCGGGATCGTCGGCCGCGTCCGGAACGCGCGCCGCGATCTTTGCGCCGATTCCCTCGCACATCTCCTCATCGAGCGCCGTTACACCGCTCGCGCCGGCAAGCAGTCGACGCCACACTACCTGGGCGCCGCAGCCCAGCGGCGACACCACTCCCAGACCTACAACAACGATCCGCTTCGCGCTCAGTTGTAGTCGTCCGCCGGATTGAAGTCAGTGCCGGGGTCGAGGACGCCCTTGCCCGGCACGTGATTGATCTCAAGGCGAACTCCAGCCGGATCTTCGAAGAGCAGCGAGTAGTAGCCCGGGGCCCAGGGGCCTTCCTCTGGTGAACGGATGATCTTCGCGTCTACGCTCTGCAGAAATCGATGGACACTATCCACGTCATTTCGGCTGCGCGCACGAAAACAGAGATGATGCAGTCCGACGCTACCTTGCTCAAAGCGCTGGCCAGCGTGCGCGTCACCGCAGGGCCCGACGCCGACGGCGGTGCGGCCACCGACGTAATAGATTCCATCTTGACCGCCGAACACCCGCTTCAGGCCTAGGAACGAGAGCAACGACTCGTAGAACGGGCGGCACTTTTCCCATTCGCTCACCGTCAGTGCGACGTGCGCCACGCCGTTGATCTCGATCATTCTTGCCCTCGAAGATACGGCGACCGTCCGCTGATATGTCAACGAATCGCCCGCAAGTGTGTCTCGTCGCGGCGAGGTGGTCAAGTTGGACCCGGCGGTGACGCCGGGTGCACCGCGCGGGGTGACGGCGGCGCTGTTTCGGTTCAGACTTACGGATGCGACGCAAGAGCAACAACGAAACATGGACGCTCTCGACAGCTGGCTGACGAAGTTGGGGTTGGAACGCTACGTTCAAGCGTTCCGAGAGAACGACGTCGACCTTGAAACGCTGCCGCTCCTCAGCGACCGTGACCTCCAACAACTGGGCGTGTCCCTCGGCCATCGGAAGCTTCTGGCTCGTGCCCTCGTCGCGCAAAACCGGGCCGCCGCGGCGGCTGGCGACAATGATCCGGCCGCGTCAATCCCGCTCCTCCCCATGTTCGCGGCAAGCGGTGAGCGCCGCCAGATCACCGCGCTGTTTTGTGACCTCGTCAATTCCACCGAGCTTAGCTCGCGAATGGATCCCGAGCTATGGCGCGACATCGTCCGACGCTACGAAGATGTGTGCACTCAGGCCATCAACGGTTTCGGTGGCTACGTGTTCCAACGCGTCGGCGACGGCATCGTCGCCTACTTCGGCTATCCGCACGCTCGCGAAGACGCATCTGAGTGCGCCATCCGCGCCGGTCTCCGGATCTTCGAAGGAATGCCCGGGCTGCTCCTCCCCGATGGTAGCTCGCTGCATGCGCGCATCGGCATCTCCACCGGCTTGGTGGTGATCGACGACGTGCGTTCGAGCGACCGGGGCGCGTTCGGCGACACGATGAACCTCGCGGCCCGGCTGCAGGCCGTGGCCGAACCGGGCAGCATCGCAATCAGCAACGGCACGCGCCGACTTGCCGGTGCAGCCTTCGATTACCAGGACCTCGGGACGCAGACGCTGAAAGGCTTGCGCCAGCCCGTGCACGTCTGGCGCGTGACGGGCTTCGGCCGCACCGAGGGTCGGTTTGATGCAGCAACCCGCGACGGCCTCAGCCCGCTGATCGGTCGCGACGAGGAAATCACCACGATCATCAATTGCTGGGAGCGCGCGCGCCGGGGTGAAGGTCGCGCGGTACTGCTCTCAGGCGAGCCCGGGATCGGCAAGTCGCGCATCCTGCGCGCGGTGCGCGACCGGGTGCGTGTCGATACCGCCAGTGTCATGCATTTCCAGTGCTCGCCGTTCTTCAGCAACACCGCGTTGCATCCTGTGGTCGAGGGCCTAGAGCGCGCTCTCCAGGTTTCTCCAGACGAGCCGGGTCCGGCCCGGCTCTCTCGTCTCGAGGCGCTCGTCCTGACACGCTACGGAGGCTCGGCTCGGGACGTTGCCCTCATCGCCTCGATCTTGTCGCTGCCGACCGAGGGCCGGTACGACCCGATCGGGTTGACTCCGCAGCGGCAGAAGGAAGAGACGATGCGGGCGCTGGTTGATCTGGTCGCCTCGATTGCGCAGGAGCAGCCGAGCCTGATGCTGTTCGAGGACCTGCATTGGTCAGATCCAACAACGATCCAGCTGCTCGAGCAGTTGGTCGACCGCCTCTCGGCCATGCCCTTGCTCATGCTGGCGACTTCGCGCCAATCGTTTCCTCCGAAATGGCAGGCGTTGGTCCACGTCGTCCCGCTCGCCATCACTCGCCTGGATCGGGCGCAGAGCGCTGACCTTGCCCGCGGCCTGGCGGGCAAGCAGCTTCCGCTGGGACTGATCGAGCGAATCGTCGCTAAGACTGACGGCGTTCCCCTTTATCTGGAGGAGATTACACGGGCGGTGATTGAGTCGAGCTCGCTTCGGGAGGTCGGCGATCACTACGAGCACGCGGAATGGGTGGCAGATGTCGAGATCCCTGCGACTTTGCGGGATTCGCTCATGGAACGCTTGGACCGTCTATCTTCCGACAAGGGAGTGGCGCAGATCGCGTCGGTCTTCGGCCGTGAATTCAGCTACGACATGCTATGCGCGGTCGATCTAGTGTCCCCCCCGGAATTGGACCGCGCGCTGGAGCGACTCACGCACTCGGGACTTGTCGTGCGCCACGCCAAGCCGACCGACTCCAGCTCGACTTACTCGTTCAAGCACGCCCTGATCCAGGACGCGGCATACGACTCGCTGCTGAAGAGTAACCGACAGAAGCTCCACCAGCAGATCGCCTCGGTTCTAGAAGAGCGCTTTCCGCAAACGCGTGAACAGAAGCCGGAGCTGCTTGCACATCACTACACGGAAGCCGGATTACTCGGGCAGGCGAGTCATTTCTGGTTCCAGGCTGGAAGGAACGCGGCCTCCCGCTCGGCTAACGTGGAGGCGGTCAGCCATCTAACCAAGGCATTGGATGCGCTGAAGAGCCTATCTGACGCCTCGCAGAACGACCGAGCAGAACTGCAGATCCAGACCCTTCTCGGCAATGCCTTGATGGCGACCCGGGGCTACGCCGATCCGAACGTCGGGCGAACGTTTGATCGGGCACGCGCTTTGTGCGATCGCATTGGCGAAACGCCACAGTTCACGCCCGTGATGTACGGCCTCTGGATGTTCTATCTGGTCCGCAGCGATTTGCAGAACGCCCGCGACCTCAGCGCCCAGCTGTTGCAGCGCGCCGAGCGAAGCCAGGATTCATCGGCGCTGCTCGAAGGCTACCGGGTTGTCGGGATGACCGCTTTCTTCTCTGGAGATTTCCCGTCGGCACGCCGACATCTCGAAAGGGGAGTCGCGGTCTATGACCCAGAAAGCCATCGTGGCCACGCCTTCCTCTACGGAACCGAGCCCGGAGTTGCGTGTTCATGCTACCTCGCCGCGACGCTCTGGATACTCGGTTTTCCCGATCAGGCACTGGCGCGGCTCGAAACGGGGTTGGCCTGGGCCGAGAAATCTCAGCATTCTTTCAGCCGCTCATTCGCCTTGTTCTTCGCCGCGATGTTGTACCAGTACCGTCGCGAGACCGGCGAGGCGCGGCGCTGGGCCGAGGCCGACATCGCGCTGTCTAAGGAAGATGGTTTTGTACTCTGGCTGGCGATGGCGACAATCGTGCATGGCTGGACTGATGTCGATCAGGGCCGCAGCGCAGAAGGTCTCTCCGAAATGCGCACCGGTCTCGCTGCCTATCAAGCGACCGGCGCTGGCCTTGCTCGTTCGTACACCTTGTCGCTTCTGGCCGACGGATGCATGAAATGCGGGCAGCCTGACGAGGCCTTGGCGGTGCTCGAACAATCCCTCGATGACTGCAGTCGAACCGGGGAAGCAGTGTTCGAAGCCGAGCTCCACCGGTTAAAGGGCGAGCTTTCGCTCCGATCGGCTACGGCGCAAGACTGCGAAGAGCGGTCTGTAAGCTCCAAGCTAGCGGTCTCTGAGAAGAACTTCCTCAGATCGTTGGCTGTAGCGCGCGCCCAAGGCGCCAGGGCGTTCGAGCTGCGCGCTTCGATGGGCTTATTTCGGGCGTGGCGAGCTATGGGGAAGGGCGACGTAGCGCAGCGTATGCTGATACAGGTCTACGAGGGATTTGGCGAAGGTCTCGAACTACCCGACTTAGTCGAAGCACGAGGCCTGCTGCAGGAAGGCCCTAAGCTGCGCTAACAGCAACTTATCGGTACCAGTCGGAACGGGTTAGCGGCATATCGCTCGCGCCCTGATTCTGCTTGCTGAGTAGCGTTTGATAGATGGTCGTTCGGCCGCTCGCGAACTGGTGCGAAGCCAGCGCCATGTACAGACGCCACACGCGATAGGTCACCTCGTCGGTCAAGCGCAGCACATCCTCGCGGCGCTGCTCGAGGCGCGCCAGCCAGTGCTTAAGGGTTATTTCGTAGTGTTCGCGCAAGCCTTCGACGTCACGGACCTCGAACCCGCTGCTCTCCGCGGCAAGCAGCATGCTGCTGAGGGCGACCAACTCACCATCTGGAAAGACGTAGCGGTCGAAGAAGGTGCCGTGCCGTTGCGGTTGTCGCTGGGTGAAGGCGATGCCGTGGTTGAGAAACGCGCCGCCGGGCCGAAGCAGCCGCCACGCCCAGCGAAAATACTCGCGCAACGAGACTTCACCGACATGCTCAAACATCCCGACGCTGGAAATCTTGTCGTACGCATGGGTAGTTGCAATCTCCCTGTAGTCGTTGCACTCGACCCGACAGCGACCGCTGAGACCGGCGGCTTGGATTCGGCGGTTGGCGAAATCGGCTTGGCGCTGACTGAGCGTAATCCCTAGAGCGTCGACCCCATAGCGCGTGGCGGCATGGATTACCAACCCGCCCCAGCCGCATCCGACGTCGAGCAGGCGCTGGCCGCGCGCAAGGCGCAGCTTGCGGCAGATGATGTCAAGCTTCTTCTCCTGAGCGACCTCCAGCGTGTCGCCCGGACCTTCGAAGTAGGCGCATGAATACACCATTCGCGGATCGAGCCAAAGGGCGAAGAAGTCGTCCGAGACGTCGTAGTGATACGACACGGCCTGACGGTCGCGCTCTCGCGAACGCGGCGCGCCCTGTAGGTGTGCCGGCTGGCGCCCGAGGCGTGGCTTCCCGCCGTTGGGCAAGGCAAGCAAAGCCCGCGCATAGCGGAGACGATCGCCCAGCCGGGCAGGCTTTATGAAGAAGCGGTCTGCCAACGCGATTAGCGCGCCGATGTCGCCTTCGATGTCGACGTCATCGTAGAGATAGGCCTCGCTGACGCTCAGCTCGTTGGCGTTCCACAGCATTCGCCGCAGCGCGCCGGGATGCTTCAGGACCAACGTGCAGCGCGCCGGCTTTCCGCCTTCGGGTTCCCAACTCATCCCGTTCCAGAGTCGAACCGCAAACTCGGGAGCGTGGTCGCTCTCAAAGAGCTGGCGAAGAAGCGACAGGCTGGTCTCGACCGCCCTGTCGCCCACGCTGGTTTGATTTCTTGTCAAGCCGCGAGCGGTCAGTGCTGGGCCGAGGCGTCCAGCGAATTCTCGACATTGCGCAAGAGAGTTCGCTGGATTCGTACCTCAGGCGTGCGCTTCAGCTGACGCGCTAGGCCGCAGGCAGCGAGAAGAACAATCCACCATTTAGTTGGATCCCACTGATACCAGCGAACGCCGTTTCGGTAGTCGCCCGGAAAGGCGTGGTGGAAATTATGATAGCCCTCACCGAGGGTCAGCATCGCGAGCAGGGAGCTGTCGCGGGAGGTGTTGGTGCGGGAGTACGGCTGACGCCCCAGAAAGTGGCCCGCCGAATTTACGAGAAAGGTGCCATGGTGGGCGACGACGACGCGCAACAGTCCCCCCCACAGCACGCCGCCCCACGGCCTGCCATAGCTAAGTCCGATTAGGAACGGTACGCCGAATCCGACCACCAGACCAAGCATGACGTGCAGGCGGTGCTGGGTCAGAACGAAGGGCTTGTCACGAAGGTCAGCAACATTGTCGAGATTTCGGCCTTCAGCGCGGTACAGGATCCAGCCGACATGGGCCCAGAAGAACCCCTTCTTGGCGCAGTACGGATCTCGGTCTTGATCCACGAAGCGGTGATGATCACGATGCTCCGACGCCCAGATCGTGACCGGCGACTGCAGTGCTGCAGCGCCGAATAGGAGATAGAAGACCTGCACCACCGGATGGCAGTCGTAGGTCTTGTGGCTGTAGTACCGGTGGTATCCCGCCGTGATCGCAAGCCCTGTCAGCGTCGTCATCGCTGCCAAGCAGGCCACATCGCCGGGATGAAGTCCGTGCTGGTCGATGTAGTACGCAATCGCCAAGATCGCGGCGATTGGCGAAAACAGCAGGACGAGAATATTGCGCCAGTTCAGGTTCCTCTTGAGCATCGCGTCTGTCTTTCTTGTTTAGGCTGCCGGAATTGCATTGCTTAGCGGCAGGGTACGGGCGCAGCGCGTCTGTAGAGCCGGCGGCAGGCGGGCGAACGCTTCATCCAGTCCAGCGATGAGGGCTTTGTGACCAGGTGTCCCAAGCGGCATGCGAAGCTCCCGCACGGCCGCCTCATGCAGCGCTTGCTGCAGATCGGCCAATGCCTCTTGCAAGGCGAATTGGCCAATCAGCAGCAATGGCCTGACATTCTCCTGCACGGTTTCGACCTCGGCCGCAGCCCGAATCTGGAACGCCGCTATCGCATCTTCCGCTTCGGACCGGTCTCCTGGCGGCTCCGGCCTGGCGATCGCTTCCCCGATGCGATCGGCCAGCTTTCGGATCTCGCGTCGAATAAGCCCTACATGCCTCTCGGCGCGCGATTGAAGCGTGGGACTGGATTCGCGATGCGCGCGCAGGTCCTGGATAACGCCAACGCGCTTCAGAGCGACCAGGATCCAGTAGCCGGCATCGAACTCCCACCAGCGCATGCCGAGGCGGGCGGAGTCGGGGAAACAATGATGGTTGTGGTGGAAGCCTTCACCCAGCGACACCAAGCCGAACAGCCAGTGATTGCGGCTGTTGTCGGCCGTTGGGTAACGCCGATATCCCCCGATGCTGTGGCTCACCGACTGGATCCAATGAATCATGTGGAGCACGATCACCGTAGGCAAAAAGAATCCCCAAACGACTCCCACCCAGCCGAACCACCAGTAACAGCAGCCGATGTAGATTAACTTGAGGACGCCGTCCCATCGTTGCAACACGACCAGTTCTGGAAAGCGTGCGAGGTCGGGGATTTTGGCCAGGTCGACGTCGCGATGGGCCTCATCGAGGAACCAGCCGCAGTGCGAATAGCAAAAGCCGTGGAAGCGAGGTGAGTGGAGGTCGTCAGGCGTGTCAGCGCGTTGGTGGTGCTCGCGGTGGGTCTGCGCCCACCACAATGGACCGCCCATGACGGTCAACGAGCCGTATAGCCCCATCAGGAACTGCACCGTCCGCGACGTCCGGTAAGTGCGATGCGCGAAGTAACGGTGGTAGACCACCGAGACGCCGATCGAGCGCAACAGGAATGCGCCGACAAATATTGCGAGCGCCTCGCTCGTGACGCCCGTCCAGACGATCCCGAGACAGCCCATGTGCATGAGCAAATAGAGAATGGTGGCCGTCGCGTTAAAGCGGCGCCCACCGGATGGCGCTGAAGGCGCGCCGAATCTGCTTCGTGCTGTCACGTTGGATGCCGCAAGGCGCTGCAGGATCGCCCCTTCGCGGCGGCAAAGCGCGATTGGCACAGTGCCCCCGCTTGTCCTACCTCTTAAGGAACGCAATCCCGGAAGGTTCGAAACGCTCACGGCAATGTCCATCGATGCCGCACGGCGCGCGGCGCAAGAATGGTAAGCGCGAGGCCAAGCGCCGGCCACCGCCGTCATTGTCACGGAGAGGACCGCGGCCAAGGTCGTCAACCTAGGGTATGTCCGAGATGCGGCGTGGCCGGCGCCCTGGGGAACACCCGCGCTGTTGGTCGCCACGGAGGAGGCAGTTGGGGCGTGACCCTGTCCCCGTTTCAGTACCGCTCAGAAGTAGGAACTTCCGGCTCCTGACCCTGTCCCCGATTCAGTACCGTTCAGAAGTAGGAACTTCCGGCTCCTCGGGGGTCGTCGAAGCGGCCTGCAGGCCGCTTCGACGGGCGAATTCGGTTGGCGTCGACCAGTCTAGCGCCGAGTGGGGCCGACTCTGGTTGTAGTACGTCCGCCAAGCGTCGATCTTGGCCCTGGCGTCGTCGAGCGATAAGAACCAGTTGGCATTCAGGCACTCCTGGCGTAGCCGACCGTTGAAGCTTTCTACGCGTGCGTTGTCGGTCGGCTTCCCGGGGCGGCTGAAGTCGAGCTCGACACCGTGCTCGTAGGCCCACTTGTCCATCACCTTGGAGATGAACTCGCTGCCGTTGTCGGTCTTGATCGTCCTGGGCAGGCCGCGCTGGCCACAGATCCGGTTCAGGCTGTCGACCACGTCTTCTCCCTTCAGGCTTTGCCCGACGTCGATCGCCAGGCACTCACGCGTGTAGCAGTCGACGACCGTCAGCATGCGCAGCTTCCTGCCGTCGAAGAGGGCATCGGCGACGAAGTCCGCGCTCCAGACCTCGTTGATCGCAAAGGCGAGCTGCTTGGGTTGGCGCAGCTTGGCGGCCCTGTTCCGGCGCGGCCTCTTCAGGCGCAGCGACAGGCCTTCTTCGCGGTACAGCCGGTACACCCGCTTGACGTTGTCTTGATGGCCTTCGCGCCGCAGCATCACGTGCACTCGCCGGTAACCGTAGTGCACGCGCGTGTCGGTGATCTCCTTGATGCGCATCTTCAGCACTGTCTCATCGCGACGTCGAGACTCGTACCGGTAGGTCGAGAACGACATGCCGACGACGCGCAGCGCATTGCGCTGACTGCATCCGAAGCGCTGCATCAGTTCACGCACAAGATCTCGGCGATGCGAAGGCCTCAGACTTTTTTTGCGACGACGGCCTGCAGCATCGCCTTGTCCAGGCTCAGGTCGGCCACGATCTGCTTGAGCCTCCTGTTCTCTTCCTCGAGCTGGCGCAGCCTGCGAAGCTCGGACGGGCCGATGCCGCCGTACTTCTTGCGCCACACGTAGAACGTCGCGTCGCTGATGCCCATCTTGCGACAGACCTCCTCGACGCTAGTGCCCAGTTCGTTCTGCTTCAACGCAAACGCGATCTGGTCCTCGCTGAACTTGCTCTTCCTCACGACATGCTCCTGGCCCTCCCGGGCCTTCATCATGCCGGGCGTCTCCGTTACCAAACGGGAGGAAATCCTGGGACAGGGTCAGGGTAGAGATTGCGATCGGCACCTTCCGGGCCCAAAGTCCGCGCCGTCAGCCGTCGGTGTCCGACCCTGAGCAGCCGCTCGATGTGACCGACTGGGTCGCCCTAGAGCAGACGGTCGCTAACGTACGACATGAGCGGCAGCCGGAGGCAAGGTTCGCTTACCAGCTCGATGGACAGGTTAGGCAACCGTTTCACTCTTCTCTTTCCCAGAGTAAAACTCCACGACCAACAACTTCAGGCTGCGCGGGTCTTGACTGCCAGTCGGTCCGAAGTTCCAACGTTTCGCCCTTGGATTCGATCGTACGAACCTGAGGGATGTGGAGCCAAGACTCATCCCAAGAGATGTCTGCCGTTGTAGTGAATCGATCGCCTTGAACGGTAAAGCAACCCGTGTATGCCGTCATCGACTCATATGCGGCGGCGCGCCGGCTTGGCGATCCGTACTGGGAAAAATCCGGTCGGCGGAGCTGAAGACAGGCTCGGGCTCTGCCAGCCCGCCGCCGACCAAGTGACAGGCCACTGCACGCTCCCTCCCCACATCGAGCAGGGGCGGGTCTTCGCTGCGACAGCGCGGCATCGCCATCGGGCAGCGGGTGTGGAAGCGGCAACCCGGTGGAGGACTGAGCGCGCTCGGCACCTCGCCTTGCACGAGGACGCGATGACGCCGACGTTCCACGACCGGGTCCGCCACCGGCACGGCCGAGAGCAACGCCTGCGTGTACGGGTGCAGTGGCTCGCGGTAGAGATCGTCACGCGCCGCAATCTCGACGATGCGGCCCAGGTACATCACCGCGACGCGATGGCTCAGGTGCCGCACCACCGCCAAGTCGTGCGCAATGAAGAGATAGCCCAGGCCCAGGCGCTCCTGCAACTCCATCAGCACGTTCACTACCTGCGCCTGAATCGACACGTCGAGCGCCGAGACCGGCTCGTCGCAGATGATCAGGCTGGGCTCCAGCGCCAGCGCGCGCGCGATGCCGATGCGCTGGCGCTGGCCGCCAGAGAACTCGTGCGGATAGCGCTCGCCCATGTCGGGCAGCAGGCCGACGGTGTGGAGCAGCGCCGCGACGCGGTCGGCGTACTCGCTGCGGCTGCCGGCCAGCCCGTGCACCTGCAAGGGCTCGCCGACGATGTCGCGCACACGCATGCGCGGATTGAGGGAGCCGTAGGGGTCCTGGTAGACCATCTGCATGCGGCGCCGGAAGGTCCCGGTGCGCGCCTGCTGCCGGGTGATGTCCTCGCCCTCGAACACGATGCGGCCGCTGGTCACCGGCTGCATGCGCAACACCGCCAACCCGGTCGTGCTTTTGCCGCAGCCGCTCTCGCCCACGAGTCCCAGCGTGCGGCCCGGCGCGAGCGCGAACGACACGCCGTCCACCGCCTTGACGACTCCCGCCGAACGGCGCAGCAGGCCGGAGCCGGGCAGCGCGAAGTGCACCCGCAAATCTTCGACGCGCAACAGCTCCGCGCGGCTGCTATCAGGCGGCATCATGGTGACAGGCATTCAGGTGCAGGGGTTGAACCTGGCGCAGCGGCGGACGCGTCGCCTGACAGGCCCCGTCGGCGCGGCTGCAGCGCGCGGCGAACGCACACCCCGGCGGCAGCCGCGCCAGATCGGGCGGCTGACCCGTGATCGGCACCAGGCGCTGCCCGACACTCCCGTCGAGCCGGGGGATCGACGCCAGCAGGCCTCGCGTGTAGGGATGACGCGGGTGCGCATACAGCGCAGCGGCTGGCGCCTGCTCGACGATGCGGCCGCCGTACATCACTGCCACGACGTCGGCGTAGCGCGCAACGACGCCCAGGTCGTGGGTGATCAGGATCAACGCGGCGCCGGTCTCGTGCGTCAGCTCCTTCAGCAGGTCGAGGATCTGCGCCTGCACCGTGACGTCGAGCGCAGTCGTCGGCTCGTCGGCGATGATCAGGCGGGGCTCGCAGGCGAGCGCCATCGCGATCATCGTGCGCTGCCGCATGCCACCCGAGTACTGGTGCGGGTACGTGTGCAGGCGGCTTGCGGCGTCGGGGATGCGCACCCGGGCGAGCAGCGTGGTCGCCATCGTCAGCGCCTTCGCCCACGGCGTCTTGCGGTGGAGGTTGATCGGCTCGGCGACCTGCACGCCGACGGTCAGCGCCGGATTCAGCGAGCTCATCGGCTCCTGGAAAATCATGGCGATGCGGTCGCCGCGGATGCCTTGCATCCGGGCTTCGGCGAGGCGCAGCAGATCCTGCCCCTCGAAGATCGCCTCGCCGGCGACGTTCCGCCCCGGCGGATCCGGGATCAGCCG
>Ga0207681_10002168_pt1 | contig 12515 bp, 17 predicted proteins | sample KBSS53metaG_FD_184324 | JGI IMG/M metagenome (GOLD analysis project Ga0207681, IMG submission 184324) | Switchgrass rhizosphere microbial communities from Kellogg Biological Station, Michigan, USA - KBS S5-3 metaG (SPAdes) (version 2) | ecosystem: Host-associated > Plants > Roots > Rhizosphere... | reverse complement strand
CCGAGGCGAAGAAGCCCAAGGCCGTCGCCGCCGCGCCGTTCGCCGACGAGCGCGCCCCGACCGACATCGCCCCGTCGCCGGTCGCCAGCGTGTTCGAGCCGAACACCAAAGCGTCTGAGCCGTTGGCGGTCGAGCTTTCACCAATCACGGTCGAGCGCACGCCGATTGCCTGCGCGGCGTCGCCGATCACCACGCCCTGGCTGGCCGCCACCGTATTGTTGCCGATCGCGATGCTCTTGAACGCGTTGGATACCGAATTCGCGCCGATGGCGATGCTGTTGAAGCCTTTGGACCTGGCACCTGCACCGATCGCCACACTTAGCGTGCCCTGCGACTGGGCTCCGGTACCTAGGGCGATCGCATTGGTGGTCCAGGCGGTGGCGTCCGCGCCGAGCGCAATCGCTCGCGCCCCGGTCGCGTCGGCACCGAGCGCATCGACGTCTCCAGCGTCACCGCCGATCGCGATTGCGCCGGCTGCGCTCGCATCGCTCTCATCGCCTAAGGCAATCGCTTGCACGCCGGTCGCATCTGCGCCCTGCCCAATAGCTGTCGCGCCGGCGGCGCTGGCGTTTGAACTGGACCCTAACGCCGTTGCGCTATCGCCTGTAGCGTCCGCACTGAAGCCGAGCGCCGTCGCAGTGACGCCCGTGGCGCTGGAAGATGATCCGATGGCGACATTGCCCGCGCTCGATGCGTTGGCGGTATCGCCGAACGCGACCGCCCCGTTCCCATTGACATTGCTGTTGGTGCCAATGGCCACAGCGCCCTGGCCGGTCGCAGCGGCCGACGCTCCAAGCGCGATCGAGAGATCGCTGTGGGCCGAGGCTGAGAAAGCTTCGCCGGGCGCCGACGAGCCACCAATTGCGATGGAGCCGAAGGCTTGGGCAGTTGAACCCCATCCGACCGCGACCGTGCCGAAATTCGATGCTGTCGCCCCGGGACCGAACGCCGAGGAAAGTGTGCCCGATGCGCTGGTAAACGCGCCTACCGCAACGGAGGTGGATCCCGTCGCCTGGGACTGCCAGCCGATTGCCGTCGCAGTGGCGCCGGTGGCGCTGGAAGATGATCCGATGGCGACATTTCCCGCGAACGATGCATTGGCGGTATCCCCAATCGCAATGCTTCCCGCAGCAAGGGCGGTGCTGGTCTGCCCCAGCGCGACCGAACCATCACCCTGCGCCAGGTTTGTATCGCCAATTGCGAGCCCGCCGGCCCCGTTGACGATGTTACCGGTACCGATCGCAGTGGCGTTGACCGATTGCACGTCGTTACTGCGGCCGATGTTGATCGAATGGTCGAAGTCCGCCACGCTGTCTCGGCCAATGGCGATGCTCTCGAGACCGGTTGCGCGCCCGCTTAAGCCCAGCGCAATGCTGAAATCCCCAGTTGCATGGGAGTCAGCGCCAAGTGCAACAGTTCCGAGATCGTTCGCCAAAGCGCCATCACCAATCGCGATCGAATCCCCAGCGGTGGCAAAGGAGAAGAAACCGACGGCAATGGCACGACCACCCGTCGCGGAAGCAGTATCGCCGATGGCGACATTGCTGGCCGATGTCGCCAAACTGTTCTGGCCTATCGCGACTGAGCCCTCACCGATCGCAACGTTTGAGTCCCCTATCCCTACGGCGCCATTGCCGATCGCATCATTATTGTTACCGAGTGCAACCGAACCCACGCCGTTTGCCGACTGATCGCTGCCGACGGCGAAGGCATAGGCCGATTGCACGTCATTGCTGGGGCCGATGTTGATCGAATGGTCGAAGTCGGCGACTGCCCCCGCTCCCAGGGCAAGTGCGTTGACGCCAGTCGCATTGGCATCGAAGCCCACCGCGGTAGCGCTAAGCATCGTGGCGTCCGCATTCGTCCCGACCGCCGTGGTATTCGTGGCCGTGGCGGTTGCGCCCACGCCGCAGGCTAACCGCGAATCAACTCCGCCGGATGTCGCCCCGCCATCGGTGTCGCTACCATCAGCGGTACCATTGTCGTTGGTGTCGAGAATGCATTCATCAGCCCGCGCTGGTGTCGCGGTCAGAGTTGCCACCAGGCCCAAGGCCAGCGCAAACGCCGAGCCCGCCGTCAAGAAGGTCATCTTTGTCATGATAGTTCCCCCGTTGATGCTGCGGCCGCAGCATCCCGGGGGCGACAATTCCGTGCGAGACACAAGCACGGCACGCGCCCCGCCCGCGGGGGACTGCGCCGTCGCACCGCCCCTACTCCAAGGTGCTGCAATCGAATAGTCTGTGCTCGTTGGGACACGGCTGCGGCGCTCGCTGCGCTAGCGATGCACGGCGCCGCCGTACAAGGGCGGAATGGCCTTCGTTTCCGCGCGCGACCTGCTTGAGATTATGGCCCACTGGGGCGCCATGCACCTAATAGGGCGTTGGCGGCCGGCTGCCCACGCTGACTTAATGTCTGCTTTGGGTGGAAAGCGGACGCTTGAACCGTCTAACTGGAGGTCTTCATTTCTCCATATTCGTGGAGCGCCATTCGCCCGAAATACGCAAGAAAGACGAAAGCTCCTGCGGCTCCGAATGCGTCCCTGAATGAATGAGCATCAAAAAGTCCCATGCCCGATCCCGCGAGGAGCATCAGTCCACCAACCAATGCGAAGCATGCAATCACCAAGCGGCGGCGGTGATACGCCTTGTCGCTAATCTTACGAGCATCCCAGATAAGCATCTGCTTCTTCCCCTCCTCCGTCTCTAGTTTGAGCTTACCGTGGGAATGAATGTCCGCAATGGGTCGAAAGCGGACGCTCTGCACATTGAACTGCCGGTATCAAACTCTCCGACATCGTCCCCAACGAACTGCCAGGTTCGTATCCACGCCTCCAGGATGCTCGAAGCCAGCGTGATAAAACACGAAGTTCCCGTCGCTGTTCGGAAATCCGGTCTCACCGAACGTCAGGAAGGCCGGGCCGTCCGTGGCGTTGAAAACGTTGCCGTCGCCAAGATAGACGCTGTGCAGGACGCTGTTCGCGTCCTCCGTTTCCATCGTGTCCCGATCACTTCCATCATAGGCAATCTCGATAAGGCGGTATCGCTTCGCGCCCTTCGGTTTCGGCGTGATCCGCATCTTGAATCTGGTCGGTTGTCGATCGTCCACAAATGCTGAATGTCCGCCATCATCATCAGAGTGTATGCTTCCAATGCCGGCTTTTTCGGCAACGGTGCAAAGGTAAACTCCGGCAATCGATTTTTGAGCGTGTCCTGGGTGCGCCCCAACCATTGCGATGGCGCTGACCAGCAATCCGTATCCCAACTTCGCCCCCTGTGATTTGCCTCCGGACTGCGGGTCATTCTTATACATGCCGGTTGGCAATCGCTAACGTCCGTAATGGGTCGAAAGCGGACATTGGCACCAGTCTTCGCATCAGTGTAACTCCTTAGTGACGGGCTCGCCCGACCGGCGCATCTCGCGAAACTTGCTTGAGGAGGTTGGTATGCGCATGAGGTCTCTAGTTGGCGCGGCGCTGTTTGCGGCTGCGCTAATGCCCGCGCCTGCGCTGGCCCACTGCGACGGCCTGGATGGGCCAGTTGTTGCAGCGGCTCGCAAGGCCCTGAGCTCCGGTGATCCGAACCCGGTGCTGATTTGGGTGCAACCTAAGGACGAGGCGGAGGTGCGCCAGGCGTTCTCCGAGGCGGTGGCTGTGCGCAAGCTGAACTCCCAAGCTCGCGAAATGGCCGATCGTTATTTCTTCGAGACACTCGTTCGCGTTCATCGCGCCGGCGAGGGAGCGCCCTACACGGGCCTTAAGTCGGCTGGCCGAGATCTCGGACCTGCAATTCCGCTTGCGGACGAAGCGGTCGCTAGCGGCTCCGATAAAGATGTGGCAGCGTTCGCTGGGCGGGAGGCTGAATTAGGTGTCCACGCAAAGTTCGCCGATCTTGAAAGAAAGCGAAGCTTCCGACCCGATGATTTGGCAGCGGGCCGCGATTACGTGGCCAGCTATGTAAGCTTCGTGCATTACGTCGAAGGGCTTCACCAGGCATCCACTTCGGGCGCCGCCGGACATTACGCCGAAGATGGGCAGCCTGTCGCGGCAGCGCACCACGAGTGACGCTGGAGCTAATGTCTGCAATGGGTGGAAAGCGGACGCAGGTTCAGCTGATATTTTAGCTGCCCCCAGATCGAACTGTGACAACGACGTTCGCGTTTCCTGACACAATCCAAAATTAGATGATGAGCTGGTCGAGCAGCGTTGACAAAAGGGCCTCAGGTCTCTGCTCGGCGGGCCCCTCTTCCTTTCCGAACACTCCGTCGATTGCCAACGTCGAAAAACCGTGGACCAACGTCCACACAGCCACCGCTGGCGTGAGGACGGGGTCTTTGAGCCTCGCGACCCTCGTATCGACATCTCTGAAAGGATCGTCGCTTCCAACCAATGGGATATTGTCGCGGCGTGCCCGAATGAGGACTTCCGTCGCGCTACGAACTGCGGCTGAGTATTCAGGAGCAGCGCGATCGATGAGGTCGATACGCCACATCAAGTTAAACTTCGCTCGTTCTGCGAGCGCGAAACGAAGATACGCAGTCGCTTGGGCCTTCAAACGTTGCTTGAGATCCGCGCTATGATCTGCGGCCTCCAGCGCGGCCCCAAAACGCCGGAATGCAGCAGCGGCGACAGCCGTCAGAAGCCCTCGCGCGTCACGAAAATGGTGCGCTGGAGCCGCAGGCGAAACCCCGGCCCGACGGGCAGTTTCGCGGAGGCTAAAGCCTTCCAGCCCTCGCTCCTCAATCAGAGCTTCAGCTGCCTCAATTAGCGCAGCTCGCAATGAGCCATGATGGTAGCCCTTCCTCACAAGAGGGTTGTTCTTAAGTGCATCGGTTCTCTGATTCATAGCGAATCATGCGCTGCAAACCGGGTTCAAAGCAACCGCGCTACGGTGCCTTCTGGCTCGTCGACAACTTATACAAACAAGGCGCCGACGCCTGCGGAGCCTGCGCGGCGCGACTCAGACAGACGTTTGAAATGTTTTGGAACGCCTTCTTGACACTGTTTAGATAGCAGTTCATGCACAGAGATGTTAGGTGGAACGAGGCTGTCGACGCAGCTGATCGGTCCTCGCGTGATCCGGACACAACCACACGACTGATGCGCGCCGGGCAAAGGAGGGAGCGCCCGTATGAACGGCATCACCTGGATTCACATCGCGGGCGGCCTAACAGCGTTGGTGTCGGGCGCAGTGGCCGTAGCCGCGCGCAAGGGCGGAGCCACCCATGCTACGGCCGGCACCTGGTTCTTCGCATCGATGCTCATTCTCGGTGTCACCGCCTCGATCCTAGAGCCATTTAAGTCGCCGCCAGAATCGCCGGCCGGTGGGATAATGGTTTGTTACTTCGTCGCGACATCCTGGATGACCGCTCGCCGGCGTGACGGCAGGCCGGGCAGGTTCGAGAAGATTGCCTGCGCGGCCGCCTTCGGTCTTGCGGCGATACTGGTGGGGGGCGGTTTCTTGGGCTCCACGACGCCGGTGGGCCGCGGGCCGGTGTTCGCCCTCGCCGGGATGTGCCTCCTCGCTGGTGCTTTGGACTTGAACTTCATTCTGCGCGGCAAGCTGAAGACCGCGCAGAGACTCTCGCGCCACCTGTGGCGAATGTGCTTCGCCTTCTTCTTCGCCACGGGTTCATTCTTCATAGGCCAACAGAAGGTCATGCCGGAGGCTATACGCGGCTCGCCAATTCTGTTTGTTTTGGCCTTCGCACCATTGGCCATCATGCTGTTTTGGCTCGTACGTCTCCGCTTCGCGAAAATCGTCGGCAGGCTGAGCCTGCGCCTGCCTATCGCTCCGGCGGCCATCGCGCCGGCGCCATCGGCGGCTCCTCTTGAGATGGAGATTTGACATGGATGCAATTGCTCCTTCAGCTTCGCCGAGCCGGTTTGTGGTGAACCGACTCTTTCCCTACCAAGTCGACAACAAGTTCGACGGGCATCGCGCAGCGCTCTGGCTGCTTGGACTGTTCATCGCGCTCAAGCTCGTCATGAGCGTCAACTCGATCGTTAACACCGCCACCGTCGCCAGCAGCGCTGACGGTATCCCGCTGGACACCTTCGGCCCTGCGGCGGCGCAAGCAGTCCTAATGTTGTTCGCACTGATGATGCTGGGACAGCTGATGCTGTCATTGATCGCTCTCGCCACATTGGTCCGTTGGCGGGCGCTCGTCCCCTTCATGTACCTGGTGCTCATCGGCGAACATCTCGCTCGGCGCATCATCGTGCAGAGCTATGCAGTGGCGCGCGTCGGGACCCCCGCCGGTGTGTACGTGAATTACGCACTCCTGACCCTGCTGGTACTCGGGCTGGTGCTGGCGCTCCTACCCTCCAGCAAGGCTAGCGCGGCCACATCTTGAGGAAGATTAGGTATGGCTTCGACTGACATTTCAGCTTCGACAAGCAGAAGAGACGGCAGCGAAGTTCCGCTGTGGCGGCTGTACCTATTGCGCGCGAATTACCTCGTTTGGGCCGCTGGCGGCTTTTTTCTGATCCCGCCTATGCTGATCGGCGCTTCGGGTCGCGGAATGATTGACAGCATGCTCAGCGGCTTATGGGTGACTTCATTTTTCGGGCTTCGTTATCCGCTGCAAATGCTTCCGATAGTTCTCTTCGAATTCGTCTGGAAGACCATTTGGCTGCTTGCATTCGCGCTACCCCAGTGGCTGTCCGGAGCGCAGTCGGCGCAATTGCGTGAGGATCTGATATCGATCGGGAATGGCCCGATCCTGTTCGCGCTGATCATTCCGTGGGGCTATGTTTATCGCCACTACATCAAACAGCCAGCAGAGCGCTGGCGCTGATCGGGACGCGTACGCTTCCCCACCCAAGTCAGCTGCTCGCCCTCCGAGGCAACGAAAAACGGTAATCATGATCCAAGCAAGTGCAATGAAGCGACGGACGGCCCGGATAGCGGGGTTGCTCTATTTGCTGCTGTCGCTGGCGAGCTTAGGCGGTTTCCTTGGCCTGCCGTTGGTTCAAGGCAACGCTGACGTTCTTGCCAATATTATCATCTCGGACCCACTGCGCTTCCGAATCGGAATTGTGTGCGATGTTCTAACGGGCGTGCTGGCCCTCCTGCTCGTTCTGACGCTGTACAAGCTTCTTGAGGAGTTTAACCGAAGCTGGGCGGTGCTCATGGTTGCGTTCCTGGCGACCGCAACGCCGATCGGCTTCGCAATCACGTTCAACGATTTCGCCGCTGAAGCCGTTCTAACAGGTCGAGGGGCCTTACATGCGCTGAGTGACCCCGAACGCGCTGCACTAACCGATTTATTCCTCGCGGTGCATCGTGACGCTATATTCGCACTTGAAATATTCTGGGGGCTTTGGCTCCTGCCGTTCGGTCTGCTTGTCCTGCGCTCGGGGTACTTCCCTCGGGTTCTTGGTTTCTTATTACTTTTGGCCGGCGCAGCGTACGTCGCGCACAGTCTGATCTCGCTATTGCTACCGGGATTGCACGTGAGCTGGTATGAGTATGCAACGATGGTCGCCCGCGCCGCAGGCGAATTCCCGATCCTGCTTTACCTCCTCTTCCGGGGCGTTCGGCCTCCGGCTCAGGCGCTGCCACTGCAAAAATCTGGCCCGGGCACACCTCGAGCTGCCAACGGCCTGCTGTGATAGCTCGCCGCAGAGATGAGTGACAGGCGGACATTTGGTGCTCGCACGTCGAAGAGGAGCTCCGCGTGAAGTAATCGCAGATTCGAAATCGGACAGACGGCTGCTGAACCTTGTGCACCAAGTCTGGCTGCGCATCGGCTTGCTCTCCTGGAGGTAAGCGAACCTCAACCACGATGGTTTAACCGGCCGGTGTATCCACGCGCTTGCGGAGGTGTAGCATGGGTTTTCAACTGAGCAGCGAGACGATGGCCAGGCTTAAGGAGCGTGCCGGAATTGCCGAGCGTCACTCCGACGCCAGCGAGATGGAAGCGAACAGCTCCGGCATGGACGACATGATGGCGGCGGTTCCGAAGAGCAACGACCCCGCGGTACGCGAGTATTTGGAGGGGATGAACACACCTCTTGCCGGAATGATCACCAACATCGTCACCGGCGACGGTAGTAAGGACGGCGCGCTGTTGGGCGCGCTGAGTTCGTTGCTCGGCGGCAAGCAGATGTTCGCGAGCGTGGGCGGCCAGACCTTCGCGATGGGGCCGAAGCGCGCGCCGCGCGTAGCCCCTGCTCCGGCGACCGAAGCGGAAGTGGCCGCGGCGGAGACTAGGCTCGGCTTCGCGCTACCCGAGGGCCTGAGGCAGTTTTACCTGGAAGTTGCCAACGGCGGCGTCGGCCCCGAGGAGGGGCTCTACAGCGTCAAGCAACTGTTGGCGAAGTGGCTAGAGATGACAGGGGAGCCAGTCGGGCCGCGCGGCCAGAAATGGCCGGCCAAGCTGCTCCCGATCCACGGTGACCGTTGGGATCTGACGTCCATCGACCGAGCGAACGGAAAGCTCTTCTATTTCGACGTCGAGGAGGTGGATTACGGAGGTTGGAAAGCCTGCTTCAGGGAGGAAGCGGAAAGCCTCGATGCCTGGCTCGGCAAATGGCTAGCCAGGCCGAGTATGTCGGAGCAGGCCGCGCGCCGCGCCGAGCGGCCGGCGCCGCGCCAGCTCACGGACGAGGACCTCAAAGCATGGGAGGAAGACCATCCCGATTACGCCGAATATCGACGGCGAGCGAAGGCGTTCACGATGACGCCCGAGGAGCGAGCGGCCATCGGCCTGCCAGAGAAAGGCTGGGAAGCGAACGTATGGGACGGCTTGGATCTTAATAAGATCAAGCACCCTACGCCCGGCTATGCCGAGCGGCGGCCAACTCGCGAGAAGGGCGACGCAGAGGGCGAGTGATTATTTGCCAAGTCCTACGGATGTCAAACTTTGCGACCCCCTGCGGGAGCCCTTTTGGTCTTCCCCCTGCCGCAACGTGATCGACCACTTTCCAGTGCGACTTCAGACGCGGAACGTCTCTACAAGGCACCCACGGCGCTTGGGACTGCCGCGCGCCGGGCGAGCTAGTTCTATGGCAAGAGCGACCTCAACAGCCGATGTCCGCAATGGGTCGAAAGCGGACGTTCGGGTCAGTGTCCAAAAGGGGTGGCTAGCGGACATTGCCGGTGGGCACACTCGGATGCACAACAGGATCGTGATTAAGGTTGTCACGAGCGAAACAGGTAGCCTCGGCTTGCCGGAGTTCGCGGAAGGCTCACGCCTCCGCGAGCTGATTCAGCAAATAGCCGCTGCACTTGGGACCACGGCTAAATAGCCGGTCGGCTCGCCGCTTGAACTGCTCGCAGGCTTCGAAGGCTATCCAGGTCAGTTTCAACTTTGGTGGGACGGAATTCCGCTGTGAGCTGGGCTGCTCCGAACTGTGCGGTGTGGACATGGACGCAATCTCGGAGCGCCTCCTTACGAGCGGCGCCTTCACCAGCAACGGCTGACGAATGTCCGCAACGCGTGGAAAGCAGACACTAACGAAAGTGAAATTGACTGGCCCTTGAGCGAGGTGCACGGCTCAGACATCTGTTGAGGGAGAGTGACCATGATTGGAAAATGCGCAAGGAAGCTCGTTGCTGGTCTGGCTCTAGGAACTTTGGCCCTGTGGCCGTCCGCCAGCATCGCTCAGTGCAATTCCAATTGTTCCGTGGGCGCATTGGGTCAGGGCGGCACAAGCTCTGGCGGGGCGGCGCAGGGATTCCACTATAATGGGCCGGGCAGTCAGCCAGAATACACAATAACCAACGTCGGGAATTTCGACGCAGGACACGTGTCCGCTACTCTTGATGGCGAAGACGCCGGCGTCCTCGATGGCACTTACCACGACGGAGTTTGTATCGGTCTGGCAACCGGGGTTTTCGGTGACTACCAAGGGCGCGACCCGGATTGCTGACATCGACGTTCACGTCGCTTTGCTGAAGGTCTGCAATGGGGTCGAAAGCGGACGCTAGCAGGGGGTCATCCGCGTCTCCCCGGCAGCACAACGAGGAACCACCACGAAATGCCTGAGCAAAGCCCGATAATGGAGAAAAGGCCCAAGCTGAACGCATCCAACAAGGGATAGATCGGATTGGTCAGATGCAACGCAATTCTGAGGAGAAATGAAAGTACCGCCGCTGCGACTACACTCAACAATGTGTAAGGCACGAACCCGACTGCGGGGTGCCTGATCGCTGCTCGGGCTTTTGGACGTTCCACGAGCAAACCCAGGGCGCCGGCAGGTATCAAGGCGAAAGCTGGCGCCCAGATGGCGACAATTGCGATGGTCGCTGGCAATGCGCCGGTCCAGCTGCCGCTTCCCGAAGAAGGCGTCGCGTAGAGCATCAGAAAGACGATGAACCCTAAGACTGACGAGCCGACGGAGGCCGCCAGCACTGCCATGAGGCCGCTCGAGCGGAAATTTCCCGTCCTCAAGTGATATAGTCGCTTACATAGCCCATTGCTGCGCTTGTACCATGAATCGGTGATCGACTTGAGGCCGGGACGAGCATCCTATGAATGTCCGCAATGGGTGGAAAGCGGACATTCAGCGGATATATTTGTGCCCATGCCCGCCTACTCAAAAATCGACCGAGTTGAGGCTGCTCCAAAGTTTGGCAACACCGGTCCAGCGGGTTGGGGCTTTCACGCGTGGAGCAACCTTTTGGACGATGAGGCACCGCACAGGGCGTTGCTGGGCAGCATCGCGGCTGCTCATCCCGAACTAACCGTCAGTCTGCCGGCAGCGGATCGCTATGAGGACTACGTCGAAGGATCCATCAAATGCGGCTCACACGAGGTGTGGGTTTATTTCGAGACTTTCCTTAGTCACCTTTGGCTCTGGTCGCCGGAACGGCAGTCCGCGGATTGGGCAAGGGAATTAGTCGTGAGCGCGGTCGCATCGACTTAGCCTAACGAAGTGTCCGCTTTGAGTGGAAAGCGGACGCTACGATCGTTGCCAGACAATGAAGGTCGCGTTCGACGTGCAGCCCATAGCTTTGATCGTCTCGCTCTGGTCGAAACCCGGCATAGCCATCAGCGCATCTAGGACTTCCTTCTCGCCCGTCGCGCCTTGAGGGAAACCACACGCAAGGTTGCCGTCCGATCCGTACAACAGCCACCACACGTCTGCGCCCCAGGGTCCGCTATCGTTGGTTGCAATAGCAACGGTCCTGAGGTCTTGCATCATCACCGACATCGTCTTGCCAGTCTGATCCGTGACGAAGACCGCCGACCCGTCAAACGACACCGTCCACAAGCGCTCGGGATAAAGCCCCTCGGGTCTTTTGAACCTATCAGCGAGGGCCTTAAGCCATTTCATCCGCACGAGACTATCAGCACCAACTAATGGCGGGAATGGGTGGAAAGCGGACGTTAGCTCTTCGCAATTATGGATATGCGTGTCGAACACGGTTCTGGTGGGAATGACCATGTGGCATGGTCTCTATATTGTCGCGGCCTTGGCCATCGTTTCAGTTCTTGCCGTGCGATGGGCGGCCAGCAGGCGGCCAATAGTAGCGGACCCGCAAGGCTGGTTCGTCATTCGTGTCGGGCCAGGGGTATATGCGCTGACCGCGGCGACGACGGCCTTCTCCTTGCTGTTATTCTACATCTGGCTCTTTGTCGGAACTTCGCTTCCCAATGCCGACGAAGAGATGCTCGCATGTGTGCTGACCGCGGCGGGGTTCATGATCATTTCGGTACTCCTCCTGATGAGCGGCACCTGGCGCAAGGTACGCTGGAAGGATCAAAGCCTGGAAGTGGCGCCGATGATCGGCCGGCCGCACCGCTATAAATTCAACGAGCTCCAATCCGTCACCTGCCGTCTCAACGCCGCTGAATTTCTCCTTCGCTTTGACGGGGGTCGACCCGTTAAGTTGTCAGTTATGATGAACGGCACCCGGGAATTGCTGGAAGACCTCGGTAATCCCATGGTCGATTATGAAGACTAACGGTCGACGAATGTCTGCTGGCAGGCGATCGGATGATTTGGTCCGGGAAATGGGCCGCACCGTCGTTACGGTGTGCCAATCCCGACAACTGCCCTGCCTCCAAACCGTTTCAGTTGTTGCGGGGTATTCCCGCCAGGAGACTCGAAATGGTGGCTGGAACCAACATCAGTCAGTTCCGCACTCTACTCAATGACGCCCCGCCTGAGGACCTTGTGACCATCGCTCCGCTGCTATTCAACCGCATCGGGACTCTCGGTCAGAGTCAGCAGGAGAGCGTTATCCAGGAGATTCAGCGCGACCCGGAGGCCAGGCGCGTCTTTGAAAAGATCAAGAGCTTCACCCACTAACGGCCAAGCGTGCCAACTTTGATTGCGCGGGCTGGGAAGCTGGCCCGCGCATTTTTGTCTGCGGCAGGAATGGGTCGAAAGCGGACACTTGTTGATCAGGCGAAATTGTCAGTCGAAGCGGCTCGCGATGTTAGCGAGCGAAGCGCTTTCTCAGTTCGGCCTTGATCGTCGGGCCGGCGAGGTGCGCGTCAACGTTGGAATAGCCTTCGCGCCTAAGCATCCTTCTCACTTCTTCGATGTTCGCCGAGCGCGCGAG
>Ga0207681_10002164_pt1 | contig 12520 bp, 12 predicted proteins | sample KBSS53metaG_FD_184324 | JGI IMG/M metagenome (GOLD analysis project Ga0207681, IMG submission 184324) | Switchgrass rhizosphere microbial communities from Kellogg Biological Station, Michigan, USA - KBS S5-3 metaG (SPAdes) (version 2) | ecosystem: Host-associated > Plants > Roots > Rhizosphere... | reverse complement strand
CGCGCGTTGGGTCGCCGACGAGCATTGGCATTCGCAGCAGCAGGGCCGCTATCTGCCCGACGGCCGCTACGAACTGAAAGTCCCCTACAGCGCCGCGCGCGAGCTGCTGATGGACGTGCTGCATTACGGCAGCGACGCCGAGATCGTCGAGCCGGCCTCGCTGCGCGAGCAGGCGAAGTCGCTGCTCGCGCTGGCGCTGAGCAATTACGAGTGACGGCCGGCGCGTGCGCGACGATGGGCTGCGCATGAACACGGCGACGTCCGGCGGCATTTCGCGCGCGTCGAACGCGCGGCCGGAACTGCGCCGCGCCCGATGACGCCCGCCGATCCGCCGAAGATCGCCGAGCGCGAACCGGTCGCGCTGGCGCTGGGCGCCGGCGGCGCGCGCGGTCTCGCGCAGATCGGCGTGATCGAGGAACTCGACGCGCGCGGGTTCGCGATCGTCGCGATCGCCGGCTCGTCGAGCGGCGCGCTGGTGGGCGGCATCTACGCGGCCGGCAAGCTGCGCGAATTCCGCGAGGGCATCGAGGCGATGTCGCGGCGCGATTTCCTGCGCCTGCTCGATCCGGTGCTCGGCCGCCCGGGCCTGATCGGCGGCGGGCGGCTGGTCGACACGATCCGCGAGGTCGTCGGCAATCCGGACATCGAGACGCTGCCGGTGCAGTTCACCGCGGTCGCGGTCGATCTCGAGCGCCAGCGCGAAGTCTGGGTGCGCAACGGCCCGCTGTGGGACGCATTGCGCGCGTCGTTCGCGATCCCCGGCCTGTTCACGCCGTACGCCTTGAACGGCCGCGAACTGGTCGACGGCGGCCTGCTCGCGCCGCTGCCGATCGCGGCCACGCGCATGGCCGACGTGCATCGGCTGATCGCGGTGAACATGCACGGCTGGCCGAAATCGCCGCCCGGCGAACCGGCAGGCGTCGCGCCGCCGCCGAAGGCATTGCCGCGCGGCCGCCGGTTCTCGCGCTGGCTCGACACGCGCCTGGGCAACGATCCCGACGAGATGGGCTTCGCCGAGGTGATGGCGCGTTCGCTCGACACGATGCAGGCGCAGCTCGCGCGCATGCACCTTGCGCTGGACCCGCCGGAACTGGTGATCGAGATTCCGCGCGACGCCTGCCAGTTCTACGAATTCTGGCGTGCCAAGGAACTGATCGAGATCGGCCGCCGCGAGGCGCGCAAGGCGCTCGACAAGGCCGGTTATGGCATCGCCCCGACGCAGGATGCATAGCTGCTGGTAGGAGCGACGATAGTCGCGACGGGCGTTCCCATGAAAGCCCGGTCGCGACTATCGTCGCTCCTACCGGGAACCCGCGAAAACCGCGCGCTTAGGGCTTGTCGGGCGCCGCGAATCCCGGCTTGCCGACCTGCTCGGCCACCTGCGGCACGCGCTTGAGCTTGCCGGTGTCCACGCCGTGCGCGCGCGCCTTCTCCAGCAGCTGCGCGTACAGCGCATCGTCGACGACCGGTGCGCGCGCGAAGACCCAGGCGAGGTCGCGTCCCGGATAGCCGATCAACGCCCACGAATAATCCGGCGCCACTTCGAGGATGCGGTATTTGGTCGGGATCACGCCGAAGAACCAGGTCGTCCAGTCGGTGGTTCCGGTGCCGGCCTTCACCGTCGCGCGCGAGTCGACGGTCTTGCGCGGTTGCGCGAAACCTTTCTGGTAGTGGTAGCGCACCGCGATCTTGCCGTCGTCGCGCAGCGTGTATTCGTCGATGCTGGCGACGTCGCCTTTCTCGGCGAAATACGGCACGTGTGCGATCACGTGCCATTGGCCCATGAAGCGCGGCAGGTCGATCGGAGCGGGATCGTGGTTCGGCATGGCGGCGGTGGCGCAGGCGGCGAGGACGGGGAGCGCCAGCAGCAGGATGCCGAGGCGGACGAAGGCGGGGGACGGCATCGCGGACTCCGGAATGGGGGATCGAGCATGACCAGCAACGCCGCAAGGGCGCGTCACGGATGCGGTCGCAGTCCGTGAGATGGCCGCGCGCGACGCTGTGGCCTCACACGAGGAGCGCCGCCATGTCGCCGGATCGCCAGTTCGCCGCCACCGTCCCGCAAGCCGCCGATGCGGCGTCGTCCGCCGATGCGCGGGTCCGCCTGTGCCTGCTCGGCGCGGCGTTCCTGGGACTGGTCGCCGTGTCGTCGCTGCCGGCCGCGCGCGCGGTCGGCGCGTTCGGCTGGATGCCGCTGTGGCTGATCGGCATGCCGCTGACCAGCCTGCTCGTGATGTCCATGCTGCGTCGCCATCACCGCCCGGACTCGTCACCGGACCGGCTGGCGGCGCGGCGGGCCGGCGCGTCTGCGGCGCGCCGGTTGCCGAGCGCCCGGCCAGGGATGGCCGGGCCGAGGCTTGCGTCGCCGGTGCCGCGCCGCGCGCGGATCCGTGCCGCCGCGCTTCCGCTGCGCGGGCACGCTCCGCGCGGCTGAACAGGCCTTTCGGCACAGCGGGCGCGTCGCGACCCTGTGCTAGCGTTCGCGGTTCCTGAATCGATCGTCCGGGGACCCCATGCCGAAGTTGTCGCACGTTTGCCTCGCCGCCGGCCTCGCCGCCGGTCTCGCCGGAACCGCCGCCGCGCAGACGCCGTCGTCCGACGACGACAGCAAGGAAGGCGCCATGCAGGCCGCCTCCGCACCCGCCGACGCGGCCAAGGCCGCCGATCCCTACCAGTGGCTGGAAGGCGTCGAGGATCCGAAGGCGCTGAGCTGGGTCAAGGCCGAGAACGCGAAGACCGAGGCCGAACTGGCCGCGTCGCCGTCGTTCAAGCAGCTCGAGGGCGACATCCGCGCGATCCTCGATTCCGACGCCAAGATTCCCGGCGTCGAGAAGATCGGCGCGTACTACTACAACTTCTGGAAGGACAAAGACCACGAGCGCGGCCTGTGGCGCCGGACCACGCTCGAGGAATACCGCAAGCCGCAGCCGCAGTGGGAAACGGTGATCGATCTCGACGCGCTGAACGTCGCCGAGAACGCCAAGTGGGTCTGGCACGGCGCCGACTGCCTGAAGCCGAAGTACGAGCGCTGCCTGATCGCGCTGTCGCCGGGCGGCTCCGACGCCGACGTCACCCGCGAGTTCGACCTCGCGACAAAGCAGTGGGTCAAGGACGGCTTCTACCGCAAGGAGGCCAAGGGCTCGCTCGGCTGGATCGACGAGGACACCGTGTACGTGTCCACCGATTTCGGTCCGGGCACCACGACCCAATCCGGCTATCCGCGCATCGCCAAGGAATGGAAGCGCGGCACGCCGATCGAATCGGCCAAGGTGGTGTACGAAGGCAAGCCGGACGACATGTACATCGCCGCTTTCCACGACAACACGCCCGGCTTCGAGCGCGATTTCGTCAGCCGCACGATCGCGTTCTACAACGACGAGCTGTATCTGCGCGGCAAGGACGGCAAGCTGGCCAAGATCGACGTGCCGAATTCGGTCAACAAGAGCGCCTACAAGGACTGGCTGGTGCTGACGCTGCGCGATCCGTGGACGGTCGGCGGCAAGACCTACAAGGCCGGTTCGCTGCTGGTGGCGAAGTTCGACGACTTCATCGCCGGCAAGCGCGACTTCGACGTGCTGTTCGAGCCGACCGACACCACGTCGCTCGACGGCGTGACGTTCACCCGGCATTACGTCGTCGTCAACGTCCTCGACAACGTCAAGAACAAGCTGTCGCTGTTCAAGCACGGCGACCAGGGCTGGACGTCGACGCCGCTGGACGTCGGCAAGAACCTCGACAACGGCAGCACCGACGTCGGCGCCGTCGATGCCGACGACAGCGACCTGGTCTGGATCACGTCGACCGACTATCTGACGCCGACCACACTGATGCTCGCCGACGCCGGCAAGACCGGCGATGCGGACGTGCTGAAGACGATGCCGACGTTCTTCGACGCGTCAAAGGACGTGATCGAGCAGCATTTCGCGACGTCCAAGGACGGCACCAAGGTGCCGTACTTCATGGTGCGCCCGAAGGACGCGAAGTTCGACGGCGCGAATCCGACGCTGCTGTACGGCTACGGCGGCTTCGAGATCTCGATGACGCCCGCATATTCCGGCGGCATCGGCAAGGGCTGGCTCGAGAAGGGCGGCACCTACGTCGTCGCCAACATCCGCGGCGGCGGCGAATACGGTCCGCGCTGGCACCAGGCCGCGCTGAAGGCCAACCGCCACAAGGCCTACGAGGATTTCGCCGCGGTCGCGCAGGACCTGATCGCGCGCAAGGTCACGTCCCCGAAACATCTCGGCATCCAGGGCGGCAGCAACGGCGGCCTGCTGATGGGCAACATGCTCACGCAGTATCCGGAACTGTTCGGCGCGGTCGTCGTGCAGGTGCCGCTGCTCGACATGAAGCGCTACAGCCATCTGCTGGCCGGCGCGTCGTGGATGGCCGAATACGGCGATCCCGACACGTCCGACTGGAGCTTCATCCGGACGTTCTCGCCGTACCATCTGTTCGATCCGGCCAAGACCTATCCGCCGACGATCTTCATGACCTCGACCAAGGACGACCGCGTCCATCCCGGCCACGCCCGCAAGATGATGGCGAAGATGCAGGCGGCGAAGAAGGACGTGCGCTATTACGAGAACATCGAAGGCGGCCACGGCGGCGCGGCCAACAACGCCCAGGCCGCGCACATGAGCGCGCTGGCCTATTCGTTCCTGTGGAAGGAACTGGGCGATAAGTAAGCGGGGCGTCGCGACGTCCGCGGCGCGCACGGACGTCACGCGTCCGGCGCGCCCGATCGTCGCCGGGCTCGTGTTCGTCGTCGTGCTGGCGGTCGCGCTGGAAGTGCGCGACATCGCCAAGCTCATGGGCATCGCGATTCCCGGGTTCCCGTTCGCGTACGGCGGCGCGATCCTCGACAACCTGCTCGCGGTGCTGATCGCCGCGGTCGCCGCGTTCGCGCTCGACCGCCGCAAGCGGCTGTCCGCGTGGGCGGCGCTCGGCCTGCGCTGGAACGGATGGCGCGGCCCGGCGCTGACGTTGCTGGCGACGCTGCCGTTCTGGATCGGGCTCTCCCTGCACGGCGGACTGGCGGACGGCATCGTGCCGCTCGACCTGCTGATGCTCGCGGTGCTGTTCCCGCTGGCCGAGGAAATCGTGTTCCGCGGCTTCGGCTTCGTGTTCGCGCGCCGCGTGCTGGCGTGGCGCTTCGCGACCGCGGCGCTGGTGCAGGCGTTGCTGTTCGGCGCGGTTCACTGGCTCGGTTTCGGCGGTGGCGGCGGCCTCGCGTTGCAGATCCTCGCGATGACCGCGCTCGGTGGCGTCTTGTTCGCGCTGCTCGACGCGCTCGACGGCGACACGATCTGGAGCGGCCTGGCCTTCCACATTTCGCTCAATGCGGCATGGAGCGTGTTCGCGGTCTCCGACAGCGCCGCGACCGGCTGGTTCGGCAACGCGCTGCGCCTGGGCAGCGCCGTGCTGGCCGTCGCGCTGCTGCGCCTTTGCCTGCGCCGGCGCGCCGTGCCAGGATCGGACCCCGCGCCGGCGATGCGCTGAACGACGCGCCGCGCGGTTGCGTCTCCGCCCATCGGCCCCATCCATGCACACTTCCCACCTTCTGTTCGCCTCGATCCTTATGACCGCCAACGCGCTCGCCGCCGATCCGCCGACCCCGCCCGATGCCGCGAAGAAGCCGCACGTCGTCAAGGCCCCGTTCGGCGCGACGCGCGAGGACGAGTACTACTGGCTGCGCGACGACGACCGCAAGCAACCGGAGATGCTGGCCTATCTCGCCGCGGAGAACGCGTACACCGATGCGGTGATGGCGCCGTCGAAGCCGCTGCAGGGCGCGCTGTACGACGAGATCGTCGCGCGCATCCAGCAGGACGACAGCTCGGTGCCGGTGCGCGAACGCGGTTGGTGGTATTACGCGCGCTACGAGACCGGCAAGGACTATCCGATCCATGCGCGCCGCAGGGACGTCGCCGGCGCGACGCCGCTGTCGGTGCTCGCGGCCACGCGCGATGCGTCCGCGCGCGGCGACGAGCAGGTGCTGCTCGACGTCAACGCGATGGCACAGGGCAAGGACTATTTCAGCATCGGCGGCTACGAGGTCAGCCAGGACAACCGCCAGCTGGCCTGGGCCGAGGACGACACCGGCCGCCGCCAGCACACGATCCGCTTCCGCGATCTCGACACCGGCCGCGACTATCCCGAGGCGATCACCGGCGCGTCCACCGACCTGGTCTGGGCCGACGACAACCGGACGCTGTTCTACATCGAGAACGATCCCGAGACCCTGCTCACCGTGCGTGTGAAGAAGCACGTGCTCGGCACGCCGGTCGCCGACGACGCGCTCGTCTACGAGGAACGCGACGACAGCTTCTACATGGGCCTGTCGCGCACCAGCGACGACCGCTACGTGTGCATCGAGGTGCACAGCACGGTGTCGAGCGAGATCCGCTGCACGTCCGCGGCCGATCCGGGCGCGTTCGCGATCCTGGCCAAGCGCGCGCGCGACGTCGAATACGACGCCGACCATCTCGGCGGCCGCTGGGTCATCCGGACCAACGCGCCGAACGCGGACGGCAAGCCGGCGAAGAATTTCAAGCTGATGACCGCGGACGACGGCGCGACCTCGCGCGCGCAATGGCGCGAATGGATCGCGCACCGCGACGACGTCTTCATCGAAGGCTTCGACCTGTTCGACGGCTTCACCGCGATCTCGGAGCGCTCCGACGCGCTCGAACGCATCCGCCTGGTCGACGCCGCAGGCAAGGAAAGCTACGTCGAAGCCGACGAGCCCGCGTATTCGATGGGCCTCGACGCCAACACCGAGCACGATACGCCGTGGCTGCGCTACGGCTACACGTCGATGACCACGCCGGGCACCACCTACGAACTCAACACGCAGACCGGCGAGCGTCGCGAGCTCAAGCGCCAGCCGGTGCTCGGTTACGGCGCGTCGAACTACGTCACCGAGCGCGTCTGGGCCACCGCGCGCGACGGCACGCGCATTCCGGTGTCGCTGGTGTACCGCAAGGGCTTCGAGAAGAACGGCCAGGCCGCGCTGCTGCAGTACGCCTACGGCAGCTACGGCCTGTCGATGGATCCGGGCTTCAGCCTGACCAACGTCAGCCTGCTCGACCGCGGCATGGTCTACGCGATCGCGCACATCCGCGGCGGCCAGGAACTCGGGCGCCACTGGTACGACGACGGCAAGCTGCTGCGCAAGCGGAACACGTTCACCGACTTCATCGACGTCACCGATTTCCTCGTCAAGGAAGGCTACGCGGCCAAGGACCGCGTCGCCGCGTACGGCGGCAGCGCCGGCGGCCTGCTGATGGGCGCGGTGTCGAACATGGCGCCGGACAAGTACCGCGTGGTGCTGTCGCAGGTGCCGTTCGTCGACGTGGTGACGACGATGCTCGATCCGAGCATTCCGCTCACGACCAACGAATACGACGAGTGGGGCAATCCCGAGCAGCGCGAATACTACGACTACATGCTGTCGTATTCGCCGTACGACAACCTCAAGCGCCAGGCGTACCCGGCGATGTTCGTCGGCACCGGCCTGTGGGATTCGCAGGTGCAGTACTGGGAACCGGCGAAATACGTCGCGCGCCTGCGCGATGTCGACACCGGCGACAAGCCGGTGCTGTTCCGCATCAACATGGACGCCGGGCACGGCGGCAAGTCCGGTCGCTTCCGCAAGTACCGCGAGCTGGCGGAGATGTATGCGTTCCTGCTGCAGCAACTCGGCGTGCCGGAACGTCAGGCGCCGGCCGACGCACGCTGAAGCAGGCCGCGCGCGCGGCTCATCCGGCCGCGCTTCCGCGTGCGGGAGTCGAAGCCGCTTCGAGCAGCTGAGGAATTAGGCGAGGTCTGGCGTCCTGCCGCGAGCCCCACCGCGGCTGCGGCCCGCTAGCGCCGACATCGGCTGCGAATCGCTGCGACGTCGTGCCTGCGACCGCGCCCCGAACCGCCGCGATGAACGCCGCCGCGCCGCGACCGCCGCGTTTGCGCGGCGCGCGACGTGACCGGCTAAACTGCGGGCCATGAACAGACTCCAAGCATGCTCGACGCTCGCCGCGATGCTGGCGCTCGCCGCCTGCGGCAACAAAGGCCCGCTGGTGATGCCGGACAAGCCGCCGCCGGAAGACGCCGCGCCCGCGGCGCCGGCCGCCGAGCCCGACCAGAACGATCCGGCCAGGCTGCAGGAAGTGCCCGCGCCCGAGGCCGTGCCGCAGACGCTGCCGCCGAACGAATCGGCGACGCCGCCGGCCAAGCCCGCGCAGACGCTGCCGCTCGAAGACGACGAGTAGGCGATGCCGCAGGCTCCGTCGCCGCCGTCCGCGCTGCGTTTCAGCAAGATGCACGGCGCGGGCAACGATTTCGTCGTGCTCGATGCGCGCGATGCCGCGCCGCCGTCGCCGGCGCTGTGCCGCGCGCTCGCCGACCGCCATACCGGCGTGGGGTGCGACCAGATCCTCACTATCGAGGCGCCGCGCAGCGCCGAGGCGGCCGCGTCGTACCGCATCTGGAACGCCGACGGCTCGGCGTCGAAGCAATGCGGCAACGGCGCGCGCTGCGTCGCCGCGTGGCTGATCCGCGACGGCGGCGCGCACGGCCCGCGCTTCGCGCTCGACAGCCCGACCGGCACGCACGCCGTCGACGCGCTCGGCGACGGCCGTTTCCGCATCGCGATGGGCGTGCCCCAGTTCGCGCCGTCCGCGATCCCGCTCGCCGGCTTCGACCGCGAGCAGGACGAATACGACGCCGCGCTCGACGAAGACATCAAGCTGCGCTTCGCCGCAGTCTCGCTCGGCAATCCGCACGCGGTGATCGAAGTGCCGTCGGTCGACGATATCCCGGTCGCGCGCTACGGCAGCGCGCTGCAGCAGTCGCCGCATTTTCCCGAGTCGGCCAACGTCGGCTTCGCCGAAGTCGTGTCGCGCGGGCGCATCCGCCTGCGCGTGTACGAGCGCGGCGTCGGCGAGACGCTGGCCTGCGGCAGCGGCGCGTGCGCTGCGGCCGCGGTGCTGATGCGCCGCGACCGCATCGACCGCGACGTCGCGGTCGCGCTGCCGGGCGGCGAGCTGCAGATCGCGTGGCCGGACGCGGCGACCACGATCACCATGGCCGGACCGGCCACATTCGTCTTCGAGGGAGAGTGGTCCGCATGATCGACGTGCCCGACAAAGGCGGCGAAAAACTCGGCGCGCACGAAGTCGCGACCTGGCTGCGCCGCCATCCGAAGTTCCTGCAGCAGTTCCCCGACCTCGCGCTGAGCATGATCGTGCCGCGCGAGGACGGCCCGGCCGCGTCGTTGGCGAGCTACCAGCTCGAGATCCTGCGCGACAAGAACCGCGAACTCACCCGGCGCCTGCACGAACTGTTCGGCTACGCCCAGGACAACGAACGCCTCGCGGTGCGCACGCACCAGCTCACGCTCGGCCTGCTGAAGCAGCACGACGCCGCCGGCACCGTGCGCGCGATGGCGGCCGCGCTGGCCGAGGATTTCAACGGCGACCTGGTGCGCATCGTGCTGTTCGACGGCGTGCCCGGCCTCGACGACGTCGACTGGCTGCAGACATTGCCGCAGGACGACACGCGGCTGGCGCCGTTCCGCGACTGCCTCGCCGACGGCGAACCGCTGTGCGGCCGCCTGCAGCCGGACAAGAACGCGCTGCTGTACGGCGTGCGCGCCGAGGACGTGCAATCGAGCGCGCTGCTCGCGCTCGACGGCGTCGGCCTGGTCGCGGTCGGCAGCCGCGATCCCAACCGCTTCTATCCCGGCATGGGCACGCTGTTCCTGCGCATGATGGGCGAGGCGTTCGCGGCGGCGTTGCGGCGGTTCGTGTGATCGTGTCGAGGCGAAAGACCGCGATGGTCTGCGCCTTCTTCATCGGATGCGCGGCACAGAACGTTGCGGCTTCCGGGCCGCGTGACGATGCGCCGCCGTCGGTCGCGCCCGCTTGTCTGGATTTCGCGAAGCCTTTCCTGTGGACGGCCCAGGTTCGCGACAAAGGAATGACGCGCGAGGAAATGAAGCGCACGGTGCGCGAGGACTATTTGGATCCGACCGTGCTGCGCTGGACCGACTACGCGATCGATATCGCGCACGAGAATCCGGAAATCAGTCCCGAAGAGATCGAACGCAGGATGTTGGCCATCTGCGTCGTGGACGGCGAAGGGAAGACCACTTTGACGGGGCCGCCAAACCTCAAGCGGCCACGAAAGCCGTCGGGGTTTTAGCCGCCATGCAAGCGCAAACCGACATCGTTGCCTTCCTCGAACACCTCCACGTCGAGCGCCGCATGTCCGCGCACACGCTCGACGCGTATCGCCGCGATCTCGCGGTGCTGGCGGAATGGGCGGAGAAGACCGGCGCGGGCGACGTCGCGGCGCTGCGCAGCGAGCAGGTGCGCGCGTTCTCGGCGTCCGAGCATCGCCGCGGCCTGTCGCCGAAAAGCCTGCAGCGCCGGCTGTCGGCGTGCCGCAGTTTCTACCAGTGGCTGCTCAAGCACGGCCGCATCGCCGCGAATCCGGCCACCGCGGTGCGCGCGCCGAAGGCGCCGCGCAAGCTGCCGCAGGTGCTCGACGTCGACGAGGCGGTGCGCCTGGTCGAATTGCCGACCGACGCGCCGCTCGGCCTGCGCGACCGTGCATTGCTGGAACTGTTCTATTCGTCGGGCCTGCGCCTGTCGGAACTGTGCGGGCTGCACTGGCGCGACCTCGATCTGGCCGGCGGCCTCGTCACCGTGCTCGGCAAGGGCGGCAAGCAGCGCGTCGTGCCGGTTGGTTCGCACGCGCGCCACGCGCTCGACGCATGGCGCGGCGAAACGCGTGCGGCCAACGACGCGCCGGTGTTCCCCGGCCGAAACGGCGGCGCGATCTCGCAGCGCGCGGTGCAGATCCGCATCCGTCAGCTCGGCGTGCGCCAGGGCCTGTTCAAGCGCGTGCATCCGCACATGCTGCGCCACAGTTTCGCCAGCCACGTGCTCGAATCCTCGGGCGATCTCCGCGGCGTGCAGGAACTGCTCGGCCACGCCGACATCGCGACCACGCAGATCTATACGCACCTCGATTTCCAGCATCTGGCCAAGGTCTACGACGCCGCGCACCCGCGCGCGAAGCGCAAGTCATGAGCTGGCGCCGAGCCGCGTCAGCGCGGCGCCGGCGCGTCGAAGATCAACGCGTCGCCGTCGAGCGGCATCTGCCGCGCATGCGGCGGCCGCGCGCGATCGAGATGCGCCGCGCGGTCGAGCGCCTGCGTCACCGACCATGCGCCGGGCGATGCGAACGCGTCGAACACGAACGGCAGGCCTTCCGATCCCTCGAACGTGACCGCATCCGACACCTGGATGTGCAGGTGCGGCCCGTTCGCGTTGCCGGATTGCCCGAGCCGCCCGAGCACCGCGCCGCGCCGCACGCGCTGGCCCGGCGCGACGCGCACGCTGCCGCGCTGCAGGTGCGCGTAATGCACGAACGTCGCCGGCGCGATCTGCAGCACCACGTAGTTGCCGTACAGGCCGTCGGCGCTCAGCGACGTCGGCTCCGGTTGCGATGCCAGTGGCACGTGTTCCCGCTGTCCGTCGCGCACCGCGCGCACGGTGCCGTCGGCCACCGCGAGCACGTCGGCGCCTTCGCCGATCCAGTCCTCGCGTTTGCTGCGCCGCCAATCGTCGACGCCCGCGCGCAATAGTCGGCCGTCGTCGTCGAGGCCGAACAGGTCCAGTGCGTAGCGCTGCGGAATCGTCAGCGCGCCGTTGACCGCGACCAGGCTGCCCCAGTGGTGCGAGTTCGCGTTGCCGGGACCTTCCACGACGAGCCACGCGCCGCCGCGCAGTGGGGGACCCAGCACCGGCGGCGATGCGGCGGACACGTCGACGCGCACGCCGTCGACGTCGTCGCGATGCCCGGCCGCGTTCTCGAATTCGAGCCGATGCCGCAACGTGCGCGGCGGCGCGCGTCCGTCGGGCAAGGTCAGCCAGACGAAAACCACCGCGCGTAGGCCGGCCGCGATCGGCACCGGATCCGCCGACGCGTCGTCGCCCGCACGCGGCGTGACGATCCGCGCCAGCGCGGCGCCGTCGAACGCCGCCAGCGGCGCAGTGTCGGCATCGGCGAACACGGCGACGCGGCGCAGGCGCAACGTGCCGGTATCGCGATAGAAATTGGTGACGTGCAGTTCGTAGGCCAGATGCGTGCGGCCGTCGCTGCCGGCGACCGGCGTCGGCGCGCGCGGCACGCGTACTTCGACCGGCGCGTCGGCGGCCGCCAAGGCATTCGCAGCGCCATGCGCGGACACCTTGGTGGCGGCCAACGCCAGCACGGCGAACAAAGCGGACAGCGACACCCTGCGAAGACGACGTGGACCGGCCATGAACCGATGCCCTGCGGAAGCGGTGGAAGCGGCGATTCTAGGCCGCCGCCGCGTCCGCCCGCACGGCCCGCCCTTGCGGCGTCCGCCGGCCGGCCCCATGCAGGGGATTCCACTCCGGAGGCCGCATGGACCCCAGCCAGAATCCCAATGTCTTCCACGCCACCACGATCGTCTCGGTGCGGCGCG
>Ga0207681_10002153_pt1 | contig 12560 bp, 10 predicted proteins | sample KBSS53metaG_FD_184324 | JGI IMG/M metagenome (GOLD analysis project Ga0207681, IMG submission 184324) | Switchgrass rhizosphere microbial communities from Kellogg Biological Station, Michigan, USA - KBS S5-3 metaG (SPAdes) (version 2) | ecosystem: Host-associated > Plants > Roots > Rhizosphere... | reverse complement strand
CGAGCCGTGCGCGCGGAGCGATTGGCACACGCACCCGCTCGGCCAGACGTTGATCGTCACGTTCGGCTGCGGGCTTCACCAACGGTGGGGCGGCCCCGTCGAAGAGATCCGACCTGGCGACGTCGTAACCGTGGAGCCGAACGAGAAGCACTGGCACGGGGCCTCACCAACCACGGCAATGACTCACATCGCGATCCAGGAGTCGCTCGACGGGAAGGCGGTCGAATGGCTCGAGAAGGTCACCGACGAACAGTACCGAGGCAAGGCGTGAGGAGGATGGTGAGATGAGCGACGGAAGATCGCCCGGCAAGACTGTCATCGTGGTCATCGGGGCGGGGTCGATCGGGCAGGCGATCGCTCGGCGGGTCAGCGCCGGGAAGCACGTGCTGCTGGCCGATCTGCGGCAGGAGAACGCCGCCGCCGCGGCCGAGGTCCTCAGCAACGCCGGATTCGAAGTGAGCACCGCGATCGTCGACGTGTCCTCGCGCGATTCGATTCACAAGCTCGTCGAGGCGGCGAAGGCTCGAGGAGACGTCACCGGCGTCATCCACGCCGCGGGCGTCTCCCCGTCGCAGGCGTCGCCCAAAACCATCCTCGCCGTCGATCTCTACGGCACAGCGGTCGTGCTCGAGGAATTCGGCAAGGTCATCGCGAATGGCGGCGCCGGCGTCGTGATCGCTTCACAGTCCGGCCATCGCCTGGGGGCGCTGACCGCCGAGCAGGACAAAGCTCTGGCGACCACACCCGCCGACGAGCTGCTGGCTCTGCCCATGCTCCAGCCCGACAAGGTGAAGGATTCGCTGCACGCCTATCAGCTGGCCAAACGCGGAAACTCGCTGCGCGTGATGGCGGAGGCGGTGAGGTGGGGCAAGCGCGGGGGCCGGGTCAACACGATCAGTCCCGGCATCATCATCACGCCGCTCGCCAAGGACGAACTGACGGGCCCGCGGAGCGAAGGGTACCGTCGGATGATCGAGCTGTGCCCCGTAGGACGCGCCGGCACCCCCGATGAAGTCGGAAACGTCGGAGCGCTGCTGATGGGCGCGGACGGCGCCTTCATCACCGGTAGCGACTTCCTCATGGATGGCGGAGTCACCGCCTCGTACTGGTTCGGCGAACTCTCCCCTAAATAACGCCGGCCGGCGATTCGAAGCGGGTCCAGGTGGCGGCGAGAGGCTTCACTCGCTTGGCTGCTTCCGCCGGTGCGAACGACGCGCCTCGGGGACCATCACCCTCGACGCGATAAACTCTTCCAAGTCGCCGGGGCGGATCCGAATCGAGTTGGTGATCCGGGCGTGGGGCAGCTCGCCGTCTTCGCAGAGCTGGTAGACCCTCCAGGTGGGGACCGTCAGCTGCTCGGCGGCCTCCTTCACCCGCAGGAGGCGGAACCGTCCGCCCCAGTACGACACCAGCTCGGCCGTCGTGGGCGTTGTCCGTACGCGTGCCGCGGTTCCGGGGGCGACGTGGCCCCAACCGGGCACGTCGTCGCTTGGCGGGCCCACGCGCGCGCTCGTCGCGCCAGGCGCGGTCCCGCATTCGGGTAGTAAATGGGTCGTAGAATTTCTCTCATTCGCTGCGAATCCCTGGGACGGCTGGACTCCAGCACTCTCCCCGCCTGTAATGGTTTCGCCAGCTTGCGAAGGATCAGCACCGCCTGCGACGTCGCCCATCCGGTTTCGGGACCGAAAGGTCGGAGGTTCAAATCCTCTCGCCCCGACAACTTAACTCCGCGAGGATCGTTTCGAAGAGATCCAGGCTAACGCCGGACCGTCAGGTGGGTCTCGGTCCCGTCCGGGTCGAGCCAGTAGATCGCGTTGCGCTGGGCCAGCGGCGCGAGCTCGTCCCGGTCCAGGTTGCGTTCGATGGTCTCGCCGTGCTCGGGGTGGCTGAGTGGCCCGGAGAAATAGTAGTAGCCCTTGTCCGGCGTCTTCTTGCCGATGAGCAGCATCATCAGCTGGAGGCCGCCGACGAACGCGACGCGATAGCGGAGGTAGTAGCGGCCGTCGCGGCTGACGAGATGGGGTGATTCGGCGAACTTGACGTCTCTGAGCGCCGTGCCGGGCGGAGGCTTCGTGTGACCGCAGCCGGCGGCCAGCAGCAGAGCGACAACCAGCGCCTGGATTGATCTCCGCATCGACGGCTCTCGTTCGCAGAGCATAGCGTTTCGGGACCGAAGGTCGGAGGTTCAAATCCTCTCGCCCAGACAACAGCAGGTTCGCGAAATCTTGTAGCCGTTCGCGGTCGGCGAGCGATCCTAGCGCGTAGTTGAGGGAATCCTGATCGTGAATGCCCCCCTTTGGCCACGCGCGCGCGGGCGCCATCAGGACGGTAGCGGCCGCGGCGGTGATGTCCGCCGCTGCCGTCGCAGCGTGCACCGCCAACGTTCGCCCGACCGCGCCCCACGACGCCTCCACGACCCCGGACGGCGGGACCGAAGTCCGCCCCGACGTGACGCAGGCCGACCTGATTTCACCCATCGATCTCGGGCCGGCTTGCGACCGGGCGACGGGCATCAACTGCCCCGCCGCGCCGTGCGGAAACGGGAGGTTGGACCTGCCCGCCGAAACCTGCGACGACTCGAACACGACCGGCGGCGACGGCTGCTCGCCCGACTGCAAGACGGAGACGGACTGGATCTGCACCGCTCCCGGGAAGGCCTGTAGCTCGACGGTCTCGTGTGGCGACGGTCTGGTCGGAGGATCGGAGACGTGCGACGACCACAACCAGAAGTCGGGAGACGGGTGCTCGGAGGATTGCAAGATCGAGCCCGGCTGGATCTGCCCGGCGATGGGCGCGCGCTGCATCCCGATCTGCGGCGACGGCAGGGTGATCGGCGGCGAGACCTGCGACGACGGCAACGACATGGCCGACGACGGTTGCAGCGACGCGTGCCGGGTGGAGCCGGGCTCCGCCTGCCCGACGCCGGGGGTTGCTTGCCACGCGACGGTTTGCGGCGACCGGTCTCGCGAGGGGGACGAGTCGTGCGACGATGGAAACGTTTTCGGCGGCGACGGGTGCAGCGCCGACTGCCGCGCGGAGCCCGTCTGCATGGGCACCTCCGGCTGCGCCTCGCCGTGCGGTGACGGCCTCAAGCTGCTGGACGAGGAATGCGATGACGGGAACACCACCTCGGGCGACGGTTGCGGCGCCGACTGCACGCTCGAGCCGGGGTGGGACTGCCAGAGCGTCGGCGACGGCGACGACGGCCACCTTCGCGTGCCGGTGGTGTTCCGCGACTTCATGAGCCGCAGCGTGACGGGTGGGCACCCGAACTTCGAGCCCGGGGTCGTGAGCGGGGTGGTGACCGGGATGGTGCAACCCACGCTGGGCGCGGACCGTGAGCCGCGGATGACGGCCTCTCCGCCCGCGAACGCGGGGCTCACCACGGCCGCCGACTTCGACCAGTGGTATCACGACTCGCCGCTCGGCAAGACCGTGCGCGACACGCTGGTCCTCGACCTGCAGCCGAATGGCACGTACGTCTACGACCACTCGGAGATCTGGAGCGCCGGCATGCCCGGCATGTGGACGACGCCGCCGTTCTTTCCGCTCGACGATCGAGGCTGGGCCGAACCGCCGAACGGGCCCGAGATCAGCACCCTCCAGAGCTGCGACTCGGACCGGGTGAATCACAACTACAGCTTCACCAGCGAGGCGCGCTACTGGTTCGCGTACCAGGGCGGCGAGACGCTGGACTTCATCGGAGACGACGACGTCTGGGTGTTCGTGAACGGGCAACTGGCCGTGGATCTCGGGGGCGTGCACCGCGCCGCGGCCGGCTCGGTCACGCTGGATGCCGCGGGTGCCACGCGCTTCGGCCTCACCGTCGGACGGATCTACGAGATCGCCGTGTTCCAGGCGGAGCGGCACGTCTGCAACTCGTCGTACAAGTTGACGGTCGGCAAGTTCAGCCGGGAACGCACCGTCTGCGTGCCCCGTTGCGGCGACGGCATCGTCAACGGGCGCGAGATCTGCGACGACGGCGTCAACGACGGCGGCTACGGCGGCTGCCTCCCCGGCTGCGGCGGCCTGGGCCCGTTCTGCGGCGACGGGAAGGTCGACGCCGCGGGCATGGAAGCGTGCGACGACGGGCGGAACCTCTCGACCTACGGACAGCCGGGGTGTGGCCCCGGGTGCCGCACGGTCCCCCGCTGCGGCGATGGCAAGATCGACGGTCTCTGGGGGGAGGAGTGCGACGACGACAACACGACTTCGGGCGACGGCTGCACCGCCACCTGCAAGGTGGAGATCCAGTGACCGCTAGAAGGGCCTGGCGCGAGAGCTATCGCACGAGCGTGAGCACGCCCGGCTGCCAGGGGAGCTTGTTGTAATCGTTGGTCATCGTGGGGACGACCCCCTGGTAGAGGAACTGCAGATTGCATGGGTCAACCGTCTGCGTCTCGTCGGGATTGTCGCGAACGAGGTCCCCGCTGCTGATGTCGCCCGTCCAGGCCGTGCCGCTGAAGGTGACGTTGGCCTTGCCGGCGAAAGGATTGCTCTCCGTCGCTGCCAGCGGCGTCCACGCCCCCCCGAGATCGGTCGCGGTGAATGATCGGAAGTACCGTCCTGCGGTCCCCATCGCCTCGACGAGCATGAGGTACAGGTTCGCTCCCTTGACCGTGTAGACCTGCACGGCCTCGAACAGGTTTTCCTTCGTGTCGGTCAGGATGGTCGTCGCGTTGGTGAAGGCGCCGGGGAAGTCGCCGATCGCCATCGACGCCCGGTGGATGGTTCCGTCGTCATTCGCGAAGAAGAGATAGCAAGTCGTGCTGGTGCAGAGCACCGTCTCGTCGATCGAGGCGCCGTCGTAGAGCTTGAACGGTCCCTGCCAGGTTGGTTTGGTGGGATCCGTCGAGGTCAGATAGGTGAAAGACCACGGGCCCCACTCGTACATGAGGACCCAGATGTTCTTCGGCCTGAAATAGATCAGCGTCGGCGCAACCCCGCCGTAAGGCAGCGGGGTCTGGGTGGCCGTGGCCATCTGAGGCCAATCGGGAAAGGTCATCAAGGCGCCGCCGTAGGCCCCCGCGCCGTCGACCGTCGACATGTAGACGATGCGCTGGTTGTTGTAGACGACGCTGCTGAAGTCCTTGAGCGAAACCCACCCGGACTTTGGCTGAGCGAGCGCAGCCGTCGACGTCCATCTGAACGTCGTGGGTAGCGGACACGTTCCCGTGCTACCGCCGGTCCCCGTGGTACCGCCGGTCCCGGCCGCGCCGCCGGAGCCGCCGCGACCACCGGTGCCGCCGGTCGAGCCCCCTCGCCCTGCGCCGCCCGCCGCGCCGCCGCTGCCGGTCGTCCCGGCGTTCCCGGTCGTCCCTGCACCGCCGGTTGCTCCTGCGGCACCGGTCGTCCCCGCGATTCCGGTCGTACCCGCGGCGCCGGTCGTGCCGGCGTTACCGGTCGTGCCCGCGGCGCCGGTCGTGCCGGCGACACCGGTCGTGCCCGCGGCGCCGGTCGTGCCGGCAGTGCCGGTCGTGCCTCCGCTCCCCGTGGTGCCGGCGTGACCGGTCGTGCCCGCTTGGCCAGGGTTACCGGTTCCGCCGTTTTGCCCGGCGCAGGCGCTGATTATTGCGCACCCGGCGACGAGCACGGTGCGCACGACGAGAGAAACTTTCACATCTCTCATTGAGGGTGCCCGCCATCATTTCGGGTCTCTCGCGCGTGAAAAAAAAGCAGACAGCAGCGCAGTACGTCACGCCTCCCGTGGTGAACCAGTTTCGGACGCAACTGGAACTCACTACCGAAGCGCGCTGTTCGGCGCACATCGAGGCGTCCATGAACGAACCAACGTTCCTGCGTGACCGACACGTCTGCTTTCTATCCGTCTGCTTGTGGGCGTCGTCATCGTTGCTCGTGGCCTGCGGTCCAGGCTCACCGAGCGGCAGCGGCACTGGAAGCGGAGGAGCCGGTACCACGGGCGCCGCGGGAACGACGGGCGATGCTGGGACGACGGGGGCGGCGGGGACGACGGGCGCCGCTGGAACGGTCGGCGCGGCCGGCTCGACGGGTGCCGCAGGAACGATTGGCGCGGCGGGGACGATCGGCGCGGCGGGGACGACCGGTGCGGCGGGGGCGGCCGGCGGCACCGGTGGTCGCGGCGGCGCCACCGGCCGCGGCGGTAGTGGAGCCATCGGCGGTCAAGCGGGCCGAGGCGGCGCGGGTGGAAGCAGCGGTCTTGGCGGCAGCTCGGGCGCGAGCGGCTCCGTCGGTACCGGGGGCAGCGGCGTCCCCGGCTCATGCCCGGCGGGCGGATGGAAGCCCGGCGATCAGCAGAAGCTGATGCTGACCTTCGGGGGACTCGACCGCACTTACGACGTCCACATCCCTGCCAGCTACACGGGAACGACGCCCGTGCCGCTGGTGATGACGATCCACGGCGCGCACAACACGACCGCGATGGTTCGCTCCTGGTCGAAGATGAATGCGGTCTCCGACCAGAACGGGTTCATCGTCGTGTACCCGCAGGGCGTCGACTGCTGGAACTCGGGATTCACCATCGGTGGGTGCGCGGCCGCGCCCGACGATGTCGGATTCCTCAAGGCCGTCGTCGCCGACGTCGAGAGCCACGCGTGCATCGACGCGAAGCGGGTCTATGCCACCGGTATCTCGAACGGATCGATGATGTCGCAGTATCTCGGATGCCAGGCGTCCGACGTCTTCGCGGCGGTGGGCGGTGTCTCCGGCGGAGCATCGTGCCGTTCGACCCCGCGCGCGGTGTCCCTCTTCTATGTGCACGGCACCGAGGACATGACCATCGGGTACTCGAGCGCCCAGCCCAACGTCAATGGCTGGGTCATGCGCAACGGTTGCGGCACCACGCCCATGGAGACGTACAACATGGGTTCGACGAGGTGCGTGACATACGGCGGTTGCCGCGAGGGCGCCGAAGTCGTGTTCTGCACGGTGACTGGAATGGGCCACTGCTGGCCCGAGGACAGCAACTGCGGACCGGGGGGCGGGCCCACCTACGGCGTCACCGACTTCAAGGCGAGCCCGATGATGTGGGAGTTCTTCCAGCGCCATCCGATGCCGTAGCGCTGTCGCGCTGACGCCGATGTGTGGCGGTGAACCACTTCCGCACGCAACTGGAACTACCTGCTGAAGCGCTCGCCGCAATCGAGGTCCCATGAAACCAAGAACGACGTGTACCCCCTTTTCGGTGTGGGCATTGCCGCTGCTTCTCGCTGCGTGCGGTCCTGGTTCACCAGGCGGCGACGGCGACGGCGGTAGTTCGGGTGGCGTCGCCGGCGCGAGCGGTTCGTCAGGGACGACGGGCGCCGCGGGAACGTCGAGCAGCGCAGGCACCACGGGCACTGCGGGAACGGTGGGCACTGCCGGCGCGGCAGGGACCACGGCCGGTCGAGGCGGCGCCAGCGCCGGCCGTGGGGGAGCGACTGCCGGCTCCGGCGGCGCGGGAGGCACGGCCGCGTCGGCGGGAACCGGCGGTTCATCGGGAGTCGCCGGTTCGGCGGGCGCGGGCGGCATGTGCAGCGGCGCCACGGGCGCGGCGTTCGCGCCGATCACGGACTACACGGCGCGCGACGGCGGCTTCGGACCGGCGGTCGTCACGCGCAACACCGGCGACGCCACGCTCGGTACCGATAAGGTCGCCATCTTCCGCCCCGCTGCCGCGAAGTACGGGCTGGGAGGCGTCACGCACCCGATCATCGTCTGGGGCAACGGCCACACGAACACGGTCGACATCTGGCAAGGGTTCCTCTCGCGCGTCGCCACGTACGGATTCGTGGTCGTTGCGCCCGAACAGACGGAGGTGACCGCGGCCCAGATGAACGCCGCGATCGACTACGTCCTGCGATTGGCGAACGATCCGGCGGGCGGCGACTGCGGGAAGATCGACACGACGAAGATCGGCTCGACCGGATACTCGCTGGGCGGCGGCGGAGCGATCTCCGTCGGCAGCAACGCGCGCATCACGTCAACGTTCGTCTTCGCGTCGAACGGCAACGTCAGGAATCTGAAGGCTCCGTGGGGCGTGATCGGCGGCGACGCGGACACCACCTTCAACTGGACGTCCATCAGCAGCGCGGTGACCGGATCGACGCAGCCCGCGTTCGGCGCCGCGCTCGCCGGCATCGATCACAATCGCGTCGCGGGACAGGCGAAGGCGCAGGAGGGGTACATCGGGTGGATGCGCTGGCGCTTCATGAGCGACCAGGCCGGCCACGACATATTCGTGGGCGCGAGCTGCAAGATCTGCACGGACACCGCGTTCTCCGCGTTCGTGAAGACGCCGAGCTTGGAGTCGCTGTGACACCCGCAACCGTACCAGGAGGCTCCATGCGCGCGATCAGATGGTCAGTCGTGGTTGCGGCGATCGCCGCGCTCCCCGCCGTCGCGTCGGCGACCGAGACCACGATGGTGACGCCGCCGTCGGGTTACGACGCGAACCGCAGCGGCATCCAGCACGGCATGGTGATGTCGACGACGTACCCGACGAAGAGCTACGGCATGAAGAACATGCGCGTGTACCTGCCGCCCGGTTACTCGACGGCGAAGAAGTACCCCGTCGTCTATCTTCACCACGGCATCGGCGGTGACGAGACGAGCTGGACCAACGGCGCCTCGGCCCATTTCATCCTCGACAACCTGATCGCCGACGGTCTGGCGGTGCCGATGATCGTCGTCATGCCCAACAACAGCATGACGTCGAGCAACGACTTCAACGGCTACGGCCAGTACGAGCCCGTCCTCGTCCCGGAGCTGATTCCGTACATCGAGGCGACCTTCTCGACCGCAACAGATCAGCCGAATCGCGCCATCGCCGGGCTGTCCATGGGTGGCGGGATCACGTTCAACGTCGGCTTCCCCAATCCCAACACGTTCGCGCACATCGGCCCGTTCTCGGCGGCGCCGAATACGAAAAGCCCAACTCAGACGATTCGCGACGTCGCGGCCGTGAAGCAAATGGTGCGGACCATCATGATCACGTGCGGCGGGGCGGACGGCCTCATCACCAACAGCCAGAACTACGACGGCTACCTCGACCAGCAGAACGTCACGCACCAGTTCCTTGTCGATCCTGGGCAGGGTCACACGACCACGGTCTGGAAGCGGAGCCTCTACTATTTCGCTCAGAAGATTTTCAAGGACGCCAGCACCACCGGCACGGGCGGAGCGAGTGGAGGCACGGGCGGCGCCGGCGGCGGCAGCGCGGGCGGCGGTGGCGCCGCGGGCGGAGGCGGCCGCGGCGGATCGAGCGGCCTGGCTGGCCGGGGCGGCGCCGGCGGCAGCACCGGTGGGAGCGCGGGCGGCCGCGGCGGAGCGGGCGGTACCGTTGGAGGTCGGGGCGGACAGGCAGGCGGCACCGCGGGCGTGGGTGCGGGCGGCACGACGGCGACGGGATCGGGTGGCGCGATCGCAACCGGATCGGGCGGCACGACGCCCGGAACGGGCGGCACGAGCGCGACCGGAACGGGCGGCAACGGCGCGGGGGGCACGATGATCGCCGGCGCCGGCGGTACTACGCCCGGAACAGGCGGCACGAGCGCCACCGGCTCCGGCGGTGAGCCCGCAGGTACAGGCGGTGCCGTTGGCCCCGGCGGCGCGGGAGGCAGCGGCGTGTCGACGGGCACCGGCGGTGCTGGGGCGGCCCCGGGCGAGACCGACACGCCGGCCGGCTGCGCCTGCGCGCTGACTCGCGAGAGATCCTTCTCCGAGACGACATCCCTATTCTTGATGACCGCCGCAGCGGTCGTCCTCTGCAGAGCGCGAACCGGGCGGCGGCGGAACCGTCGGGGCTGAGCCGCTCAGCGTGTCGCGGCGGCGGCCGTCGGCGTCTGGATGGTCAAAGCCGTGATCTCTTCCGGCGTCAGCGCGCGCTGCCAGATGGCGATGTCGTCGAGGTCGCCGCTCAACAGGCGGTCACCCATGTTCCAGCCGCCGAAATGCAGAGTCGAATCCCCGGGGACGATGTCCGATGGTCGGGTCGCCTGATCCGCGACCTGTCCGTCGCGATAGAGCGTGATGCGATTGGTGTCGACCTCGACGGTGGCGGCCACGTGGATCCACGCGCCCGTCACCACGCAACTGCACTCGGGCCCGACGTAACCCATGAGAGGAGGAGCCCAATAAGAGAAGACGAACCGCGGCTGGGCCAATTGCTTGTCGAGGTTGATCTGCCAGCCGGCCGAGCCCTGGTTTTCGGTGCTGAGTATCTCCGTGAACCGATCGTTGTTGTTGAACGCCATCTGGTCGTCGGAGATCCGTATCCAAAGGGAGACGCTCCAGTTGGGAGTCGCGGCCGGGAACCCTGGAACCGCGACGGCGTCTCCCGCGATGAGCCGCAGGCCGCCGCCGAAGCGCGCATCGCTGATCCACGTACCGCCGGTGAGCTGTCCGTCGTGGCCGTTTCCAGAGGAATCGCTCGCGGTGGTGCCGCTTCCCTCGTCGAGCGTCCAATGCGCGACGAGGCCTTCGGCCAGGACCCCCGGCGGGAGCCCGACTGCGTCCAAAACCGCGTCGCCGCAGCCAGCGATCGGCACGAGAACAGCGGCCAGCAGGGCAGACCAGCTCCTCACGGCGCCACCTGAAGCGCGAGCGTCAGGATCACCGACGGATAACCGATCGTGGCCGCGCGCGTGTCGGCGAAGCGCACCACGGGGTGAGGCGCGGCCACCAACCCGTGCAGCTCCGTCACCAGCGCGGCGCGCGAGCGGAGCACGAGCGCGACGCCGACGCCCCCGTCGAACGCCGCGGACCACTGCTGGGGTGTGCGGCCTTCGTACTGCCCCGCGCCCACTCCGCTGACGGCCACGTTGAGGGCGCCAGCACCGATGCTCGCGAACGGCCGCAGCCGCTTGTCGCCCCGGAATACCGCCACGGCCTCGGCCAGGGCCACGGTCTGCGCGAGCGTCGCCGATCCGTATACGGTCTCGACGCTGGGCCGAGTTCCGAGTCCGGCGGCCGTGATCCGCGCCCACGCCCACTCCGAGAGGCGCAGCGCAACCCGACCGACGGGCGCTACCGCGGGAGACGGTCCGTCGATGCTGGCCCACGTCGCGACGCCCAGGTCGACGGTGACGGCGGCCGATGGTGCCGCGGGCGCGCTGACGTTCGGACGAACGTCAGATTCGGAGTGTTCCGGCGCCTTTGGGCCGGGCGCAGGCTCGATCCCGATCGAAAGCTCCAGCGCGGTGGCGCGCAGCAACTCCAGGGCCCTTCTCGCGAGCGCGTCCGGCATGCGCTCCGGATCGTCGGCGATGACCGTCGCCCGCCGGACCACGGTGCGTCGGTCGCTGCGCCGCACGATGCAGAGCTCGGCCTGGCCAGTGTCTGGATCGCCAAACAAGACCAGGGCCGTACCGGCCTCCGCCGCACGCGTCGCGCTCTCGATGACGGGTCCCGGGCCGCCGGCCGTGTCCCGATCCGCGAGGACGACGTGGAACCGGTCGGCCGACAGCTCGTCGGCGATGCGCGCCAGGCTTCGACGAACCGCCGGCGACGCGGCCGCGGGCTGCAACAAGAACACAGTGTCCGCCCCCGGAGCGGTGTCGGCCGTTGCGCGCGGCCCCTCGAGCAACAGCAGCAAGGTCATCGACGCCGCCAGGCGGGCGGGACCGAACAGACGCCGCGCGTTTTTATTCACGGGTCTGATATCGATGAGCGAACCAGCGCGCGCGCGGCATTCGCGTACGTGCCGCGCGGCGACCTTCGCAAATACTCGCGCGCGACGGCCAGCGCGTCCGCGCGCCGATTCGACCGCTCGAGGAGCGTCATCTTCCTGCCCAGAGCGTCAGCAACACCCACACCATCGTGCGCTTCGGCGAGATAGCGATCGTACCATCGGAGGGCTTCGGCCGGATCTGGATCCCCGTCGTGCAGGCGGCCCAGCAGGAACGCCGCTTCCCGCGACCGATCCGACGAGGGAAAGCGCCGTCGATGCGCGTTCAGGGCTTGGCCTGCCAGCGCGTGCCGGCCCGCATATCGGGCGGCGTTCGCCAGCGCCCAGAGGTCCTCGCTGTCGGCGCGCTCGATCACCGACGTCGGACCCCGGCGATCGGCGTCGGCAAGGATATCGGCGGCCCTGTTCTCCGAGAGCGCACTCATCCAGCCGCGGTGCGACCAGCGCGGCGGCTCGGCCGGCGCGGTCCGCGGGGACTCGAACGAGTTGGGTGCCGGAGCGGCCGGCGATGAGATTTCGCGGCCGCCACTCATTGTTCCGAGGGTGCTGGACTGATCGCGCAGGCTCACGCGGAGCGTCTGTCCAGCATGCATCTGGATCTCCGGGCCGGCGACCGGGCTCGCGACCGAGATCGCGCCGCTGGCAAGACGCACATCGAACACAGCGTCTACGGGGTTCCACGCGATGGTGAACGACGTCCCGTGAACGTTCACGCGGAACGGACCGGCTTCGAAGATCCACTGCGCGCGCGGGCGCGGAACGATGTCGACCGAGGCTTGCCCCGCGTCGAGCGCGAACCTCGCGCCGCGGCTGCTCACCTCGACGACGCGCCCGCGCGCCCGGGCCGCCATCTTCACCTTCGACCCGTCCGAGAACGCCAGCAACGAGTCCGCGGTCTGCGGCGCGAGGAGGTACC
>Ga0207681_10002150_pt1 | contig 12572 bp, 5 predicted proteins | sample KBSS53metaG_FD_184324 | JGI IMG/M metagenome (GOLD analysis project Ga0207681, IMG submission 184324) | Switchgrass rhizosphere microbial communities from Kellogg Biological Station, Michigan, USA - KBS S5-3 metaG (SPAdes) (version 2) | ecosystem: Host-associated > Plants > Roots > Rhizosphere >... | reverse complement strand
AGCTCGTCGTAGCGATCGTCGAGATGCTGGGACAGCTCGTCGAGGATCTCGCGCTCCCGCTCGGGGCTCAGGCGCAGCGACGCGAGACGCGGGCGCAAGTCGGCGATCCATTCATCAGCCATGGTCGACTCCCGTAAGGAGGCCCATCGCGTGCACGAAAGTCTTCCAGGTGTTCCGTTGCCGCGCCAGCACGCGGCGGCCCTCGGCGGTCAGGCCGTAGAAGCGGCGGCGGCGCTGGCCGGGCTTTTCCACCCACTTGCCCTGCAGCCAGCCGCGTTCTTCCAGGCGATACAGCAGCGGGTAAAGCGAGGCGACGTGGAACTTGAGCTGGCCGGCGGACTGCGCCTCGATCCGCTTGCTGATCTCATACCCGTGACGCGCGCGCGGCTCGACGATCGAGAGGATGATCAGCTCCGCCGATCCCTTCTTCAGTTCGCGATCGAGCATGCGCGTGTCTATAGATGTCATAGCCACATATGCTATAGACATGGACGTCGGCCGGCAAGCGGCGGTTAGCCGGGCAGCCTCAGACCGCTATTCGGCCCGCAACGCGTCCTGGGGGTCGACTGACGCGGCGCGGCGTGCGGGAAGATAGGTGGCGAACAGTGTGATACCGGCCAGCACGGCGAGGGCACCCGCATAAACGGCGGGATCGCGCGGGTTGACGCCGTCCAACAGGCTGCTGATGACGGTGCTCGCCGCCAGCGTGAGGATCAGCCCGAGGCCGGCGCCGGCGGCGGTGAGCGTCGCACCCTGCCGCAGGATCATGGCCAGCACGCGGCCTTCGCTGGCGCCGACCGCCATGCGGATGCCGATCTCGCGCGTCCGCTGACTCACCGAGTACGCGATGACACCGTAGAGGCCGAGCACGCTCAGGGCGAGACCGACAACCCCCACCGCGGCGACGACTTCCGCGATCAGGCGAACACCCCACAGCGCCTGCTGTTGAAAATGCGACGCCATCGTCCGGACGTCATAGATCGGCTGATTCGGGTCGAGCGCCCGAACCTCGCCACGCACAGCGCTGATGAAGGCCGACGGATCGCCGGCCGTCTCGACGAACAGCACCATCCTGGTCTGGCTGCTCTGCTCGAACGGCAGGTACAGGAAGGGCTGCGGTGTTTCGCCGATGTAGCGTGTTTTCGACACGCGGGCGATACCGACAACCTCAACTTTCGCGGCCGCTCTGGACCGCAGCGTCAGTGTCGCCCCAAGGGGATCGCGTCCCGGCCAGTATTTTGCGGCCATCGCTTCGTTCACGATCGCAACCTTCGGCGTGGCCTCGGTGTCCCCGGCATTGAACGCGCGCCCGCGGACGATGGGAATGCCCATCGCGTCGAAGTACTGCGAGCCGACGATGGAGCTGCCGATGGTCGGCGTTTCCTGACCGGGTGTGGCCTGATAGCCGTCGATCGCGATTTCCGTCGCGCTGCTCTCGACCCCCAGGGGCAGCTGTTGACCCAAGGCGGCGGAGCGGACGCCGGGCAGGAGGCGGACGCGCTCGAGCAACTGTCGATAGAACACGCGCGCCTGCTGAAGATCGTAGCGGGCGATGCGGGGATCGAATCCCATCGTCAACACGTTCGCGACACGAAACCCTGGATCCGAACTGCGAGCGACCTGGATGCTTTTGAGGAACAGACCGGAGAGGATCAGCATGACCAGGGCCGCCGCGACTTGCGCCACCACCAGCGCCTGACGCATCCGGCCTCGAGATCTGGCGAATCGGAGCTCGGTGCTCTTCAGCACGGCGTGCAGGTCGGCGCGAGTGCCGCGAATGGCCGGGAGCAAGCCTGCGAGCACCCCGGATGTCAGGCCGACCGCAAACCCGAACAGGACGACACGCAGATCGACTCGCGCGTCCAGCTTCAGCGGCAGGCTGCTCGCAATTTCGATCGACCGGATGAATGAGGCACACGCCGCGGCGATGCCAAGTCCGGCGATCGTTCCGCCCGTCGACAGGACGGCGCTCTCGATGACGAACTGTCGAAGCAATCGAACGCGACTCGCACCCATGGCGAGGCGCACGGCGGTTTCGCGCGTACGCGCGGGCGCCGTCGACAACAGAAGGTTGGCGACGTTGATGCACGCGATCGACAGCGCCAGGCCCGCGACGGCAAAGAACATCCACGACAGCGTGAGGCTCTCGGGATCTTCCGCGACCCGGTATCCCACCTGCGAGAACACCATCGCGCCGCGGCCTCGATTGGCGTCGGGGTTCTCCCGTTCCATGTCCGCCGCGAGCCGGCGCATCTCGTCGCGCGCCTGTTCGATTGAGACGCCTGGCTTCAGTCGCGCGAAGATCTCGAGCGGCCGGCCGGCGCGATCGGTGAGCGCGTTCGCTGCGGCGCCCGACGCCTCGCGAATCATCATGCGCGGCACGTACAGAGCTGGCTGAAGGAACGGATGAGTGCCGACGAACCACTCCGGCGCGACACCGACCACGGTGAACTCGAGGGCGTTGAGGCGAATCCGTCGGCCGATGACATCCGAGCGCCCGCCGAATTCGCGTTGCCATGTGCCGTAGCTGAGGATGACGACTGCGCTGCGGCCGGGCACCTCGTCCTCGTCGGCCGTGAACGCGCGACCAAGAACGGGCCGGACGCCGAGCGTGGAGAAGAAATCGCCGTTGACCAGGACGCCGATCGTCACCCGCGGCTGCTCGTCCGGCGTCTGAGAGAATCCAAACACCGCGTTCTGTGACGCGGCCAATCCGGAGAACGCCTGCGCGCGACTGCGGATCTCGTCGGCTTCAGGATGCGAGAACCGGCCGACCGGACTGCTTTGCGTCACCGACGTGAGACGGACGACGCGGCCTGTGTCAGGAACCGGGAGAGGCCGCAAGAGAAAGGCCTCGATCAGGCTGAAGATGGATGCCGTGGCGCCGACGCCGAGCGCCGTCGACAGCACGACCGCGAACGTAAAGCCTTTGTTCCGTCGGACCAGGCGAAGGGCCTGTCGAATCTCCTGAATGAAGGCCATCTGAAGGAATAACGGTCAACGTCGATTGGGAGTTCCCGAAAAGCCGAATCGAACGGACGACCGGGTTTATTCGCGTTCGCGCACCGGACGTTCGTCCGCCAGGAACCTCACGGCGCGCGCCACCAGGGCGTCTGCGACCGGCTTCAGCGTGCCGTCGAGCCGACGGACGCCGTATCGTTCCTCGGCGATGTCGTGCGTGCCGTCATTCAACTGATAGAGGGCGGCCATCAGGACGCCGCGCTGGCCGTAGAAATCGAGATCCCACTGCACGGCCTCGGCGACTTCCGTCTCGCTTCGACGGCGGCTCCCGAGCACGCCCATGCGATCTTCCGCCGTGTGGTAGCCGAACTCGGTGCACGCGACGCGTCGGCCGCCGACCAGGCCAGCCAGGGCCTCGAACTCCTCCTCACGCGACTCGAAGCCTGGATGCGGCGCCTGGGGGCCTCTGCCCGCTTCGGGATAGCGATGAAATCCGACGACGACGTCGGCGGGAACCGAGGGAGCGGCCAGCGTGGAGTGGAGGTACTCGAGCCCGCGCTCGTTGAGGTTCGAGATGCCGCCGGTGATGAGGTCGCCCGTGAACCCAAGCGGCCTGACGACCGCATGCACCTGCCGGATCGCTTCGGCGAAGTCCTGCGGCCGCGACGCATAGCCATCGTGCGCGATATCCGGCTCGTTGCCGACCTCGAGCGAGTACTGCTGGAGACCGGCGGCGTGCGCCGCCTCGACGACACGCCGGGCGCGCGCCGCGAGCACGTGGGGTTCGATCCGGTTCGATCCGTCGGCGACCTGCATCTTGCCGCCGGCGAGCATGAAGAGCGCGCGGGCCGGGCGATTGGAAAATTCGGCGACCAGCGCCTCGATTGGCGCGGCGTCGCCGTGCGCGAAGAGATCCTGGCGGACGACACCGACGCCGAGGTGCGCGAAGAACGGGAACTCGCCGGCAATCGGATCGCCGAACCCCGCGTTGATGCCAAGAACTATCACGTTCGTCGTCCGGTGGTTTCGGCAGAGCCGGGAGGTTGTGAGAGCGACGACTATAGCATCCCGAGCCGCCACAAAACGCCGAGCTGGATCCCTTGATGGGGTGGCGCGATTTGTGCTCCCGCCGGGCTGGACGCGCATCGGCGTGCGCGGGCGGAGGTGGGAGATGAATGGCGACCGAACCGTCTGACTACCAAACCGAAACGCCTCCCGGCGAGGCGTCCGGATTCTCGACCGACGATGGGCATTCGGATTCCACCGCCGAGGTACCGGGTTTCCACATCGTGGGTGTCGGCGCTTCAGCCGGCGGACTCGAATCGTTGGAGCGATTTTTTACACACATTCCGCCGGACGGCGGGATGGCGTTCGTCGTTCTTCAGCATTTGTCTCCGGATTTCAAGAGCTTCATGAACGAACTGCTGTCGCGGCGGACGTCGATGGCCATCCGGCAGGCCGAGCACGAGATGGCGGTGGAACCCAATACCGTCTATCTCTTGCCGCCGATGAAGGAAATGATCATCCGGCGGCGGCGGCTGCTGCTCAACGATCGGGATCCGCGCTCGGGTCTGACGCTGCCGATCGACATGTTCCTGCGGTCGCTGGCGCACGACGCCGGCGAGCGGGCGATCGCCGTCATCCTGTCGGGTAGCGGCAGCGACGGCTCGCGCGGCATCCAGGAAATCAGCCGGGCCGGCGGCACGGTGTTTTGTGAAAGCCCGGACTCGGCGCAGTTCAACGGGATGCCGCTCAGCGCCATGCGCACCGGCATCGTCGATCAGGTGCTGACACCGGAGAAGATCGCCGCGGCGGTGACCGCGTTGAACTCGTCCGAGCCGGACGGGGCGGCGGTCAGGGCACCGCGGGAAGAAGTCGGCGTCGAGGCGATTCTGCGCCTGCTGCGCGACGAATACGCGATCGATTTCTCGCAATACAAAGCGAGCACGGTCACGCGCCGCATCGAGCGGCGGCTGGCGCTCAATCGATCGCTCGACATCGAGATGTACATCGAACAGTTGAGGAGCGATCCGCGCGAGCTCAGCTCGCTCTATGAGGATCTGCTGATTGGCGTGACGCGGTTCTTTCGCGACGACGCGTCGTTCGAAGCGCTCGAGCACCGCATCATCCCGGAGATCGTCGAGCGCACCGACGCGGAAGATCAGATCCGCGTGTGGGTGCCTGGATGCGCCACCGGTCAGGAGGCGTACTCGATTGCCATCCTGCTGCACGAGCGCCTCGCCGCGCGACGGCGCCCTGTCAACGTCAAGATTCTCGCGACCGACGTCCACAAGGCGTCGCTCGACATGGCAAGCGCGGGCATCTACTCGGCCGAGCAGATCGACGGCATCGGCGCCGAGCGGCTGGAGCGCTTCTTCACGCTCAAACCCGAGGGCTATCAGATCTCGCAGACCCTGCGCGAGAGCATCGTCTTCGCCCCGCACAATCTGATTCGCGACGCGCCGTTCACGAAGCTGGATCTCATCTCGTGCCGGAATCTGCTGATCTACTTCCAGCCGCACGCCCAGAAGACGGTGCTGACGCTGTTTCATTTCTCCCTCAAGCCTGGAGGATTCCTGTTCCTCGGCTCGAGCGAAAGCCCCGGCGGGCTGCTGGACGAGTTCGACACGATGGACGAGCACGCCAAGATCTACCGGAAGCGGCGCGACATCGGCCTGCCGCGCGATCTCAAGCTGCCGCTGCCACGTTCCGGGACGGCGCCGCGCACGCCGCCGCCGGTGCCGCGCGGCGGTGTCAATCCGCAGCTGCTGGCGGTGTACGACCGGCTGCTCGATCGATTCATGCCGCCGAGCTTTCTCCTGGACGGAAATGGCCAGCTGGTCGACGCGTTCGGCGGCGTCGAATCGCTGCTCAAGATGAAGGCCCGCCGGCCGTCGCAGCATCTGCTGGACATGGTGAGCGATGACGTGCGCGAAGCGATCTCGGGGGCGCTGCATCGCGTGCGCCACGACGGGGAAAGCGTCCGGTATCCGGCGGTCTCGATACCGGGGCATCAGCGGCCATTTGCGCTCGTCGCCGAGCCGCTGCGCGACAGCCGCGGCGCGACCAGCCACGTCCTCGTGTCGCTCGCCGATTCGGACGCGCAGAGCGCGCAGGCACTGGTGCCGCCGTTTGCCGACGTACCGGCACGGCTCGATCGCGATCCGCAGCAGGATCCGGCCGCGCTCGGCCTGTCGCGCGATCGCATCGACGCGCTCGAGGAGGAGCTCGCCTACACCAAGGAACATCTCCAGGCCGCGGTTCAGGAGCACGAAGCGTCCAGCGAAGAGCTTCAGGCCACCAACGAGGAGCTGATCGCGGCAAATGAGGAGCTGCAGAGCACCAACGAAGAGCTGCACTCGGTCAACGAGGAGATGTACACGGTCAACGCGGAGTATCAGAAGAAGAACGTCGAGCTCCAGCAACTCAACGACGACATGGAGCACCTGCTCAACGGTACCGACGTCGCCACGCTCTTCCTCGATCGCGAGTTGCGGATTCGCAAGTTCACGCCGCGGATCGCCGAGATCTTTCGCGTCATCCCACAGGACGTCGGTCGGCCGCTGCGCACGTTCACACACGACCTGGCGCACTCGACGCTGATCGCCGACATCGAGCGGGTGTTGAGCGACGGCGTGACTCTCGAAGCCCAGACGTGGGACAAGCGCCAACGCTGCTATTTCCTGCGCATCCTCCCGTATCGGGCGCGGTTGAAGGAGGCCAGGGACCCGGCCGCGAACGCTGCCGCGGCTCACGCGTTCGCGCCGGACGGCGTGGTATTGACGCTCACCGACATTTCGCCGCTCGAACAGGCCCGGGCCCGGCTGGCGCAGCTCTCGGCGATCGTCGAGTCGTCCGACGATGCGATCGTCGGCAAGACGCTCGACGGCATCATCACCACCTGGAATCGTGGTGCCGCACGCCTGTACGGTTACGCTGCCGGCGAAGCCATCGGCCGGCACGCCAGCTTCCTGTATCCCCCGGGCCGCAAAGAGGAAGTCGACATCATTCTGAAGCAGGTCCGCGAAGGCCGGCCGGTCGAACGGCTCGAAACCACGCGCCTGCGGAAGGATGGCAGCGTCGTTGACGTCTCGGTCACGTTTTCGCCGATTCACGACAGCACGGAGACGCTGGTCGGGATTTCCGGGATCTCGCGCGACATCACGCAGCTGGTCCGGGCGCGACAAGAAATCGCCGAGCGCGAGGAGCGCATCCGGCTGCTGCTCGATTCCACCGCCGAAGCGATTTTCGGCATCGACTTGAGCGGCGCCTGCATCTTCTGCAACTCGGCGTGCGCACGGCTCCTCGGCTACGAGTCGCCGGCGGCGCTGATCGGCAGACAGATGCACCCGCTGATTCAACACACCAGAGCGGACGGCACGCCGTACGCGCCGCAGCAGTCGCCGATCTACGAGGCGATGCGTCACCGCGAAGGCGCGCACGTCGACGACGAGGTGTTATGGCGCGCCGACGGCACCTCGTTTCCGGCCGAGTACTGGAGCCATCCGATCTTCCGCAACCGCGAGGTCATCGGCGCTGTCGTCACGTTCCTCGATGTCACCGAACGGCGGCGCGCCGAGCAGGAGATCCAGGACGGCGTCCGCCGCCGCGAGCAGTTCCTGGCGATGCTGTCCCACGAGTTACGGAATCCCCTGTCTGCGATTCTGAGCGCGACGCGCGTTCTCGAGAACGCAAGCTGGGCCGACGACGCCTGTCACGAGGCCGGGCAGGTCGTCACTCGTCAAGCCAACCACATGGCGCGTCTGCTCGACGATCTGCTCGACGTCGCGCGCATCACGCGCGGCCGGATCGTCTTGCGCAAGGAGTCGGTCGACCTCCGGATGACGGCCCGCTCGGCGATCGAAGCGCTGTCGCCGCTGATCACCGAGCGTGGGATGGAGCTGGTGACGACGATCAGCGACGAGCCGATTCCGGTTTTCGGGGATCCGACACGCCTGCAGCAGGTGCAGGCCAACCTTCTGAGCAACGCCGCGAAATACTCGCCGATCGGCACGCGGATCGCGTTCGAGGTGCGGCGCGACGGCAACGAGGCGATGATCCGCGTGAGCGACCACGGCAAGGGGATCGAACGCGAGATCCTGCCGAAGATCTTCGACCTGTTCGTGCAGGGTCAACCGACGCTCGACCGATCCGACGGCGGACTCGGCATCGGACTGACGCTGCTCCGCTCGCTCGTGGAGTTACACGACGGCCGGGTGCGGGCGGAAAGCGACGGACCGGGACGCGGCAGCGTGTTCACGGTGTGGCTTCCGCTCGACGCGTCGAGCGCCGCACTCGGCACGACGCGAGCAACCCGGTGGCCCACGGTTCGCACCGTGGTGCTGGTCGAGGATCAGGCCGACGCCCGCCGCATGATGCAGCTCCTGCTCGAGTCCGAAGGCGTCACGGTCCACGCGGCTGAGAACGGCGTCGAGGGTCTTGCGCTCATCGATCGTACGCGCCCCGAGCTGGCGCTCATCGATCTCGGGCTTCCCGTCATGAGCGGATTCGAACTGGCCCACCGCGTTCGCAACCGGCCCGAGTTCGGCGGCACGCGAATGGTCGCCCTCAGCGGCTACGGCCAGGACGCCGATGTTCAAGCGGCGCTCGCGGCGGGATTCGACGAGCATCTGACGAAACCGCCGGATCCCGCGAGACTCGAGCAGCTGTTGAAAGGCGGAGGATCCGAGCACTAATCGCGAGCGCGAGGACGAGCGCCCGTGCGGCGATTGAATCATAATCACCCTCGACCGCCGCATGCAGCCAGAGACCATCGGTCGATACCGCATCCTGCGGGAGCTTGGTGCCGGAGGCATGGGCAAGGTGTATCTGGGCGAGGACCCAGGGCTCAACCGGCTGGTTGCCATCAAGGTCCTGCGCGCCGACTCCGGGGCGGACAGGACAGCCGACGCGCGGCTGGTGCAGGAAGCGCGCGCCGCGGCGACGCTCGACCACGCCAATGTCTGCGCGATTTACGAAGTCGGCGAAGACGCCGGCCAGCACTTCATCGCGATGCAGTACGTCGAAGGTGAAACACTCGCCGATCGACTGGCGCGCGGCCACCTGCCGGTGGCAGACGCCCTGCGGATCGCCGAACAGGTGGCCGACGCGCTCGCGGAAGCGCACGCGCACGACATCGTCCATCGCGACATCAAGCCCGGAAACATCATGCTCTCGGCCCGCGGGCCGGCAAAGGTGCTCGACTTCGGCCTTGCCAAACGCCTCGATCGTCCCGAGTTGTCGGCCACCGGCGTGGCTACGATCCAGCCGCTCACGGCGGCGGGAGTCGCAGTCGGAACGACAGCGTACATGTCGCCGGAGCAGCTTCGCGCCGAGGAGCCGGACGCGCGCACGGACGTCTTCAGCCTCGGGTGCGTCCTCTGCGAGATGGTTGGTGGGAGTCACCCGTTCGCGCGTCAGAGCACCGCCGCGACCATCGCCGCGGTGTTGACGGAGGAAGCACCTCCCCTTCCGCCCCCTGCGCCGTCAGAGCTGCAGCGCATCGTGCGAAAGTGTCTCGATAAGGATCCCAGCCGCCGTTACGCGTCGGGCGGCGACCTGCGGGTCGATCTCCGAAACCTGATTCACGACAGCAGCAGCTCGGCCGCCATTTCGGCGTCGACGTCGGCGCCGCGCCGCGTTCGTCCGCTCCACGTAGTCTCTGGCCTGATCGCGCTGGCGCTGTTGTCCGCCTTGGGACGGATGCTGCTCCGTCAACAGCCCAACCCGAATGGATCGATCCGGGTGCTGGCGATTCTGCCGCTCACCGCGGCCGATGCGTCCTCCGAGTACCTGGGCGATGGCATCTCTGAGAGCGTCATCAACACCCTGTCGCAGCTTCAGGAATTGAAAGTCCTTGGACGGACGACGACGTTCCGCTACCGGGGCGCCAGCGTCGACATCGCCGCGCTGCGTCGCGATCTCGGCGTCGACGCCGTGCTGAGCGGGCGCGTCGTGCAGCAGGGCGAATCACTCGTCGTGTCAGCCGAGTTGATCAACGCCGCCGATGGCACGCAGATCTGGGGACAGCGATACAGCAACCGCAAGCTCGCGGACGTCTTTGCCGTGCAGGAGGAGATTGCGCGCGAGATCGCCGCCGGTCTCAAGCTCGGTCTCGCCGGCCGCGAGCGGCGCTTCTCCAAACGCTATACGGACGACGTCGAGGCCTATCGAATGTATGTGCTCGGCCGCGACCACGCGCAGCGGCGCACGGTCGCGGATCTGCAGGCGGCCGTCGACTACTACCGGCGCGCGATTGCGCGCGACGAACGCTATGCCGTCGCATGGGCCGGGCTCACTGACGCATACATTCTCCTGGGGCAGCGGGGAGACATTCAGCCGGCCGATGGACGCCGCCTGGCCAAGGAAGCCGCAGACCGGGCGGTCACGGTCGACCCGGATCTCGCGGAAGCCCATGCGGCACTGGGCCAGTTGAACGTGTACATCGGGCCGTTCGATTTCGAGGCCGGGGATCGCGCGTTGCACCGTGCCATCGAGTTGAACCCGGGCTGGGCGATCGCTCACCAGTATCTCGCCGTGTCGCTCCTCGAACAGGGACGGCTCGAGGACGGTATCCGTGAGCTCGAGACCGCGCACGCGCTCGATCCGCTCTCGGGCTTCATCACCCGTTTTCTGGCCTTCGCCTACACCCTCAAGCGGGACGACGCGCGCGCGATGACGCTGTATCGCAGTGCGGCCACTCTCGGCCCCGCCTTTGCGACGTATTGGGATGCCGAGCTCTATCTGCGCGCGGGGGCGATCGACGAAGGGCTGGCCGAGCTCGCGCGGGCGGGCAAAGGCCGCGAATCGGAGCCGTACGTGCGGCTCAGTCGTGCCGTGCTGGTCGCGGCGAAGGGCAACCGGGCCGAGGCCCTGCCGCTCGCGGCTGAATTCGAACGGCTATCGGCCGCAAATCCGGCGTGGGCGACCTTTGCCGCCCGCATCTACGTCACCCTCGGCGACAACAATCACGGACTCGACCTGTTGAACCGTGCGGTCGACGCCGGGGCGATTCCGATCTTCTACAAGGACCAGCCGCTCTGGGCGCCGATCCGGCGCGACGCGCGGTTTCAAGCCATGCTGCGCCGGATGCGGATCCCGACGGATTGAATCGTTCGTGGCACTCGGGCATGGCGCTCGGCTCGGCTCGTATGAGATCGCCGCCCAAATCGGCAAGGGCGGGATGGGCGAAGTCTATCGCGCCATCGACACCAACCTTGGCCGCCACGTCGCGATCAAGATTCTGCCCGACTCCGTCGCCCATGACGCCGAGCGGCTGGCGCGCTTCGAGCGCGAGGCGAAGACGCTCGCCGCGCTGAACCATTCCAACATCGCGCAGATCTACGGCTTCGAACGAACCGGTGGTGTCCCTGCGCTCGTGATGGAGCTCGTCGAAGGCCCGACGCTCGCCGACCGCATCGCGCGCGGGCCCATTCCATGGGACGAAGCGCTGCCAATCGCGCGGCAGATGGCTGAAGCCCTGGAAGCGGCGCACGAACAGGGCATCGTCCACCGCGACCTGAAGCCGGCGAACATCAAGCTTCGGGCCGATGGCACCGTGAAGGTCCTCGATTTCGGATTGGCGAAGGCTCTCGAACCGGCGTCCGCCGGAGGTATCGACGCCACCACGTCACCCACCATCACGTCACCTGCCATGATGACTGGCGTCGGCGTGTTGCTCGGCACCGCCGCTTACATGAGTCCCGAGCAGGCGCGGGGCAAGCCCGTGGATCGCCGGGCCGATATCTGGGCGTTCGGCTGCGTGCTCTACGAGATGCTGACCGGACGGCGAGCGTTCGAGGGCGAGGACGTGTCGCTGACGCTCTCGCAGATCCTGCAGCGTGATCCTGCGCTCGATGCGCTGCCTGCCGACGTTCCGGCTCGCGTCCGGCAAACGGTACATCTGTGCCTGAGAAAGCCTCTGAAGGAACGCATCACCGACATCGGCGGCGTGCGTCTGATGCTGGAAGGCGCGTTCGAGACGGCCGTTTCGCCGCCGGTCCGTGTCGAGACGTCGCAGACGACGTGGCAACGAATCGGTGGTGTTCTGTCGATCGCCGTCGCCGCGGCCGTCCTCGGCGGCATCGGCGTCTGGCGGCTGACACCGACGCGCGCGGCTGACCCACGTCCGGTCGTTCGGTTTTCACTGCCGTCTTCGCCGACCGTCGCCCCGCGCGGCACAGGCGTCGGTCGCCACATCCTGACGATTTCGCCGCAGGGCACGCATCTGGTCTTCTGGGCGGACAACAAGCTGCACCTGCGCACCTTGGACCGTCTGGACGCCGCAGTTCCCATCAAGGGCACCGAGGATTCTCGCGAACCGTTCTTTTCGGCAGACGGTCGGTGGATTGGGTTTCAACATCAAGGACAACTCAAGCGAATCCCCCTCGAAGGCGGCGCCCCGATCTCGATGGGCGCCGCCCAGAATCCATGGGGTGTCAGCTGGGACACCGATGGCGTGATCCGGTACGGCCAGGGACCTGATGGCATCTGGCAGGTATCCCCGATCGGGGGCGCACCCAAACAAGTGATAGCCGTGGGGAAAGGAGAATTGGCGCACGGTCCACAACTGTTGCCCGGCGGCGACTGGATTCTCTTCACGCTGCGTTCGG
>Ga0207681_10002148_pt1 | contig 12579 bp, 12 predicted proteins | sample KBSS53metaG_FD_184324 | JGI IMG/M metagenome (GOLD analysis project Ga0207681, IMG submission 184324) | Switchgrass rhizosphere microbial communities from Kellogg Biological Station, Michigan, USA - KBS S5-3 metaG (SPAdes) (version 2) | ecosystem: Host-associated > Plants > Roots > Rhizosphere... | reverse complement strand
GCCGAGTAGCCGACCACTGTCCGTCTGTACATCCATGAGATGAGCAGAGGGACAGTGCTCCGGCTGCGACCGCCCCGCCGGGCATGATCCTCCTCGATGCCCACGCAGTTCGCGACGGCCGAGCCCTTCGACGCCGAGGCGCTGCGAGCCGCCGAGGTTCGCCTCCCACGCCCATCCCGTCTCGCAGCGCCGCTCACGCACGACCTCGGGCCCAGAGCTGGGAGAGCGCTTGAGACGCTCGGCCTCCACACGGTGGGGGATCTGCTGGAGCACCTCCCGCGCGCGCGGGGGGAGGCGCGCACCGTTGCGACGCTCCAGCGCGGCGAGACCGCCACGCTGCTCGTCGAGGTGCGCAGAATCGACACGCGCTCGGTCCGCCGCCGCGGCATGAAGCCGCGCGTCGAGGCAAACGTCGCCGACCACACCGGTTCGATTCGCGTCTCGTTCTTCAACCAGCCGTGGCTCGTGCAGCGCTATCCGCCCGGGACCCGGCTCTTGCTGACCGTGCGGACCGACGCGCGCGGTCGTGTGTCCGTCACCGCGCACGCGCCGACCGAGCTGCAGGTCGCCGCCGAGGCGCAGATCGCCCAGTATCCGGCCAGCGAAGGGATCGACTCGACCCGCATCCTCGCGCTGATGCGCGAGCACCGGGACGCGCTCGCCGACACGCTCGAGCCGCTGCCGGCCCGGATCCGCACGACGGAGCGCCTGCCCGACCGGCCGGCGGCGCTCACCGCGCTGCACTTCCCCGTCGACGAGGGCGAGGCCGAGGCCGGCCGGCGCCGGCTCGCCTTCGAAGAGCTGCTGCTCGTCCAGCTCGCGCTTCTGCGCCGCCGCGCCCGCCGGGAGCGCGCCGCCGTCGCTCCCTGCCTCGATAGCCAACGAACGCTCACGGAGCGTTGGCTGGAAAGCGGCCTGCCGTTCCCCCTCACGAACGACCAGGCGAACGCACTTGAGGACATCGACCACGACCTCGCACAGCATCACCCGATGCAGCGCCTGTTGATGGGCGAGGTCGGCTCGGGCAAGACCGTCGTCGCGCTGTTCGCGTTGCTGCGCGCGGTCGAGCAGGGGTGGCAGGGCGCGCTGATGGCGCCGACCGAGACGCTCGCCGAGCAGCACTTCGCGACGATCCAGGCGTTGATGCCGGGGGAGGCGGTCCCGGCCGCGCTGCTGACCGGCTCCACCACCGCGCGTCGCCGCCGAGACGTCCTCGGCAAGCTTGCCAGCGGGGAGCTGCAGCTGGTGGTCGGCACGCACGCGCTGATCGAGCCTGACGTGCGCTTCGCCCGCCTCGGCGTCGCGGTCGTCGACGAGCAGCACCGCTTCGGCGTGCGCCAGCGTGCGGCGCTGGATGAGAAGGGCCCGCCCGCCCCGGCTGGGGCGGGGGGCGAGCATCGCATCCTCACCCCGCACGTCCTGCACATGACTGCCACGCCGATCCCGCGCACGCTCGCGCTCGTGCAGTACGGCGACCTCGACGACACGGTCCTCAAGCAGCTGCCCCGCGGCCGGAGACCGATCGAGACGTTCGTCGCCTCCGGCGAGCGCGAGCGGGCGCGGGCCTACGCGCGCATCCGCGAGGAGCTGCGCGCCAGCCGGCAGGCGTTCGTCGTCTGCCCGCTCGTGGAGGAGTCGGAGACGCTGCAGGCGAAGGCCGCGCGCGCCGAGTTCGAGCGCTTGCGCGACGGCGAGTTCAAGGATTTCCGCGTCGTGCTGATGCACGGCCAGCTGCGCCCGCGCGAGAAGCAGGAAGCGATGGCGGCGTTTGCGGCGGGCGGCGCCGACGTGCTCGTCGCCACGTCCGTGATCGAGGTCGGGATCGACGTGCCGAACGCGACCGTGATGCTCGTCGAGGACGCCGAGCGCTACGGCATCAGTCAGCTGCACCAGTTGCGCGGGCGGATCGGCCGCGGCGAGCATCCGTCGCTGTGCCTGCTGTTCGGTCCGAAGGACTCCGCACGCCTGAAGGCGCTCGCCGCGCATCGCGACGGCTTCGAGCTCGCGCGGATCGACCTCAGACTGCGCAAGGAGGGCGAGCTGATCGGGGGCGTGCGCCAGCACGGCCTTGCGCAGTTCCGCGTCGCGCAGCTGCCCGATGACGAGCTGCTGCTCGAGCGCGCGCGTCAGCGCGCGCACGTGATCCTCGACGCCGATCCCGACCTCGAGCGGCCCGAGCACGCGCTGCTCGCGCAGGCGCTCGCGAGCGCCTACGGCCCCGCGGGGCTGCACACCGTCGCCGCATGAGGATCGTCGCCGGGCGCTATGGCGGTCGCCGCCTGACCGCGCCGGCTGGCAGCGCGACACGACCGACGAGCGATCGCGTGCGCGAGGCGCTCTTCCAGCGGCTCGGTCCGCTCGACGACCAGCGCGTGCTCGACCTGTTCGCCGGCTCCGGCGCGCTCGCCTTCGAGGCGCTGTCGCGGGGTGCGCGGCACGCCACTCTCGTCGACTCCGCGCCGGCGGCGATCAAGGCGATTCGGGCGAACACGACCGCGCTCGGCCTCACGCACGAGCAGGTCGACGTCCGCCGTCAGGATGCGCGCGCCTTCCTCCGCGGCGCACGTGCGGCCCGTCACGAATACGATCTCGTGCTGCTCGACCCTCCATATCGACTCGCGGCCGAGCTGGGACGCGAGCTCTCGCCGCTGGTCGCCGCGGTCCTCGCGCCCGGCGGGCGGGCCGTGGGCGAGAGCGATCGCCGTGCTCCGCTCGACCTCGACCCGGACCTTCCGCTGACCGATGAGCGCCGCTACGGCGACACCCTGATCCGAACCTATGAGCGAACTGAGTAACCGCATCGCCGTCTGTCCCGGTTCCTACGACCCGATCACGCTCGGCCACCTCGACGTGATCGGGCGCGCCTCGAAGCTGTTCGAGGAGGTCGTCGTCGCGGTCGTGAACGTGCCGGTCCGCAAGGGCAGAACACTGTTCTCGACCGCGGAGCGCATCAGCTTCGTGGAGCGCGCGACGGCCCACATGGGCAACGTGCGCGCGGAGCCGTTCAGCAACCTCGTCGTCGAGTTTGCCCAGAGCGTGGGCGCGCGCGCGATCGTCAAGGGCCTGCGCGCGATCTCCGACTTCGAGTACGAGCTGGAGATGCACCAGCTCAACCGCCGCGAGGCGCCCGAGATCGAGTCCGTCTACTTGATGGCCTCCTCGCAGTACAGCTTCCTGCGCTCCAGCGGGGTGAAGGAGCTGGCCACATTCGGCGGGAACATCGACGATCTCGTGCCAGACTATGTGGCTTCCCGGTTGAAGGAAGAGCTCGGCCGCTGACGAAACAGAGGTTCCGATGGACGTCCTCGTGCTCATCGACAAGCTGGACGACCTCGTCCACAACGCCAAGCCCGTCCCGCTGACGGACCAGGTGCGCGTGGACAAGGAGGAGATCTACGACATCCTCGACCAGATGCGCGCGACGATCCCCGAGGAGATCAAGCAGGCGCGCTGGATCGTCAAGGAGCGTCAGGAAATGCTCGCCGAGGCCAAGCGCGAGGCAGAACGGATCGTCAGAGAGGCGCGCGAGCGTCAGGAGCGGCTGATCTCCGAGGAGGAGGTCACCAAGCAGGCCGAACGCGGCGCCGAGGACATCATCGAGGACGCGCGTGCGCGCGAGCGCGAGATCCGGCTCGGCGCGGAGGACTACGCCGACGAGATCCTCAACACGCTCGAGGTCAATCTGTCGAAGTTCATCGCGGCGGTCCAGCGGGGTCGTGAGCGGTTGCAGGGCAAAGAGGAAACCGCCGACGTCGGCTGATCTTCCGGCCGGGCCCGTCGCGCTGCTGCGGGCGGGTCCTGTCGGCTCCGGGTGCGCGCACACCCGCCTTCGGCGGGCGCACGTGCATCCTCACCGCCACCCGCCCGATCGGCCGTCCCGCCCCTCGCTGCAAGCTCGCTTGCATGCTGTCTGATCCTCGCGCAACGCTCGTGGCGTGCTCCTCGTTGCCCTCCTGCTCGGCCTTGCGCTGGGCGCAACGCTCGTGCTGCTCGCCACGCGGCGCCGCCCGGCTGCGCCTCTGCACGACCCGCTCCACGACGCGCTCGGGCGCCTCGACGCCAAACTGAGCGCGATCGAGCGCGAGCGCGCCCACGCGCGCGGCGCGCTCGACGAGCAGCTGCGCGCGCTCGGCAGCCAGACGCGCGCGCTGACGGCCGCGCTGCGCCAGCCGCATGTGCGCGGGCGGTGGGGTGAGTTGCAGCTCAGACGCGTCGTCGAGCTGGCCGGCATGACGGCGCACTGCGACTTCGTCGAGCAGGCGTCCGTTCACGACAACGAGGGCGGACTGCTGCGACCGGACCTGATCGTCCGGCTGCCGGGCGGCACGCAGGTGATCGTCGACGCGAAGGCGCCGCTGCACGCGTTCCTCGACGCCTCCGAGGCGCACGACGAGACCGCGCGTACGACCGCGCTTGCGGCCCATGCGCGCCTGCTGCGCGAGCATCTGCGGCGGCTGTCGGCGAAGGCGTACTGGGACCAGTTCGCGATGGCCCCCGACTTTGTCGTCCTGTTCCTGCCCGGAGAGCATTTCTGGAACGCCGCGCTCGAGGCCGATCCGTCGCTGTTGGAGGACGGTGCGCGCCAAAGCGTGCTCGTCGCGACGCCGATGACGCTGATCGCGCTGCTGCGCGCGGTCGCCTACGGCTGGCAGCAGGAGCGCCTGGCGGAGGACACGCGCGCGGTCGCCGAGCTCGGCCGCGACCTGCACCGCCGCTTGGAGACGTTCGCGGAGCACCTCGAGAAGGTCGGCAGAGGGCTGAGGACGGCAGTCGGCGCCTACAACGGCGCCGTGGGCTCGTTCGAGCACCGCGTGCTCCCGGGCGCGCGTCGGCTCGCCGAGCACGGCGTCGTGTCGGCCGATCGTGAGCTGGCAGCGATCGAGCGCGTCGATCCGGCGGTGCGCCAACTCGATCTGCCGGTGGCACCGATCTCGTAGGGTTCGAGCGCTCCTGCAGCGCCGCTCACGGGATCGACCATCCACGGCTCGAACGACCTTCCGACGACTCATCTCGGCAGCGTGCTGGCCGATGCCGGTGGTCTGCGCGCGCCGCGCGAGCGCGCCGCGCAGATTCGCGCGGAGCTGCTCGATGCGCTCGCGGCGGGCGCGCACGAGCTGGAGCTGCCGCGCTCCGGCTACACGACGCCGGTGCCGGTCGGGATTGCCGCCTTCGGTGAGGCGCTGCTCGCGATTGCGCCCGTAGACCCGGCGTTGCGCGCCGACTCCAACGCGGCGAACGACCGTGCCTGGACGCTCGTCGCGGTGCTTGTCGGCGCGCTCGTGGAAGGGGCGGCGGCGATGGCGGCCGGTGCGCCGCAGGATCTGCAGTTGCATGCGGGGGAATGGGAGGGCTGGCTGACGCTCGCGTTCCCGGTCAACGGTGAAGACGTGCTGGTGGCGGTCGAGCTGGCGGTCGAGGGCTTCGAGGAGGCGGTCGTCGACGTCGACCGCCTGAAGGCGCGCGCATATGCGCTCCCGACGACTGCGCTGGGCGACGTGCCGGAGCTGAAGCTGCCGATTGGCGAGCTGCACCCCTTGCGGATCGCGGAGGCGGTTGCGCGCTTCGGCGGCCGCCCGGCCGACGCGGCCTCGCTCGCCGAACACGACGAGGCGGTGCTCGCGGTGCTCGACCCGACGCCCGAAGTCGCGCGTCCGCATGAGGAGGAGGATCCGTCGCTGCGCGTCGCGCGGCGCATGCTGCAACGGCTGATGGGGATGGGGAAGTGGGGCGGCTACCACACCGAGGTTGCCCACCTCGCGCGCGGCTTCGCCGGACACGATCGTGCGCTCGCGCTGGCGATCGGCGAGCGGCTCGTGAACGCCGACCTGCTCGTCGAGAAGACGAGTGTGCACCAACGCCACGTGCGGCTGAACCCGCGGCGCGTGGCGGAGATCCACGCGCTCGTCGACCGCGGCGAGCTGCCGCCGGGGCTCGAGCTGCCCGAGCCGTAACCGCTCCCGCGTGTCACAGTGAACGTGACTGGCACGTCACGATTCGCGTTCGTGCTGGAATACCGCACGTGCCCGGACCGACCGACAAGATCCTTCACCACGCCCGCGTCGCCAAGACACTCTTCAACGCCGGCCTGATCGAGCCGATTCGCCCCGACCGCCTCGCCCTCGTAGGGCGCTCGCTGCTGCGCTGGGGGACGAGCTCCGGCGGCGCGATCGCCGTCGCCGCGGCGAGAGCGCCGCACCAGCCGGCCGTGATCGACGAGCTCGGGACGCTCAGCTACAGCGAGCTGCACCGCCGCGCGAACGCGCTCGCAAGCTCGCTCGTGGCGCACGGCGTCCGTCCAGGCGACGGCATCGCGATCATGTGCCGCAACCATCGCGGCTTCATGGATGCGACCGTTGCGGCCTCCCGCCTCGGCGCCCACGCGCTGTACCTCAACACGATGTTCGCGGCGCCACAGCTCGCGGATGTCGTCGCGCGCGAGGGCGCGAGAGCGATCATCTACGACGAGGAGTTCGCCGCGCTCCTGAGCGAGGTGCGAGGGATCGACAAGCGCTTCGTCGCCTGGCATGACGGCGAGTCGGCTGCCGGAGATCCGCTGCTGGAGGACCTGATCTCCGTTGGCGACTCGGCAGGCGTCCCGCCGGCGGAGGAGCCCGGCCGCGTCGTGATCCTCACCTCTGGCACGACCGGCACCCCGAAAGGCGCCCGCCGCAGCCATGCCGGCCTCTCCTCGGCGGCCGCGCTGCTGTCGAAGATCCCCTATAGAGCGCGTGAGAAGACAATGATCGCCGCGCCCCTGTTCCACTCGTGGGGCCTGGCGAACTACACACTCGGGGTCCCGCTCGCCACGACGTTCGTGTTGCGTCGGCGCTTCGACCCGGAGGGCACGCTGCGCGCGATCGCCCGCCACCGCGCGACCGCGCTCGTCGTCGTGCCGGTGATGCTGCAGCGGATTCTCGAGCTGCCGCAGGAGACGCTCGACCGCTACGACACCTCGTCGCTGCGCGTCATCGCCGTGAGCGGCTCGGCGCTGCCCGGCCCGCTCGCGACGCGCGTGATGGACCAGTTCGGCGACGTGCTCTACAACCTCTACGGCTCGACCGAGGTCGCGTGGGCGACGATCGCCACGCCGGAGGACCTGCGCGCGGCGCCCGGCTGCGCGGGCCGACCGCCGCTCGGCACGGTCGTAAAGCTGTTCGACGAGCAGGACCGCGAGGTCGCGCCGGGGCAAACCGGCCGCATCTTCGTCGCGAGTGGCTTCCCGTTCGAGGGCTACACGGGCGGCGACACGAAGGCAACCATCGGCGAGCTGATGTCCTCCGGCGACGTCGGTCACTTCGACGGCGCCGGGCGCCTCTTCATCGACGGCCGCGACGACGACATGATCGTCTCGGGCGGCGAGAACGTCTTCCCGGCGGAGGTGGAAGACCTGCTCGCCGGCCACCCGGCGGTCCGCGAGGTCGCCGTCGTTGGCGTCGATGACGAGGATTGGGGGCAGCGCCTGAAGGCGGTCGTCGTGCTGCAGGAGGACGAGAGCGCCGACGAGGATGAGCTGAAGGACTACGTCAAGCGCAACCTCGCCTCGTTCAAGGTCCCGCGCGAGATCGTCTTCCTCGACGCGCTGCCGCGCAACGCGACCGGCAAGGTGCTCAAGCGCGACCTGGTCTGAGGTCGCGCGCTCGCTACATTGCGAGGCATGCCGCCTCGCGCCGACACCTTCGACCTCGCCGCGCTGCGGCTGACCGCCGGCGAGGGTCGCTCGAGCGAGCTCGCGCAGCCGCTCGAGCCGTTCGAGCTCGCCGGGCAGACGTACGCGGTAACGCCCTCGGCGGTGTCGCTGCGGCTCGACGTCACGCGCACGACGCATCAGGGCTGGGCGCTGCGCCTGCGTTTCGAGGTGACGCTGGAGGGACCCTGCATGCGCTGCCTCGAGCCCGCCGCGCCGCACTTTGCGATCGACGCACGCGAGTTCGACCAACCCGGTGGTGGGGAGGAGCTGGAGAGCCCGTACGTCGACGACCAAGAGGTCAACCTCGCGGCCTGGACGCGCGACGCGCTCGCGCTTGCGCTGCCGCCGCAGCTGCTGTGCCGCGCGGAGTGCGCCGGCCTGTGCGCGGTCTGCGGCGAGAACCTCAACGCGGCCGGTTCGGAGCACCAGCACGAGGCGGAGCCGGATCCGCGCTGGGCGAAGCTGCGCGAGCTTGAGCTGTAGTACCCTGCTGCGACCTATGGCCGTCCCGAAGCAGAAGCAATCCCACGCGCGCACGAACAAGCGCCGCTCGCAGCACAAGATCTCGGCGCCCTCGATCCACGCGTGCCCGCAGTGCCACAGCCCGCGCATGCCGCACCGCGTCTGCCCGACGTGTGGCACGTACGCGGGGCGTGACGTGGTCGCCGCCTCGGGCGACGACGCCTAGACCCGAACGCGCCGCCTCGTGCCGCCGATCACGGTCGCCGTGGACGCGAACGGCGCGGACCTCGGTCCTGCCGAGGTCGCGGCCGGCGCCGCGCTTGCCGCCGAGCAGGGCGTGCGTGTGCTGCTGTTCGGGCCCAAGGGCGCGATCGGCCCGACGCCCGGCGGCGTCGAGGTTGTCGACGCGCCCGTCTCGATCGCGAAGGCGCCCGATCCAGCGCTTGCGGTGCGCTCCACGCCCGACGCCTCGATCGTGCTCGCCTCCAAGGCAGTGGCCGAGGGGCGCGCCGACGCGCTCGTGTCCGGCGGCTCGACCGGCGCTGCGCTCGCGGCTGGCTTGTTTCACGTCAAGCGCGCGCGGGGGATTCACCGGCCGGCGCTGGCGATCGCGATGCCGGTGCCCGGAGCGCCCGTGCTGCTGCTCGACGTCGGCGCCAGCGTCGAGGTGCGTCCCGAGCACCTCGTGCAGTTCGCGTACATGGGCGCCGCCTTCGCGCAGGCGGTCCTCAACGTGCCGAACCCGCGGGTCGCACTGCTCTCCAACGGCGAGGAGCCGGGCCGCGGCACGCCGGACGTCGTCGCCGCCCACCAGCGGCTCGCCGAGGCCGGCGCCGGTGGCTTGAACTTCGTCGGCAACGTCGAGGGCACGCACGTGACCGAGGGCGTCGCCGACGTCGTCGTGATGGACGGCTTCACCGGCAACATCGCGCTCAAGCTGATGGAGGGCGTCTCGAGCAAGCTGATGCGCACGATCCGCGACGTCGCGATGGCAAGCCCGCGCGGACGCGTCGGCGGCCTGCTGCTGCGCGGCCCGCTGCGCGGCCTGCGCGACGACATCGATCCCGAGCTGGCCGGCGGCGCCTACATGCTGGGCCTGCGCCGCACCGGCGTCGTCGCGCACGGGCGCTTCACGCGCACCGGCTTCGCGCGCGCGATCGACGTCGCCGCACGCGGCGTGCGCGAGGACGTCGTCGGCCGCACACTGTCCGCGCTGGAGGCGGCCGGGGCGCTGCGGCAGGCGCCGTCGTCCGAGCCGGCGGCTAGCGTCCAGTCGCAATGACCCGCGAGCAGGTCCTCGAACGCGTGCGCGCGCACCTCGCCGATGAGCTGGCGATCGACGCCGAGCAGATCGGCGAGTCGACCCGCTTCCGCGAGGACCTCGAGGCCGACTCGCTCGACCTCTACACGCTCGTGCAGGAGCTCGAGGATCAGTACGGGATCCGCATCTCCGACGAGCAGGCGGCGAAGATCCTCACGGTCGGCCAGGCGGTCGACTTCGTGCTCGCCACCGCCGTCGCGACCGACGACCGCGAGCCGAGGCCCTGACCGCTGAGCGCCCTCGCCGATCTGCTCGACCGACTGCCGGACGATCTCGCCCGGCAGGTGGTCACCCACTCGTCGTGGACCGAGCGCCGCTCCGACTCGTACGAGCGGCTCGCCTTCCTCGGCGACAGCGTGCTGTCGCTCGCCGTCACAACGCACCTGTATCCGCGGCTGGAAGCCGAGCGCTTCGGCGCCGGTCGGCTCACGAAGATCCGCGCGCAGGCGGTCTCGGGCCGCTCCTGCATGGGCGTCGCGGAGCGGATCGGGATGCCGGAGCGGCTGCGCGCGGCGGCACCGGACGGGACGGGGCAGAACGCGGATGCGCTCGTGCGCACCGAGCGGGTGCTGGCGTCCGTGATCGAGGCGGTGATCGGTGCGTGCTACCTCGCGTACGGGTACGAGGCGACCGCTGCGGCGGTCGTCGAAGCGTTCGCGCCGGAGATCGAGGAGGCGCTGGAGCACCCGGTCGACTTCAAGTCGGCGCTGCAGGAGCGGCTTGCACGCCGCGGCGAGCTGGTCGCGTACGCGGTGACGGCCGAGGAGGGGCCGCCGCACGACCGCGTCTTCACGGTCGAGGCGACGGTCGCGAGCGTCGAAGTGGGGCGGGGGCAGGGACGTTCGAAGAAGGACGCCGAGCAGGAAGCGGCTCGCGTCGCACTCGAGGCCATGGGAGAGTAGGAAGCCCCTGATGCATCTGAAGTCCCTCACCCTCAAGGGCTTCAAGTCCTTCCCCGACCGCACAAAGCTGGCCTTCGGGCCGGGCGTGAGCGTGATCGTCGGCCCGAACGGCTCGGGCAAGTCGAACGTCACCGATGCGGTCCTGTGGGCGCTCGGCGAGCAATCGCCGCTCGCGGTGCGCGGCCAGACGATGCAGGACGTGATCTTCGGCGGCGGCCACGGCCGCAAGGCCGGTCAGGAGGCCGAGGTCGAGCTGATCCTCGACAACGCCGACGGCACGCTCGGGCTGGACTTCTCGGAGATCTCGATCCTGCGTCGGCTCGACCGCTCCGGCGACGGCGAGTATCGCCTGAACGGCGCCCGCTGTCGCCTCGTCGACGTGCTCGAGCTGCTGTCCGACACAGGCCTCGGCAAGGAGGCACACTCGGTCGTCTCGCAGGGGCGCGTGGAGGCGATCGTCACGTCCAAGCCGCGCGACCGCCGTCTGCTGATCGAGGAGGCCGCCGGCCTCGGCAAGCACCGCAAGCGTCGCCGTCGCGCGCAGCTCAAGCTCGCGCGCACGCAGGACAACCTCGACCGTGCGCTCGACGTCGAGCGTGAGGCACGCTCGCGCCTGCGGCCGCTCAAGCGCCAGGCGGAAGCGGCGGAGCTGCACGCGCGGCTGGAGCGCCAGTCGCTCGAGGCGCGCTGGGAGCTCGGTCGCGACGCGCTGCGCGCGAGCCGGTTGGAGCTGGAGCAGGCGGAGGCGGCCGCGCGCGCCGCGCGCGAGCGCAGCGCCGAGGCCGAACAGGCACTCGCTGCCGTCGCGAGACGCCGCGAGGCGGCAGAGGAGGCCCTGGCGGCGCGCAGCGAGCAACGCGAGGCGCTGTCCGAGCGCGCGTACCGCGGACGTTCCGCGGGCGAGCGCGTCGGCATGCGGCTGGAGGCCGCGCGCGTGACGGTCGCCTCGCTGGCGGAGCGCATCCTGCGCCATGAGGCGGAGCTGAGCACGCTGCGCGACCAAGCCGCCGCCGACGTGCCCGACGCCGAGGCGGCACAGCGGGTCGCGGCGCTGGAAGCCGAGTTGGTCGCGCTGGAGCAGGACCGGCAGGCCGCGTTGGAGCGCGAGCTGGCGGAGCTGGAGCAGCGTCGCGCTGCCGCGGCTACGGAGGCTCAGCGCCTGCACGCTGAGGTCGAGGCGGCACGCGCCGAGGTGGCGAAGGCCGAGCAGGCCGCGGAGGCTGCGCGCACAAGCCGCCGCGAGGCCGAGCGCGCCGTCGAGGCCGCGCGCCGCGAGGCGGCGCGCGTCGGCGGCGAGCTCGCGTCGGCCAACCACTTCCTGCGCGCCCACGCCGGCGCGCCCGGCGGCGCTCCCGCGCTTGCCGACGCGCTCGACGTCGACGGCGGATACGAGCTGGCGCTTGCGGCCGCGCTCGACGGGCGCCTGCGCGCCGCGGTCGTCACTGACCGGGCCGCCGGCGCCGAGCTGCTCGAGCGCGCCGGTCGCGACGGCGGCAGCGCCCTCGTGACCTCCGGTGCCACCCAGTCGCCTTCTCCCTCGAAGCCGCCGACGCCGGACGCCGAGCGGCTGCTCGACCACGTCCGCGGCCCGGTCGACACCCTCGCACTCGCGTCGGCGCTGCTCGCCGATACGTGGATCGTCGGCGAGATCGCCGACGTGCGCGACGGCTTCGCCGGCACTGCCGTGACGCGCGAAGGCCGCGTGTGGATCGGCGCGTGGGGCGAGCTGCGCCAGGTCCCCGCCGGCGGGGAGGAGCGCGTGCTGGCGGAGCGCAACCGCCGCGACGGCCTCGTGAGGGAGAGTGAGATGGCCGCGCGCGCCGAGCACGAGGCCGTGCAGGCGCTCGAAGCGCTTGCCGCGTCCGTGACGGCTGCCGACGCCGCCCGTGACGAGGCCGAGACCGCGATGCGCGGCGCCGTCCGCGCGCACGACGAGGCGGCCGAGCAGGAGGCGCGTGTCGTGCGGCTGATCGAGCAGCGCCGCAGTGCCGACGACGAAGGCCCGGGCGCTGTGCGCAGAGCGCAGATCGAGGCGGAGCTGACGGCGGAGCGCCGGCTCGCCGAGCGCGCCGAGCGCGACCGGGCGGAGCGCACGGAGCGGATCGAGCACGCCGAGCAGCGGCTGGAGCGCGAGCGCGTGCTCGTGCCGCAGGCGGAGCGCCTCGTCGAGGTGCTCGCCGAGACTGCCAGCGCGATCGCCGCGCGCG
>Ga0207681_10002146_pt1 | contig 12587 bp, 9 predicted proteins | sample KBSS53metaG_FD_184324 | JGI IMG/M metagenome (GOLD analysis project Ga0207681, IMG submission 184324) | Switchgrass rhizosphere microbial communities from Kellogg Biological Station, Michigan, USA - KBS S5-3 metaG (SPAdes) (version 2) | ecosystem: Host-associated > Plants > Roots > Rhizosphere >... | reverse complement strand
CTGACCAGCGCATCGCCACCGGCCGGTTCCAGGCCGATCAGTCTGACGAACCAGTCCGGCACGTTGGTGACCGCCGGAATGCCGTTGCGCTCGACAATGGTCTGGTCGGTCTTCAGATCGACCACGCGGATGCTCGAGTAATAACCGCTGTCGAAGATCGAGCTGACCAGCAGCTCGACCATCGCCGGGTCATCGATGTTCGGCGTCAACGACAGCGCCAGCGCCGTGGCCGCATCCTGGGCGTGGGAGCGCAACTGGTTGACGTACTGGGTGCGCGAGCTCTCCAGACTGACCATGAAGCTGCCGGTGAAGGCGACCACCAGGAACAGACATATAGCGATCAACAGCTGTTTGAACAAAGACATCTGAGCGCGTGCTCCTAGTTAGTCGTCTCGACCGGAAATCCTTCGGCCTGCATTTTCTTCAACACATCCTGCCAGCGTGACAGGCGTTTGGTGTCACCGACCTTCTTGTTGCCCTTGGCGCCCGGCAGGTACAGCCCTTCGGCATTGAAAGAGTAGACCGGCAGCAAATCGGTTCGCTCGGCGGCCGGCTTGATCGGGTCGATCAGGCTGTCGAGCACCAGCGGCATGGCGTCAGGGCTGGAATAGTAAGTCAGGACCATGTGCGCGCGGTTCTGGCGCAGGGCCTTGACGTAGGTGATGCGTAACTTGTCACTGGCCACACCGAGGTGGCGCAGGCTGAAATACTTGGCGATCGCGTAGTCTTCGCAGTCGCCGGCGCCTTTCCACAAGGCCTCGATGGGGGTTTCCCAATAATCGACCTCGTGCCACAGATCGATGTCTTCGACGTAGCGCATCTGTTTGTTGAAAAACAGGTTCACCACTTTGAGCTTTTCCATCTCGCTGACCTGCTTCTGCGTGGCCAGCAGATTCTGCCAGGCATCAATCCGCTGTTGCCCTGCGCCCAACGGCCCGTACAGTGCCGTGGCCTTGCGGCTGATCGCGGAAAAATCCCAATCGGCATGCAGGCCGCCCAGCATGATGCCGGCCAGCAGCAGCGCGCCGGCAAGCCAGCGCGCAATCCGTGGGATTACGTAACGTACCGCCAATGCAAGGCATCCAGGGCAGAGAGGAAAGCGCTTGATGGTGAAGGTTAGCCCAGCAAAAAACAATGGCACCATGAGATCATCGCTGCCGCGCTAAACTTCAGATGTGACAGGGTTCTTCTACACGGTTTGACAACCTGTAGAGCAATCACTAGTGTCCTTTGGATCCAAATCCGCAGTCATAGGGTGTGCAGTTGTGACCCAAAAGCCCAAGCCACTCCACAGCATCAAAGTCGACGGCCCGATTCCCGCGCATCTGGCGCGCTCGGTCATCGAAGAAACCCTGCGCGCCGCCATTCTCGACGGGCGCCTGCCCTGCGGCACCGCCGTGCGCCAGCAGGACTTGGCCGACCTGTTCGGTGTCAGCCGCATGCCGGTGCGCGAAGCCTTGCGTCAACTTGAGGCCCAGGGCCTGCTCAACGTCACTGCCCACAAGGGCGCCGTGGTCGCACCGCTGATTCAGGGTGACGCAACGGAAACCTACGAGCTGCGCATTCTGCTGGAGTCCGAAGCGCTGCGCCAGTCGATCCCGCTGCTGACCCCGGCCGACCACGAACGCGCGGCCGGTTTCATCGAAGAACTGGAAAACGAACACGACTACACCGAAATCGGTCGGCTCAACCGTCTGTTTCACATGGCGCTCTACAGCAAGGCGCCCAATGGCCGACTGTTGCGGCTGGTGGAAGACGGCTTGAACGAAGAAGAGCGCTTCCTGCGCTTCAACCTCGAGGCCATGGGCCTGGGCAAAATCTCCCAGGACGATCACCGCGCGCTGTTGCAGGCGGTGAAAGAGCGTGACACCGCGCACGCCGTGACACTGCTGGAGCAGCACCTCAACCGCGGTGTCGAGGTCATCACCCGTTACCTCGCCAGCTCCGCCGGCCAAAGCCGCAAAGCGGCGCACTGAATCCTCCCTCCCGGGTGAGCCTCCACTCACCCGGCGAATAACCCGCTTACAAATCCCCCCACCCGTCACGGTCATTTGCCGTGGCACATCGACGCCTGCGCTCTAACCTCCCTTCTGCTTTGAACAGCCCGGAATTTGCACGGCAAGGAAGTCATTTTCGACGATAGCCGCGGCGCCGATTTACGCGCACCCTTGAATCGCCAACCCAATATAGAACGGGGACGCGCCGCCCCGGCAGCAGTCCACGCACCAGGAACCTACGGAAGGAGCCTTGTCACGGGAACAGGAAGAAACGGCGCTCTTACAGCCCGACTTCATCCCCTCATATCAATTCGATTACTTAATTTGAAAGTTGCTTCGAGTGAGGCATTCACTCTTGTCGTTCAATTTTGGCCATTAAACGCCGAAAGGAGCAACTACGCCCAAATAAAACTTAACTTATAAGTTTTATCAGCCCCACTCATACTTCAAAAAAAGCCAACTAAAAATAATTAAAAATAAACTTGTTAAGTTGTTTTGCGATGTATTAGTTTTTCTTCGCCGGGTTTGGATCCGAAATCACCAACCCGGCAAAACCTTGCGCTACGGCCGGGTTCGCAGCGGTTTATCCGTCTGCTGCTGTCCCGGGCCCTTCAGACATTGCCTGTTTTCATCGAAACCGAATGAGGCTGTCGTTCGCCTGGAGAAACTTGCTCAACGTTGTTAGCGATTAATTGAGCAATCCTTATTCCCTATTAACCAGAGTCTCGCAACCATGCCAACTAAAGAGCAACTTACACTGAAGAAAGCCGAACTCAGCATTCATCCGATCTTCTCCGAGATCGATTCTTTGGCGACATTGCGCCGGTTTATGGAGTCCCATGTATTTGCCGTCTGGGACTTCATGTCGCTGACCAAACGCCTGCAGCAGGAACTGACTTGCACTCGCCTGCCGTGGTTACCGCCACGAGATCCGCACGCAGCAAGACTGATCAACGAAATCGTGCTCGGGGAAGAATCGGACGATCGGCTGTCACACGGGCATTACAGTCACTTCGAACTGTACCTCGATGCCATGCGCGAAGTCGGTGCGGACACGACAGCCGTGGAACGCTTCGTCACGCTGCAGCAGGAGGGCGTGAGTTACGACGTCGCCCTGCAAAGCGTCGAGGTCGATCCGGCCGCTGCGCGGTTCGTCCGCGACACGCTGCACACCGCACTGCATGCGCCAGGGCACAGCGTTGCTGCCGCCTTCCTGCACGGTCGCGAGAGCGTGATCCCGACCATGTTCCAGCGCATGCTCGATGCCTGGGGCATCGGCGTCGAACAGGCGCCGACCTTCCGTTACTACCTGGAGCGACACATCGAGGTCGACTCCGAAGACCACGGCCCGGCTGCAGAACAACTGCTGGACCGACTGGTGGACGGCAATCCGCAGCGCGAAGCCGAGGTCTACGCCAGCGCCATCGCCGCCGTGGAAAGCCGCATCGCCCTGTGGGACGGTCTGCGCCTGAGCATGCGTGAACCGCTGGCGGAGGTGGCCCAATGAATGCCGCCGACTACCAGTCTTTCGCCGATGCCTGGGAAAGCCGCGCGACCATTCGCACCCGGCCGCGCCGCGTGCTGGAGGACGACGCGCGGCTGATCTATCCGCTCAGCCGCCAGCCGTTGGTGCTCAGCGAGACCTTCCTGCGTGAATGCCCGCAGCAGCGTGATTTCGCCCTGGTGCAGACGTTGTACAAATTCATCAACGACGTGGTGATTTTCGAAACCGAAATCGTCGACAAGACCGCCCGCAGCATCGCCAAGAACCGCTTCGCCGTGCCCTTCCCGTTCGCCTGTCGCTACGACGCCATGACCGTGGTGGTGGACGAGGATTACCACGCACTGGTAGCGATGGATTTCATGCAGCAGACCGTGGCCATGACCGGCATCGAGCCGATCGAGCTGCCGAATGAAATCGAACTGAGCCGGGCGATTCCGGCCGCCGTCGAACTGGCCCCGCAACACCTGCGCAGCGCCGTGGAGCTGATCTGCGTGGCCATCGCCGAAAACACCGTGACCGGCGACGTCGCGGCGTTCGCCCGGGACGACACGGTCAAGCCGTCGATCAAGGGCCTGATGGCCGACCACTTGCTCGACGAGGGCCGGCACTCGAGTTTCTGGGCGCGGATGGTGCGCATCTACTGGCACACCGCGAGTGATGCGGATCGCGAATGCATCGCGCAGATCCTGCCGGTGTTCATCGGCCATTACCTGACCAACGACATCCAGAAATCCTTCGACCTGCGCCTGATCGACGCCCTGCCGGTCAACGATGCCACCCGCCGCGCCCTGAAAGACGAGATGGTCGGGCTGGCCTTCCCGATCAATCGCCACCACCCGCTGGTGGGCAACATCGTGCGGTTTTTCCACAACAGTTCGCTGCTCGACACACCGTGCGTGCAGCACGCCCTGCGCGATTACCTGGTTTGACAAGGAGGCTGACATGAGACGTCTCGACATTTTGCTGAGGGGCCGCAGCCAGGCCTTGACCGACCTGGCGCAGGAGCTCGAACAACACGGTCATTCGTTGCTGACGGAGATTGCACCGTCGGTGGATCTGGTGATCGATGACGGCAGTCTTGCGCCGCAGGATTACGGCACGACAGCGCAGCTGAACTTGCGCCTGGGCATTGGTGCAACGGGGATCGGCGGACTGCCGGTGCTCGATCTGCTATGCCTCTGCAACACGACACTGCTGAGCCGCGTGCCCATCGCCGACGAACCGTCCGGCAATGGTCAGGCCCTGCGCCAGCGAACACTGGCGCAAGTGGTGGACGAAGTGGCGCTGCTGGTCAGCCGTTTTTCCCGCGATGCCGAGTATTTCCAGCACGCGACAGCGGCCCGTGCGCCGGACTTCGAGCTGGTGGAAAACCTGCTGTTTCTCGACGGCCTGGCCTACGTCCATCGCCTGAATGCCACGGCCCATCCGGCCTTGCTGCAACAGGCGCAGATCCCGGTGATCGAGCGGCTGCAACAGAGTCTGATCGAGCACGCGGAGCGCCCGGCGCTGCACCTCGCCGAGCAGTCGATCAGCTACCGCCAGTTGCATGCTCACAGCCGAGCGATCCAGCAACGCTTGCTGGCCATGCTGGAGACACAACCGCAACCCTGGGTCGTGGGGATTTGCCTGCCGAAATGCGATGCGCTGTTTGCTTCGATCCTGGCGATTCTCGGCAGCGGTGCGGTGTACCTGCCGCTGGAGCCGAGCCATCCACTTCAGCGCCAGCAATACATTCTGGAAAACGCCGGGGCGGTGGTGTTGCTGCACGACGGCGAACACCCACTGAGCGGTTCGATGCCGGGGCTGGATGTCTGCCGCATCGACAGCACTGACGTCGATCTGTCGCAACCGTTGGTTCGTCACCGGATCGAGCTCGACTCGCCGTGCATGGCGCTCTATACCTCGGGCACTACCGGGCATCCCAAGGGTGTGCTGCTGAGTCAGGCGAACCTCGCGCACTTCACCGCGTGGTACGCCGATTACGTGCAGTTGCACGCCGAGAGCCGGGTGTTGCAGTTCTCGTCACTGAGTTTCGACTCGTCGCTGATCGACATCTTCCCGACCCTGCTCGAAGGCGCGGAACTGGTAGTGCCCGACGACAACCAGCGCCGCGATCCGCTGCAACTGGTGGCGCTGATTCGCCGTCGGCAACTGACCCACGCGTTCCTGCCGCCGGCGCTGTTGAGCATCCTGCCGCTGGAGCAACTGCAAAGTGTCGGGCGGATCATGACTGGCGGCGACGTCTGCGAGCCGTTCGTGATCGAACAACTGACGCGCCAGGGCAAACTGTACAACCTCTACGGCCCGACCGAAGCCACGGTGCTGATCACCGCGCGGCAACTGCAACCGGGCGACAGCAATCGCACGCTCGGCGGACCGATTGCCAACAGTCGGGTGCTGATCCTCGATGACGACCTGCAACCGGTGCCGGAGCAAACGGTGGGCGAACTGTTCATCGTCGGCCCCGGCGTGTGCCTGGGTTACTTGAACAATCCACAGCAGACCGCCGAGCGCTATCTGGACCTGGAGTTGCCGGATGGTCAGCGTCTGCGCGCCTACCGCAGCGGCGACATGGCCAAGTGGGGCGAGGACGGCATCGAACTGTGCGGACGGCGCGACAATCAGGTGAAGATCCGCGGCTTCCGGGTCGAGCCGGAGGAGATCGAACGGTGCCTGCGCGAGAGTCAGCTGTATCGGCAGATCGCGGTGGTGATCGACAGTCAGCGACGGATTCTGGCGTTCCTCGCCCAGCCGCAATCGGATGCCGCGCGCGAGTCGCTGAAAGCTCACGCACAGCAGTTTTTGCCCGACTACATGCAACCGGTGGCATGGACGGAACTGCCGAACATGCCGTTCGCCGCCAACGGCAAAGTCGACCGAAAAGCCTTGCTGGAATTGCCGGTCAGCGTGCAGGACAGCGGCCCGAAATGCCTGCCGGCCAACGCCGACGAAGCGCTGCTGCTGGAGATCTGGGGCGAGTTGCTGGAGCTGCCGACCAGCGATATTTCCACCGACGAAAGCTTCTTCAATCTCGGCGGTCACTCGATTCTGCTGTCACGCATGCTCCTGCGTCTGCGGGAGGAATTCGGTCGCAGCATCTCGATCAACCGCTTCATCGAACTGCCGACCATCGCCAAGCTCGCCACGCTGGTGCGCGGCACCGATGACAGCGCGGTACTCAGCGCTCAGGCGATGGCCGACGCCGAGCGAGCGCTGGAAATCGAGCCGTTGCCGATCAGCCGCATGGGCGATGTTCACAAGGTGATCGTCACCGGCGCCAACAGTTTTGTCGGCGTGCACATCGTCGAGGCGCTGCTGGGATGGGGCGCCAGCGAGGTGGCATGTCTGGTGCGCGACGGCGGCGGGCAAACCGCGGCGCAGCGCTTTGCCCAAGCGCTGCGAGAGAACCGGCTGGAGCATCTGGACCTGAGTCGGGTGCGGGTCTATTCGGCGGACATCACCCGGCCGCAACTGGGCCTGGCCAATGAGGATTTCGAGCGACTGGATCGCGAGTTCGGCGCGCTGGTGCACAACGCGGCCAACGTCAATCACGTACTCGACTACGAGTCGCTGGCGGCGGACAACGTCGAGCCGATTTTCGAACTGCTGCGGCTGTGTGAAGGACGCAGCAAGAAGGTGTTCAACTTCGTCTCGACGCTGTCGGCCTCCAGCACCGTCGACGACGCGGGCCGGGTGCTGGAATTGCCCGCCGCACCGACGCCGCCGATCTACATCCGCAACGGCTACAACCTGTCGAAATGGGTCGGTGAGCGCATCCTCGAACGGGCCCGGGAGCGTGGGGTGCGGGTCAATCTGTATCGACCCGGCAACATCAGTTTCAACAGCCTCAGCGGCGTGTGCCAGCCGCACAAGAACCGTTTGATGCTGATGCTCAAGGGCTCGATCCAGCTCGGTCAGGTGCCGGCCTTCGCACTGAATTTCGACCTGATGCCGGTGGACTTTCTCGCCCGTTTCATCGCCTTCCACGCCAGCCGTTATTCGCCCGAACGGGCGGTGTTCAACCTACACAACCCGGAGCCCCTGAGTTGGGATGCCTACGTTGCGTCGTTCCGCGAAACCGGCAGCGAGTTTTCGCTGGTCAGCGTCGCCGACTGGCAGCAGCAACTGGGCCGGGTCGATGTCGACAACGCGCTGTTCGGCGTGCTCGGTTTCTACCTCAACGGCTTCGAGGAAGACATCGGCGACATCTCCCTGATCGGCCACGCCAACGCCCAGGCCGGCGTACAACAGATGGGCGCGCACTACCCGGAAAAATCCCCGGCGCTGCTGCGTCGCGGCTGCGACTACCTGAAAGAAATCAACTTCATCTGACTCATCAACCAAGGAGCAACACCATGAGCAATCTGCAACCCGACACCCTGATCAAGAATCCTCACGGCTGCCACGTCGTGTCTTCGGTGGAAGTGCCGGTGGACGCCAATGAGGTGTGGTCGGTAGTGGGCAAATTCGACGGTTTCGACCGTTTCATTCCGGCGCTGTCGCACATCGAAATGACCGGCGAAGGCGTGTCTTCGCTGCGCAAGAAGTTCTTCAAGGATGGCAACATCGTGGTCGAGCAACTCAACTCTCGGGACGACCAGGCGCTGAGCATGACCTGGACCACGATCTACAACACCCTGGGCGTGGCCAATCTGTGGGCGGCGATGAATGTAGAGTCGCTGGGCGCGGGCAAGTCGCGGGCAACCTGGACGATCATTGCCGAACCGGCCAGCGGTGGGCCCGAGGCACTGCCGGGGTTCAAGGACTTCGTGCAGGGCTTTGCCGATGATGCGATGGGCAATGTGCTGAAGCTGTTTGTGTAAGGTTTCAGTTCTGCGGTGATTGAGCCACCGCTATCGCTGGCAAGCCAGCTCCCACAGGTTCCCGGTCGGTCACAAATGTTGTGTGCGCCAGAAATCCTGTGGGAGCGGGCTTGCCCGCGATGAACGATCGCGGTCTGACTTGGTGTCAGATCTTGAAGCTGTCGACCAGTTGCTTCAAACGGTTGGCCTGCTGCGACAACGCATCGCAATCCTTCAACGTTTCATTGAGGTTGGCCACGCTCTGCTGGTTCAGCAGGTTGATCTGGTTGACGTCGACGTTGAGGGTTTCCACCACGGCAGTCTGTTCCTCGGTAGCGGCGGCCACCGACTGGTTCATGCCGTCGATTTCGCCGATGCGCTGGGTCACGCTGACCAGTCGCAGACCGGCCTGGTTAGCCACTTCAACGGTCTCCTCGCTGGACGCCTGACTGGCGTTCATGGTGGTCACCGCTTCGCGGGAGCCGACCTGCAGCGAAGTGATCATCTTGTGGATCTCTTCCGCCGATTCCTGGGTACGGTGAGCGAGGTTGCGCACTTCGTCCGCCACCACCGCAAAACCGCGTCCGGCTTCACCGGCCCGGGCCGCTTCGATGGCCGCGTTGAGCGCCAGCAGGTTGGTCTGCTGGGAGATGCCTTTGATCACATCGAGAATATGGCCGATGTTGTCGGTGCTCGCATTCAGGGTTTCGATCTGGGTGCACGACAGGCTGATCTTCTGCGACAGCTCGGTCATCGCCTGAATCGTCTGCTCGACCACCTGACGACCGTCATCGGCCTGCTCGCTCGCGCCGCTGGCGTGTTGCGAAGCATCGGCGGCGTTACGGGCGATTTCCTGGGTGGCGGCACCCAACTGATTGATCGCCGCAGCCACGCTGTTGGTGCGCGCGCTTTGCTCGTCGGAGCCGATGATCGAGGCGTTGGACGATGCCATCACCCGTTGCGACAGGTCGTGTACGTGTCGAGTCGCCGACGACACTTCGGAAATCGAGGCGTGAATCCGCTCGACGAACTGGTTGAACGAACTGCCCAGTTCGCCGAACTCGTCCTTGCTTTCCACCACCAGACGACGAGTCAGGTCGCCTTCACCCTGAGCGATGTCCTGCATCGCACGGCCCATGGTGATCAGCGGACGCATCAGCACGGTGATCAGCAGGCTCAGGAACACCGCAATCGCGCCCACTGCGACGAACATTGCGATCAGTGCCGAGGTGCGGAACTGGCTGAGTGCGGCGTAGGCCTTGTCGCGGTCGATCGACAGACCGATGTACCACTCGGCATTCGGCAGACCGGCGACCGGAGTGAACGACAGGATGCGTTCCTGGCCGTTGAGCACCACGTTCTGGTTGCCCTTCTCGATACGCACACCGGCGTTCGGGTAGATGTCCTTGAGGTTCTTCATCACCTGGTCTTTGTCCGGGCTGACGATCACCTGACCGTCACCGCTGACCAGGAACGCGTGGCCCAGGCCGCCGAAGTCCACCGAGTTGATGATCTTCACCAGGGTTTCCAGACTCAGGTCACCGCCGACTACGCCGAGCAGCTCGCCGTTCTTTTTCACCGGCATGGCGATGGTCACCACCAAACCGCCAACGGCGGCCATGTACGGCGGGGTCAACATGGTCTGGTCAGCGGCCACGGCCTGCTTGTACCAGGGACGCTGACGCGGGTCGTAACCGTCCGGCATCTTCGCGTCAGGGCGCTGGGTGAACACGCCGTTGGCCTGACCGACGTAGGTGAACTGGAAGTTCGAGGTGAAGGCCGGTTGATCGACCAGGCCCGGGAAGTCGGCGTTTTTGCCTTGATGGGCAACGTTCTGCGCGAGGTTTTCCAGTACCAGAATCCGCCCGCTCATCCAGTTCTGCACACTGCTGGCGGTCAGGTCACCGGCCTGCTGGACGGAAGACTGGAGGTTCTGGCGAATGGTGTTTCGCTGCAGATAGTCGTTGTACAACGTGAACAGCGCGAACGCCAGGACCACGACGCCCGAGGCGGCCAGCAGGATTTTATGGCTGAACTTGAGATTCATTTCATGGGACTTCTTATGCGAAAAGTGGGGATGCGTTCCGGATGCAACATTCCATGTACAGCGCAGGCAGCGTTCTGACGGCTGCTCTACTTTGGTGCACGCATGTCTCACCAGTCTGTCGGCACGCTTTGGAGAAAACTTAGGGTTTTGCAGGAAATGGATGGCATTTCTGCCAGATTCCCGCCGGACGGCGTATTAGAGCGGTCGCCTCTGCTTTTTTGATGAGCGTTTTGCAGCGCCGGTTGCAAATTCTGTAACCCTTGATGACAATGCGACTAATTATCATTTGTGACGTTCGGGCTGTCGCGTTCATGTCCTCACCTGAGTTGGCTGTACAGGCGCTTTACACGAGTCATCACGGCTGGCTCAACGGCTGGTTGCGCGCTCGGCTGGGCAATGCTGCCGATGCGGCGGATCTGGCCCAGGACACCTTCGTTCGCCTGTTGCAGCGCACCGAGCGCCTGGAACTCAAGGCACCCCGCGCGTTTCTGCGCACGGTTGCCCGGGGATTGGTGATCGACCATTGGCGCCGTGAGGAAATTGAACGCGCCTATCTGGAAACCATCGCCCATTTGCCTGAAGCCGAAACTCCGAGTGCCGAATCCCGCGCATTGGTGATCGAACTGCTCGAGGGCATCGCCCGCATGCTTGAAGGCTTGAAGCCAAAAGTGCGTCAGGCATTTCTGCTGGCTCAGTGCGAAGGTTTGACCCACAAACAGATTGCCGAGCAGATGGGGCTGTCCCTGCGTTCGGTGGAGCGCTACGTCGCCGACGCGCTGTTTCACTGCTACGTGCTGCGGTACGAAAACTGATGCCGGTGGATAACCTCTCGCTTGGCCGACGCGCCGAGCCACCGCAACAAGTCGTCCGACAGGCCATTCACTGGCTCCTGCGTCTGCGCAACAACCATGGCAACCCGCGTCTGAATCGTCAGTGCGAACAATGGCGCGCCGAACACCATGATCACGAACTGGCCTGGCAGCGGGTGCAGTCTCTGCAAGCCGAACTGACCCACAATCTGCGCACCGTGCCCGGTGCGCAGGTGGCGTTCAACACGCTGGAAAACAGTGCGCAGGGGTTGGGTCGACGTCAGGCCTTGAAGCTATTGTCCGGCGCGCTGCTGATGGGCTCGGCGGGATGGCTGGCCAGCGACACTTCCATCTGGCAACAGTGGCGTGCCGACTATGCCACCGCCACCGGCGAGCGCCGTGGCTTCCAGTTGCCGGACGGCACGCGGATCGAACTCAACACCGCCAGCAGCGTGGATCTTGATTACACCGCACAGCAACGGCTGATCAAATTGACCCGCGGCGAAATCATCGTCACCTGCGGCGGTGCCGATGAAGGTGCGCCGTTTGATCGACCGCTGCGGGTGCAGAATCGTCATGCCAGTTACGAACCGTTCAACGCTCGATTCATCCTGCGCCAGGAAGAGGGTTGCACCCGTCTGAGCGTTACCAGTGGCCGGGTCGCGATTCATTCCGCTGGCAACTCGACGGAGGCCATCGCCGGTCAGAGCTACCTGATCGATCACCATCAAGTTCGCCCGGCGCCGGCGTTGGACATGGACGCCGGTGCCTGGGTCGACGGGTTGATCGTGACCCGCAACATGCGGCTGGGGGACTTCCTCAGCGAAGTCGGCCGGTATCGTCAGGGTTTTCTGAGCTGTGCGTCGGACATTGCGGATCTACGCCTGTCCGGCGTGTTCCGTCTTGAGGACACCGACAAGCTGCTGGCGATCCTGCCGCAGACCCTGCCGGTGCAAGTGCGCTACCGCACGCGTTGGTGGGTGACGCTGGAGTCTGTGGTCTGAAAGTATTTTGGCGGGTTTTCGCGGCAAGTCCGGCTTAGTCAGTAAGCACTTCAACTCAGCCTTCGCGACTGCCTACGGAAACCTACAATGACTGCGCGCGTTACCTGTAAGAACCCTCTGAATTTCTCTGCCGAATCGGGATTGTTGCGCCACGCCGTTCGGGCGGCGCTGTTTTCTACTGCACTGGGCGTTGGCGTGCTGCCGAGCCTGAGCATCGCGGCCAATGCCAGCGAGGTCAGCAGCCACCGCTACAACATCGCCCCCGGACCGCTGGGCGATGCGCTCAACCAGTTCGCGCGCCAGGCGGGCATCACGTTGTCGATGACGCCGCAGCAAACCCAAGGCCGGCAGTCACCGGGTGTACAGGGCGAGTATTCGACCGATCAGGCGCTCAGTCATCTGCTCGGTGGTTCGGGTCTAAAAA
>Ga0207681_10002145_pt1 | contig 12590 bp, 10 predicted proteins | sample KBSS53metaG_FD_184324 | JGI IMG/M metagenome (GOLD analysis project Ga0207681, IMG submission 184324) | Switchgrass rhizosphere microbial communities from Kellogg Biological Station, Michigan, USA - KBS S5-3 metaG (SPAdes) (version 2) | ecosystem: Host-associated > Plants > Roots > Rhizosphere... | reverse complement strand
GCAGGGAAGGAACCCAGCCATGACGATTACTGTCTCCGTTAACGGCCAGGTGCAGCGGCTGGAAGCCGACCCAGCCACGCCCTTGCTTTACGTGCTGCGCGAGGATCTTGGCCTCAACGGTGCCAAGTATGGCTGCGGCCTGGGGCAATGCGGTGCCTGTACGGTGCAGATCGACGGAAAGGCCGCGTTCTCGTGCGTTACGCCACTCGCTGCGGTCGAGGGCCGTGAAGTGCGCACCGTTGAAGGGCTCGGGACTATCGACCGGATGAATCCGCTCCAACAGGCTTTCGTCGAGGAGCAGGCGGCGCAGTGCGGATATTGCATCGCCGGCATGATCATGCGGGCGCAAGCCTTGCTCGACATCAATCCGACGCCGAGCGATGCCGAGATAAGATCTCACATGCAGCCCAATCTCTGCCGCTGCGGCACGCACATGCGCATTCTTCGCGCCATCCGCCGCGCATCGGGGCAAGCAGCATGAGCACGGTGGTGAGTCGGCGCGAGCTACTGGCAGCAGGCGGCCTTGTCGTGGCGTTCAGCCTGGCAAGGCGCGCCATGGCGCAGCTTGCCGGCGGCGGTGAAGGCGGTGGTGGACCCAAGCTGCGGCGCCCCGATCTTGCCGGAAGCCTCAAGACCACGCCCGAGCTTGATTCCTGGATCCACCTGGCTCCGGACGGCCGAGTGACGGTGTTCTCCGGCAAGGCGGAACTGGGTCAGGGTATTCGCACCGCTCTGCTACAGGTCGCTGCGGAGGAACTCGACGTGTCACCGGCAAGCATTACGTTCGTGACAGCCGACACAGCGCGCACGCCGGATGAGGGGCTGACGGCGGGCAGCCACTCTATGCAGGACAGCGGTACTGCCATCGCCAACGCAGCCGCGAACGTGCGTATGCTGCTTACCCGGGCGGCGGCGCGGCAGTGGCGACTGGCCCCCGAAGGGCTCCGCACCACGGGAGATGGCCATGTCGTAGCGCCGGATGGACGCCGTCTTGACTACGGCGCGCTCGCGAAAGGGCTTTCGTTGCAGGTCGAGGCGGTGGCCGATGCTCCGCGACGTGATCCGGCTAGTTATCGCACGCTTGGCCGCGATCTGCCGCGTGTCGACATCCCGGCCAAGCTGACCGGCGGCAAGGCTTATGTGCAGGATTTACGCATGGCCGGCATGCTCCACGCGCGCATCGTGCGAGGTCCAAGCCATGGCACTCGGCTGATCGCGCCTCAACTCGCCGCCGCGGCTAAAGCGCCGGGTGTCGTCAAGCTGCTGCAAAACGGCAGTTTCGTTGCGGTGATCGCCCGAACCGAGTGGCAGGCGATCCAGGCGATGCGGATGGCACAGGCGAGCGACTATGTGCGCACCGCTCCGCCGCTGCCGGTCGAAGATGGCGTGCGCCACCTGCAGTCGCTGCCGAGCCGTGAGATCGTTGTACTCGACACCCACGATGGCGACCGCCCGAAGGCAAGTACGTTGCGGGCACAGTATAGCCGCCCCTGGTACAGCCACGCATCGATCGGGCCGTCTTGCGCCGTCGCGCTGCTCAAGGACGGCGGCCTCACCATCTGGTCGCACAGTCAGGGCGTGTTCGACATGCATCGCGCCACGGCCGAGCTGGTCGGCTTGCCGCCGGAAAAGGTGCGGGTGATCCATACGCCATCGGCCGGCTGCTACGGCCAGAATGGAGCGGACGACGTCACCGCCGAAGCGGCAATGATCGCGATGGCCGTGCCCGGTCGTCCGATCCGGCTGCAGTGGATGCGCGAGCAGGAGTTCGGGTGGGAGCCGCTCGGTTGCGGCATGGTGACGCAGGTGGAGGCATCGCTTGGGCCGGACAAGCGCATCGCCAGCTGGACTTACGAGGTGTGGAGCAATTCGCACAACAATCGCCCGGTGAGGGCTGGCGGCTACGCAGTGGCGCAAGAGATCGAACAGCCATTCACGAAGCAGGAGCCCAAGCCGATCCCAATGCCGGAGGGTGACGGAGACCGGAACGCCAACCCGCTCTACGATCTGCCTAACATGGACGTGCGCTATCACTTCGTGCCGCAGATGCCGCTGCGGGTCTCTGCATTGCGATCCCTGGGGGCGCACCTCAACATCTTCAGCCTGGAATCGATGATGGACGAACTGGCGTTGACCGCCAGCATCGATCCGCTCGCCTTCCGCCTCGAACATATGCGCGATGAGCGCGCGCGAGCGGTCATGAAGGCGGCAGCACAAGCATTCGGCTGGGAGGGGCGGCGGAGGAGCGATGGTCGGCGCGGCTGCGGCTTCGCCTTTGCGCGCTACAAGAACGAGGGTGCCTATTGTGCGCTGGCGATGGAGATCGAGGTCGAACGCGAGACTGGCGGCATTACCATCCACCGGGTTAACGCCGCGATCGACGCAGGGCAGGCGGCCAATCCGGACGGCATCCGCAACCAGGTCGAGGGCGGCATCATCCAGTCGCTGAGCTGGGCGATCCATGAGGAAATGACCTTCGACGAGAGCAAGCGCACTGGCTTCGACTGGGGCAGCTATCCCATCTTGCGCTTCGATCAGGTGCCCGGCTCGATCGAGGTCGAGGTGATGCACCGACCAGGTCTCCCATTCCTTGGCGCCGGCGAAACAGCCCAAGGACCCACCTCGGCCGCCCTGGCCAATGCCATCGCCGATGCCACTGGCGTTCGCTTGCGCGATATGCCGCTGACGCCGGCCAAGCTGAAGGCGGCAATCGGCGTGGGTGCCTGACGGTGGGCCGTGAGCTGCCGTCATATCTTTGGATGATAAGCCGATCCCGCACAAAGCGCTACGTATGCAGGCAGCGAGCGGTCCAGCGCGGGCCAATCCCTTTGAAGCAGGAGGTCACCATGACGACAACTTCTCTTGATGCAACAGCGGCGCAAGGAACCCGGCTCGGCGGTGGCCTGACGTTCGCCCTGGCAGTTGCGGCGGGCGTGGCGGTGGCCAACATCTATTACAATCAGCCCATGCTCGGCATCATGGAGCGCGACTTGCCCGGGCCGCTGACCACGCTGGTTCCAACCGCGACGCAGCTCGGCTACGCGGCGGGTTTGTTCCTGCTCGTGCCGCTGGGTGATCTGGTCGAGCGCAAGCGGCTGATCGTGCTCCAGTTTCTCGGCCTTGCGCTCGTGCTTGCACTAGCCGCGGTTGCGCCAAGCGCGGCGCTGGTCGTTGGCGCCTCGCTGCTGGTGGGCCTGCTGGCGACTGTGGCCCAACAGGTCGTGCCGTTGGCCGCCCACTTGTCCACGCCCGAGCGACGTGGTGCGACCGTCGGCACGGTCATGGCCGGACTGCTTTGCGGCATCCTGCTCAGCCGTACCTTGGCCGGCTTCGTCGCGTCGCACCTGGGCTGGCGCGAGATGTTCTGGCTGGGCGTGCCGATGGCGCTCGGCATTGGCGCCCTGATGGCGGTGATGCTGCCCAAGAGCCAGCCTGACTCCGACTTGCAGTATCCCGGGCTGATCCGTTCGCTTGGCAGCTTGTGGAACGAGTTCGGCACTTTGCGCAAAGCGGCGGTTACCCAAGCGCTTCTGTTCGGTGCATTCAGCGCGTTTTGGACCATCCTGGCGCTCCGGCTCCAGCAGCCTCGCTTCGGGCTTGGAGCCGATATCGCGGGTTTGTTCGGCATTGTTGGAGCAGTTGGTGTGCTCGCTGCTCCAGTAGCGGGCCGGATCGCAGACCGCCGGGGGCCGCATCTCGTCATCCTCCTGGGATCGGGCATGACGCTTGCCGCCTGGGTCGTCTTCGGTTTGTGGCAGTCGATCGCAGGAATGGTCGTCGGTGTGATCCTGCTCGATTTCGGGGTGCAGAGTGCGCTCGTATCCAACCAGCACCTGGTCTATGCGCTACGGCCCGAGGCGCGCGCCCGCCTGAACACGATCTTCATGGGCGCGATGTTCCTAGGCGGTGCGGTCGGTTCTGCCGGAGCGACCTGGGCGTGGAGCATAAGCGGTTGGATCGCGGTGACGACCCTGGGAGCAATGCTCTCTGCCACGGCGGTCGCAATCCAGTTAGTCGGCGCCAAGCACCAATCTTGAGCCCGCGATGCTATAACCGACTACTGTCACAATCCAGGCGCGTCCTTCGATAGGACGCGCCTGTTACTTCAGCCCGCCTTGCGCTTAGCGAGGATGGCCGCCCAAGGGTTCGGCTTCGCTTCGCCGATGCGGTGCAAGGTGTTTCGATCGGCATGAGCGAAAGGCGGGTCGCGCCCCTCAAGCATCAATTGGGTGTCGGTGACGTAGCTCCATGATCCGTCGGCATGAAAGGTGATGGTCATCGTGTAACTGTCCGTGCGGAAGGCCTGCTCGAGGAACGTGGTCGAGCAGATGCCGAAGTCGGTCTCGCCGCGCTTGGCCGCAACGACGATCTCGTCCGCATCGGGCGCGGCATGGCCTGAGGCGAGTGCGACCTGGCCGCGCGGGATCGCCACCGTTTGCTGCACCAGTCCGGTTGCGGGCTCCCACAGCCAGTAGCCGACCTGATCGTGGAAGGTGATGTCCTCTTCGACGGTCGTGATGTGGGTATGGTAGCGCAAGCCATAGAACAGCTGCGGGCCGTTCGCCTGCGGATCGATCGGCTGGAAGTCCATCGTCTCGATGAACACCCGGCGTTCGGGGCCATCGGCCTTGGGATTGAGGTCCACGCCCTTGCGCGCCCGCCACCGCCCGGCCAATCGGCGCAAGGGACCAAAAGGCTTAGGCAGGAAATCGATGGCGCCCGCGCGCATGCCGCGCACGGTCATGGGGATGTCGCCGTGTGCGGTGATGAGAACCACCGGCAGCGCGATGCCGTGCCCCGCCAGGCGCTCCTGGAAGTCCAGTCCGCTCTCACCGGACAGGCGGATGTCGAGCACGAGACAGGATGCGACCTCGGGCGGACCTGCGTCGAGGAAAGCGCCAGGGCCGTCGTAGAGGCGCACGTCGAAGCCGCTCGATCGCAGTAGGCTGCCGATCGATCCACGGACTTCGTCGTCGTCGTCAATCACGCAGACGCAATCTTGAGGTGAGCCCTGGCTCATGCTGCGATCCTTTCGCTGCCGGAGAGGACAGGAAGTTGAAAGCGGAAGGTGGCGCCCCCTTCCGGGTTGCTGCTGGCTGCCAAAGTTCCGCCGTGCTGCTCTATGATCGACCGGCAGATCGAGAGTCCCATGCCCATGCCGTTCTGCTTGGTGGTGAAGAAGGGGCGGAACAGGCTTTCGGGGTTGCTGTCCGCAAATCCGACGCCGCAGTCGCTCACCTCGATGACGACGTGTGCGCCCTCCTGCCGACCGTCGATACAGATCTGCCGATGATCCACCGGAGTGTGCTCCATCGCCTGCTGGGCGTTGAGCAGAAGGTTCATGAGCACTTGCTGTAGCTGGACCCGATCACCGGTCACTTCGGGCAGGTTGCCCGCGAGCGTAAGCCTCGACGAAATTCCACTTGCAGTCAGATCCCGCTCCAAAATGGCCAAGGTGTCATGAACGAGAGCCTCGATCTGCAAGGTCTCCTGCTGCGGTTCGGCCCGACGCGCTAGGTCGCGGATGCGCGAGATGATCTCGGCCGCGCGCGTGCCGTTCGCGGCAATATGGTCCAGACAGTCGCCCGTTTCAGCGGCTTCCGGCGCTTCGCGAGCGAGCCAGCGCCGCCCCGACTTCGCGTAGGTGATAATCGCGGAGAGTGGCTGGTTAACCTCATGGGCGATCGAAGCGGAAAGTTCGCCGAGCGTGGTTACGCGCGCCATGTGCGTCAGTTCCGCCTGCGATTCTGCAAGCCGCGCCTGCGCCCGGTTGCGCTGGGTCACGTCGAGCGCCGTGATCAGCACGTGATGCCAGCCCTTGTGATCGGGCGGCAAAGTTACGCGCAGCACGACGTCGATAGTCTCGCCAGCTGTCGTGAGGAACTGCACTTCCTCCTCGACCGGCCCCTCCTCGCGCAGCAGCTTGTCGAAGATGCGCATCTGCGCGGTCTGGGCATTGGCGGTGTGATGGCTGATGATATTGCCGCCGATCAGTTGGGAGCGATCGGCATATCCGAACAGGCGCGCGACTTCCTGGTTTGCATCCCGGATGAACGATGCTGCGCCCGCTCGTTGGACCAAGTCGAGGTCAAGTGTCTGTCCCGCACCCAACATCTTGAACGCCGGCGACCAGTCGGACTCCCAGATAGGAAATCCGGTGGCGTTGAAGATCATGCCATAGCGCTCGTTGGCGCGGCGCCGTTCTTCCGCCACGGTAATTTGGCGCGCGCACAACAGAGCAGTGGTGGCGATCGCGACCAGGCTAACGCAAAGCCGCATCGTCGCCGCGCTGAGCCCATCACGGCCATGGCTGATCCAGTAGGCCAGGATCGCCAAACAAGCGCAGCTTGCGCCCGCTGCCAGCACCGCACCGCGCTGCTGTTCGCGCGCGACGATCAGCAGGACCACGGTGTAGAGCACCGCGACGGCACCCTGAAATGGGCTGAGCACGTCCAGTGCAAACACGCCGAGTGCGAGCAGGGCGGCCATCCCGATCCTGCCCGAGACAAGCCATCGCATTGGCTTCCCGTTTCCACCCATCGCTGCCTCCCGTGACGAGCGCCCTTGTCGCCCTGCGGCTTGGCAAGCTGGCGTACAAACCGGGTTTGTGCAAACCATGTGCGTCATGCGCTACTTGGATCAAAGACGAAAATCCATGACGAAGCGCGTTCCGGGCTGCGCGTTCTCCCAAGTCGCCGTTGCGGCGAGACGAGCGACGGTGGCTTTGATGAGGCGGCTTCCGATGCCCGATCCGGCTTCTGGCATACCGACGCCCGTACCGCGGTCCTCAACCATCAAGCGATAGCTGCCGTCGGCCCGACGGCGCAGCGTGATGACAATGCTACCGGGTTCGTCCGGCGCGTAGGCGTGCTTGCAGGCGTTGGTGACCAGCTCGCTGACCAGGATGCCGATCGCCGAAGCTGTTTCGCTTCCTGCTGGCACCGTGTCGGCATCCACGACGACGCGCCGATGCGAACCGCAGCTGCCCATCAGCTGTTCGCCCAAGATATCGAGGTAATCACCCAGATCTGCCTCGCATGCCGTGCTTGTGCAAAGTTGCCTGTGCACGCCTCCGACCGCGGCGATGCGCTTCTCCATGCGCGTGAGCACCGCCAGCGCCTCCGGAGCGGATACGCGGCGAGCCTCGACGGCGATGAGCGCCGAAATCAATTGGAGATGATTGGCGATCCGGTGGTTCGCCTCTTCATGTGCGCCTACTGCCGTGGTTCGGGGAGGAACGCGCGTCGGTCGCGCCATCATGTCGCTTGCCATCGTCACCTGGATCATGTGGAACCTCCCTCGTATTCGGTTCCGGGATCAGAGCGGAGGGCACCCGCTGGCGCCATCATACGCAGGTTTGTATCGCTGGCCGGCGCAACCCCAAACCTGCGTATGATAGCGCGAGTGCCAACGTCCGACCTAATCGGTTTGGCCGCATCGGCGAGTATGGAGACGAGCATGAGCACGGTCGATACGCGCGATCACCAGAGATTTCCCGTCCTCAATGCATTGCAGATCGAGACCGCGCGGCGCTTCGCCAGCGGCCTCGAAGTGCGGTTCGCGCCGGGCGAGACGCTCTTTGCGATCGGCGATCACGACGCTCCAGCCTGGCTGGTCCTGGCAGGGTCGATCGAAGTCATCCGCCGCGACGGTCTCGATCATGAAGCATTGATCACTACCCACGGCGTGGGCCAGTTCTCGGGTGAAGTGAACCAGCTGGCGGGCCGGCCATCCATCGCGGCCGGGCGAGCAGGGCCGGACGGCTGCACCGCGCTACCGCTCGATCCGGCGCATTTGCGTGCGCTGATGGTCGGCTCGGCAGACTTGGGCGAAGTGGTCATGCGCGCGCTCATCCTGCGGCGGGTGGGCCTGATCGAGAAGGGGGGCGCCGGCACCATCATCATCGGCCTTCCCAACAGCCCCGACGTGATCCGGCTGCAGGACTTTCTCTCGCGCAGCGGCCTGCCCAACTTGCTGCTCGACATCCGTTCCGACGAGCAGGGACGTGCGCTGGTCGAGCGCACCGGCGTGCTCGACGAGGAACTGCCGCTGGTGGTCTGCCCGAGTGGCCCCGTGCTGAAGCGGCCGAGCAATGAAGAGCTGGCCGCCTGCCTGGGCGTCGTTCCCGAACTCGATCCCGAGCAGGTGTTCGATGTCGCTGTGGTCGGCGCCGGTCCTGCTGGACTCGCGACCGCGGTCTATGCCGCTTCGGAAGGGCTATCGGTCGTGGTGCTGGATGGGCACGCGATGGGCGGACAAGCCGGCGCTTCGGCGCGGATCGAGAACTATTTGGGCTTTCCCACCGGCATCTCCGGGCAGGCACTGGCCGGACGTGCGTTCAACCAGGCGCTCAAGTTCGGGGCGGAGATCGCCATACCGCTTGGCGTCGAGCGGCTCGATTGCGACCAGCCAGGCCTGACGCTGGTCTGCGCGGATGACCGGCGCATAAAGGCTCGCTCTGTGGTGATCGCATCGGGCGCACGATATCGCCGACCCGACGTTCCCGATCTTGCCGAGTTTGAAGGTGCGGGCGTCTCCTACTGGGTGTCGGCGATTGAGGCGCGGCTTTGTGCCGGCGAAGAAGTGGTGCTGGTAGGCGGCGGGAATTCGGCGGGTCAGGCCGTCGTCTTCCTCGCGCCCCAGGTCAAGAAGCTGCACCTGGTGGTGCGGCGTGACCTGACGGCAACGATGTCGCGCTACCTGATCGACCGCATCGCCGCGCTGCCGAATGTCGAGTTGCACGTCGGCAGCGAGGTCGCCGGCCTTGAGGGTGATCGCAAGACCGGGCTCGCCGCCGCGACCTTCCGCGACAGGCGTGACGGCGCTATCACCCGGCGCGAGGTGCGGCACATGTTCCTGTTTATCGGCGCAGACCCCAATGCCGGCTGGGCCAGCGAGTGCGTCGAAACCGACGGCAAGGGCTTCATTCTCACCGGCACCGGTTCCTTGCCGCTCGAGACCAGTCGACCGGGTGTGTTCGCCATCGGCGACGTTCGGGCTGGCTCCACCAAGCGCGTCGCCGCCGCTGTTGGCGAGGGCGCCGCAGTGGTCGCCCAGATCCATGCCATGTTTGCCGCTCAAGCCGCCGAGGAGATACATTGATGTCCTGTTCCCATCTGCGCACGATCCGCGACGTGATCCCCAGCGCGAGAGGTTGCGAGGAGTGCCTGAAGATCGGTAGCGAGTGGTTGCACTTGCGGCTGTGCCGCGAATGCGGCCATGTCGGCTGCTGCGATCAGTCGCCGCATCGCCATGCCCGCGCGCACTTTCATGCGACTTCGCACCCGATCATCGAGGGCTACGATCCGCCGGAAGGTTGGGGATGGTGCTGGGTGGATGAGGTCGAAGTCGATCTGCCCGACCAGACGCCGCAAGTTGGGCCGATACCTCGGTACTATTGACGTGGTCCGGAGCGTTTCGGCGAGCCGGCCTTGATGGCGCCCTGGCTCGCCATCGCGTGGTACGTGGCCGAGTGGATCGTTCGGCTTGGCGCGCTGATCGTGGTGCCGCGCCAACGGTCGCCGGCCGAGACCCGCGCCTGGCTGCTCCTGCTGTTCTTCCAGCCTGTCCCGGGGTTGCTGCTGTTCCTGGCGATTGGCCGTTCTCGTTTTCCCGAATGGCGCCGAGCGCGGTTCCGTGACGTGCTGTCGTCTCTCAAGCAGATGAGCGACGGGTTCGCGGTTTATGCGCTTGACGACGACGACCCCATGCTTCCAGCGGCAGCGCTCGCCACCAAGCTGGGCTACCTGCCGGCAGTGCGCGGCAACACCGTCGAATTGATCGACGATTATGATGCGGTGATCGGCCGTCTTATCGAGGACATCGAAGCCGCCACTGTGTCGGTTCACCTGCTCATCTACATCTTCGCGAATGATGCCGTCGGCACGCGCGTCGCCGAGGCGCTTGGGCGGGCGCGGGGGCGGGGCGTGGATGTGCGCGTGATGTTCGATCCGGTGGGATCGCGGCCTTGGCGACGCGGAACCTCGAAGCTGCTTGCCCGTCACAATGTGTGTGTGCAGGAAGCCCTGCCGTTTCGCCTGTGGCGCTATCGAACCCGGCGAGACATGCGAAATCATCGCAAGCTGTTCGTCGTCGACGCGAGGATCGGCTATGTCGGCTCGCAGAATATCGTGGCGAAGGACTTTCGCCCCGGCATCGTCAACCGCGAGTTGATGGCGCGGGTCACCGGCCCGATCGTCGCGAGCCTGGCAACTGTGGTTCGCGTTGACTGGACCTTGGAGGCGGGCGGGCAACCTGCCGATCCTGTGACGATATGCGAACCGACCGGTAACACCGCAGCCCAGCTCCTGCCCAGCAGCCGCGATTACCCGGTGCAGGGTTTCGAGACGATGCTGGTGTGGCAGTTGCACCGGGCCTGCCATCGGGTCGTCATCGTCACGCCCTACTTCATCCCGGACGAGGTATTGCTGAGCGCGATGCGAACTGCAGCTTTGCGCGGGGTGACCGTCGATCTGGTGCTGTCCAAGGTGATCGATCAGCGCCTCGTCCACTTTGCGCAGAGTTCGTACTACGACGAGGTGTTTGCCGCCGGCGTCCGCATCTGGCTGTTCCGGGACTACCTACTGCACGCCAAGAACGTGTCAGTCGATGGTGCATTCGCAGTGGTCGGGTCGAGCAACGTCGATTTGCGCTCTTTCCAACTCAACGAGGAGGCGAGCCTGCTCCTCTACGACGCGGCGTCGGTCACAGCCGTAGAGACGATCCAGCAGGGCTATATCGACGCCAGCGACCGGCTTTTGCCGAATGAATGGACGCATCGCTCACCAGCGCGCAAGCTGTTGGAGAATTGCGCCCGGCTGATCAGTTCACTGCTGTAGTCTCAATAACCTGAGACGAAGCGGAGGGTGGACAGGCGTCCACCCTCTTACGTCAGATCGCCTTTACCCCCTGATGAAGGCGAGCAGGTCAGGATTGATGACGTCCGCGTGAGTGGTGAGCATGCCGTGCGGGAATCCGGCGTAGACCTTCAAAGAGGCATTCCTCAGCAGCTTGGCTTGCAGCAGAGAGGCGTCGGCATAGGGCACGATCTGATCGTCATCGCCCTGCAGCACCAGTGTCGGGACCGAGATCGACTTGAGATCTTCGGTCTGGTCAGTCTCGGAAAAGGCCTTGATGCCTTCATAGTGGGCGTTTGCGGCACCCATCATGCCCTGCCGCCACCAGTTCCGGATCACGCCGTCGGAGACGTGCGCGCCCTCGCGGTTGAAGCCGTAGAACGGGCCGGAGGCGACATCGAGAAAGAACTGGGCGCGATTGGCAGCCAGCGCCTGACGAAAGCCGTCGAACACCTCGATCGGGGTGCCATCGGGGTTGGAGCCGGTCTTGAGCATCAGCGGCGGCACGGCACTGACCAGCACCGCCTTAGCAACGCGGCCCTGGGGCTCGCCAAACTTGGCGACATAGCGGGCAACCTCGCCACCGCCTGTGGAGTGGCCGATATGCACGGTGTTCCTGAGATCCAGGTGCTCGACGACCGCCGAGGCATCCGCGGCATAATGGTCCATGTCGTGGCCAGTGGCGATCTGCGACGAGCGGCCGTGGCCACGTCGGTCGTGGGCAACCACGCGAAACCCATGCGCGAGGAAGAACAGCATCTGCGCGTCCCAATCGTCCGAGGACAGCGGCCAGCCGTGGTGGAACACGATTGGCTGGGCATCTCTGGGACCCCAATCCTTGTAAAAGATCTCGGCACCGTCTGCGGTCGTGATAAAGCTCATGCTGTCCTCCATCTTTGCCGGCGGCGCGATCCCGTTCGGCAGGGCTCATGTGCGGCATGGCCGCGCCCATCACATTATACGGAAGTTTAGTCGTCACTGCGGGCTGCGGCACGTGATAGTTGGGAGAAGCGTTCCGAAGACCTTAAATACACCATACGACATGAAATAGTTTTCAAGCTTATTAATGATATTAACGCGAAAAATAAAAATAAATCTGCCGACCGTAACATTATCACGTGCGGATCGTTGTCTGAATGCTCCAAGCGATGCCTTTCCATCCTGGATGGTGCGTTTCCAGCCCAAAAATAGACGCCAACCTCCCACGGGCAAAAGCCTGTGGATGCCGCGTCTTTAAGGAATAAAACCATGAAACGTACTGTTTTCGCCGTCCTTGTCGGGACGGCAGCACTCGGCGCCGCTACTATCGCGGCAGCCCAGTCCACGACGCCGGCCACCACGGGCAGCTATTCGAGCATGAATGTGGGCGTCGCTCCCATCCATGGCCTGGACGGTCCTGCCTTCTCCGCCGCCGCATCCGATGCCAATGGGTTCCAGATTGCGGCAAGCCGCCTGAGCTTGACGCGTTCGCAACGCAGCGATGTCAAGGATTATGCCCGGCGCGTGATCTCGGAATCTCAGACCGCCCAGCAGACGCTGATGGCGTCGCTGAGCAACGACCAGCGCAAGATCGTCCGGCCCAGCAGTCGCCTGTCAGCTGAGCGCGCCTCGATGCTCAAGATGCTTCGCACCACACCGCGCGGGTCATTTGACAATCTCTATCTCACCCAGTCCGCGCAGGTGCAGCAGGGCAACTGGGCGACCTACAAGGGTTATGCCGAAGATGGAGCCGAC
>Ga0207681_10002126_pt1 | contig 12656 bp, 9 predicted proteins | sample KBSS53metaG_FD_184324 | JGI IMG/M metagenome (GOLD analysis project Ga0207681, IMG submission 184324) | Switchgrass rhizosphere microbial communities from Kellogg Biological Station, Michigan, USA - KBS S5-3 metaG (SPAdes) (version 2) | ecosystem: Host-associated > Plants > Roots > Rhizosphere >... | reverse complement strand
GGCTGGCGTTTCGAAGCGCGCGCCGGCGCCGGTGTGGTGGCCGACAGCGAGCCGGCGCGGGAGTGCGCCGAGGCGGAGGCCAAGTTCTCGGCCATCCGACGCGCCCTCGACGGCTGAGAGTCAGCCAAACACGGAGGAGGTCCCACAAGCAAACTCCACCATAAGTCGGGAATTCGACATATGGGGACGACCACGAATAATAGGACGTGCTTCGCGTTTTTCACCAATTTCTCAAAATAACTTGCGGCTCGACCTAGCAGGGCTAAGGTCGCCGTCCAAACCGCCGTCACGCGGTACCGGAGATGCGAAATTTCGCACCCGGAACACAGGTCGCCTGGCCGCCCCGCCTTATGGGGCGCGGGCTAACAGGCGGGTGAGGGACGCCGAATGACAGAGCGGTTGACGGCGCGCTCGGCGTTGCGCCCCCTGGATCTCGTGGTCAGGCGCCTACGGGCGCTGAACGCGCTTTCGGACGGGGAACAGGGCCTGCTTCGCAGCCTTGGCGAACGGCGAGAGCGATTCGCCACGGGAGAGGAACTTGCGGTCGAGGGTTCCGAGGCCACCCGGCCGCGCTTCATCGTCTCCGGATGGGCCTGTCGTCACCGCGTGCTGGCGGACGGCCGCCGCCAGATCTTCGGTTTCCTTCTGCCCGGCGACGGGCTGGGCCTGAGCTCGCGATGCGACAGAGAGCTCTCCACCGTGGCGGCGCTGACCGCCCTAGAGACTGTCGACGCGGAGCCGGTGCTGGACGCGATCGCCGAAGGACGCGCCCCGGGCATCGCCAGGGCGATCGCCTCGATCGAGCCCATCGAACACGCCCTGCTGCTCGACCACATGGTGCGCCTGGGACGCCAGACCGCCTTCGAGCGGGTGGCGCATCTGCTGCTGGAGTTGCAGCAGCGGTTGGAGATCGTGGGCCTGGGCGACACCCAGCGTTTCCCGCTGCCCCTGACCCAGGAGATCATGGCGGATGCGCTGGGCCTCAGCATCGTGCACGTCAACCGGACCTTGCAGCAACTGCGCCGCGAGCGGCTGATCGAGCTGCGTTCGGGGGTGGCGATCCTCTTGCAGCGTGAGCGGCTCGTCGGCATCGCCGGCCACCGCGCCCTTGACGCTCCGGCTCCGGCCAGAGCGGAGCGGCCGCAGGCACCGGCCGCCGGCTGAGCCTGGCCTCACCCGGTGTTCCGCAGCCCTGCGGCGACGCCGTTGATGGTCAGATGGATGGCCTCGTGCACGTTCTCGCTTTCGTCGCCGGCGCGAAGGCGCCGGATCAACTCGATCTGCAGGTGGTTCAGCGGGTCGATATAGGGAAGCCGCGCGCGGATCAGGGCGGCGAGATCGGGATTGTTGTCCAGCAGGGCGGTCTGGCCCGTGATCGCGAGCAGGGCCTGGACCGTGCGGTCCCATTCGGCGCGGATCTGGCCGAACACCGCCTCCGCCAGATCGCGGTCGGGCACGAGGCCGGCGTAGCGTCCCGCGATCGCCAGGTCGCCCTTGGCGAGCACCATCTCCATGTTGGCCAGCATGGCCTTGAAGAACGGCCAGGACTCGGCGAACTCCGCAAGCTGGGCGACGGCCACGCCCGACTCCTGCACCGCCGAGCCGAAGCCGTACCAACCCGGCAGCATCGCCCGCGACTGCGACCACGAGAACACCCAGGGGATGGCCCGCAGCGCCGCCAGGCTGCGCGCGCCCTGCCGCGAGGTCGGACGGCTGCCGATATTGAGCCCGGCGATCTCGTTGATCGGCGTGGCGGCGTAGAAATAGTCCACGAAGCCGGGCGTCTCGACGATGCGCCGGTAGGACGCCATGGAGGCCTGGGCGAGCGCGTCCATGGCCGCGCCGCGCCCCTCGCCCAGCTCGTCGGCGGGCGGGCGGCGAAGCGAGGCCAGCACGACGCCGGCGGACAGGGTCTCCAGGCTTTGCCGGGCGATCTCCGGATCGGCGTATTTGTTGGCCACCACCTCGCCCTGCTCGGTGATGCGGATGCGGCCGGCCACCGTTCCGGCCGGCTGGGCCAGCAGAGCCTCGAAGCTCGACCCGCCCCCGCGGCCCACCGCGCCGCCCCGGCCATGGAACAGCTGCAGCTTGAGGCCCGCGGCGCGCACCTGCTCGGCCAGCGCCCGCGAGCCCTTGAACAGCTCCCAGGTCGAAGTGAGATAGCTGCCGTCCTTGTTGGAATCCGAATAGCCGATCATCACCTCCTGCAGGCCCGCCGGCTGCAGGAGCGCGCGGACGAGCGGCAGGCCGAGATAGCGGGCCATGGTTTCCGGCGCCGAGCGAAGGTCGCCAATGGTCTCGAACAAGGGCTCGGCGAAGATCTCTGTGTGCGGGGTCTCTCCCGGCGAGAACAGCCCCACCTCCTTGAGCAGCAGATAGACCTCCAGCAGGTCCGAAACCGAGGTGGTGTTGGAGACGATGTAGACGCGGATCGCCTCCTTCCCGTACAGCCGCTTCACATCGGCGGCGGACTTCAGGGTGTCGAGCTCGCGGGTCGTCTCCTCGCCGTAGGCGGCGTAGGGCGAGGCGAGCGGCCGCGCATGGCTGAGCTCCTGCGTCAGCAAGGCGCAACGCGCCGTCTCGTCGAGGGCCGCGTAGTCGTCGCAGACGCCGGCCGTCTTCAACAACTCGGCCGTCACCCGCTCGTGCACCGCCGAGTTCTGGCGCATGTCCAGCGTCGCCAGATGGAAGCCGAACACGTCGACGGCGCGGATCAGGTCGGGCAGCGGTCCTTCGGCGAACACCGCGCCATGCCGGCCCAGCAGGGAGTCGAGCAGGCTGACGAGGTCGGCCTTGAACTCCGCGGCCGAGCCGTAGGGCTCCGCCGGCGCGACGGCGGCCTTCGGCGGCGCCTCTCCGGTGAGCTTGGGGTAGGTCTTGGCCAAGCGGGCGTAGATGCCGGTGAGCGCCTGCCGGTAGGGCTCGTCGGCGCGCTGCATCGAAGGATCGTGCGCGCGCTCCGCAAGCGCCATGACCTCAGGGCTCGCCTGAGACAGGTCGGTGGAGATGGAAAGCTCCGCGCCCAGCTCGTCCAGGCGCCGAAGATAGAGCTGCAGCGCCGCCTTGGAATGCCATGCCATGGCCTGCCGCATCACCGGTCCGGTGACATAGGGGTTGCCGTCGCGGTCGCCGCCCACCCAGGAGCCGACCTTCAGAAAGCTCGCCACCTCTCCGTCCAGCACCTCACGCCAATGGGCGTAGAGCTTGGGCAGCACCGAAAGGAAACTGCGCTCGAAGAACGAGACGGCGTTCCAGATTTCGTCGGCGACGGCGATCTTCACCCGGCGGAGCATGCGCGTGCGCCAGAGGATCGAGACCTGACGCATCAGCTCGCGCTCGATGGCGGCGCGATCCACCTCGCCCCGCGCGGCGTCCAGCCGGTCGAGCTCGCCGATGATGGCGCTCTCGCGGTCCAGCACGCTCTTGCGCCGCACCTCGCTGGGGTGGGCGGTGATCACCGGCGCGATCAACGCGCAGCTCAGCAGTTCGCGCACGGCGTCGGCGCCCACGCCCTCCGCCGCCAGGGTTCGCAAGGCGCCGGCCAAGGTGTCGGGGCGGGCGTCGCCGACGCGGCCGCGCCGGCGCTGAATATGGTCCTCGGCGATGTTGGCGATCTGCAGGAAACAGGCGAAGGAGTGGGCGAAGCGCCGGGTCTCCTGCAGCGACAGCGCCGCCAGCCGCTCGCCCATCACTTGCGCCGCCTCTTCGGAGCCGTCCCGGTGGAAGGCCACCGAGGCCCGGCGGATCTCCTCGATCTGGTCGAACACCGCCTGGCCGTCCTGGGCGCGGATCACGTCTCCGAGCACGCGGCCCAGATAACGCACGGCGGCGCGGAGCTGGTCGGGAAGGGAGGCGGTCATAGCTCGGATCTCAGGTGCGACGCGTGCGTCGCCTCACCCAATATCCTGTTTTCCGGCTTGGCCAGCACGCTCAGGACAAGCGGCGGCGATTTCTGGCCGCCGCCGCAAAGACGGACACCGCCGCCGCGGATCGGGCGCGATCTGGCCCGCCTCCGTCGATCAGTAGGACCCTCGGCGGGTCAGCACGGCGGGAACGGTGGCGGCCAGGATGTAGGCGTCCAAACCGAGGTTGCGCCGCCGGGCGTACAGGCAGTCCAGCGCCACGCGGGTGCGGTAGCTGGTGTCGTTGCGGCCGCTCACCTGCCACAGGCCGGTGATGCCGGGCTTCACGGCGCAATACCGGCTGAAACGCGACCCATATTTCTCCACCTCCCCGTCCACGATCGGCCGGGGCCCAACGAGGCTCATCTCGCCGCGCAGCACATTGATGAGCTGCGGCAGCTCGTCCAGGCTGGTCTTACGCAGGAAGGCGCCCAGCCTGGTGACCCGCGGATCGTTGCGCAGCTTGTGGTCCTTCTCCCATTCGGCCCTGGCGGCGGGATCGGCGGCGAGAAGCTGGGCCAGCCGTTCCTGAGCGTCGACCGCCATGCTGCGGAACTTGAGGCAATGGAAGTAGCGGCCGTTCCGGCCGATCCGGCGGTGGGCGAAGACCACCGGACCTCCGTCCTGCGCGTAGATGCACAACGCCACGCCAAGCAGCAGCGGCAGCAGGAAGATCAGCGCCGTGACCGCGACAAGGACATTCATCGTGGAGGTGAGAACCTCGTCCGCGGACGATGTCGCGAGTGGTCTTCGTGCCGTCATCGACGGCGGAACCAACACTATTTCGGACATTTGACCCGATCGGAAGCAAGACGACGAGGCCAATCCTCGTCACGACCGCCGATCAACTCACAGTCACGGTTCGTGGTTCCAACTCTGGGCTTTTTATATTATGGCATTGCAGCAAAATTTGAGGCAAATACACGAACATATGACGCCTAATATTCGCGACCGACCACCCGGAGGCTGCGGGCCTTCGAGTTACGTCGGTCACAAAACTCAGGCGCGACCCTGGGGTTCCGCAGCTTCGCCTTCCGATCGGAGAAGAGACGCCACGGCGGCCTCCGCGGCCGCCCGGCAGGGATCCGCGCCGCCCGCCACGGTGACGCCATCCTGGTCGAACACGCGCCATCGCCAACCGTCCTCCATCTGCGAGAGGGAATAGGCGAACGACGGCGAGCAATACATACCAACCTCCGGCGACGTTGCGACCTGGGCTGAACACCCAACTCTGCGACGGGTTTCCTTCGCGTCCTCAAAGTTTTGTATTTTCAGTCACAGCCAAGCCGCGATTGGCTCACTTCCAGGCGCCTACGCCGCTCAGGCGCCTAATCTCGACCAAAAGGGAACAGGTCAAGCTCACGAGAGTTGGTGGGTCTGCAAATTCGGTCTGCGGGCCGAAGGCGCATCGTCTGGTCGCGATTCAAAGGTGAAACCCAAATGCGTAGGCGCTTGACCTCGCTTTCCGCCGCAGCGCTCCTGGCGCTGGGCGCCGCGCCCGTTTTGGCGCGCACGACGGACCTGCCACCCCCGGACGCCTATTCCCAGGCTCGCGGGGCCGCCGACTACCGCATCGGCCCGCAGGACGTCCTGGACATCAACGTCTCCCAGGTCGAGGAACTCACCAAGCAGTTCACGGTGGACAGCTCTGGCAAGATCCTGCTGCCCATGGTGGGGCAGATTCCGGCCTCTGGCCGCACGCCGGCCGAGCTTTCGGACGACATCGCGACGGCGCTCAAGAAGCGCTACATGAAGGACCCGCAGGTCGTCGTCTCGGTCAAGGAATCCCAGCTCGAGAAGGTGACGATCGACGGGGCCGTGAACCAGCCGGGCGTCTATCCCCTGCCCGGCCCCACCAGCCTGATGCAGGCGGTGTCGCTGGCCAAGGGCGCCGATCCGCACTTCGCCAATCTGCACCGGGTGGCCATTTTCCGCACGGTGAACGGAGAACGCCGCAGCGTCTTCTACGACCTGTTGGCCATCCGCTCTGGCCAGGCGCCCGACCCGCAGGTTTACGGCAGCGACATCGTCGTGGTCGACACCTCCGGCAGCAAGAGCTTCTTCCAGAACTTCTCCAGCAGCTTCGGCCTTCTGGGGATGCTCATTCGACCCTGGTGAACCTTGGCGGGCGTTCCCCAACCCGCCGCGCCGGAACCGGTCAGCCCGCACCGGGTTATTGGCGACGCTAGTTTTTTCCCGTGCCCGGTTGAGGTCCGAGCGGCCGTCGAGGATCGCGCGATGAAAAGGGACGCCAAGTCCGGACGCGCAGCGCCTCATGGGAAGCCCGATGGCGTTCCCGAGCTTCAACCCGCCGTCACATGGAACGCAGGTCCCTTATGAACAACCTCATTCCGATCACGCATGAGCTGCCTGCCCATCCAGGACAAGCGTTTCGGCCGATCGAGCCCGAGCGCATGCATCTGCGGCAGCTCTTCGGCATCGTGCTGCAGCGCGCGAAGCTGGGATTGGGCGTCGCGGCGCTCGTCTTCGTGCTGGTCCTCGCGGCGTTCGCGCTGAAGACCCCGACCTACGCCGCTTATGGATCGCTCGTCGTCGATCCCAAGCACACCAATCTGGCGGCCGCCAACCAGCAGGTCAGCGGCGCGCCGCCGGACATGAGCGCCGTGGACACCGAGGTGGAGGTCCTGCGTTCGCCCGCGGTCGCCGAGATGGTTGTGCGCCGGCTGAAGCTGTGGAACGATCCGGAGTTCAACCCGGCCATGAAGCCCCGCCTGTTCGGCCTGGGGCCGGCGCCGGCGCCCATCGCCGAGCCCAACCCCGACCTCGTGGCTCGCACCACGCGGGTGATGATGGGCCATATGTGGGCGCGCCGGGCCGGGCTCACCTATGTCGTCGAGGTCGGCGCCACCTCCACCTCGCCGCGCAAGGCCTCGCAACTCGCCAACGTGGTGATCGACAGCTACCTCAAGCGTCAGGTCGACCAGAAGCTCGAGGCCGTGCTGAAAGCCAACAAGGAGCTCGGAACCAGCCTGGAGAGGATGCGCCAGGACGCCGAGGCCGCCGAGGCCCGGGTGCAGCAATACAAGAACGCCCACGGTCTGTTCAGCGCCGAAGGCGCGACCATGGCCGAGCAGGAGGTGTCGACCCTCAACCAGCAGGTGGCCATCGCCAAGGCCGAAGCCGCTGAGAAGCAGGCTCGCGTGGCCGCCGCCGAGGGCCAGCTCCGCAACGGCAACCTGGGCGCGGACGTGGGCGCCGCGCTCGGATCGGAAACGGTCAAGGAGCTGCGCAAGAAGGAAGCCGAGCTGTCGGTCAAGCTGGCCCAGCTGCAGACCGACTTCACCCCGGAATACCCGGAGGTGAAGCGCACCGCCGCCCAGCTCAAGGACGTCCGCGCGCAGATCCAGAATGAGATCAACCGCATCCTGTCGAGCCTCCGCGCCGAGGCCCGCGCCTCCAGCGGCCGGTTGAGCTCGCTGCTGGCCAGCCGGGGCCAGGCCCAGGGCGGGCTGTCCGCCAACGGCCAGGCGCAGGTCGGCCTTGTCGCCCTGCAACAACGGGCCGACGCCGCCAAGCAGATCTACGAAGCCTATCTCAACCGCGCCAAGCAGGTGGCGGCCGAGGGCTCGCTGCAGCAGGCCGATGCGCGGATCAACGCCTCGGCGCAGATCCCGAATTCGCCCTCTTCCCCCAACATGAAGCTAGCTGCGGCGCTGGCCTTCCTGGCGGCCCTGGCGGCGGCCGGCGCGGCCATGCTGATGGCGGAATTCTGGGACAAGCACCTGCGCTCGCGCCTCGATGTAGAGCGTGAGCTGGGGGTCCCCTTCGCGGGCGTTCTGCCCGACTTCCGCTCGGTCCGCCCCAAGGGCCTGCGCGGCCGCGCCGGGGAACCCGCGGAATATCTCGTCAGCCACCCCTTCTCGGGCTTCGCCGAGGCGTTCCGCAACCTGCGCGCCTTCCTGATGATCAGCACGCGCGGAGACGACGCCAAGATCATCGCCCTGACCTCGGCCGTGCCGCGGGAGGGCAAGAGCCTCACCTCCTTCTGCCTGGCCAGGACGCTCGCCCTGTCCGGCGCCAGCGTGGTGCTGGTGGACTGCGACCTTCGCCAGCGCGGCACGACCAAGCTGTCGGGCGAGGGCGAGGCGGGTCTGGTCGAGGTGGTGCAGGACGACGTCCCCATCTCCGACGCCCTTATCCACGACGAGAAGTCGAACTGCTTCGTCATGCCGGCCGGCAAGTCCGTGCCCTACGACCTGTTCTCGAACCCGAAGACCGACGAGGTCCTGCGCGAGCTCTCCGAGCGCTTCGACTATGTGATCCTCGACGCCCCGCCGATCCTGGGCGTGGCGGACGCGCGGATCCTGGCGGCCAAGGCCGACCGCGTGCTGTACCTCGTGCAGTGGAACAAGACGCCGCTTCGCGCGGCCCAGTCGGCCGTCGACATGCTGCAGGAGTGCGGGGCCAACGTGGTCGGCGCCTTGCTGACCAAGGTCAACGTCAAGGGCCAGGCGCGCTACGGGTACGGCGACTCCAGCGACTATTACGGTTACTTCAAGAACTACTACATCGCCGCAGCCTAAGGCCCTCGCCAGCATGTCGGACTCTGCCTCGACCAGGCGGCGCGGATCACACCGCGCCGCCTTCCTTGCCGCCGTCGCCGCATTCGGCCTGGCCGCATGCGTCAAGGTCGAACAGACCGTCGCGGCCCCGGCCCAGGGGCCGCTGGCCAAGGCGCCGGACGGGCGGCGCCTGCAGCTCACCTTCGCCGACGAGTTCGACACCTTCCGGCCATACCGCCACGGCAAGGGCGTGTGGCGGACGGTTTTCCGCGACGGAAAGCCCAACCACCTGACCGACCTGCGCTCGCTCCCAGGAAACAAGGAGCGGCAGCTCTATCTCGACGAGGACTTTCCCGGCATCTCCGCGCAATGGCCGGCGCTGGACCCGTTCTCCGTGGCGGGGGGCGTGCTGACGATCTCGGCCAGGCCGGCGCCGCAAGGGCTCGAAGCCAAGCTCGGGGGATACCGCTACGTCTCGGGCCTGATCACCACCCAGCCGTCATTCTCCCAGACCTACGGCTATTTCGAGATGCGGGCCAAGCTGCCCCAGGGCAAGGGGATGTGGCCGGCCTTCTGGTTACTGCCCGCCGACCTAAGCTGGCCGCCGGAGCTCGACGTCGTGGAGAGCATCGGAGACGCTTCGGAGGTCTATTTCACGGCCCACTCCCAGCTGGGCTCGCCGCCGGCGGTGAAGGTCGCCGTGGACCCCGACGCCTTCCACGTCTTCTCGGTGAGTTGGGATCCCAAGGCGATCGTCTGGTACATCGACGGCCGCGAAGTGAAGCGTCAGCCCACGCCCGCGGACATGAGTAAGCCGATGTACATGCTGGCGAACCTCGCCGTCGGCGGCGGCTGGCCGGGCGATCCGGACGACACGACCCCGTGGCCGGGAGCCTACCGCATCGACTACATCCGCGCGTACCGCTTCGCGCCGTAGTCTTCCGCGCTTTACCTCAGCCGAAGGCGTGTCGGGGCGCCGCCAAGAGGTCGCAGACCCGCCGTTCGCCGCGATGGCTGACAAGCTGGGTCCAGAAGCCCGCCGACCAGCCAAGATGCATGATCATGGCCGCCGGTCCGGACATCAGGACGCCGAGGTCGCCCTTGCGGACCGCCAGACTAGCGCCCAGGCTCAGGGCCGTCAGCGCCCACACCAGCGCCGGGATCGCCAGCGCCCAGTAGAAGGGCGCCAGCAGAAGGCCCGCCACCGCGGGGGCCACCGCGAGGGGCAGCACCTGACGCATCTTCAGCGGCGTATAGTGCTTGAGCACGGTTCGGGCCCGTCCCTTGCCGTAGCTGAAATACTGATTCCACAGCGCCTGAGGTGTGCGGCGCGGGTGGTAGCCGATCCGCACGCGGTCGGTGAGCCAGATGCGGCCGCCCTGGCGGCGCAGGCGCAGGTCAAGCTCGGCGTCCTCGTTGTGGCGGAAGCGCGCGTCGTAGCCGCCAAGCCCCTCGAAGGCCTCCAGGTCGAAGAGGGCGTGGTGGCCGTGGTCGACCCACTGGCCGTTCGCGGGCAGGCGATGGGCCGAGCCGCCGGTGCCAAGGCGCGAGTTCTGGGCCGCCGCCACGGCGCGCTGGAAGCCGGTTTCGCCGATCGTGTCCATGGAGACCACGACCGAGGTGGCGCCGGTGCGGATCGCTTCCTCAATCAGGCTGGAGACATAGTTCTGCGGGTAGTCGGCGTGGGCGTCGACACGCACCAGCCAGGGACGGTCCCCGGCGATCGCGGCCGCCGCGAGGTTAAGGCCGGCGCTCTGCACGCGGCCGGGATTGTCGATGAGCCGGACACGCGGGTCGGTCTCGCCGATCTCGCGCACGATCTCACGCGTGGCGTCGGTGGAGCCGCCGTCCGCCACCACCAGTAACGGATCGACCAGGTTCTCGTCCGACAGGATACGGTCGATCACGCCTCGGATGGCGTCTTCTTCGTTCAGAGCGGGGATCACCACCAGAGCGCGCCGCCGCGGATCCACCGTGGCGACGACAGGGGGCTCCGCCGCCTGGTCGTTCGCCGCGGCCATGGCCGGCAGGCGAATGAACTTCGAAGGATCGAGACCTTCCCAAACCGGCGGGGTGAAGCTCGAAACACGCTGGTCGGGTGCGAAGGACCGCGGCTCCCCGGCGACGCCGGGTCCGACGTCCTCGCGACTGTCCTGCGACGGCTGCAGGCCTTCGTTTTTGGGATTCAACATACGCACGTTCCAACTCTCGGGTCGCCGGGTATCAAGCGGCGAAGCTCTTGGTGTCACGCCCCGAAAAACAGAAATGCCGCGATAAGGTTCCGCTTAAAATTTCTCTACATATGCTCAAGCTTGCACTTCGCGCAGAAACGCGTGGTCGCGGACACAACCCTTCATATGCCGAGCTTTTAGGCTATAGCGAAGATTAGATGGCAACCTTTGCTGTAGAGCTATCAAGCTCTACCTTAGCCACATCTCCGCCCGTCGCGGTCATGATCGCAGCGACAAACGCTCGCGACTCCGCGACGTCGGCCACGAAGGCCGAGGTCGGCATGGCCTCCAACTCCCGGCGCAGGCGGGCATAGTCCTGTGCGCGCAGCCCGTCCAGGACCGCCTCCAGGTCGCGCGGGTCTTCGATCCTCAGTCCCAGGTTTCGCGCCGCCAGCCATCGACCTGTCTCCACCCGCGCAATCGCGATCGGCGCCGCGCCAAAGCGGCTCGCCTCGTAGAGGCGGTTAGGCAGCAGCCAGGCGGAGTTCTGGCCCTCCTCCATGTAGTCGATGGCCCAGCAGAAATGCGCCTGGCCGTAGAGCCTCGGCAGGTCCTCGGCGCCATAGGCCCCGCCGAAGGTCACGCCGGGGGCCGACGCCACCTGGGCGTCGAAGTCCGTGAATTCGGTGTAGGCCGGCCGGCCATGGATCGACACCTGCACCAGGTCGGGCCTACGCCGCGCGAGGTCCGTCAGCAGATCGAGGCTCCTGGCGCAGCGGATGGCGCCCAGCCAGGCGATCCGCCAGGGCGGGCCGGGGGCCGGGGCCGGCGCGAGGCGCGGGGCCTCGCCCTCCACCTCCAGGGTCTTGTTCTCCACCAGCCGCACGGGCAGGCGCAGTCTGCGCCGGACGCCCTGCCGCGGCTCGAAATAGGCGGACAGGAAAGCGGGCGAGCTGACGATCAGCAGGTCCGCATGGCGCATCAGGGCGCGTTCGGCGGCGCGTGCGGCGCGGGCTTTGGGGCCCTCGCCCAGCATCATGCGGTGGATGTCCAGGCACTCGTAGGTGAGCGGCCCGCGCAGGCCCGCCAGGACGCGCGCGGCGCTGGCGACCGCCAACATCTCCAGGCTGCGCGCCATCACCGCCTCGGAGCCTTGCAGCAGCCTCCGCCAACGACCCGCAGTCATCGCCGCAAGGGCCGTGGCGCGCGCCCGGTGGCCGAGGCGGGCGTCGTAAGTGCGCCCCAGATCCACCGCCGGCGCGCCCGACACCTCGGCCGGCGCCGTCTCCCCGCGATGGAAGCCCAGCACAACCGGCTCGGCTCCGCCCGCGCGCAGCATGCGCACCCGGCGGCGGACCGCCGGGTCGTTCAGGTCATGGACGAAGTAGGCCAGCTTCACAGCGCCCAAACGCTCCGAAGCGCGCTTTTGGGCCGTTGACCCGCCAAAAAACTAACGGGCGGCGGCCGCGCGGGGCGCCTTGACCGGCGCGCCCTGGCTCTTCGCCTCCGCCACGAGGGCGGCGCAGTTGGCGTCCTTGGCCAGCCCCGGATCGATGAAGGGCAGGATGGCCGCCAGGGGCGAGAGGAAGGCGGCCAAGGCCGCCGCGACGCCGCCCTGGGCGATGGCCGCGCCCGGCTCGACGCCCAGCTTCGGGCTCGCCAGCGTGCCGCGCGCCGTCACCGGCAGCATCACCCGCACCAGACGGAACTTCTTGGGATGGCCCTGGGCCTTCAGGTCGAGTTGCTCGGTGTCCATGTTGATCGCGCCCGAGCCGGTCACCAGCACAGGGCCGGTGTCGAACACCATCTGGTCGACCTTGAACATGCCGTTGTCGGCGCGGAAGTGCACGACGCCGCAACGGATCGGGGTGGTGGCCTGGTTTTTCGACAGCAACAGGCCAAGGCCACGCACCACATTGACGCCCATCAGCTCGGCCAGCGCCTTGCGGATACGCCCGTCGGGCACGACGACGCTGACGTCGCCGTCGGCGTTGGCGAAGGCCTTGTGGACGGAGTCGCCCGAGCCCCTGAGCTTCGCACGCCCCGCCAGCGCTCCGGCC
>Ga0207681_10002125_pt1 | contig 12662 bp, 8 predicted proteins | sample KBSS53metaG_FD_184324 | JGI IMG/M metagenome (GOLD analysis project Ga0207681, IMG submission 184324) | Switchgrass rhizosphere microbial communities from Kellogg Biological Station, Michigan, USA - KBS S5-3 metaG (SPAdes) (version 2) | ecosystem: Host-associated > Plants > Roots > Rhizosphere >... | reverse complement strand
GTTGCGACGAACGACGGCCTGCGCCGACGAAACAGTATGCGGCGCGACCGGAGCGATCGCGGCGGCGCGGGTTCGGTGCGATCGCCGCAATGGAAGGCCGCGTCCGGCCCGCCGGGCTTCCGCTGCATGCTGCGATGCACAATACTGTAGATCCCCGTTCCGGATGCCTGCATTGGCCAGCCACGGCGCAACGGCCGACGCGCCCCTGTCGCGTCGCGCGGTCTCCCTGATCCTGTTCGCGCTGGCGATGGGCGGGTTCGCGATCGGCACCAGCGAGTTCGTCGTGATGGGGCTGATGCCGGACATCGCGCGCGGCCTCGGCGTCAACGAACCGCAGGTCGGCCACGTCATCAGCGCCTACGCGCTCGGCGTCGTCGTCGGCGCGCCGCTGCTGGCGATCCTCGGCGCGCGCCTGCGCCGGCGGTCGCTGCTGCTGCTCCTGATGGCGTTCTACGCGTTCGGCAATCTCGCCACCGCGTTCGCGCCGGGTTATCACGCGATGATGCTGTTCCGCTTCGTCGCCGGCCTGCCGCACGGCGCCTACTTCGGCGTCGCGGCATTGGTCGCGGCGTCGATCAGCCCGCCGGAACAGCGCGGCGCCGCGGTCGGGCGGGTGATGCTGGGCCTGTCGATCGCGCTGCTCGTCGGCAATCCGCTGGCGACCTGGCTCGGCCAGGCCTTGAGCTGGCGCGCGGCGTTCGTGCTCGTCGCGCTGATCGCGGTGGCGACCGCGCTGATGACCGCGCGCGTGCTGCCGTCGTCGCCGAACGCCGCGCCGCACGATCCGATGCGCGAGCTGCGCGACTTCAACCGCGCGCCGGTGTGGCTGGCGCTCGGCATCGGTGCGATCGGGTTCGCCGGCATGTTCTGCGTCTTCAGTTATCTGGCGCCGACGCTGATCCACGTCACCGGCGTGCCGGAAACGTGGATTCCGCTCGGCCTGGTCGCGTTCGGCATCGGCGGCATCCTCGGCACGCTGGCCGGCGGCTGGCTGTTCGACCGCCTGCAGTTCCGCGCGGCCGCGGTGGTGCTGGTCTGGTCGGTGCTGATCCTGGCGATCTTCCCGTCCGCCGCGCATTCGTTGTGGACGGTGCTGCCGGTCGTGGTCGCGGTCGGCACGATGGGCGCGCTGGCGACGATCCTGCAGGCGCATCTGATGGACGTGGCCGCCGACGCGCAGACGCTCGCGGCGGCGTCGAATCATTCCGCGTTCAACGCCGCCAACGCGCTCGGCCCGTGGCTGGGCGGCATGGCGATCACCGCGGGCTGCGGCTGGACGTCGACCGGCTACGTCGGCGCCGCCACCGCGATCGGCGGGCTGCTGATCTATCTGCTGGCGCGGCGCGACGCGCGCCTGCGTGCGCTGGCGACCGCGTCGGCCTGAATCGGAGCGAACGCGCCGGAATGCCGATGACGAATGGTTGCAGCGCCGCTCGCGCGCACGAGCCACAGATCGCGCCGAGTCGCTGAAGACCGGCTGACTCGCGCCGTCGCGTCTTCATCGCCGGTTGGCGACGGCCGCGAAAGACTGCCCGCCCGTTCGTTGCAGGAGTCGTCGCATGAAGCATGCATCGCTATTGGCCGCCGCGTTCGCCATTGCGCTCGCCGCGCCGGGGCTCGCCGCCGCGCAGGATGCGCTGACCAGCGCGCAGGTGCGCGCCAAGCTCGAAGCCCAGGGCTACACCAAGATCAACGACGTGAAGTTCAAGGACGGGGTCTGGAAAGCCGACGCGCGCAGCGCGAACGGCGACCGCATCGACGTGCGGCTCGACCCGAAGTCGGGCGAGATCTATCCGGACAAGCAGGTCGCGAACCTGAGCGAGGCCGACGTGCGCGCGAAATTGTCCGCGGCGGGTTACACCGATCTGCACGACGTCGATTACAAGGACGGCCTCTGGAACGCCGAAGGCGACGATGCGTCGGGCAAGGCGGTCGAACTGAAGATCGATCCGGCCGACGGCAAGGTGATCGGCAAGGAGAAGGATTGACGGCGTCGGACGCGCGTTGTGCGTCTCGAAAGCGGATCGAGTCCCGGTAGCGTCTTCGGGTTCTGATCCCACCCTCCAGGGCCGGCGCGTGCGCGCCGGCCTTTTTTGTCGTGCAAGCGCATCGCGCTCGCCCGACGGCGTCGCCGTTGCGTCTGGCGAGCACCACAACGTCGCTCGTCGCGCGCTTTTCGCCGATCGCCCTGTGCACACGATGGCGTCCGTACGCCCGCACGCGATCCGGGCTTGCATCGCGCGCCGCGCGCGGCGACGATGGTTTCGCTTTTCCCGGGGCTACGCATGGATCTGTTGACGCTGAATCACTTCGCGGCACACGTGAACGAGACGTTCGTCGCCGCGCTCAACGAGACCGAGGTCCCGTTCGTGCTGGTCGAGGCGCGCCCGCTGCCGCCGGGCACGGCGACGCCGGGCGCGATGCGCACGCCGTTCTCGCTGCTGTTCCGCAACGCCTCGTCGTTCCTGTTTCCGCAGCAGATGTACCGCATGCGCCATCCCGGCCTCGGCGAGCTCGGCATCTTCCTCGTGCCGATCGCGCGCGAGCGCGACGGATTCCTCTACCAGGCCATCTTCAACTGACGCGGGCGGTCGCCGTACGCGCCCTCAGGTCGCGTCCGCGCCCCAGCGCATGCCGAGATAGGGACCGGTGTCGTCGTGGTTGGCGACGAAGCCGCAGCGCCGGTACAGGCGTTGCGCGCCGGCGTTGTGGGCGTGCACGTGCAGGCGCACGCCGCGGCCGAGCGCCGCGGCGTCGTCCTGGGTCTGCGCGATCAGCGCGCCGGCGATGCCCTGGCCGCGCGCGCGTGCGTCGATCGTGATGTCGACGATCAGATGGTCGGGCGCGGTGCGCTGCAGGTAATAGCGGCCGATCGGCGCGCCGTCGCGTTCGATCGCGAGGAAATCCGCGTCGCCGTGATGCTCGAGATAATGCGCATGCTGCGCGGCGAACTGCTGGTCGAGGAACGCGCGCTTGGCCGCGCCCGGCCACGGTAGCGGCGCCATCTCGTCGGCGCGGCTGGCGGCGTAGAGCGTCCGCAGCCACGGCAGATCGTCGTCGCGCGCGTGCCGCAACGCGATGCCGCGCGCGGCCAGCGTGGGCGGCGTGGCGAAGCGTTCGTCGCGGCCGCTCGGAAACGGCCGCGACGCCGCCGGCGCGATGCCCAAACGCGCGCTCAGCCGAACGAGGGGAAGACGCCCTGCAGCGCGATGCAGAAGTTCACCGCGAGATAGGGCTGCCGGTTCTCGTGCGGCTGGCTGTTGCCGGCCGGCATGCACATCGACGGCGAGAACGGCGCGTTCGGCGTCGCGTTCTGCGCGAACGGCGAGCTGAGGTTGGGCACGCCGAGCGAATTTCCCGGGCTAGGCGAGGCCGCCCGCTTGCCGGAGTCGCTCTGGTTGTAGATCGTGAAAGCGTGCGAGTGCGCAGGCATCGTGTTCGTGGTCAACGTCACTCCGCTTTCGCCGAAACTCTCGCCGATCGTGCGGGGCGTCAGACCCGGCCCCTGCCCCTGGTTGCAACCCGCGCGATTGGCGAAATTAGGCAGCTGAAATGTCGTTTGGCCGTTGCCGCCGTACTGCGTGCCGAGCAAGGCGAACAGCGCGGTGTTCTGCTGAATCGCCAAGGTGGCGCCATTGCACATGGCCCAGCCGCGCGGTGCGAAGTTGAAACCGAAGAGCTGGATCTCGCCGATGAAGGGTTCGGTCATGGTTGCGGTCCTCGAATGCGATGGTCGCGCGCAGCGCGGTTCAGCCCTGCGACGGATAAACGCCGAACAGTGAGATGCAGTACTGCACCGTCAACGTTGGCATCAGGTTGTCGTGCGGCTGGTTGCCTCCACTCATGGAGGTTGAAGCGGGCGAGGTCGGGAAACCGCCAGCACCGCTGATATCGGTGACGTAGATCGTATCGCCAGAGATGGCGCCGAGCAGCGTATTGGTGCCGATGGCGGTGGCGGTGTCGAGCGCACTGGTCGCGACGAGCATATGGTTGTGGCTCGGCATCTGCTGCACGGTGAGGGTGACGCCTTCGCTGCCGCCGCGTTGACCGGGCACATAGCTGCTCAGGCCGGGACCATTACCCCAATGCAGTGGGACTGCACCGCGGAGGTCGGGCACGGCGAACGTGTTCTGGCCGTCGCCGCCGTAGGTGGTGCCGATCAGCGTGAACAGCACTTCGTACTCGGCAATCGACAGCAGCGAACCGTCGCAGGTCTGCCAGCCGTTCGGCATGCGCGAGAAGCCGAACAGCCGGATTTCTCCAACATAAGGAGTGGACATGGGTTGCTCCGTGATGGGGTGCGCGCGCTAGTTGCGCGACGGATAGATGCCGCTGAGCGCGATCGAATAGCTGATCACCTGGAACGGCTGCATGTTCGGATGCGCTTGCGTGTTGCCGGCCGTGCCGAGCCCTTGCACCGGGACCTGCGGGCCGTTCGACGGCGCGTAGGTCATGACGCTGTTGGTGCCGTAAAGGGCATCGGTCGGATTACGCACCGTGCCATTCGCGGTGGTGCCGAAGCACTGGTGGTTGTGCGCGGGCAACTGCGGCAGGACCAGAGTGACGTTCTCGACGCCGCCGGTCTCGCCGATCGAATACGGCGAGGGCTGCCATCCCGGATCGACCGAGTTGCCGTAGCCGGCCTGAGCGCGGCCGCGCAGGTCGGGCAACGCGAAGTTGGTCGTGCCGTTGCCGCCGTAAAACGTGCCGAGCAGCGAGAACAGTGCCTGGTTCTGGGCAATGGGCAGGAGCTGTCCGTTGCACAGCGCAAATCCCTTGGGTGCGAACTGGAACCCCGTGAGCATGATTTGCCCGAGGAATACTTCGGTCATCGTTTTCTCCCCCCAGAGAAATATTTTCTGGCGCGGCACATCATGCGCCGCGCGTCGTTACTCTCGCGCACTTAGAGGGCGCGCACAAGCGGGTAGGCGCGGTTTGTGAAGTAAATACCTGAAAATTGTGAGAGACCGCCCTTTATTTACTGTCGGATACCTGTTGAAATGTGACGAGCAATAAGGAAAGGGGCGGCGACGCGGTTATCCGGGTCGCCTGACAAGGATCGCGGGGCAGCGAAGAACGGGTACGACGGCCAGCGGCCGGTCGCGTTCTCGCGACACGAAAGGGGAACAACATGGAACGGCAGACAGCGCATGACGTGAGGACGCCGCGTGCGTCGCTCGGCGTTTTCGGTTCGCGGGCCGCATGGGCGTTGCTGCTGTGCATCGCGTCGCTCTGGCCGCTCGCGGCATCCGCGGTGCCGTCCACTTTCGGTTGCGCGAACCTGGCGATGACGATCGCGCACAGCGGTTCGCAGACGATCGACGTCAGTGCCTGCGATGGCCCTGGCAATTTCGGCATACCGGTGAGCGCAAAAACGGCGCCGCAGCACGTCACCGCCGTAGCGACGATTCAGAGTCCGGGCGGTCAGACCCTGACATACACCCACAACGGCGATGCTGCGACCACCGACACCTTTGTCATGGATGACAGCACCGGCAAGGACATCACCGTCACCGTGACGATCGGTGCGGCTTCGACGATCACGATCTCGCCGGCCACGCTGACGATGCAGGCCGGCGCACCGTTCAACGCGACATTGACCGCGAGCGGCGGTACCGCTCCGTACGCTTACACCCTCAACGGCGGCACATTGCCGGCAGGGCTGAGCTTGACGCCGACCGGCGTCATCAGCGGTACGCCCACCGTGCAGGGCGCGACGAGTTTCACGATCAAAGCGACGGATAGCGTGGGTGCGAGCGGCTTGAAGTCGTATACGCAGACCATCGCCAGTCCGACGTTTAACATCGTGCCGACGTCGCCTCCCGCGGCGGTGATCGGCATTCTTTACACCGTGACGTTTACGGCCACCGGTGGTACCGCACCGTACTCGTTTGCGCACGAAGTCGCCGGCGGCCCGCTGCCGCCGGGTCTGAGCTTCAGTGGTGCGACATTGAGCGGCACGCCGACGGCGACCGGCACCTTTACGTTCCAGATCCGTATCAGCGACAGCACCGCGGGGCCAGGTCCGGTCAGCCAGTTGGCCACCGTGACGCTGCAGGTCAACGCCGCGCCCACCATCGTCGTGAATCCGGCGACCGTGCCCGGCGCGACCGTCGGCGCGACGTACAGCCAGACCTTCACCGGCAGCGGCGGCACCGCGCCGTACACGTTCGCGATCAGCGCCGGCGCGTTGCCGGCCGGCCTTTCCCTCAACACGACGACCGGCGCGCTGACCGGCACGCCGACCGCCGCGGGCACGTTCAACTTCACCGTGCGCGCGACCGACGCCAACAGCTTCTCGGGCACGCGCGCGTACACGCTGGTCGTCGCGCCGCCGGTGATCGTGATCGCGCCGGCGACGCTGCCGAACGGCGCGGTCGCCGCGGCCTACAACCAGAACGTCACCGCGTCGGGCGGCATCGCGCCGTACACGTATGCGGTCACCGCCGGCGCGCTGCCGGCGGGTCTGACGCTGAGCGGCGGCGGTGCGCTGTCCGGCACGCCGACCGCGGGCGGCACGTTCAACTTCACCGTCACCGCGACCGGCAGCAGCACCGGCACCGGCGCGCCGCATACCGGCTCGCGCGCGTATTCGCTGACGATCGCCGCGGCGACCGTGACGCTGCCGGCGACGACGCTGGCCAACGCCACGATCGGCAACGCGTATTCGGCGACGTTGAATCCGGCGGGTGGCGGCACCGCGCCCTACACCTACGCCCTGACCGCGGGCGCGTTGCCGGCCGGCGTGAGCCTGAGCAGCGGCGGCACGCTCAGCGGCACGCCGTCGGTCACCGGCACGTTCAACTTCGCGGTCACCGCGACCGACAGCAGCACCGGCTCGGGCCCGTATTCGTCCGCGCCGCGCGGATACACGCTGCAGGTCGCGAACGTGTTGCCGGTCGCCAATCCGGTCAGCGCGACGGTCGCGTTCAACGCCGGCGCCACGCCGATCGCGTTGAGCATCACCGGCGGCACGCCGACGTCGGTCGCCGTCGCCACTGCGCCCGCGCACGGCACCGCGATCGCCAGCGGCACCACGATCACTTATCAGCCCACCGCCGGCTACGCCGGTCCGGACAGCTTCACCTACACCGCGACCAACAGCGCCGGCACCTCGGCGCCGGCGACCGTGACGATCACGGTCGGCAACCCGACCATCACCGTCACCGCGTCGGATCCGTTGAGCGGACAGATCGGCACGCCGTACACGCAGACCTTCACCTGGAACGGCGGCACGTCGCCGTACTCCGGCTTCGCGGTGACCGGGCTGCCCGCCGGCGTCGCGATCACCGGCACCACCGCCGACAGCGTGACCGTCTCCGGCACGCCGACCGCGGCGGGCAGTTTCGTGCTCAACGCGTCGGCGACCGACAGCAGCAGCGGCGCCGGTCCGTTCACGACCGCGCAGGCGTTCACGCTGACGATCGCGTCGCCGACGCTGTCGGTGTCGCCGGCCGCCGGCACGCTGGCGCTGACCTACGGGCAAGCGTTCGCGCTCGACGTCGTCGGCAGCGGCGGCACCGCGCCTTACACGTATGCGATCACCGCTGGCGCGTTGCCGGTCGGCGTGTCGTTCAACAGCGCCGGCCACTTCAGCGGGACGCCGACCGTGCCGGGCAGCTACCCGGTCACCGTGCGCGTCACCGACAGCAGCACCGGCGCCGGTGCGCCGTTCACGCTCGATGTGAACTACGTGCTGCAGGTCACCGCGCCGACGATCACGATCGATCCGCCGACGCTGCCCGACGGCGCCGTCGGCGTCGCCTACAACGCGGCGCTCACCGCGCAGGGCGGCGTCGGCCCGTACAGCTATTCGCTGCTCGCCGGCGCGTTGCCGGTCGGCATGGCGTTCAATTCCGCGGGCCAGTTCTCCGGCATTCCGCGCTCGGATGGCAACTTCAACCTGACCGTCCGCGCGACCGACGCCAACGGCCAGACCGGGCAGACGGTCTACACGTTCACGATCGCCGCGCCGACGATCGTGATCGCGCCGGCGACGCTGCCGGCCGGCACCGCCGGCATCGCGTATAACCAGAGCCTGAGCAGCAGCGGCGGCATCGCGCCTTACACGTACGCGATCGTCTCCGGCAGCCTGCCAGCCGGCATGGCGTTCAATTCGGCCGGCGTGTTCTCGGGCACGCCGACGGTCGCCGGCAGCTACGCGCTGACCGTGCGCTCGACCGACGATGCCGGCTACAACGCGACGATCGGCTACACGCTCGTGATCGCCGCGCCGACGATCACGATCACGCCGGCGACGCTGCCGGACGGCGTCGTCGGCACCGCCTACAGCGCCAGCCTGACGGCCGGTGGCGGCACCGCGCCGTATACGTTCTCGCTGGTCGGCGGCGCATTGCCGGTGGGGCTGTCGTTCTCGTCGGCGGGCGTGCTGTCCGGTACGCCGACCGCGACCGGCACCTACACCTTCACGGTGCGCGCGACCGACGATCTCGGCTTCAGCGTCGACCAGCCGTATACGGTGACGATGGCGTCGCCGAACATCGTGCTGACGCCGGCGACGCTGCCCGATCCGGTCGTCGCGACCGCGTATGCGCAGACGGTGACCGCCAGCGGCGGCACCGCGCCGTACGCGTACGCGATCAGCGCCGGCGCGTTGCCGGCCGGCCTGACGCTCAACGCGGCGACCGGCGCAATCTCCGGCACGCCGACCGCATCGGGCACGTTCTCGTTCACCGTCACCGCGACCGACGCCAATGCCCAGCCGGGCGTGCAGGCGTATACGGTCACCATCGCGGTGCCGACGCTGACGATCGCGCCGGCGACGTTGCCGGCGGGCGACATCGGCGTCGCCTACAGCCAGGCCTTGACGACGACGGGCGGCACCGCGCCGTACACGTATACGCTCGACAGCGGCGCATTGCCGGCCGGTGTCGCGCTGAGCGGCGCCGGCGTGCTGAGCGGCACGCCGACCGCGGCGGGCACGTTCAACTTCGTTGTGCGCAGCACCGACAGCACCGGCGGCACCGCAGCGACGACGACGATCAACTACGCGCTGACGATCGCGTCGGCGACGATCACGATCGCGCCGGCGACGCTGCCGAACACGGTCGTCGGCGCGACGTATGCGCAGACGTTGACCGCGAGCGGCGGCACCGCGCCGTACACGTTCGCGGTCACCACCGGCACGTTGCCGACCGGCCTCGCGCTCAACGCCGCGACCGGCGCGATCTCCGGCACGCCGACCGCGTCGGGTACGTTCGCGTTCACCGTGACCGCGACGGACGCGAATGCGCAGACCGGCACGCAGGCGTACTCGCTGACGGTCGCGACGGCGACGATCGCGATCGCCCCGGCGACGCTGCCGAACCCGGTCGTCGGTGCCGCCTACACGCAGACGTTGACCGCGAGCGGCGGCACCGCGCCGTACGCGTTCGCGGTCACCGCCGGCACGTTGCCGACCGGCCTCGCGCTCAACGCCGCGACCGGTGCGATTTCCGGCACGCCGACCGCGTCGGGCACGTTCGCGTTCACCGTCACCGCGACGGACGCGAACGCGCAGTCCGGCTCGCAGGCCTACTCGCTGGCGGTCGCCGTGCCGACGCTGACGATCGCGCCGGCGACGCTGCCGGCGGGCGACATCGGAACGGCGTACAGCCAGACGCTGACCACGACGGGCGGCACCGCGCCGTACACGTACGCACTCGACAGCGGCGCATTGCCGGCCGGCCTCACGCTGAGCAATGCCGGCGTGCTGAGCGGCACGCCGACCGCGGCGGGCACGTTCAACTTCGTCGTGCGCAGCACCGACAGCACCGGCGGCACCGCCGCGACCGCCACGCGCAGCTATGCGCTGACGATCGCCGCGGCGACGATCGCGATCGCACCGGCGACGCTGCCCGGCGCGGTCGTCGGCAGCGCCTACGCGCAGACGCTGACCGCCAGCGGCGGCACCGCGCCGTATGCGTTCGCGGTCAGCGCCGGCGCGTTGCCGGCGGGCCTCGCGCTGTCGAGCGGCGGCGCCCTGAGCGGCACGCCGACCACTGCGGGCAGCTACGCGTTCACGATCACCGCGACCGACAGCTTCGGTTCCAGCGGCAGCCAGGCCTACACGATCGTCGTCGCGGAAGCGCCGCCGGTCGCGGTCGACGACACCGCGACGACGCCTTCGCAACAGCCCGTCACGATCGCGGTCACCGCCAACGACACCGGCACGATCACGTCGATCGCGATCGTCACCGCGCCCGCGCACGGCACCGCCGTCGTCACCGGCACGAGCGTCGTCTACACGCCCGCGAACGGCTATGCCGGCACCGACACGCTGCGCTACACCGCGACCGGACCCGGCGGCACGTCGGCACCGGCGACGGTGACGATCACGGTGCTCGCGCAATCGGTGCCGGTCGGACAGCCGGTCACCGCGACCACGCTCGCCGGCCAGCCGGTCACGCTCGACACCACGGTCGACGCGACCGGTGCGCCGTTCACCGGCGTCACCATCGTCACGCCGCCGACCGTCGGCACCGCGGTCGTCAACGGCACGAACATCGTCTACACGCCACCGGCGACGGCGTCGGGCACGGTGACGTTCGTCTACACGCTCAACAACGCGTCCGGCCCGTCGGCGCCGCTGACCGCGACGATCACCGTCAATCCGTTGCCGGTGGCCGTGTCGCGCCATGTCGATGCGGTCGCGGGTGTGCCGGTGGTCGTGGAGCTGACGACGTCGGCGACCGGCGGCCCGTTCACGGCCGCGGATCTGGTGTCGCTGTCGCCGGCCTCGTCCGGCACCGCGACGATCGCGCCGTCGGCGAGCGGCTACGCACTGACGTTCACGCCGGCGGCCACGTTCACCGGCGCGGCCACCGCGACGTTCACGCTCGACAACGCCTTCGCCACGTCGGCGCCGGCGACGATCGTGTTCGACGTGACCAGTCGGCCCGACCCGACCCAGGATGCGGAAGTCATGGGCCTGCTCGGCGCGCAGACCGCCGCGGCGCGGCGCTTCGCCACCGCGCAGATCAACAACTTCCAGCAGCGCCTGGAGAGCATGCACGGCGACGGCGAGAACGGACGCTTCCAGAACCGCGTGACGTTCGGCGTCGACCGCCGCTGCGACGAACCGGTGCGCAACACCACCGGCGACGCGTGCCGGCAGCTCGCGCTGCGCGACGACGCGGCACCGGTGGAACCGCCGGCGCCGACCGCGCCGAACGCGCCGAGCAGCGGCTTCGGCCTGTGGACCGGCGGCTCGCTCAACAGCGGCGATCGCGACAGCAGCCCTGGCCGCAGCGGCTTCGACTTCGAGACCAGCGGCGTCAGCGCCGGCGCCGACTTCCGCATCAACGACGCGTTCGCGCTCGGTGGCGGCGTCGGCTACGGCCACGACAACACCGACGTCGGCCGCAACGGCAGCCGCAGCGAGGCGGACGGTTACACCGTCGCGGTGTACGGCAGCTACCACCCGGGCGAGGTGTTCTTCCTCGACAGCCTGATCGGCTACCAGTGGATGACGTTCGACGCGCAGCGCTACGTCACCGCGAACGGCGGTCAGGTGCGCGGCACGCGCGACGGCACGCAGTGGTTCCTGTCGGTCTCGGCCGGCGGCGACTACCAGCGCGACCGCCTGCACCTGATGCCGTACGCGCGCCTCGACGTTGCACGCGCACGCCTGGATGGCTACATCGAGCGCGGCGATGCGGTGTACGCGTTGCGTTACCGCGACCAGGACGTCGACACCACGACCGGCAGCGTCGGCCTGCGCCTGGATTACCGTCAGCAGGTCCGCTTCGGCACGTTCTCGCCGGAACTGCGCCTGGAATACCAGCACGACTTCCAGGACGACAGCGCGGTGACGATGAGCTACGCCGATCTCGTCGGCGGCCCGCTGTATCGCGGCGAGATCCAGGGCCTGGAGCGCAACCGCTTCGTGCTCGGCCTCGGCGCGAGCCTGCGCACCGAGCGCGACTTCACGATCCGGCTCGAATACCGCGGCCTGTTCGGCAGCGGCGACGACACCGATCACGGCGTACTGCTGAACCTGGAGAAGACGTACTGATCCATTCCGCGCCGCGAGGCGCGGCGTTGCGGCAACGAGTACGACCACCGGCGCGGGATGGACTTCGGTCCATCCCGCGTTCGTTTCAGCGCTCGCGATGTGCCGCTGTTGCGATCTCGCCGGTGCGATGCGTGCGCGCACGCGATGGCACGCGCGATTGCGCGACGCAGGCACGCCGCGTGCGTGATGCGCGAACGCAGAGTGCCGTCGCCTAGGGTCGTCCCCAATGCCGGCGGCGCCGCGAAGCGATTACCGTGGCCATCCCCACCTTGACGATCGCGGAGCCGCGTCATGATCCGTCCCATCGAATCGCCGGCCATCGCCGCCGCGACCTACAAGCAATATCCGCTGCCGGGCGACAACGCGATGACGCCGGCGCAGGCTACCGACGCGGCGATCGCGAAGTACGAGCTCGACGTGAAGAACGGCGAGAACGCATCGGTGCTCGCGAGCGACAAGCAGGCGATCGACAAGACCGTCGCCGACGAAGTCAGCGGCCAGATCGCGACGCTGCCCGGCCGCGGCAAGACCGAACGCGAACCCACCGTCGGCCAGCTCGTCGACCAGTACGGCCAGGCGATCCTCGACCGCCACGCGAACGATCCCGCGGCGACGCGCGAACTGGTGGAAGGTGCTGTCGGCGACT
>Ga0207681_10002124_pt1 | contig 12667 bp, 9 predicted proteins | sample KBSS53metaG_FD_184324 | JGI IMG/M metagenome (GOLD analysis project Ga0207681, IMG submission 184324) | Switchgrass rhizosphere microbial communities from Kellogg Biological Station, Michigan, USA - KBS S5-3 metaG (SPAdes) (version 2) | ecosystem: Host-associated > Plants > Roots > Rhizosphere >... | reverse complement strand
GGGAAGCGCGGGAACCACGGGCGCCGGCGGCGTGGCGGGGACGACCGGCCTCGGCGGCTTGGGCGGCGCCGGCGCGTCGGGCGCGCCGTTCCAGCCGCTGGCGGCGGCCGCGGCGGTCCGCAAGGTCAAGAACCTGATCACCGGCCTGCCGCCCACCGACGCCGAGATCACCGCCGTCACGGCGAACGGGCAGATGGCCCTTCAGACGTTGATCAACGGCTGGATGTCCGACGCCGCGACCGCGGCGATGTTCAAGTCGAAGATGGTGACGTTCTTCCGCAACTACTTCCAGCAGACCGGATTCCAGGCGACCGAGGACTTCAAGATCCAGCTGCTGCAGAACGGCGGCTTCGACTTCGGACCGATCGGGACGGGCGCCGTCGGTGACGACGCGTTCGCCCGCCTGGTGCAGAACCTGGAGGACAGCTTCGCGCTGACGGCGTGGCAGCTGGTCGCGGAAGGGCGCCCGTTCACCGAGGTGCTGACGACCCAGCGCTTCATGATGACGACCGGCCTCAAGAGCCTCTACATCCAGATCGAGACCGTGCCCGACGCGCCCTTCAACAACGGCAGCTCGACGCCCGTCTGGACGATCGACTACAGCACCAACGCGATCCCGCTCGAGATGGCGCTGACCAACATGGTGTTCAGCGACGAGCTGCCGGCCAGCGGCGCGGGCAGCTTCTCGCTGGGCAGCGCGCAGGCCTGCCGCGACGCGGGGGCCACGACCGGATCGTTCCGCGGCACGTCGCTGCTGTTCCAGCGCCTGCTCGGCTTCACGCCGCGGCTGCCGTTCTCGGGCAACCCGACCTGCTTCGAGCACGCGTCGAAGCCGTACCTCACCACATCCGATCTCACCGACTGGCAGTGGGTGACGATCAACCACAACGCGCCCGCGACCACGCGGCCCACGACGCTGTCGTTCCAGCTGACCACGCTGCGGACGATGACGTCGCTGTCGCTGTCGTTGCCGCGCGTCGGCTTCTACACGACGCCGGCGTACCTCGCGCTGTGGAACACGAACGACAGCAACCAGCACCGCGTGACCGCGAACCAGACGCTGCTGGTGGCGCTGGGCCAGTCGTTCTCGAGCGCGAACAGCATCACGCCGCTCAGCACCGTCGGTCTCGATAGCAACCACTCGGTGGCGGGCAGCGAGTGCGTCGGCTGCCACAAGAGCCTGGATCCGCTGCGCCAGTTCTGGGCCGCGGAGTACGACTTCAACGACCGCAACGACTTCCCGGCCGCCAACCGGTTCACGGGCGGCGGCGCCAACCCGCGGCCAGCGACGCCGGGCGGCCTGCTGGCGTTCGGCTCGGTGAACGCGACGGGCGCGAACCTGTACGCGCTGGGGCCGCTCCTGGCGCAGGTCTCCGGAGACACCGTCTCGGGCCAGTCGGTCACGCGGTTCGCCATGGCCGTCACGCAGCAGCTCTGTTACTACGCGAACTCGTCGGGCTGCATGGAGACCGACCCCGAGTTTCTCCGCGTGGCGCTGGCCTTCCAGACCGGCGGCTATCAGTTCCCCACGCTGATCCGCGAGCTGTTCTCGTCGCCCCTGGTGACCAACGCCGCCTCGACGGCGACGACCGATCAGAACGGCGTGAACATCAGCATCTCGCGGCGCGATCAGATCTGCGCGTCGCTGTCGAACCGGCTGGGGATCGCGGACATCTGCGCGCTGGACGTGCCGATACCGAACAGCACGCAGGCGGCGACCGTGAAGATCGTGAACAGCGTGCCGCAGGACGCGTTCTCGCGCGGTAGCGAGATCCCGGTGACGCCGTCCGACCCGACGCTGTTCTACCGCGCCGCCAGCGAGATGCTGTGCGAGAACGTGGCCGCCAAGGTCGTCGACGTCTCCGGGGCGATGTACCAGAGCGCGAGCTATCAGAACGCGATCGCCGACATGGTGACGCGCATCGTCGGCTATCCGTCGGGCGACGCGCACTACGCGATGGCGGTGCAGATCCTGACCGACCACTACAACGCCGCGCTGACGTCGACGCAGAACACGGGCTCCACCACCGCCAAGGCGACGAACGCGCTGCGTTCCACCTTCGCGGCGGCCTGCCAGTCGCCCACCTCGCTTTCATTCGGTCTTTAGGAAGAAGGAAACGCCATCATGCTGAAACGACGAGACGCGCTCCTCACCGGCCTCTTCGGCACCGGCTACGTCGGCCTCCGCGCCATGGCGACCGGGCTGCCGGCCTGGTTCCTCCTGAACCCGCGCCAGGCGACCGCGCAGAGCCTGCAGTGCGCCATCACCAACCAGGCCAACATGCAGTACCTGCTGGTCAGCGCCAACTTCAACGGCGATCCCATCAACTGCAACTGCCCGGGGACGTACGCCACGGGCGGCACCGCGCCGGCGGCGATGGCGATTCACCCGACGCAGGAAGAAGTGTCGGCGACGACGGTGTCGCTGGGCGGCGTCACCTATGGGGCCGCGCTGCCCTGGGCCGATCCGTCGGTGGTGGTCGGCGCCAGCAAGGGACAGCTGAAGACCGCGACGCTGGGACGAACGTCGTTCTTCCACCACCTGACCGCGTCGACCGTCCACGGCGATCAGCCCAAGGTGATGAAGCTGATGGGCAAGACCAGCGGCAACGAGATGCTGGTGTCCGCGTTCGCGAAGCACCTGGCGCCCTGCTTCAACACCGTGCAGCCGGAGCCGATCGCGGTCGGGGCCGGACGGAACGGCGCCGAGCTGGTCAGCTACGCCGGGCGCACGCTGCCGTCGATCGCGCCCACGCAGCTGAAGCAGCTGCTGACCGGGTCGAAGAACGATCCGCTCGTCAAGCTGCGCACGGTCCGCGACACGACGATCGACAAGCTGAACACGCTCGCCAAGTCGGACGGCACCGGCGCGCAGAAGGCGTTCCTGGACGCGATGGCGCTGTCGCAGACGCAGGTGCGCAAGCTGGCCGATCAGCTCGCGACCACGCTGACGTCGATCACCAGCGACAACGTGCAGGGCCAGGCGCTGGCGGCGGCGGCGCTGTTCGCCGCCAACGTCACGCCCGTCGTGACCATGCACATCGCCTTCGGCGGCGACAACCACACGGACACGAACCTGCAGGCCGAAGCGGACCAGCACGTCAGCGGCATCGCCGGCATCCAGCAGGTGATGGACGCGCTGGCGAACCTGTCGCTGAGCGACAAGGTCACGTTCGCCACGTTGAACGTGTTCGGCCGAAATTTGAATTCCATCGCGAAGGCGGAGGCCCGCGCCGGCCGCGATCATTACGGCAACCACGCGGTGATGGTGATGATCGGCAAGAACGTGAAGCCGAGCGTGATCGGCGGCCTCACGACCCCGGCCAGCGGCAACGCGCTGCAGGCGTCGGCGATCGATTCGGCGACGGGCGCCGCGTCGGCGAGCGGCGACATCCCGGCCAACCAGACCCACGTCGCGGCGGCGCGCACGCTGGGCATCGCGCTCGGCATCCCGTCGAGCCAGCTGGCCGGCGACTTCATCGCGTCGGCGGGTGGAAAGGTTGTCAACGCGGCGCTGAACGGCGTCTCGGGTTAGCCGCGCGCGCGGCGCGCGACCGTTACGCCTCGAAATCGCTGGCGGAAACGGCAAACGTACAAACCGGCTCACGGCTTTGAGGCCGTCGGGATCTCGATCGAAAAAGATCCGGGATCAAATCGATCGACAAATGCGGTATGAGTATCCCGTTGCCGCCCCGCCGGACCCGCCCCGCGCCGTCGACGTCGTTGGTCTCCGCGCGCGCGCGCAGCCTGACCGCAGCGCGGGGGCTGGCGTTTTTCGTCGCGCTGCTGGTGTTGCTCGCTTCGCTGTCCGCGGAGGCGAAGAAGAAGAAGGGGGGCAAGAAGCACAAGCCGCCCGCCGCCGGATCGAAGTCGAAGTCGACGTCGGATCGCGGGCTGCCGCCGCCTGACGAGTCCGCGTCCGACGAGGAAGACGAGAAGCCGGCGAGCAAGAAGGCGGCGCCCGAGGCCGACGAGGCCGAGGAGAAGAAAGCGCCGCCGCCGGCACCCGAGCCGGAGGAGGACAAACCGGTCAAGAAGCCAGCGAAGGCCGCGAAGGCTCCGCCGCCGGAGGATGGCGCCGCGGGCACGGTGGTCCTGCCGGCATTGCAGCTGGGCCTCGGCGGCACGGCGATGTTCCGCAACCTGGTCTGGACGCAGGACGGGGGCGCGCTCGCGCCGTACTCGCTGACGCCCGGTCCGGAAGTGAGTGTCTGGGCGGAAGCGTACCCGGCCGCGTTCGCCACCGACGGGTTCGCTGCGAACATCGGCCTGTTCGGTCGCTTCAATTACGGCATCGGCGCGTCGTCCAAGACGCCGCCGCCGCAGAATCAAACGCTGACGACGAAGTACCAGGATTTCCTCGCGGGCCTCAAGGTCCGCATCCCGGTTGGCAGCGTCGTTCCGTATGTCGCGGCGGCGTACGGCCTGCAGACGTTCAAGCTCACCCCGCCTCCCATGGCGATGGACCGCCCGAACTTCACCTACGGGGTGATCCACCTGGGCGGCGGCGCGCGCATCTACTTCACGCCGACGATCGACCTGGACGTGAGCGCCGGCTACCTCCTGGTACAAATCGGCAAGGCGGCGGGCGAGGTTGGCGGGCCCGGTTACTACCCGGCCGCGACCGCCTACGGCGTGGACGCCGGGGCGTCGCTTGGCTTCCGCATCACCGGCATCATTGGCATTCGCGCCGGCGTCGACCTGCGGCAGATCGGCATGTCGCTGCACTGGAAGATGAACGACCCCTCGATCAAGGCGGGCGGCGCGGTCGACCGTTACATCGGCGTGTGGGGCGGGCTGGAGATAGTCCTCGACGGCATCGGGGGCGGCGGTGGGGGCGAGAGCGAGGCCCCGCCGCCCAAGAAGCCCGCCAAGGCCAAGAAGGCGCCCCCTCCGGACGAGTCCGAGGGCGGCGGCGGCGGCGAAAAAGAAGAGACCCCGAGCGACGTCGAGTAGGTCGCGGCGCAGCCGCGCTACGCCCTGCGCGTCTTAGCGCGGCGCGAAATCGGTAAGGGCCGTACCGTTCTCGTGTGAATTGTTGCGCCGTTGGCGAGGCGCCACGGAACTTAGCGGATATGGCCATACACCTGGAATTCCGCGGTCGTGATGCAATGAAGAGCTTGGTTGCGGGCCTGGTTGGAGCGTTCGTCCTGACGTCGCTCGGGAGCGATGCGTCCGCCGCGCGCGCGGATGAGGTTTCGTCTGTTGTCGCCCTCGCCAAAAAAGACGGGGCGCGGCACGGCGTCCTGGTCGCGAAGGCCAAGAAGCGCAAGCGGCCGGCCGGCGGCGGCGGGTCCAGCAAGGCGGCGGCCGCCGCGGACGATTCCGCAGACGACGACGATTCCGGCAAGAGCGCCTCGTCGGCCAGCAGCGATTCCAGCGACGACGTCAAGGAAGAGGAGATCTTCGGGAAGACGAAGAAGAAGGCGGCGCCCGCGGCCGCTGCCGCGTCCGACGACGGCGAGAAATCGGGTGGCGAGGAGTCGCCCAAGGCGTCGTCGAAGTCCGTCGAGACCGTTTCCTCGAAGGCCTCCGATGAGGAGCCGAGCGGCGGGTCGACGCTTTCGGCGCTGGAGTTCGGGCTGGGCGCCAAGGCGATGTTTCGCCAGCTCGCCTGGACGTCCGACGCGCGCGCCGCCGGCCTGGGACCGTACACGCTGACGCCGGGACCGGAGACGGGCCTGTGGCTCGAGTTCTATCCAGCCGCGTTCGGGACGTCAGGCTTCGCCGCGAACGTCGGCCTCTTCGGCCGTTTCGACTACGGGGTTGGCGTCTCCACGACGCTGGCGAACGGCGATGAAGCCGCGACCAAGTTCCGGGACTTCCTGGGCGGTCTCAAGGTCCGCATCCCCATGGGCACGTTCATCCCGAACGTGTCGCTCGCCTACGGGCAACAGGTGTTCGAGATCGCGCAGCAGCAGACCATGACCGACCTGCCGCAGCTGGCCTATGTGTTCGTCCGGCCGGCGCTGGGCGCGCGCGTGATCCTCGCGCCGGAGGTCTCGCTGGACATCACCGCGGCCTACCTGCAGGTGCTGGACCCGGGATCGGGCGGCGACCACATCCGTTCGGCGCGGTACTTCCCGCGTGCGGCGGCGTACGGTATCGACGCATCGGCGTCGGTCGCGTTCAAGCTGTCGGGGACGATCGGCGCGCGTGGCGGCGTCGATTGGCGGCAGTACGGCATCGCCCTCAGGCCCGATTCGACCACGCGCTCCGTCGCGGGCGCCGTCGATCGCTACATCGTGGCGTGGGCCGGCGTCGAGGTCGTGCTGGACGGCCAGGGCGGCGCCGCGGGCGGCGACGACGAGCCGGCCAAGCCCTCCAAGCGCAAGCGCCGCCACGCCCCCGAACCCAAAGACGACGACGAATCCTCGGACGACTCGTCATCCAAGTCGTCCGACGACGAGTAGCCTCGATCGCGCTTCTGCGGGCGCGATCTAGTCGCGCGTATCGCCGCGCTAGACCGCTTTCACGTTCTGGCGATCGCCTCGTGGACCCGGTTATCCGCCGCTTGGTGGCGCCCCGCGGACGCGCGGATTCGGCGCGACACGCGAGGACTCGATCGCGCTCACACGAACTTGAAAGCGCGCTAGCCCTAACGGCCGGTGGGCGGCAATGAGGGCCCACTGCCGCGAAACGGCCCTGGTTCGACGACGCATGCCGCGAGTCCCGTCGGAATACGAACAGGCGTTGACCCATGCGCGGCATCAGGGCCCGTCCCCAAGAGGGGGACACACCGGGCCCCGAATAGCGCGCGACTAGATCACCTGCGCCGAAAGAGCGATCAGCCGATCTTGCCGTACAAAAGGAAGGCGATGACGAGGCCGTAGATGACCAGCGACTCGATCAGCGCGAGGCCGAGAATCATCGGCGTGAAGATCTTGCCGGAGGCCTGCGGGTTGCGCGAGATGCCCTCGACCGCCGAGCCGGCCGCGCGGCCCTGACCGATGCCGCCGCCCAGCGCGGACAGGCCGATCGCGAGCGCCGCGCCCAGGCCCAGCCACTTGTCGCGGTCGGCGCGCACGGCTTCGGCCGACTGCGCGAACGCGGGGTTCGTCGACAGGAAGACGGCCACAGCGGTGCCGAAGGAGGCGAGGGTGGCGAACAACTTGGAAATGCGGCGCATTTGAAGGCTCCTGGTCGGTGTCGGTTTTGTGTTGGGTCGGGAAATTAGCGGCAAATCGATTCAGTTACTAGTGCTCTTCGTGAGCGACGGCCTGGCTGATGTACACGGTGGTCAGCAGCGAGAACACGACCGCCTGCACCACGCAGACGAGCACGCCCATCACCATGAAAGGGAGGGGCAGCAGGATCGGCAGGATGCCGAAGAACACCAGCACCAGCTTGTGGTCGCCGACGATGTTGCCCATGAGGCGCATCGCCAGGGACACGGGCCGCGCGATGTGGCTGACGATCTCGATCGGCAACATCAGCCACGCCAGCCACCAGATCGGCCCGAGGAAGTGCTTGAAGTACTTGAGGCCGTGCTCGCGCACGCCGACCGCATGGCTGATGAGGAACACCGAGATCGACAGCGCCAGGTTGGTCTTCAGCGTGTCCGTCGGCGGCAAGAACCCCGGGATCAGGCCCAGCAGGTTCGAGAACAGGATGAACATGAACAGCGTCCCGACCAGCGGCAGGTAACGCTTGGCGGCCTTCTCGCCCATCACGCCCGCCATCAGGCCCAGGACGGTGTCCGCCAGCACCTCGAACAGGTTGCGCATGCCCAGCTTCGGCGGCGGCACCAGCCCCGCGTCGCCCGAGCCGCTGACGGCGCCGGCGTAACGGAACGCCCCGAAGGTGAGGAAGACCAGCACGACCAGCGCGCACAGCACGTGCACAATCTGGAAGTTCGTCGTCTGGAACACCTGCCAGGTCCACGTTCGCACCAGCGAATCGTGCAGGCCCTCGCGCAGCGCCCCGTATCCGGGCAGGAAGTCGAACCATGTGCTGTGCGGGTCCAATCAAGCCTCCTTGCGCGTCACGCCGGCCTGCAGCCCGAGCATCATGATCGACACGACGAACACCGAGAACCCGAGCGCGAACGGGATCGCCTCCAGGTGGAGCACGCCGATCGCGACGAACACGAGCGCGAACAGGATCATGGTCTTGCCGAGCAACAGGAACGAAAGGCCGCGCGACGGGTTGCCCTCGCGCGCGCTCGCCACCAGGCGCGCGCCGATACGGACGAGCAGCCAGAAATCGGCGACGGCGAGGGCCGCGCCCGCGCCCGCCGCGATCGCGCCGCGCGCGCCCCACAGCGCGCCGGCCAGCAGGGTGACCAGCGCGGCCAGGATCAGGTTGACGCGTTCAATTCGGCCCAGCACCGCCGCCTCCGCCTTTGCCGCTGGACGGGGGCTCGCCGCCCTCGACCTCGCGCCGGTATTCCTTCGTGACCCGCATGATCCCCTTGATGGCGGCGCCGAGTCCGATGAAAAGGCCGAGGTACATGATCCAGTGTGTGTTGAGCTTGCGATCCAGGAGGTAGCCGCCTCCGCCGCCGATCAGTAGACAGACGACGATCTCGATTCCGAGGGCGCCGGCCATCCCCGCCGAGCGCCACATCTTTTTGCTATCCGGGTCGATGGCGCGGCGTTCGTTTAACCCGCCCCACGCCGAAGATCAAGCAGGGCGTCACCCGGTAAAGAATCTATGCATATCGCGCTCTACGGCCGGTAGAGGCGCCTCCGATCCCCGCCAAACTTGCGCGCCCCGAGCGGCGCTTCTCCGGGCATGGGGCCTGCACCGGGCCGGACAGCCGTCACACCCGACGGCCATTGCCCGGGAGAGACACCATGTCCGCCGTCGCGCGCCTCAACACCCTGTTCACGGTCGTCAAGCTCGCGGTCGCGCTGGGCTCGCTGCTGGCAAGCGGGACCGCGCGCGGCGCCGAGGACGTCGAAGCGGAGGGCCCCGATCGCTCGGTCGGGCCCTACCTGTACGTCGCGGGCGGCGACCCCGATACCGATCGCCTGCCGCTCAAGGAAACCTCGGCGGACGTGAAGGTCGTCGGGGTCATCGCGCACGTCCGCCTGCATCAGGTGTTCGGCAACGACGCGAAGACGCCCATCGAAGCGGTCTACGTCTTTCCCGCGTCCACGCGCGCCGCCGTCCATCACCTGCGCATGGCGATCGGGAACCGGGTGGTCGAGGCGAAGATCGACCGCCGCGCGCAGGCCGCGGCGTCCTACGAGCAGGCGAAGAACGACGGCAAGCGGGCGTCGCTGCTCGAGGAGCAGCGCGCGAACGTCTTCACCATGAAGGTCGCCAACATCGTGCCGGGCGATCGCATCGCGGTCGATCTCGACTACTCGGAGATGCTGGTCCCCGAGGGCGGCGCGTACGAGGTGGTGGTGCCCAGCGTGGTGGGTCCGCGCTACACGGGCGGGACCGATCCGGTCAAGGACCGCTGGATGTCCACGGCGCACCTGCCGGCGGGCAGCAAGGAACCCTACGCCTACGACGTCCGCGCGCACGTCGAGACGGCCGTGCCGATCAAGGAGCTGCAGTCGCCGTCGCATCCGGTCACGGTCAGCTACGCCTCGCCCAACGTGGCCGACGTGCGACTGCGCGAGCCGGGCGGCGGCAACCGCGACTACATCCTCCGTTACCGGCTGGCCGGCGATCGTGTCGAGGCGGGCGGGCTGCTTTCGCCTGTGGGCGCGAAGGGCGAAGGCTTCTTCGCGGTGATGATCGAGCCGCCGCGCGCGCCGAAGGCGTCGGACGCGCCGCCGCGCGAATACATCTTCCTCGTCGACGTGTCGGGGTCGATGTACGGGTTCCCGCTGGACACGGCCAAGGCGCTGCTCGAGAAGCTGTTCACCGGGCTGCGGCCGCAGGACAGCTTCAACGTCGTCCTGTTCGCGGGCGCGTCGCGCGTGATGGGCGCGGGCGGATCGGTTCCGGCGACCCAGGACAACCTGAAGCAGGCGCTCCAGTTGCTGGGTCGGGAACGGGGCGGCGGCGGCACCGAGCTGCTCGACGGGTTGCGCGCGTCGTACGGCGTGCCGCGACGGGGCGGCTCGCGGACGGTCGTGGTCATCACCGACGGGTACGTAGGCGTCGAGAGCGCGACGTTTCGCTTCGTGCGCGAGCGGCTGGATCAGGCCAACCTGTTCGCGTTCGGGATCGGGTCGTCGGTCAACCGGGAGCTCATCGAAGGGATGGCGCGGGCGGGGATGGGCGAGCCGTTCGTGGTGACGGGCGCCAACGCCGCGCCGGAGGCGGCGGAGCGCTTCCGGACCATGATCGAGCGGCCGTTGCTGACCGGCATCCACGTCGCGTTCGACGGCATCGATGCGTTCGAGCAGGCGCCCGCCAAGCTGCCCGATCTGCTGGCGGCGCGGCCGCTGATCGTGTTCGGCAAATACCGCGGGACGGGGAAGGGGACCGCCACCATCACCGGGCAGAGCGCGAGCGGAAGCTTCCGCCAGACGGTGGCGCTGGATCCCGCGGCCGCTCGCCCGACGCTGCAGCCGCTGGAATGGCTGTGGGCGCGCAAGCAGGTGGAGTGGATGGAGGACGAACGATCGATCGCGCACGATCAGAACGATCGTGACGCGCTGGAAGAGCGCATCGCGGGGCTGGGCCTGCGGCACAGTCTGCTCACGTCGCAGACGTCGTTCATCGCCATCGACGACGTGATCGCGAACGCGGGCGGCCGGCAGAAGACGGCCAACCAGCCGCTGCCGATGCCGGCCGGCGTGAGCAATCACGCGGTCGCCTCCAGCGTCGGGATGTCGCGGGCGACGATGCCGCCCGGCGATCCGGTGCTGACGGTCTCCGCCGAGCCCGGCGCGGTCTCCGTCACCGCTTACTTCCCGTTCGGGCTGGTCAAGGAGCTCGCCTTCGACGCGGTGACGGAGCGCTGGCAGACGCGCTTCCTCGTCCCCAAGCAGACGCCCGACGGACCCTACCAGGTCCCCGTCGTGATCGTGCACGCGGACGGTCGAACCGAGACGGTGCGCGGCGCCTACACGATCGACAGCGCCGAGCCCGACTTCGACGTCGAGGTGGTGCCGGTGCCGGGCGGCGTCCGGCTGCGCGTGGTGACGGCGGAGCCGGCCCGGCGCGTGGTCGTCGCCGAGGTCGGCGCGCCCGAGCGGCGGATGGAGCTGTCGCGCGCCGACAACGACGCCACGTTCGCGGGATCGCTGTTCCTCCCGCCCGGGCGGCACACGTTGCGCGTCGTCGTCGCAGATCGCGCGCGCAACGAGGCCGACCAGCTGGTGACCGTCGAGATCGCGCGATGATCTGGACGTCGCTCGTCGGCACGTTGCTGCTGGCGTCGGCGTCGCGGCCGCAGGGCCCGACCCTGTTCACGCGCACCGCGCAGGTCGAGGCGCTGGCGGTGGCCGGCGGCGAGGTCTGGGCAGCCACCGGCGGCGGCGTCGAGGTCTACGACCTCGCAATGTTCGCGCGGTGGCGCCTCTACACGACCGCCGACGGCCTGGACGACAACCACGCACGCGCCGTGACCGTCAGGGGCGGCGAGGTCGTCGTGCGGACGCAGCACGCGCGGTGCCGGTTGTTCGGCGAGCGCTTCGTCTGTGTGCCGGCGGAGCCGCCGCCGCTTTTGGTTCCCGAGGCGCAGGGGGCGGTCCTGTACCGGGGCGCGCGGATCACCGCCACCGCGACTCTGTCTGATGGGAGACGGCTGGTGGGTACAGCCGGTCAGGGTCTCTGGCTGGTGGGCGAGGCGCCGCGCCGGCTGACGCCCGACAACCAGATCTGCAGCAACCATGTCGTGGCTGTGTCGCGATCGCTGGGAAGGACCTGGTTCGGAACCTTCGACGAGGGGCTGTGCAGCTTCGACGGGACGGAATTCAGGAGCGCCGCCGGTCCCTTCCGCATGATCAACGATCTGGTGGCGACGCCGCGCGGGCTGTACGTCGCGGCGACGAGCGGGTTGTTCCGGAGCACGGACGGCGCGCGGTTCACGCGCGTGCACGATCTGGACGGACGCGCGGCCGTCGATCTGTCGTTCGACGGCAAGGCGGTGTGGGTCGTGACGCCGGTGGCGCTGTGGCGCATTCCCGATGCGCGCGGTCCGATCCGGCCCTGGCAGGCCACGCGTTTCGCCCGTCCGGGCGGATCGCGCGCGCTGCAGGCGGTGGATACGAACGGCGGCGCGGTCTGGCTGGCCGCCGAGGACGTGGGCGCGCTGCGGCTGACCGGCTCGCGCTTCGAGATCTTCGACCGCGCGCGCGGCCTGCCCTCCAGCTGGGCCATCGACGTCGCCGTCGCCCCCGACGGCGGCGCCTACGTCGCCACGCTGCGCGACGGCCTGGTGCGCGTCACGCCCGACGGCCACAGCGTCCCCATCGACGCCGCGTTGTCTGATCGCTGGCTGCTGCACGTCGGCCTCGACCGCCTCACCGGCCAGCTCTGGGTCGGAACGCAAGACGGCGCCGCGCGCCTCGGACGCGACCACGACATCCTTCGCCTGGGCGCCGAGCTCCCGAACCCGTGCGTGCACGTGGTCGCCGCGCTCCCCGAGGGAACCTGGCTGGGCACCGAGGACGGCACCCTCTTCCTCCCCCGAATCTGAGCCGGACCCCTCACCCTAACCCTTGTATGTGATTCACTGAAGGGGTCGGGAGCGGGCTCGGCAGATCGTCCCCTAACCCTGGTCGAGAAGGCCGCGGGAGAGCGAGGGTCGCCG
>Ga0207681_10002116_pt1 | contig 12724 bp, 10 predicted proteins | sample KBSS53metaG_FD_184324 | JGI IMG/M metagenome (GOLD analysis project Ga0207681, IMG submission 184324) | Switchgrass rhizosphere microbial communities from Kellogg Biological Station, Michigan, USA - KBS S5-3 metaG (SPAdes) (version 2) | ecosystem: Host-associated > Plants > Roots > Rhizosphere... | reverse complement strand
GAAGGTGCGGTCGACCGTGTCGATGACGCGCGCGCCATCGAGCGCTTCGATCGCACCGGTGATGGCGCCCCAGGTGGCTTGTTCGGCGCACAGCGCGGTGATGTCGCGCACGGTCCGGCCGCCCTCGATCGCGACCAGGTCGACCGCGCCGATCGTGCCGCCGGCGTCGCCGATCGCGCTGGCTACGCGGCCGAGCATCCCGGGCCGGTCCGCGATCTCGACGCGGATCGTGAGGCTGAACTGAGCGCTCGGGGTGGTGGCCATGGCGGTGCGATCCTTCGTCAGGTTGAACGGTGTATGCGGAGTATATTGCCGCTAGGCGATCTGCGCTTTCCGCATCGTGGAAATACTGGCGGCCGTTCGGTGCGTCCCGCGGCCGCGCCGCGCGGCTTCGTAGAGTTCCACGCCGTGAGTGCAGACGGCGCCGGTCACGACGAGCTGTTCCTGATCGACGGGAACTCGCTCGCCTATCGCGCCTTCTTCGCGCTGCCCGAGTCAATCGCGACCTCGACCGGCGTGCCGACGAACGCGATCTTCGGCTTTGCCTCGATGCTCGTCAAGATCCTCACCGAGTACGGGCCGAGAGCGACGATCGTCGCGTGGGACGCCGGCCACTCGGGCCGCAAGGAGATCTACGCCGACTACAAGGCGCAGCGCAGCTCGCGGCCGGACCTCTTGAAGCAGCAGTGGCCGGCGCTGGCTCCGCTGGTGGAGGCGTTCGGCTACGCGAACGTGTCCGTCGAGGGCCAGGAGGCGGACGACGTGATCGCGACGCTTGCCGAGCGCGCGAAGGCGGCCGGCATCCCGGTGATGGTCGTGACCGGCGACCGCGACGCCTACCAGCTCGTCGACGGCGACCGCGTGCGGATCATGACGACCTCGCGCGGCATCACCGACACGAAGGTCTACGACCGTCAGGGCGTGATCGACCGCTATGGCATCCCGCCGGAGTTGGTACCGGACTTCATCGGCCTGAAGGGCGACACGTCCGACAACATCCCTGGCGTCCCCGGGATCGGCGACAAGACCGCCGCGCAACTGCTCCAGGAGCACGGCACGCTGGATGCCGTGCTTGCGCATGCGCACGAGATCAGAGCGGCGAAGCGGCGCGAGAACCTGCTCAAGCATGCCGACGACGCCCGTATCTCGAAGCAGCTCGCGACGATGAACCGCGCGCTCGACGTCGAGCTCGACGTCGCGCAGTTTGCTGCCGCGGAGCCAGACCGCTCACGGCTGCGCGAGGTGTTCCGCGAATACGAGCTGCGCGACCCGCTGCGGCGACTGGAGGAGGCGCTCGGCAGCGCCGAGGACGCCGCGCCGCGCCCGGAGGCCGAGCAGGCGCTGACCGCTCGCGTGCGCGAAGGCGCCGCGCCCGCGGACGTCGCCGCGTTGGCGCCCGCCGAGGCCGACATCGCGCTGACGGCGCGCCCACCGGAGCAGCCCGAGGGGGAGCTGTTCCCGGTCGGCGGCTGGCGCTTCGGCGCGTACGCGGGCGGGGACGGGGCGCTCGCCGGCGAATGCGAGGTCCCCGACGAACTGGCCGCCGCGCTGGGGCAGCGGCCAGCGCTCGCGCACGACGCGAAGGCGCTCGGCACGGTCCCGGCGCGGCTCGCGTTCGACACGCTGATCGCGGCGTACCTGCTCGACCCGGCACGCCGCGCCTACGCGCTCGAAGAGTTGTGCGAGGAGCGCGGGATCGGCGTCGACGCGTCCGTGCCGGACCCGGTTGCGCGCGACGCCATGCTCGTCCACGCGCTTGCCGCCGCGCAGCGCCCGCAGGTGCAGGAGCGGGGCTTGAGCGAGCTGCTGCACGAGGTCGAGCTGCCGCTCGTGTGCGTGCTGCGCGAGATGGAGCGCGTCGGCCTGAAGCTCGACAAGGAGCGGCTCGCCGCGATCCGCACGCGCGTCAACGACGAGGTCGCGCAGCTCGAACGCGAGATCTGGGAGCAGTGCGGCACCGAGTTCATGATCGGCTCGCCGCAACAGCTGGCGGAGGTGCTGTTCGTCAAGCTCGGCCTCTCGAGAAAGAGACGCGGCAAGACCGGCTACTCGACCGATGCGCGCGTGCTGCAGGCGATCCGCCACGAGCACCCGGTGATCGAGAAGATCGAGCGCTGGCGCGAGCTGACGAAGCTCGAGTCGACGTATCTGGCCGCGTTGCCTGCCTATGCCGACGCGCGCGACCGCATCCACACGACGTTCAGCCAGGTCGTCGCCGCGACCGGCCGCCTCTCCTCGAACGACCCGAACCTGCAGAACATCCCGATCCGCACGCCGCTCGGGCGCGAGATCCGCGCCTGCTTCGTCGCCGAGCCCGGCAACGCGCTGCTGTCGATCGACTACTCGCAGGTCGAGCTGCGGATCCTCGCCCACATCGCCGGCGAGGAGGTGCTTAAGGAGATCTTCCGCAGAGGCGAGGACGTGCACACTGCCACCGCTTCGACGATTCTCAGAACGCCGCCCGAGCAGCTCGACGCCGGCTCGCGCTCGAAGGCGAAGATGGTCAACTACGGGATCGTCTACGGCCTCTCGGCGTTCGGCCTGTCCGACCGGCTCGGCATCTCGCGCGAAGAGGCGCAGGAGTTCATCGACCGCTACCTCGAAGGCTTCCCGGCTGTCAAGGCGTTCATTGCCACGACGATCGAGCAGGCGACCGAGAACGGGTACGTCACGACCCTGATGGGCCGTCGCCGTCAGATCCCCGAGCTGCGCGCGCGCAACCGCCAGGTGCGCCAGCTCGGCGAGCGGCTCGCCGTCAACACCGTGATCCAGGGGACGGCCGCGGACGTGATGAAGGTCGCGATGGTCGACACCGACGCCGCGCTGCGTGACGCCGGCTTGCAGACGAGACTCGTGCTGCAGATCCATGACGAGCTGCTGTTCGAGGGACCGGCGGACGAGTTGCCGCGGGCGCGCGACGTCGTCGTGCCGGCGATGGTCGGCGCGCTCGAGCTCGACCCGCCGCTCGCAGTTGACGCGGGCATCGGTCCCAACTGGCTGGAGGCGAAGTGAACGCCGGCACGCCTGAGCCCGGCGCGCTGCCGGTGCAGGTGCCCACGCGCCCGGAGCCGACGCCGCGCGCGGTGCTGCGCACGGTCGTGACCGTGCTGCTCGTGCTTGTCGCCGTTTACCTGATCTACCGCCTGCGCAAGCCGCTCGGCTGGCTTGTGCTCGCGAGCTTCATCGCGATCGCGCTGTCGGGCCCGGTCAATCTGCTCAACCGCCACATGAAGCGCGGGCTGGCGATCGCGATCGCCTATCTCGGGCTCGTCCTGGTCCCGATCGGCCTCGGCGCGATCGTCGTGCCGCCGGTCGTGCGCGAGGTGACTTCGCTGGCGAACAACGCGCCGCGCTACGTGCAGGACGCGCAGGACTTCGTCAACAAGAACCGGACGCTGCGCAAGCTCGACCGCGAGTACAACATCGGCGACGAGCTGCAGAGAAAGGCGAAGGAGCTGCCGACCCACCTGTCGGACGCGGCCTCGGTCCTCTCCAGCGTCGGCGGGACGATCGTCAGCTCCCTGTTCGCGGCGATCAACATCCTGATCCTGTCGATCTTCATGGTCGCGAGCGGGCGACGATGGATCGACTGGGGGGTGGCGCAGGCGCGGCCGGAGCATGCACCACGCATCTCGCGCGCGCTCGACCGCATCGCTGTCGCGGTCGGCAACTACGTTGGCGGCGCGCTGTTGCAGGCGACGATCGCCGGCGTTACCACGTTCATCGTGCTGACGATCCTCGGCGTGCCGTTCGCCGCCCCGCTCGCGGTCGTCGTCGGCTTCTTCGACCTGATCCCGCTCGTCGGCGCGACGATCGCGGCAGTGCTGGTCGGCCTCGTGACCGTCTTCCACCACTTCCCGGTTGCGACGATCGTGTGGGCGATCTGGGCGATCATCTACCAGCAGATCGAGAACACGGTCATCCAGCCGCAGATCCAGAAGCGCGCGGTCGAGACGCACGCGTTCGCGGTGCTCGTGTCGGTGCTGTTCGGCGCGACGCTGTTCGGGATCGTTGGCGCGCTGCTGGCGATCCCGTTCGCCGCCTCGATCCAGATCGCGCTGCGCGAGTGGTGGGACTATCGCCAGGCGGTGAAGGTCGAGATGCCGTCAGGGGTCGACCTGCCCGAGCCGCCGGACAGACCGGACGAGCCGCCGGCGCGGCTGGACCTACCGCCGGGCGTCGAGCCGCCGGGCAACGGGCCCGCGGACGAGCAGAGATAGCGCGCTACCAGCGCCAGCGGACCGCCGCCATGAGCGCCTGCTCGAGCGCGGCGTTCGTGTCGCGTGCCGCCTGTCTGGCACCCTCGCGGATCGCCGTCAGCGCCGGCTCCCTGGAGCGCCCGCGCCACCCGCCAGCGATGCTGCGACTGGCCGCCGCGACGGCCCCGAGGCCGTTCTCATCGAGGAAAAGCGCGAAGTCCTCCGGTCGCCCACCCTGCGCGCCGAGGCCGGGTACCAGGAGGATGGCATTCGGCATCTGCGCCCGCAGCGCCGGTGCTTCCTCGGGATAGGTGAGCCCTGTGACGGCGCCGACGTCGGCATAGCCGCGCTCGCCGACGCCCTCCCTGCCGAGCGCGTGGACCATCTGCGCGACGCGCTCGTGGACCGCGTCCTGCACCTCGCCGGAGCCGGGGTTCGAGGTCCGCACGAGCACGAACAGGCCCTTCCCGAAGCGCCGCGCCACGTCGATCATCGGCGCGAGCGACTCCGGGCCCAGATACGGGCTGACGGTGACCGCGTCGGCGTCGTGGACCGGCAGCTCGGTGTGTTCGTCGATCCGCACGCGTCCGAGCGCAGCGGTGGCGTACGCCGCCATCGTGTTGCCGATGTCGCCGCGCTTGGCGTCCTCGATCACGAGCAGGCCGGTAGCGCGTGCGTGCGCCTCGACGCGCTCGAGCGCCGCCACGCCGGCTGAGCCGAGCGCCTCGAAGAAGGCCGACTGTGGCTTGACCGCCGGCACGAGCTCCGCGACGCCGTCGATCACGGCTCTCGCGAACGCCTCGACGGCATCCGCTGCCTCCGCGAGATCCGTCACCCCATCGAGCAACTCGGCCGGCAACTCGCGGAGATCGGGGTCGAGGCCGACGACGAGATGGCTCCGCGTCGCCTCGACGCGGGCAATCAGCCGGTCAGCGAAGTGGGAAACGGGGGGCATGCGGCGGCGAGTCTAGGTGGTCGTGACGATGTAGCCGGTGGAACTCGCGATATGTAGCGGCGGACGCTGGCGGATCATCGATCCGTTCCTCGCCGAATGGCTGCGCCGCAACTCGCCGTTCGGCGACTGAGCGACTGGGTCGGTGGGCGGCCGTGGCGTTCTACGATCCGGGCGTGTCGCATGGAACGCAGACCGCACCGGCGAGCGCCGCCGAGCGGGTCGCTCTCGTCGCCGACGACGGCAGCTTCGAGGAGTGGGACGCGGGCGTTGTCTCTGACGACCCGCTCTCGTTTTCCGACACGCGCCCCTACGTCGAGCGGCTCGCGGAGGCACAGGAGACGACCGGCCTCGGAGAGGCGGTGCTGACGGGGCGCGCTGCCGTGGACAGCCGCCCCATCGTTGTTGTCGCCGGCGAGTTTGGCTTCCTCGGCGGCTCGATCGGGGTCGCGACGGCTGAGCGCGTCGCGCGCGCGTTCGAACGCGCGTTGGAGGACCGGCTGCCGCTCATCGCGCTGCCGGCCTCCGGCGGCTCGCGTATGCAGGAGGGAACGCTTGCGGTCGTCGGGATGGCGAAGCTCGCCGACGCGGCCGGCCGCCTGCGCGCCGCCGGGTTGCCATACGTCGTCTGCTTGACGAACCCGACGATGGGCGGCGTGCTGGCCTCGTGGGGGTCGCTGGGGACGGTGACGCTCGCGCTGCCGGGGGCGACGGCCGGCTTTGCCGGCCCGCGCGTCGTCGAGCTGCTGACGGGCCGGGCGCTGTCCTCGCGCGTGCAGCGGTCTGAGACCTTGCTGGCGCACGGGCTGATCGACGACGTGGTCGAGCCGTCCGTGCTCCGCTCGCGCGTGGCCAGAGTCCTGGCGGTCGCCGTTGGCCACGAGGGGGAGGGGAGCGGGGCGTCTGCGTACTCGGCTCCGACCGCGCCGCCGCTCGCGCGCGGCCGTGCTCCCCTCGATGCCGACCCGCCCGCACCGGCGCTCACCGACTCGGCCGGCACGGGGCGCCGCGACGCCTGGGCCTCGCTCCAGCACGTCCGCAACCGCCGTCGGCCCGGCGCGGGCGCCGTGCTCGACGCTGTCGCCACCGACGTCACGCCGCTGCGCGGTGCGCGCGACGGCCATCCGGACGATCCGGCCTGCTTCGCGGCGCTGGCACACGTCGCCGGCGTTCCCGCCGTGGTCGTCGCCCAGCGCCGCCGCGGCGATGGCACGCCCGCCGTCATGAACCCCTCCGGCTACCGCAAGGCGCGGCGCGCAATCGCGCTCGCCGCCGAGCTGCGCCTGCCGCTCGTGACGATCGTCGACACCCCGGGCGCGGAGCTGAGCGAGGACGCTGAGCGTGGCGGCCTTGCTGGGCAGGTAGCCGGCTGCCTCGCGGACATGGCGGCGTTGCCGACCCCCACTGTCGCCGTGTTGCTCGGCGAGGGCGGCTCGGGTGGCGCCCTTGCGCTGCTGAACGCCGACTGCGTCCTCGCTGCCGAGCACGCCTCGCTCGGCGTAATAGCGCCCGAAGGGGCGTCCGCGATCCTCTACCGCGACGTCGATCACGCGGCGGAGCTGGCAGCAACGCAGGGCGGCGCCTCCTGGCAGCTGCTTGCGTCCGGAATCGCCGACACGCTCATCCCCGAGCCGCGCCCCGGGCACGAGGAGCCGGAGGCGTTCGTCCAGCGCGTCGCCGCTGAGCTCTCGGCGGCTCTGGCGGATGTCATGCCCGCCGACCCCGCCACCCGCCTCGCCGAGCGCCACCGCCGCTGGCGCAACATCGGCCTGCGCTGACTCGGTCGGATCCGGTCCGCCATGGACCGGATCCGAGTCTGGTCATGTATGGCCGTAGAGCGACCGTAGGCGGCCAGAGTTCGGCGCTCAGGCGGCGACGGTCAGCGGCTGAGCGGAGTTGTCGGCCGGCGCGGCGAAGCGCGCGCCGTGCGGGCCTTCCAGCGCGAAGTCGGGATGCGCGACCTTGAGGTAGTGGTCGAACGACCAGTCGACGAAGCGCTGGGCGGTCATCGCGCGCAGCGCCGGAGCCAACAGGCGGGGCGCGATGCGAGGAATGAGTCTCTGCACGCGCAGCATCGCGTCGAACGGGAACGCGTGCCCGGCGCTGAACGCGTGGTACTTCGCCAACGCCTGCTCGCGCGTCTGACGCCCCTCGACCACGGCGCGCAGTTCGCGTCCACAGGCGAGCCCGAAGTAGAGCGCGGTGCGGATCCCCTCGGCCGTCAGCGGCAGGCAATGCCCTGCCGAGTCGCCGACCATGAAGATGCCGTCGTCGGTCGCGGGGCGCAGCTTGTGGGGGATCCAGTTGCCCTGGAATCTGATCGGGTCGCGCTCCAGGTCCTCTGCCAACCGCACGGTCGGCTCCTTCACGTGGAAGCGGGGATCGAACGAGCCGACGCCCACGCGCACCTCGCCGCCGGCCGGGAACGACCAGCCGTAGCCGGCCGGCACGTAGGAGCGGTCGATCCAGATCTCGAGCTCGTCGCCGCAGCCACCTGGATGCACCTCCAGGCCGCGCGAGAGCAGCGCATCGGGCGGCTGCACGTTTTCGCCGCGGCCGAGGATCCGGCGCCAGCCGAGCCCGTCGACGATCAGCGGGGCGGTGAGGTCGCCGCGGTCGGTGTGGACCACCTGACCCGTGCGCCCCTCGACCTTCGCAATGTCGAACTCGGCGTCGGCGCCCTGCTCGCGCAGCAGTCCGCACAGCGTGCGGTAGTCGAACGTCGAGAAGGTCCACGGCAGCTGGTAGCGGACCGTCACATGCGGGTTGTGCATCACCAGCTCGCCGAACGTCTGCTGGTGCGCGCCCATCAGGCCCATGTTGCGCAGCCAGTCGGTGGGGATCCCGCACGCCGAGGTCTGCTTCTCGCCGATCTCGTAGCGGTCCACGATCAGCACGCGCGCGCCCGATCCGGCCAGCTCGCGCGCGACCGCGAGGCCGGCGAACGAGGCGCCGCAGATGAGCACATCGGCGTCGCGGTTGAGCGGGGTCCGCTCCGCGCCGCGCTTGGTCGCACGCTTCGGCATGGGGAGGCCGGATTGTACGGCGACGCGGTTTGCGACGCCCCCGGCGGCGGCGTCCCCCGGAGCCCCCGGAGGACGCCGCGGCCTCAGGACTCAGTGGTGGTGGTCCTTGCCGTGATGCCCGCGGCCACGCGGCTCGATCTGCCCACGGATCTCGCCGTTCGGGAACGTGTCGCTGTGCACGTTGGCGTACGTCACGCCCGCGCGCATCGCCGCGAGCAGCTCGTCGAGCTCTCCGGGGTCGATCCCCTGCTCTCTCGGTCCGACGACGTCATTCGCCTCCACAGTGCCGGTGATCGTCGCCGGCGACGCCGGGCATCTTTGGACGCCCGCCGGCGCCCCTGCCAGGTTGCTGCACAGGAAGACGCTGACGCCGCCGTTCACGGCCGGCTGCCCGAAGTGGATGTGCGCCTGCTGCACGCCGCCGCCCTCGATGTTGCGGTACGAGAGCTGCCACTGGACGGCGCCGTCCTTGAGGCGCGCCTTGAACGTGCCGCTCGCAGTCGTGGAGATCGGCGGCACCTCCTGATAGCCGCTCAGGACGGCCCGGAAGCTGGAGCCGTCCGCGTGGCTGTGGCCGTGGGGCGCGCGCTCATTGGCGAGCGCGGCGCCGCCGCCGGCGAGCGCTCCGGCGCTTGCCAGGACGGCCAGGAGCTTGGTGGGGACACGATGCATGGTCCACCTCCGATCGGATGGGGGGACGCCCAGGCTCCGACGATCGGGCGAAACCGTCAAGCGGCGCTCGGTTCGGCTGACGCCGCCTCCCGCGGTTGCCTCCTCGCGGGAGGGCGGCAGCGACTTTCCCAGCTCCGCTAACCTCTTTCGGCTCACCTCTGTCCCCAACCGGTACCTACATGTCAACTTCGACCGACCCCACGACCGACGCCAAGATCGTCGAGGGCAGCGACGGACTGCTGCTGGAGATCGACGGCAAGATCGTCCCCAACTACGACGCGACGCTCCAGCCGTTCGAGGAAGGCGACGTCGTCACCGGCAAGGTGGTCCGCATCGACAAGGACGAGGTCCTCGTCGACATCGGCTACAAGTCCGAGGGCGTCATCCCCGCGAACGAGCTGTCGATCCGCAAGTCCGTCGACCCCAAGGACGAGGTCGAGATGGGGGAGGAGGTCGATGCGCTCGTCCTCACGAAGGAGGACCAGGACGGCCGCCTGATCCTGTCGAAGAAGCGCGCGCGCTTCGAGAAGGCCTGGCGCCGCATCGAAGCGGCAGCCGAGTCGGGTGAGCCGGTCGACGGGACCGTCATCGAGGTCGTCAAGGGCGGCCTCATCATCGACCTCGGGGTGCGCGGCTTCCTGCCCGCCTCGCTCGTCGACATCCGCCGCGTGCCGAACTTGGACGAGTACCTGAGCCAGACGATCGAGTGCAGAGTGATCGAGCTCAACCGCTCGCGCAACAACGTCGTGCTGTCTCGCCGCGCGGTGCTGGAGGAGCAGCGTAGGGAGGACCGCGAGCGGATCCTCGACCGCTTGCAGCCGGGCATGATCGTTGACGGCACGATCTCGAACATCGTCGACTTCGGCGCGTTCGTCGACCTCGACGGGATCGACGGCCTGATCCACATCTCCGAGCTGTCGTGGTCGCACGTGAACCACCCGAGCGAGCTCCTCACGATCGGCGACACGGTCAACGTGAAGGTGCTCGACATCGACCGCGACCGCCAGCGCATCTCCCTGGGTCTCAAGCAGACGCAGGAGGACCCGTGGCAGCGCGTGGTCGACACCTACAACGTCGGCGACGAGCTCGAGGGCAAGGTCACGAAGGTCGTCACGTTCGGCGCGTTCGTCGAGATTCTCGACGGCGTCGAGGGGCTCGTGCACATCTCCGAGTTGGCGCAGCACCACGTCGAGAACCCGCGCGAGATCATCCAGCCGGGCGACGAGGTGAAGGTGAAGATCCTCGAGATCGACTCCGAGCGCCGCCGCCTGTCGCTCTCGATCAAGCGCGTCGAGGGGCAGGTGCTGCCGTTGCGCCAGCCGGAGGGCGGTGCTACGGGCGAGGAGACCGCTGACAGCCTCGACGACGTGCCCGAGCTGGGGCTCTCGGAGGACGTGTTCGCCGGTGACGGCGCCGCGGCCGAGGAGCCGCAGGCGGTGGCCGACGTGCCTGAGCTCGAGGCTGCGCCCGAGGCGGAGACGCCTGCCGCCGAGACGGAGGCGCCTGCCGCCGAGACGGAGGCGCCCGCCGCCGAGACGGAGGCGCCCGCCGCCGAGACGGAGGCCGCGCCCGCCGCCGAGACGGAGGCCGCGCCCGCCGCCGAGACGGAGGCCGCGCCCGCCGCCGAGACGGAGGCGCCTGCCGCCGAGCCGGAGGCCGCGCCCGCCGCCGAGACGGAGGCCGCGCCCGCCGCCGAGACGGAGGCGCCTGCCGCCGAGACGGAGGCCGCGCCCGAAGTCGCCGAGGAGCCCGCCGCCGAGGCGGCGAGCGACGGCGACGCCGCGTCCGAGGCCGCGGAGGCCGAGGCGCCCGCCGAGGACCCGACGCCCCAGGCCTGATCAGCTGAGCAGCAGCCGCGAGCACCGTGTTCCGTTCGTCGGACTGACCGGCGGCATCGCCGCCGGCAAGTCCACGGCGCTCGCGGCGCTCGCGCGGCTCGGCGCCGCGACGCTCTCGACCGACGCGGTCGTCCACGAGCTGTACGCGAGCGACGAGGTCCGCGACCTCGTCGTCGCGCGCTGGGGCAAGCAGGTCGCTCCCGGCGGCGTCGTCGACCGTGCGGCAGTTGCGGCGCACGCGTTCGCGAATCCGGCGGAGCGGGCATGGCTGGAGGGTGAGCTGTGGCCGCGCGTCGGGGCGAAGGTCATCGGGTTCCGCGAGCACGCGCTCGCGCAGGATCCGCCACCGCTCGCGGCGGTGGTCGAGACGCCGCTGCTGTTCGAGGCCGGCATGGATGCCGTCTACGACGCGACGATCGCGATTGTCGCGCCCGAAGAGCTGCGTGAGGACCGCGCCGGCGCGCGCGGGCACGCCGCGGTCGCCGAGCGGACCTCGCGTCAGCTCTCGCAGGAGGAGAAGGCGGCGCGGGCGACGTATGCGGTCGTCAACGACGGCACCGTCGAGCAGCTCGAACAGCGGCTGTCTGAGGTGCTTGCAAAGCTGAACGGATGAGCTCGCGGACTGCACAGCTGCAAGCCACGCGCCGGCGCGCCAAGCGGGCGCGGGCGGCGAGACGGCGCCGGCAGGCGTTCGTGTTCCTGGGCTTCTTTGCGGCTGTGAGCTTCGGCGCGCTGCTGTTGCGGCCGCTGTTCACGAGCGCCGTGCACGACCTCACCGCGCTGCCGTTGGCCCACGAGGACGCGATCCGCGAGCAGGCGCGCGAGAAGCAGCTCGATCCGTCGCTGATCGCCGGCGTCATCTACGCCGAGTCGAAGTTCAACGACTCGACCTCCTCGGCGGGCGCGCTCGGGCTGATGCAGCTGCTGCCGTCGACCGCGCACTTCATCGCCGGCAGATCGGGCGGGACGGCATTCACGACCGAGGACCTCTCGACACCGGAGATCAACATCGCCTACGGCAGCTGGTACCTGCGCTATCTGCTCGACCGCTACGGCGGCGACGAGGTGCTCGCGCTCGCTGCCTACAACGGCGGCATGGGGAACGTCGACAGATGGGTTGCGGCGGCGCGTGCGCGCGGCGAGCGGCTCGACGTGAGCGACATCCCGTTCCCCGAGACGCAGGCGTACGTGCAGCGGGTGCTCGACGCGCGGCGCGAGTACCGCCGCACGTACGCGGGCGAATTGGGACTGCGTTAGTCGGCGGCGCCGGCATCCCTGGCGGGCGTCGGCATCCGCCGGTGACGCTAGCTGGGCTGCTGGATCGCGACCGGGTCGGGCGCGCCGAGGTGCGAGCCGGCCGGCGCCTCATAGATCGCGCCCGGCTTGGCGCCGAGCACGAGCACGCGAATCCCGTCAGCGCCGGGGAGGACCTTCCGGTCGACGCCGGCGGCGACGCGCACGGCATGGTCGGTGTCGAGCGGGTGCCGCTCGCCGGCGATCTCGATCTCGCCGCCGCCCTTCAGCGCCAGGAAGACCTCCTCCTGCCCGTCTCTCGCGTGGTCGTGGGTCGGGTAGTGCTCGAAGTTCGGCGGCATGTCGATGATCGCCATCCCGAACGACGTGACGCCCAGCTCCGCGCGCACCCGCTTGAACGCGCCGCCGTACGCGCCCTCCATCTCGTCGATCCGCTTGACCGTGTAGTCCGCCATGGCTGCCTCCCGCACGTCGAAGTGTGTGTGAGCGCTCAAACGTACAGGTTGTATGTGGATGGCGCAAACGGGAAGGCGCGGGCCATCCGGGGTGCGTCTGGTCGCGCCGCGTACATATGAAGTGGGGGCCGCGGCGCACGCGACCCCCACGGCCCGCTCGAGGATGCCTATATTAGGGTGACTCTGATCCTGGTGGTGGTGTTTAGTGCCGAGACTATGCCGTCTTCGGGACCGCTGACCATTTGGCTCGTTGCCGGACAGGTACCCCCGCCTTCTAGCCAGTGGGAGATGTTTCTGCCGAGGACTGGTGTAAGCGAGACGATTTCCG
>Ga0207681_10002108_pt1 | contig 12743 bp, 8 predicted proteins | sample KBSS53metaG_FD_184324 | JGI IMG/M metagenome (GOLD analysis project Ga0207681, IMG submission 184324) | Switchgrass rhizosphere microbial communities from Kellogg Biological Station, Michigan, USA - KBS S5-3 metaG (SPAdes) (version 2) | ecosystem: Host-associated > Plants > Roots > Rhizosphere >... | reverse complement strand
CGGGTTCCTCGTGCCGATCTTCGACAGGCTCTGCAGCACCTTGCCCGGCATCGAGCCGATGTAGGTGCGGCGGTGGCCGCGGATCTCGGCCTCGTCGCGAACGCCGCCGAGCGCCATGCGGACGAACTTGCGCCCGGTCGCGCGCGCGACGCTCTGGCCGAGCGAGGTCTTGCCGACTCCCGGCGGCCCGACCAGGCACAGGATCGGCGACTTCATCTTGTCGACGCGCTGCTGCACCGCAAGGTACTCGAGGATGCGGTCCTTGACCTTGTCGAGGCCGTAGTGGTCCTCGTCGAGGACCTGCGCCGCGAACGCCAGGTCCTGCTTGATCTTGGTCTTCTTCGCCCACGGCAGGTTGACCAGCGTGTCGATGTAGTTGCGGACGACCGTCGCCTCGGCCGACATCGGCGACATGAGCTTCAGCTTCTTGAACTCGGCGTCGGCCTTCTTCTTGGCCTCCTTCGGCATCTTGGCGGCGATGATCTTCTTCTCGAGCTCCTCCATGTCGGCGCCTTCTTCGCCGTCGCCGAGCTCCTTCTGGATCGCCTTGACCTGCTCGTTGAGGTAGTACTCGCGCTGGCTCTTCTCCATCTGGCGCTTGACGCGGCCGCGGATGCGCTTTTCCACCTGCAGGATGTCGACCTCGTGCTCGAGCTGCTCGAGGAGCTTCTCGAGGCGCTTGTCGACGTCGACGAGGTCGAGCACCGACTGCTTGTTCTCGAGCTTGAGCGGCAGGTGCGCGGCGATGGTATCGGCCAGCCGGCCGGCGTCGTCGATGCCGGCGATCGAGGTGAGGATCTCCGGCGGGATCTTCTTGTTCAGCTTGACGTACTGGTCGAACTGCTGCGTCACGGCGCGGCGCAGGGCCTCGACCTCGCTCTTTTGCTCGACCTCGGGCGGCACCGGCGTGACTTCGGAGACGAAGTACTCGCCGTTGTCGGTGACGCTGTGCGTCGTCGCGCGCTGGACGCCTTCGACGAGCACCTTCACCGTGCCGTCGGGGAGCTTCAGCATCTGCAGGATCGACGAGACGCAGCCGACCTCGAACATGTCGTCGGGCTTGGGCTCGTCCTTGCCGGCGGCCTTCTGGGCGACCAGCATGATCTGGCGCCCGGCTTCCATCGCGACCTCGAGCGCCTTGATCGACTTCGGGCGGCCGACGAACAACGGAATGACCATGTGCGGGAAGACGACGACGTCGCGCAGGGGCAGCAACGGCAGCGTGATCTTCTCGGCGGGCAGAACGGGGTGACCGGACATTGGGACCTCTCTTTCTCAGCCGATGTGAGGCTCGAGACAGCGATTAAAAGGGCGGCGGGGAGGCCGGGCGCCGCGGGGAAGAACCTGCCCGATCGGGGAGCATCGGGCAGGTCGGGCATCAGGCGCTGAACTTGGCCGGTTCTCGGTAGACGAGGAGTGGCTTGGCCTCGTCCTGGATGGTGTGCTCGTCGAGGACGACCTTGGCGACGCCGTCGAGGGTCGGCAGCTCGAACATGGTGTCGATCAGCGACTGCTCCATGATCGAGCGCAGGCCCCGGGCGCCGATCTTCCTCGCCAGCGCTTTCTTGGCGATCGCCGCCAGCGCCGACGGCCTGATCTCGAGCTCGACGCCGTCCATCGCGAACAGCTTCTGGTATTGCTTGACGAGCGCGTTCTTCGGCTCGGTGAGGATTCGGACGAGCGCGTCGTCGGTCAGCTCGCCGAGCGTGGCGACGACCGGCAGGCGTCCGACCAGCTCGGGGATCAGGCCGAACTTGATCAGGTCCTCGGGCTCGACCTCGCGGAAGATCTCCGAGACGCGCTTCTCGGACTTCGTGTGAACGGTCGCGCCGAAGCCGATGCCCGACTTCTCGGACCGGTTCTGGATCACCTTCTCGAGGCCGTCGAACGCGCCGCCGCAGATGAACAGGATGTTGGTGGTGTCGATCTGGAGGAAATCCTGGTTCGGATGCTTCCTGCCGCCTTGCGGCGGAACCGACGCCATCGTCCCTTCGACGAGCTTGAGCAGCGCCTGCTGGACGCCCTCGCCCGAGACGTCGCGGGTGATCGACGGGTTGTCGGCCTTCCTGCTGATCTTGTCGATCTCGTCGATGTAGACGATGCCGCGCTGCGCCTTCTCGACGTCGTAGCCGCAGTTCTGGAGCAGCTTCTGGATGATGTTCTCGACGTCCTCGCCGACGTAGCCGGCTTCGGTCAGCGTCGTCGCGTCGGCGATCACGAACGGCACGTTGAGAAGCCGCGCCAGGGTCTGGGCGAGCAGTGTCTTGCCCGAGCCGGTCGGGCCGATCAGGAGGATGTTGCTCTTCGAGAGCTCGATCTCGTCCTTGGTGCGGCTCATGTGCTTGAGCCGCTTGTAGTGGTTGTAGACCGCGACCGAGAGGGTTCGCTTGGCGACCTCCTGGCCGATCACGTACTGGTCGAGGCTCGCCTTGATCTCGCTCGGGATCGGCAGGTCGGACTTGGGCGACTTCGAATCGCCCGAATCGACCGGGACCTCGTCGCGGATGATGTCGTTGCACAGCTCGATGCATTCATCGCAGATGAACACCGACGGGCCGGCGATGAGCTTCTTCACCTCGTGCTGGCTCTTGCCGCAGAACGAGCAGTAGAGAACCTTTTCGCTCGAGGAACCTTTTTTCTCGGCCATGTAAGTCGCTCAGGGTGCGGCGGCCAACGGGGACGCGAAAACAATCATAGTGGAAAAGAAATCGGAGTCTCCCCCCGGAGAAAGGCCCCGACGGGCGTGTTGTTGCCGCCTTTCCACGGCCGGCGCGTTTGCCGGCACTTTTGCGCGCTTTATCCCCGGTTGACGGGGGTCGACGGCGCGTCGCGCTGGCTCAGCACCTTGTCGATCAGGCCGTAGGCCTTCGACTCCTCGGGGTCCATGAAGAAGTCGCGCTCCATGTCGGCGCGGATCTTCTCGATCGGCTGGCCGGTCCGCTCGGCGTAGATCTTGTTGAGCTGCTCGCGCGTCTTGAGGATCTCGCGCGCGTGGATCTCGATGTCGGTCGCCTGCCCCTGCGCGCCGCCCGACGGCTGGTGGATCATGACGCGCGAGTTGGGCAGCGCCATGCGCTTGCCCTTGGCGCCCGCCATCAGCAGGAACGAGCCCATGCTGGCGGCGATGCCCATGCACATCGTCGAGACGTCGGGCTTGACGAACTGCATCGTGTCGTAGATCGACAACCCGGCGCTCACCGATCCGCCCGGCGAGTTGATGTAGAGGTGGATGTCCTTGTCGGGGTTCTCGCTCTCGAGGAAGAGCATCTGCGCGACGACGAGGTTGGCGGTCTGGTCGGTGACCGGGCCGACCAGGAAGATCAGCCGCTCGCGCAGCAGGCGGCTGTAGATGTCGTAGGCGCGCTCGCCCCGGCCGGACGTCTCGATGACGATCGGCACCATGCCCAGACCTTCGGTTTCCAGCGCGCTCATGAATCGTTCCTGCTCTCTTGGATGGTCGACATTTCGGGTCTGATTATGGGACGGCAAGGACGCGCCGGCGCTGTCGCGCCCTGCCCGTTCGGACAGCGGCGGCTCAGCCGGCCATCAGCTCGTCGAACGGCACGTCCTTCGGCGTCGCCTTGGCGCGCTCGAGCACGTGCGCGGCGACGTTGTTCTCGACGACGATCGCCTCGACCTCGGCCATCCTGTTACGGTCGCTCAGGTACCAGCGCATCACCTCGCCGGGCTTCTCGTAGCTCTGCGCGAGCTCCTCGATGTGCGCCTGCAGCTGCTCGGGCTTGGCCTGCAGGTTGTGGGTGCGGACGAGCTCGGCGACGACGAGGCCGAGGCGGACGCGCCGCTCGGCCTGCGCCTGGAACATCTCGGCCGGGATCGGCGCCGTCTCGGCATCCTTGACGCCGCGCTTCTTCAGGTCGGCGCGCATCTGCTCGACCATCCGCTCGGTCTCGCCGGCGACGAGCGACTTCGGCACCTCGAGCTCGGCCGACTTGACGAGCGCGTCCATCACGCTCGCCTTGTTGCGCGCCTGGACGCGGAACTTGACCTCGCGCTCGAGGTTCTTGCGAACGTCGGCGCGCAACGCCTCGACCGTGCCACCGGCGATTCCGAGCGCCTTGGCGAGCGACTCGTCGACGGGCGGCAGATGCTGGGCCTCGATCTTCTTCAGCGTGACGGTGAAGTCGGCTTCCTTGCCGGCGACGTCCTTGCCCTGGTAGTCGGCCGGGAACTGGAGCGGGAAGGTCTTCGAGTCGCCCGCCTTCATGCCGCGCACGGCGTTGTCGAACTGCTCGAGCATCTGGCCTTCGCCGATCACGAACTGGAAGCCCTCGGCCTTGCCGCCCTCGAAGGGAACGCCGTCGACGGTGCCCGCAAAGTCGATCGTGACCCGGTCGCCTGGCGCCGCGCCCTCGCTCGCCGGCCGCTGTTGGAACGTGCGCCGCTGCTTCCTCAGGATCTCGATCGTCTTGTCGACCGCCGCGTCGCCGACCTCGGTCGTGACGCGCTCGATCTCGGCCTGCGACAGATCGCCGAGCTTGACCTCGGGATAGACCTCGAAGGTCGCGTCGAAGGCGACCTCGCCCTCGGGCGCTTCTGCCTTCTCGGTGATCCGCGGCGGCCCGGCGACGCGCAGCTTCGCCTCGTTGACCGCCTGCGAGAAGACCTGGCCGACCTTGTCGTTCAGCACCTCGCTGTGGACCGAGTAGCCGTAGCGCTGCGAAACGACGCTCATCGGCACCTTGCCGGGACGAAAGCCGTCGGCACGGACGGTGCGCGAGAGGCGGCGCAGCCGCGACTCGACCTCGGAAGCGATCGTCGACGCCGGCAGCGTGAGGGTGATGCGACGCTCGAGCTTGTCGAGGGTTTCAACTTGGACGGCCATGATGCGTTTTTCGGTGGTTCGATGGATTCTGGTGCGCGGGGTCGGACTCGAACCGACACGCCGGTGAAGGCGTCAGGACCTAAACCTGGTGCGTCTACCAATTTCGCCACCCGCGCGAGGGGGGATGTAGGAAGGACAGCGGGGTCGCTGGCGCGACCCCTTCTGGGATGATTTCGGGCGACGCTCTGGAAGCGCGCTAGTTTACCGGCTGCCGCGGCACCCGAAACCAGGCGGCGTACATCGCCGGCAGCGAGAGCAGGGTCAGCGCGGTCGCGACGATCAGCCCGCCCATGATCGCCACCGCCATCGGCCCCCAGAAGACGCTGCGCGAGAGCGGGATCATCGCCAGCACGGCCGCCGCCGCGGTCAGGATGATCGGCCGGAAGCGCCGCACGGCGGCCTCGACGATCGCCGTCCGCGCGTCGACGCCGCGCGCCCGGTCGTGCTCGATCTGGTCGATCAGGATCACCGAGTTGCGCATGATCATTCCCATGAGGGCGATCACGCCGAGCAGGGCGACGAAGCCGAACGGGCGATCGAGAAGGAGCAGCGACGCGGCGACGCCGGCGATGCCGAGCGGCGCCGTCAGGAAGACGAGCATCGCCCGGCTGACGCTGTGCAGCTGCAACATGAGGAGAGTGAACATGATGAAGAGCATCAGCGGCGCGCCGACCGCGATCGACCCCTGCCCCTTGCTGCTCTCCTCGACCGCGCCGGCGACCTCGATCCGGTAGCCCGGCAGCATCTTCGCGCGCAGCGGCGCGAACAGGGGGTCGAGCTGCGCCGTCACCGTCGCGCCCTGGAGCCCCTCGACGATGTCGCCCTGCACCGTCGCCGCGTAGTCGCGCCCTTCGCGCCAGAGGACGCCCGGCTCCCAGGCGAAGCGCGCGACCGCGATCTGCTCGAGCGGGACGCTCTTGCCGTTGGCGGTCGGAACGTAGCCGTTGACCATGTCCGCGATCGCGCTGCGCTCGTCGCCCGGCTGGCGCAGGACGATATCGATCAGCTTGTCGCCGTCGCGGTACTGGCCGATGTTGCTGCCGCCGTTGATCGTGTGCGAGGCCTGGGCGATGCCCTGGCTGGTGATGCCGAGCGCGCGCGCCTTGTCCTGGTCGACGTCGAGGTGGAGCGACTTGACCGACTCGTTCCAGTTGTCGTTGACGCCGCGCAGGTTCGGATTCGTTCGCATGATCGCCTTCACCTCGTCGGCGTAGGCGCGCACGTGCGACGCCTCCGGACCGACGACGCGAAACTGGACCGGATAGGCGACCGGCGGCCCGTTCGGCAGCAGCTTGGCGCGCGCGCGTGCCTCCGGGAACTCGGTCGCGAGCAGCGCCGGCAACGCCGCGCGCAGGCGCTCGCGCGCCTTCATGTCCTTCGGAATCAGGATCATCTGGCTCGCGTTGGTCTGCGGGAAGATCCGGTCGAGGACCAGGACGAAGCGCTCGGCGCCGCTGCCGACCCAGGTCGTGACGTTGGCGACGCCGTCGAGGCCGCGCAGGCGCGCCTCGACTCGCTTCGTCACCGCCTCGTTGGCGACGAAAGACGTGCCTTCGGGATACCAGAGGTCGACGACGATCTCGAGCCGGCTCGAGTCGGGAAAGAACTGCTGCTGAACCGAGCCCATGCCGGCGACGCCGAGGACGAGCGACGCGAGCGTCGCCGCGATCGTCTTCCAGCGGTGCTCGACGCACCACGCGACGAGGGCGCGAAAGCGAACGTAGAACGCCGAGGCGAAGAGATCGTGCCCGGCCGCGTCAGCGCCGCGCTCCTTCCTTTCGCGCAGGAAGACCGTGCCGAGGTAGGGGACGAAATAGACCGAGACGCACCAAGAGATCAGCAGCGCGGCGGCCGTGACGGCGAAGATCGCGAACGTGTACTCGCCGACCGTCGACTTGGCCATGCCGATCGGCAGGAAGCCGACCGCGGTGATGAGCGTGCCGGTGAGCATCGGCATCGCCGTTGCCTCGTAGGCGAAGGTCGCGGCGCGGACCTTGTCGAAGCCCTCCTCGAGCTTTCGCACCATCATCTCGACGGCGATGATCGCGTCGTCGACGAGCAGGCCGAGGGCGATGATCAGCGAGCCGAGCGAGATCTTGTGCAGGCCGACGCCGGCGTAGTACATGACGACGAAGGTGATCGCCAGCACGAGCGGGATCGTGATCGCGACGACGAGGCCGGGGCGCCAGTCGAGCGCGAGCGGCTCGAGGCGCAGGCCGAGGGCGATGAAGCTCACCGCGAGGACGATCAGCACCGCCTCGATCAGCGTGCCGACGAACTCGTTGACCGACCCGGAAACGACCTTGGCCTGGTCCTGGAACTGGTGCAGCTCGAGGCCGGCGGGCAGCTCGGCACGGATCTCGGCGCTGGCCGCGTTGAGCGCCTTGCCGAGGGCGATGATGTCGCCGCCGCGCGCCATCGAGATGCCGAGCGCGATCACCGGCTTGCCTTGGTCGCGCACCTTCACCTGGGGCGGGTCGACCGTTCCACGCTTGATCTCGGCGATGTCGCCGAGCTTGAAGGCAGCGCCGCCGGCGCGGATCGGGAATAGCTTCAGCTGCTCGAGCGAGTTGAACTGCCCGGCAACGCGGATCTGGATCGAATCGCTCGGCAGGGTGATCGTTCCGCTCGATTCGACCGCGTTCTGCTGGCCGAGCTGGGCGAGCACCTGGGTGAAGTCGAGACCGAGCTGGGCGAGCCGGCGTTGCGGGATCTCGACGAAGATCTTCTCGTCCTGGGCGCCGAAGATCGCGACCTTGCTGACGTCCTTCACCTTGAGCAGGCGCTGGCGAACCCGGTCCGCGTGGTCCTTCAGCTCGGCGTCGCTGAAGCCGTCGGCAGAGAGCGCGTAGATCGTGCCGTAGACGTCGCCGAACTCGTCGTTGAAGAACGGCCCGCTCACCCCGGGCGGCAGCGTGCCGCGCATGTCGCCGATCTTCTTCCTCACCGTGTACCAGATCTGCGCCATCTCCTTCGGCGGCGACGAGTCGCGCACCTGGAACAGGATCAGCGCCTCGCCGGGCTTCGAGTAGCTGCGGATGCGGTCCGCATAGGGCACTTCCTGCAGCGTCTTCTCGAGCTTGTCGGTGACCTGCTCGGCGACCTGCTGCGCCGTCGCGCCGGGCCAGAAGACGCGGATCGCCATCGCCCGGAACGTGAACGGCGGGTCCTCGTCCTGGCCGAGCTGGAAGTACGCGGCGAAGCCGAGGACGAGCAGGACGACGAGCAGGTAGCGCGTCAACGCCCGATGCTCGAGCGCCCAGCGCGAGATGTTGAACGAGCGCTTCGGCTCGGACCGCAGCGCCGACGCGGCTTCTCCCCCGGGGGTGATCAGAACATCGCCTGCGCCGACGGCGGCATCGCTCATCGGGCGGTCGCCGACGCGGCCGCAAGCGCCGTCATCGGTGCCTCGGGATCGGCGTACAGGCGCACCTTCTGGCCCGGGCTCAAGACGTGGACGCCGGCGGTGACGACGCGGTCGCCGCTGCCAAGACCGGCGGCGACGACGACGTCGTTGCCTTCCGCGCCGCCGACCTTCACCTCGCGAACGACCGCTGTCATCGTCGTCGGATCGACGATCCAGACGGTGGTGCGGCCGTGGTCCTCGCGCAGCGCCGAGAGCGGCACGCGGGCGATGCCCTCGCGCCGGGGCGCGGCGACCGACACCGTGGCGGTCTGGCCGAGGCGCAGGGTCGGCAGATCGGCGCCGGAGAGATCGGCCTTGACGAGATAGGTGCGCGTCATCGGCTCGGCCGACGCGGCGACTTCGCGCAGTCGAGCGCTCACCTTGGCGCCGGCCGCCCCCCAGAGGCGAACCTCGACGCTGCCGCCTCGCGCCGCGAGCGCCTGCATCGCCGCGACCTTGTCCTCGGGAACCGAGAAGACGACGTCGCGCGGGCCGTCGTGAGCCACGCGCAGCACCGGCGCGCCGGCGGCGACGACCATTCCCGGCTCGACGTCGACGCCGGTGACGACACCGCTCGCATCGGCGACCAGCGCCGCGTACGCGGCCTGGTTGCCTTGCACGCCCGACTGCGCCCGTGCCTGCACGAGCTGGGCGCGGGCGACCTTGAGCGAGGTTTCGCGCCGCTCGAGCTCGGCGCCGCTGATGAATCCCTGGTCGCGCAGATCACGATAGCGCTTGAAGTCCGCTTCGGCCTGCTGCACGTTCACGTCGGCGCTGGCGACTGCGGCGAGCGCCGCATCCTGGCCCAGGCGCAGGTCGCGCGCATCGAGTCGCGCGAGCACCTGCCCCGGGTGAACCACGGCACCGGGATCGACGCTGCGCTCGAGCACCTTGCCGGCGACGCGAAAGCTCAGCTTCGATTCGACGCGGGCGCGGATCTCCCCGGCATAGTCGAAACTGCCGCCGGCGCTGGCCGGCTCGACGACGACGGTCTTGACCGCGCGGACCGGATCCGGCGCCGGAGCAGGTCTCGAGCACGCAACGAGCGCGGAGGCGGCGGCGAGCAGGGTCGCGACAAGCGTGGCGGGGCGTCTCATCACCGTCTCCCAGAAGATACTGACTGACCGGTCAGTAATATACGATCCTGCTGCGGCGCTCGTCAAATGACCCCGCCGGCGACAGCGAGCCGCGGCGCAGGCGAGCATGGAGAATCCGGGCCAGTGGGCGTTGATCACTACGAGAACTTTCCGGTGGCCTCCTGGCTGTGTCCGCCAGAGCTTCGTCCGCCGATCGTTGCGATCTACCGCTTCGCGCGCACGGCCGACGACATCGCCGACGAAGGCGATGCGACGCCCGAGCAGCGCCTCGCCGATCTGGCCGCGTTTCGCGCCGACCTGATGGCGGTCGCGGCCGGGCGGACGCCATCGCCGCGCTGGCCCGAGGTGTTCGGGCCGCTCGCCGTCGAGCTGGCGCGTCATCGCCTGCCCGTGACGCTGCTCGCCGACCTGCTCGACGCGTTCGCGCAGGACGCGGCCCAGAAGCGCTACGCCGACCGCGCCGAGCTGCTCGACTACTGCCGCCGCTCCGCCAACCCGATCGGCCGCCTGCTGCTGCACCTCTACGGTGTCGACGATGCCGCCGCGCTGGCGCGGTCCGACGCCATCTGCAGCGCGCTGCAGCTCGCCAACTTCTGGCAGGACCTCGGCGCCGATGCGGCGCGCGGTCGTCTCTACGTGCCGAGGGCCGATGCGTCCCGCCACGGTGTCGGGTTCGAGGAGCTTCTCTCACGGCGCGACAGCGATCGCGTCCGCGCCCTCGTCGCCGACCTCGTCGCCTGGGCGCGCACGCTGATGCTCTCGGGCGCGCCGCTCGTCGATGCGATCGGCGGTCGGGCCGGCTGGGAGCTCCGCTTCGTCGTCCAGGGCGGCCTGCGCGTGCTCGAGAAGATCGACCGTCTCGGCGGCGGCACGCTGATCGCCCGGCCGACGATCGGTGCCGCGGACGCGCCGCTGCTCGCCTGGCGCGCCCTGACGATGCGCCGGGGCGCCAAGGCCCGCGGCGAGCGCAGGCCGGCGTCACCCCACGCCGATCGTCGGTGAGCGCCGTGCCGTGACGACCCCCGAGCAGTACGTCCAGGAGAAGGCCGCGGCCAGCGGCTCGAGCTTCTACTACGCGTTCCTGTTCCTGACGCCGCCGCGGCGGGCGGCGATCACCGCCTTCTATGCCTTCTGCCGCGAAGTCGACGATGTCGCCGACGAAGTCTCGGACCGAGGCGTCGCCGCGACCAAGCTGGCGTGGTGGCGCAGCGAAGTCGGCGCCGCGTTCGCCGGCACCCCGAACCACCCGGCGATGCGCGCGCTGATGCCGCACGTCGCCGACTACGGCATCGAGCCGCGTCACCTGCTCGCGGTCATCGAGGGCTGCCAGATGGACCTCGACCAGTCGCGCTACCTCGACTACCCCGGCCTCGCCCGCTACTGCGATCTCGTCGCCGGCGTCGTCGGCGAGGTCGCGGCCAACATCTTCGGGCGCACGCTCGCGTCGACGGTCGACTATGCGCATCGCCTCGGCCTGGCGATGCAGCTCACCAACATCGTCCGCGACGTCGGCGACGACGCGCGCCGCGACCGCATCTACCTGCCGATGAACGAGCTCAAGCAGTTCGACGTCAAGGCCGCCGAGATCCTCGAGCGCAGGTACAGCGACCGCTTCACGGCGCTGATGCGCTTCCAGGCCGAGCGCGCGCACCGCACCTACGACGAGGCGCTCGCGCTTCTGGGCGACGCCGATCGCGCCACGCAGAAGCCCGGGTTGATGATGGCCAACATCTACCGCAGCCTGCTGCGCGAGATCGAGGCCGACGACTTCGCCGTCCTGCACCAGCGCATCTCGCTGACGCCGATCAGGAAGCTCTGGATCGCGATGCAGACGAACTGGCGCGGGCGATGAGCCGCCGCGCTGCGCGGTAATGCCGGCGCTCGGCATCGCCGTCGTCGGCGCGGGCTGGGCCGGGCTCGCCGCCGCGGTCGAGGCGACTCGTGCCGGCGCCCACGTCACGCTCTTCGAGATGGCGCCGACGCCGGGTGGCCGCGCCCGCGACGTCGTCTCGCACGGCGGCGACCTCGACAACGGCGCGCACATCTGCATCGGCGCGTATCGCGAAACGCTGCGCCTGCTCGACGCGGTCGGCGTCGCCGAGAGCGACGTCTTCCAGCGCCTGCCGCTGACGCTCGTCGACGGCGAAGGCAACGGCCTGCGCATGCGACCCGGCGCGCCGGTCGCGGCGTTCGCCCGGGCCGTCGCCGGCCGGCGCGGCTGGTCGTGGCGCGAGCGGATCGCGCTGCTGCGGGTCGCGTCGCGATGGCGACGCGCGGGCTTTCGGGCGCTTCCCGGCGAGACGGTCGCCGACCTCGCCTCGGACCTGCCGCCCGCCGTGCGCCGCGACTTCATCGAGCCGCTGTGCGTCGCGGCGCTCAACACCCCGGTTGAAGAAGCGAGCGGTGCCGTCTTCCTGCGCGTGCTTCGCGACGGCCTGGTCGGAAGCCCCGGGTCCGCCGACCTGCTGTTGCCGCGCGTCGGCCTCGGCAGCGTGTTTCCGGCGCCCGCCCTGGCCTGGCTCGAGCGCCAGGGCGCGACGATCCGGCTCGCCCATCGGGTCGAGCGGATGGAGCACGATGGCGCTCGCTGGCGCGTCGACGGCGACAGCGCCGACTGCGTCGTCATCGCCGCCAGCGCGGTCGAGGCGGCGCGACTCGTCGCGCCGCACTCTGCCGCGTGGGCGGCGATCACCGGCGCCTTGCGCTACGAGCCGATCGCGACCGTCTACGCGCGCAGCGCCGGCTGCACGCTGCCCGAGCCGATGCTCGCGCTGCATTCCGGCGACGCCGAGCGGCCAGCGCAATTCGTCTTCGATCGCGGCCGGCTCGGCGGCGAGGCCGGAACGCTCGCCTTCGTGATCAGCGGAGCGGCGTCCTGGGTCGAGCGCGGTATCGCGGCGACCGAGGCGGCCACCCTGGCGCAAGGAAGCGCGGAGCTGGGCCGCTTCCTCCGCGCGCCGCTCGAGATCGTGCGCACGATCGTCGAGAAGCGAGCGACGTTCGCCTGCACGCCGGGTCTCGTCCGGCCGCCGATGGACGTCGCTTCGGACCTCTTTGCCTGCGGCGACTACCTCGCCGGGCCTTATCCGGCAACGCTCGAAGGCGCGGTCCGCAGCGGCGTCGCCGCGGCGCGCGCCGCGACCGGTCGATCGGGCGAGAATTCCGCCATGAAGGGTCCGGCATGAAACGGAGCGAGGAGCGCACCATCACGATCCAGGTTCTCGAGCGCGCCTTCGGCCTGCTCGACCTCCTGGCGTCGCACCAGGAACCGGTCACGCTGAAGGCGATCAGCGAACAGAGCGGCCTGCACCCGTCGACCGCGCACCGGATCCTCAACGACCTGACGATCGGCCGCTACGTCGACCGGCCCGAGCCCGGCAGCTACCGTCTCGGCATG
>Ga0207681_10002107_pt1 | contig 12748 bp, 10 predicted proteins | sample KBSS53metaG_FD_184324 | JGI IMG/M metagenome (GOLD analysis project Ga0207681, IMG submission 184324) | Switchgrass rhizosphere microbial communities from Kellogg Biological Station, Michigan, USA - KBS S5-3 metaG (SPAdes) (version 2) | ecosystem: Host-associated > Plants > Roots > Rhizosphere... | reverse complement strand
GCCCTTCGGGCGTCAGTGCAGGAAGCATCGCGAGCGCCGGCAGGAACGGGGCGTCGAGCTCGACGATGCGGTGGACCGTCATGTCGCCGACGGAGAACGTCACGCTCATTGCTTGGCTCCTTCTTCACGTGTCCGAACGCTACCGATTGGTCGAGCGCTTGACTCAACAGCTCACCCTTTCCACCCAGCCTTGCGCAGCCCCTCGAGGTAGTGCTGGAACACCGCCTCGTCGCGAAACCCTGTCGATGCGCGCGCCGCCTGCTCATTGGTAAAGCCTGGCGACAGCGTAAGGTACCGTGCAAGCGCATCGCGCGCCTCGTCGAGCTCGCCGAGCTGCCCCAGCGCATTGGCCAGGATGCGCCAGCCGAGCGGATATTGCGGAGCCCGCTGCACCGCCAGGCCTGCGACTTCGCCAGCCTTGACGTAGTTGCGCGCGCCGTAGTGGAGCAAGGCAAGCGCCACCAGCCAAATATGCATGCCCATGTCGTTGGGGCTGAGCCGTATCGCGGTTTCGACGGCGCGAATCCCTTGCTCTGGCTCGCCGCGGTACAAATGCACCGTCCAGAGAGCGGAGTAGGCCCACGCACTGCTCGGGTTGAGCTCGATGGCTTTTTGGCACACCACAAGGGCTTCATCGTGTTTGCCGGTCACGGCGAGAAGGGCTCCCAGGATCATGTGCGAATGCGAATCCAGTGAGTCCGCGGCGAGCGCAGCGTGAGCACTGGCCAGCCCCTCGGCGAAGGTTTCGGCCGGTCGTTCAGTCCACAGGAACAGCCCTTCGTACAACCGGATGCCGGCAAGTCCGACGTGGGCCGGCGCAAATCCCGGATCGAGTTCAGCGGCGCGGCGATACAGAGGCATGGCGATCGCGAAGTCTTCACGGGTCATGCGGTGGGCGTGCCACCAACCGCGCTGGAACGCGTCCCATGCGTCAAGGCTGCTGGGTGGCTTGCGACGAGCGCGCTCCGTCTCGGCGCGTCCGACCGCAGATTCGAGCGCGCCGACGATGCCTTCGGTCAATTCGTCCTGGATCGCAAACAGGTCTTCCAGCACGCGGTCGTAGCGCTGCGCCCAGAGATGGTGTCCGGTCTCGGCGTCGATCAGCTGGCCGGTCACGCGCAGGCGGTTGCCGCCCTTGCGCACACTGCCTTCGAGCACGTAGCGCGCGCCGAGCTCGCGACCGATCACCTTGACGTCGGCTGCACGCCCTTTGTAGGAAAAGCTCGAATTGCGTGCGATCACCGGGACCCAGCGCCAGAGCGCGAGACGGGTCAGGATGTCTTCGGCCAGTCCGTCGGCGAAATACTCCTGCTCCGGATCGCCTGACAAGTTCGCGAACGGCAGCACCGCGAGCGCCGGCCGGCCGCCGAAGCCCGCCACGGGCGCCGAAATGTCGACTCCTGTGGCGGCGGCAAGGGTGCTCGTTTCAGCGACCGGAGTGACTGCATAGCTGCGCACCGGATCGGCGATGTTCTTCACTGTTCGCTCGCCCAAGTCGCGGAAATGGGCGTCGAGCTTCCCCTTCACCGCATTGCGAATCGAATCCGAGACCACGATGCCTCCCGGCTCGGCAAGTCCCTCGAGCCGCGCCGCTATGTTCACGCCGTCGCCATAGACCGTGCCATCAGCCTTCTCGATCACGTCGCCCAGGTGGATGCCGATGCGAAAGCGCATCTGCCGCCCGTCGGGCACCCCGCCGGTCATGATGCCGAGTGACCGCTGGACCGCGAGTGCAGCAGTCACCGCACCGGTCGCGGTATCAAAAACCGCCAGCACCGAGTCACCAGCCATGTCGATCACGCGGCCGTGGCTACCTTCGATGCGGTCGCGGAATATCCCGCGCGCCGCATCAAGTGCCGACACCGTCGCACGCTCGTCGGCGGCCATCAGGCGCGAATAGCCGGCAACGTCGGCGGCGAGAATGGCAGCGAGCCGTTGTCTGAGGAGACTCTCGCCCATTTGTCTGTGCCTTTCCGCAGTGCCCCGCGCCTTGCCTACGTGGCCCGCGGGTCGCGGCTAGCGCCAGTCTACCGCTCGCGACCTGCTCCAATCGCGCCGCAGACCTGGAGATGACGATCGCGCACCAGGCATCACGACAAACGCCTGAGGACAAGCGTAGATCGGATGAAGGCGAGCGCGCCGTGTTCGTCGACCGCGAGCCTAAGCTGCGCGAGGATGGCAGCTTGCTCGGGCCCTTCTTTCGGCCGACGACTAGGCTTTCAATTCCCTCTTCAGCTCATTCAGGAACCGCCAATCAGTACCCTGTGCGATAAGCTTTTGGGGCCCTGTCTTGATCAGTCCACTCTCGTGGAGCCGGACGCCGAAGAACCGCAGGGAATCCTCCGGGTTGTAGGTTCTCCACCGGTTGTAGGAGAGCGAGCTGACCACCTCGAGCGCCACTTCGTATTGCGACTCGTATCCTCTTTCCACGATGTGCCTCGCCGCGCGTTCAGGTTGCCTTGCGCATATGTCGGTGGCCTTGAGGAGGGCGCGAAGCGCCCGCTTGGTCGCGACAGGGTTTGTCGCGACGAATTCCTTGCGCGCCGCGACCATGCAGCAGAAGTACTGGTTCCACGGGCGATCAAGCGCTGTATTGACGATGACCCGGCCGATCTTCTTTGCCCGAAGCATTTGCGGCTGCGGCGGAAACGCCAGAATGGCATCAGCCTTCCCGTCGATGAACGCATTTAAGACGCCGTCAAACGACTTGACATCAACCCATTCGATGTCCTTGAGCGGATTCAAGCCAACGTACGCAGCCATCGATGCGACGTAGTAGTACTCGAGTGCATCCATAGCGCTGACGGCAACTCGTCTTCCCTTCAGGTCGCGTACGGCTCGCACACGTTCGTTGACAAAGAGCTCGTAGCAGCCGCCGTGGAGTGCTGCTAACGCGACGATCGGCATTCCCGCATCGAGGTAGGGAAGTAGATTGGGTGGTGCGCAAGCAGAGAGGTCTGCAAGGTTTCCAACGAGCAGATCCGGGTCCTTGTTCTGCTCAATGGGAACGTACCTGACCTCGGAGAATCCCTCGGCTTGAAGCAAGGCCTCGGCGAGGTACAGAGGTGCCAGGCAAATAGCCGGCGCCTTGACGATTCGAACCCGGCCTGTTTCGGGGGGAGATTCGGCAGTTGCCGTCCGGGGAAGGCCGAGCAGCGAGGTGGCCCCCAGGCCCGCGACATCGACCAGGAACCTACGGCGGCTGGCCCCTTCGGCGCGCTGTTCAGTCATGGCTCGTTCTCCGCCAGCGGTACCCCAGGAATCTCGCTTCGTTTCGATTTTGCTCCCTTCATGGTGGCAATGGGACCTCTCTCGAGAGCGACTTCGCAAGTCGTCGCCTTCGACGATGAGGATGTGCTCATGACTTTTCAGGCGCACCGCCGGGTGGCTCGCCGTCGATAGTGCGTTCGGGGAGCGTGAAAGCAAAGGTGGACCCCCGGCCCCGGGCGCTCTGCATCCGCATCGAGCCGCCATGCAGTTCGACAAAGCGCTTCGCGAGCGACAGCCCGAGACCGGTACCCTCGCTCTTGCCGAGATGGTCGCCGCTGGCCTGGCGGAACTCCTCGAAAACCAGCGCCTGGTCGGCCTCCGCGATACCGACGCCGGTGTCGATCACCGCCACCTCGATGCCGTCTTGCTGGACAAGACGCGCGCGCAGGGTGACGCTGCCGCCCGGGGGCGTGAACTTCACGGCGTTGGACAACAGATTGATGACGATCTGCTTGACCTTGCGTTGATCCGCTACCCACTCGGTGATGTCGGACGAAAGCTCGAGCTTGAGCGCAAGCCCGTGGCGTCCGGCGCGTTCGCGCACCAGCATCAGCGCATTCTCGAGCAGTACCCCGAGATGGAAGCGGGACAGCTCGAGCTCCATGCGCCCGGCCTCGATCTTCGACAGATCGAGGATGTCGTTGATCAGCGCCAGCAGGTGCTGCCCCGACGAATAGATGTCTTCGAGATACTCGAGTTGCTTGTCGTTCAACTCGCCGAACATCTTCTCCTTCAACACTTCCGAAAATCCGATGATGGCATTCAGCGGGGTGCGCAGCTCGTGGCTCATGTTCGCCAGGAACTCGCTCTTGTTGCGATTGGCCATGTCGACCTGCCGGTACAGCCGCCCCAACTCGGCGCTCATACGGTTGAGATGCTCCGCCAGCTCACCCAGCTCGTCCCGGTTGGCGACTTCTACCTTACCGACGAACTCGCCCTCGCTGATCTCGCTGAAGCGGGCATCCATGCGCTGCACCGGCAGGATCAACGAGCGTGAGATCGCGTATCCCAGCCCGATAGCGAGGGCGATGGCGCCCAGCGAGAAGGCGATCACAAGGCGACGCGACGCGACATAGGCGTCGTGACCCTCATCGATCCGGGCAACCATTTCGGCCTCGGCCTTGTTCACCAGCTCGTTGGTCAGCCGCTCCAGCCGATCGGCCAGCGGCCCGGCGCTACCGAGAACTTCGCGGGCCTCGCCGACTTTACCGGCGCGCACCAGGTTAACAACCTGAATCACCACGGCGATGAACGCCTCGTAGTCCTTGCGCACTCGGTCGAACAACTCGACTTCGTCGGCGGCCACGAATTGAAGTCGGTCAAGGTCGTATCCAAACTGGTCGAGCTGACGAAGCGTGGCTTCCAACACCCGCTCTTCTGGCACGAGGAGCGTCGAGGCGACGCCGTAGAGCTGGGCCGTGGTGTCCTGCTGGATCTGGCGGTACGCGCCGATCTTGCGCTGCAACTTCACCTGATCTTCGGCTCGACGGTTCACCGCCGCCAGCTCTTCGAGCCCAACCGCAGCGACAACGACCAGGAGGCCGACGATGACCAGAAACGCGAGCAGTAGCTTGGTCGAAATGGACAGTGGCGCGCGCGCGATCATCCTCGCGGGCCAGTCAAGCGGCGCGACGATGAAATTCTTCACTCGTCGAGCAGCTCCTTCAGGTCGGCGAGCATCTCGTTCGCCTGGAAGCGGTAACCCAAGTACTGGACACGCAGACGGCCATGCGCATCGATTAGCGACGTCAAGGTCAGGTGGTCGACGGCACCGTTACCTTCGCGCCGCGCGTAGGCACCGAATCCGCGCACCACGTCGTCGATCTGCGCGGGCGTTCCGGTGAGGAATGACCAGCCGGGCACGTCGGCCCCGAACTTGGCGGCGTAGGAGCGGAGGCGCGCAGGCGTATCGGCAAGCGGATCGACGCTAATCGAAACGAAGCGAACGCGCCGACCGAAGTCCGTGCCCAAGCGACGCTGGATTTCCGTCATCTTGGCGGTGACGATCGGGCAGCTGTCGCTGCACGTGGTGAAGATGAAGCTCAGCGCCAGCACTTTGCCGCGTAGGCCGGCAAGCGTTACGGCCCGCCCTGTCTGATCGACGAGTACGAAGGCCGGTGCCGGACCCATTACCGGGAGGCGCATCTGCCCGGCGCAGGCCAGGGTTGGCACCAACAGGGCAGCGAGGAATGCGCGGCGGGTTTCGACAGTCACGAGCTGTCTCCCAGCGACTTGCGGGTCCTGCCGTGTCTCACAACATCGGCTCCGGCGATCTGCGCGAGGAAGCGATCTCTCGCTCGGCTCCGCTCAAATGGTAGCGGGGTCGTTTCGACGGCTGGCAGAAACCCGGCGCCCGGAATGGCTAAACGACGGCTTCGCCGAAAGCGTGATGACGACTCGGCTGCAGCGAGCGGCCGCTGTCCCCGCATCGGCGGTCGGCGGGTTCAGAGCCTTCAGCCGACGGTCGCCTTCTACGGATGACCAGCAGCTCATCGCCGAGAGCGGACGTCAGCGGCCGGCCGCTTTCGGCCGTCGAGGATACTTTCGGAGCGAATTTCTTTGCGAGCGACACTCTCCGGCCAGCCCTTGTGACGGCAACTACCCGGGCGCACGGGATGCGTACGCGCCATGCTTGTCTCCGGCATGACAATGGCGCCGGCGTACAGGGGCGAACAGTGGCCGGTAATCAGTTCGAGTCAAAGTCTCATCAGCTCACCGGCATCTATGAGCCCTCGGCGGTCCAGCAGTTGGCCGACGGGCGCTTCCTTGTGGCCGAAGACGAGAAGGCGAGGCCGTTCTCGGCGTTCTCGTTCGATGCAGGGGGAGGCGTACGTACCACTGAATTGAAGCCCAGGCTGCTGCAATTCTTCAGCGACGCATGGCGCCTTGATGATCTCGAGGGCCTGGCGATCGATGGATCTGGCTTTCTGTATGCGATCACATCGTTCTCGCGTACCGATGAAGGGTTCGAGAAAAGCGACCGTGAGAAGCTCGTTCGCTTCCGCGTCGATGGCGACCGGCTTGTCGACGGCCGAGTCGTGCGCGGACTCAAGCGGGCACTGACCGGGCGCCATCCCGCACTCGCCCGAGCCGCCGCCGTTCGCGACGTCAAGAACGGCGGCGGCCTGAACATCGAGTCGCTGGACGTTTCGCCTGATCAGCAGCAATTGCTGCTCGGCTTTCGCGGACCGCTTGTCGACGGTTGCGCCGTCGTGGCGCGAGTCGGATCGTTGCCCGCCCTGTTCGAAGGCGGCGAACCTGATGTCGGAGCGAAGCTCGAACTGCTCGACCTCGAGGGGGCGGGCATCCGTTCAATGTCATTCGTTCCGTGGCTCGGTGAGTACCTGGTAGTCGGCGGACCGCTCGACAAGAGTGATGCAGGGTTCACGCTGTGGTTGTGGCAGGGTCCGTCGGGAAGCGTCCGTCGCGTGCGCCCGTGGACTGCCGACCTGTCGCGCTGCGAAGGCGTTTGCCCGGCATTGATTGACGGGCGCGAAAGCCTTGTGCTCGTACGCGACGACGGCGACCGCAAGGCGGGCAGGAGTGCCACCTTCTCGTGGCTTGATGCAAAGCGCCTCGAGACGGCCTGACTCCGGTTGTGCCTGCATCTGCGCCGTTGCGATTGTCATGGACGCGCGTTGGGATTGCACTCCGTCCGCGTGCATGACCTGCGCCAGACCTTTGTCAGCCGACTGCGGGCTGCCGGCGCAGCCAGTGCATGGCAGACAGCGCCAGTTGAAGGAGTGCGCCAAGAGTTGCTCTTCGTCGCGAAGCTTGTCTCGTCGCTGGCCGCTTTCGGCGAACTTATGGAACTCCCGTTCTCGGCCATGAGCCGCCCGTCACGCTTTGACGGCCAACGACTGCTTCGAACAAGTCCGGCGCTGTAGCGCACTCCAAGGCCGCTGACGTTGAACCGCCAACTAACACTTTTGCCTTGTCCGACTGTCCGCTCTGCCTCGCAAGTCCATCGGTCTTGGGCGCATGGAATGGAGCGACGATCGCCGCCACGAGTTCGTTCAACCACGGACGCATTCCAAATGTCGAGCATCGACACTTTGCAAAGCAAGCCGGAAGCCTACTGGACCTGATTTTCGCTTACGGTTGGTCCTTGTTGCGACGCAGGCTAAAACCCAAGGACCTTGTCTGCGCGTATTAGTATGGATTGCGGAATTACAACACCGAGGGCTTTGGCAGCCTTGAGGTCTATCACCAACTCAAACTCTGTTGGTTGCTGGATTGGAACATCTGCAGGGTTAGCGCCTCCCAGTACTTTGTCGACAATGGAAGCGAGGCTACGCGGGTACTCGGCCTCACTGGGTCCGAACCCTACCAGCGCGCCGGTGCCGACAAAGGATGCTGACGCGCCCACAACGGGAATTGTGAGTCGCTGCGCCGCTTGCAGAATTGCTTTTAGGTTGTCACGAAATAGCGTCTCCGTCGCGACCACCAGTACCTGCGCACCTGCTTTGACAGTCTCCGCGACAGCACTCTCCAACCCGTCGGCGCGCGTCACGTCTACAAAGATCGGCTCCATGTGGAACGAGCGGTAGGCCGATTCCTTCTGCTTACGCAAGGTTTGCCAGATAGGGTTGAGCGAATACGTGAGCTCGCCTACTCGTGTGATGTTTGGCAAGATCTCGCGAATTAGTTCGATTCGCTTCGTTTCGATCTCCCCCAGCGCCGAGGTGCCGGTGACATTGCCCCCTGGCCTCGCCAAGCTCGCCACGAGGCCGGCGGCGACCGGATCTGCGGCGCGGTGTCGCCGGCATGGGCGACATTGGCCTATACGCCGAGGTTGTCGCAAAGGGCCGTTTGCCCCAACATGATTTGTCCTATTGCCAGGACAATAGAAGGACTGCAGACTGCAACGCCATGACCCAGCCGCTGCCGCTGCCCAAATACCACCAGATCTATCTCGTGCTGCGGGAGCGGTTGGAGGACGGGCGTTTCGCGGCAAGAGTACCGGCGGAGATGGATCTGGTGAAGGAATTCGGTGTGGCACGGGTGACGGTGCGCCGGGCCCTGGGGCAACTGGTGGCCGATGGACTGATCGAGCGGTCGCCCGGTCGCGGTACCGTGACTCTGGCGAAGGACACCACCCATGCGATGCGCGGTTCGCCGCCGCGGCAACGGGTCCATCTCACGGGGCTGCTTGAGAACATCGTCAACATGGGTCTGCGCACCGCTGTCAAGGTGGTGCAGTTCGAGGTGTTGCCCGCGTCGGAGAAGGTCGCCCGACAACTCGATGTGGCTCGCAACACCCTGGTTCAGAAGGCGGTGCGTGTCCGGTCAACCGGAGACGGGCCGCTGTCCCACATCACGACCCATGTGCCGCAAGTGATCGCGAGCGGCTTCGGTCGGCGAGAGCTGGGCAAGAAGCCCATCCTGATGCTGCTCGAAGAGTCGGGCGTGCAGATCGGCCGGGCGCGACAAAGCATCTCGGCCAAGCTGGCGGACGTTGCAGTGGCGAGGCTATTGGATGTGGACGTCGGCTCTGCACTGCTGGCCGTGCAGCGCCTCGTGTTCGATGTGAACGAGCGGCCGGTGCAGTGGCTTCAGGGCCTGTACCGACCCGATCGCTACCAGTACGACATGCAGTTGTCGCGCGTGGGCGACATCGACGCGAAGGTGTGGGTCAGCGAAGAGCTGTCCGCACAGTTTCATTGACCCATCACCCCACCGAAACCGCAGGAGCCCTTCCTTGAAGAACCGTCGCGCATTCATTCAGCAATCTGCCGCGGCAGCTGCCGCGCTGGCCTTCCCGATCGTCGGCGGCGCACAGCCCAAGCCGGTCAAGGTGGGCATCCTCCACCCGGTGACCGGCGCGCTCGCGTACTCGGGCCAGCAATGCCGCGAAGGCGCGTTGATGGCGATCGAGGACATCAACAAGACGGGCATCAAGTCGCTCGGCGGCGCGAAGATCGAAACACTGCTCGGCGATGCGCAAAGCACGCCGCAGGCCGGTGCGGCCGAGATCGAGAAGATGAACGAGGCCGGCTGCGCGGCCGTCGTCGGTGCGTACGCCTCGGCAATCTGCCTGGCCACGACGCAAGCGGCGGCCAAATACAACCTGCCGCACGTGGTGGACGTCGGCGTGGCCGACCAGATCGTCGAGCGCGGACTGAAGAACACCTTCCGTTTCGGGCCTGGCTACCGCACCTGCGCGCAGGTGGCGGTGAGCAACCTGCACGTGCTGAATACGCTGGCAGGCAAGCCCGCGAAGACGGTCATGATCATTCACGAGGAAAGCCTGTTCGGCGCCGGCACGGCGGGCCTGCTGGCGCGCGAGCTGCCGGGCTTCGGTTTCGAAGTCAAGGAAGTCATCAAGCACGCGAACCCGACGCGTGACTTCAACAACATCGTGCTGCGCATGAAGGCGGTCAACCCGGACATAGTGATCCCCGCCAACTACTACAACGAGTACGCACTGCTGGTGCGTACGATGCAGCAGCAGAAGGTGACACCCAAGGCCATCTATTCGGTTCTCGGCGGAGCGGCGTCGAGCTACAAGTTCCTGAAGGAATTCCCGGATGCGGCCAACGGCATCATCGACTGCAACCACTGGTTCAACCCCAAGGACAAGCGTGCCGCCGAGTTGCGCAAGCGCGTCGAGGCCAAGGGCCTGTTCTTCACCTACGAGATCTTCAACACCTACACCGCCGTTCGATTGCTGGCTGATGCGATCGATCGCGCCAAGAGCACCGACCGGGCCGCCATCACCGACGCGCTGGCCAGCAGCACCTTCAGCGACCACTTCATGCCCTACGGCGCGACCACGTTTCAGAACGGCCAGAACCTGGGAGCGCAGCCGCTGATGACGCAGGTGATCAAGGGTGACATCCACGTGATCGTGCCGCGCGAATACCGCGAGGCCGACCCGATCTTTCCGATGCATGCCTGAGCGCGCAGCGGGGCCGCTCTGTACGACTTCGGCATCGTCTTCGCGTCGGTCCTGAACGGCGTGACGACCGGCGCGGTCTATGCGCTGATCGCGTTGGGGCTAACGTTGATCTACGGCGTGCTGCACATCATCAACTTCGCGCACGGCGCGGCGCTGATGGTGGCGCTGTATGCCGTCTACCTGCTGAAGGCGCATCTCGGCATCGACCCCTACCTGGCGCTGCCCATCGTGGTGCCGGGCATGTTCGGGTTGGGTTACGCGCTGCAGCGAGGCATCATCAACCGGGCTGGCCACGGCAAGGATGAATACATCCTGCTCGTCACCCTGGGGATCTCCATCGTGCTCGAGAACCTGGCGCTGCTGGTGTTCAAGAGCGACACACGCACGATCGAGACGCCGTACACGCTGATGACCGTGGCCATCGGCCCGGCCATGATTGCACTGCCGAAACTGGTGGCATTTGCCGGGGCGCTGGCGACATCGGCGGTGCTGCTGCTGATCCTGACCGGCACCGACCTCGGTCGGGCGATTCGCGCGGTGGCGAAGGAAAAGCACGGTGCCAAGCTCATGGGCATCGATGTCGATCACGTCTACGCCTTGTGCTTCGGCATCGGGCTGGCATGCCTGGGCGCGGCGGCGTGCTTCCTGCTGCCCGTCTACTACGTCAACCCCCAGGTCGGCGCGGGCTTCGTGCCGGTGGCCTTCACGATCGTCGTGCTGGGCGGCATGGGCAGCTTCGGCGGGGCGCTGGCAGGCGGCCTGTTGATCGGCGTGGTCGAGTCGCTGGGCGGGCTGTACCTCGGTGAATCGCTGGGCCAGATCGGCATCTTCGCGGTGTTCATCGGGGTGCTGCTGTTCAGGCCGCAGGGCCTGTTTGGCGCAAAGGGATGAAGGACCTGGCCGGCATCGCCGCATTCGCTGCTGCAGTCGGCGGGTTGACGCTGACGCTCGACTCGGGCGTGTGGCTCACGTTCATCATGATGGCGCTGTATGCGTCGCTGCTCGCGCAGTCCTGGAACATGCTAGGCGGCTATGGCGGGCAGTTCTCCTTCGGCCATGCGCTCTTCTTCGGCACCGGCGCGTACGTGCAGGCCATCGCTCAGTCGACCCTCGGCTGGAACGCGTGGCTCGCATTGCTCGGCGCCGTCGCCGCGGCGACGTGCGTCGCCGCGTTCGTCGGCGCGCTGACCTTTCGCTACGGGCTCAAGGGCTCGTACTTCGCGCTGGTGACGCTGGCGTTCGCCGAGGTGTTTCGCATCCTCGCGGTGTCGGTCGATTTCACCGGCGGCGGCGTGGGGCTGATGCTGCCGCTGCGCGAATCGTTCGCCAACATGCAGTTCGCCTCGCGCCGAGGCTACATCGGGCTGGTGCTGGGCTTCGTGGTCGCGGCGATGCTGGTGACATCGTGGCTGCGCCACTCGCGCTTCGGTGCGCAGTTGCAGGCCGTGCGCGACAACGAAGACGCGGCACGCGCGATCGGCGTCGATCCGTGGTCGGTGAAGCTCGGCGCGATCACGCTGTCGGCCGCGTTCATGGGCGCGGGCGGGGCGTTCTACGTGCAGGTGTTTCAGTACATCGACCCGGGCCTGGCCTTTGGCCCGGTGAGTTCGGTCGAGGCGCTGGTGGCCGCGATCGTCGGCGGCATGGGTACGCTGTGGGGCCCGGTACTGGGCGCGGCGGTGCTGCACCTGCTCGGCGAATTCACCCGCAACCTGTTCGGCCAGTTGCCGGGACTGAACATGATCGTCTACGGTTCGGTGCTGGTACTTATCGTAATGTTCGTGCCTCGAGGGTTGTCCGGCGCCGGGCGGAGCCTGCGCGATGTGTTGCGAGGGCGCCGTGGCTGAGCCCTTGCTGTCGCTGAGCAGCCTGTCGATCGCCTTCGGCGGGCTGCGCGCCGTGCAGGACGTGAGTCTGCAGGTCGCACCGGGAACGCTGACCGCGCTGATCGGACCCAACGGTGCGGGCAAGACGACGTTGTTCGCGTTGATGTCGGGATTCCTCGAGCCGGACGCCGGCACGGTGCGCTTCGACGGCCACGACATCACCGGCCAGCCGCCGCATTTGAATGCGCGTGCCGGCATGACGCGCACCTTCCAGGTCGTGCAGCCGTTTGCCGCGCAGACGGTGCGCGAGAACATCGCCGTCGGGGCACACCTGCGCGAGCCGCGTCGTGCCGCGGCATTGGCCGCGGCCGAGAGCATCGCGCGGCGGGTCGGCCTGGCGCCGCTGCTGGACAAGCCTGCGGGCGACCTGACCGTGGCGGGCCGCAAACGCCTGGAGCTGGCGCGGGCGCTGGCCACGCGGCCGAAGCTGCTGCTGCTGGATGAAGTGCTGGCCGGTTTGAACCCGCAAGAGATCGAGGACATGATTCCGATCGTTCGTGCCATCGTTCACGGCGAAGCTTCGAGCGGTTTGCCGGGCGGTGTGACGGTGCTGATGATCGAGCACGTGATGCAGGCCGTGATGAACCTGGCCGAGCACGTGTGGGTGCTGGCACAGGGTCAGCTCATCGCGGCCGGCACGCCGGCCGAAGTGACGAACGACGACCTTGTGATCGAGGCCTACCTGGGCCAT
>Ga0207681_10002102_pt1 | contig 12759 bp, 9 predicted proteins | sample KBSS53metaG_FD_184324 | JGI IMG/M metagenome (GOLD analysis project Ga0207681, IMG submission 184324) | Switchgrass rhizosphere microbial communities from Kellogg Biological Station, Michigan, USA - KBS S5-3 metaG (SPAdes) (version 2) | ecosystem: Host-associated > Plants > Roots > Rhizosphere >... | reverse complement strand
GAAGAAGCCCGACACGTTCGGCTGGCCGTGCTCGGCCTGCTGGCTGTAGCTGTAGCCGACGGAGCCTGCGATCGTGGTCTTCTCGAGATCGAGCGGCTGCCGCGTGTGCATCAGGATCGTGCCGCCGAGGCTGCCTTCGACCAGGCGCGCTTCCGGCGACTTGAAGATCTCGAGACGGCCGAGCACTTCCGGCGCGAGCTGCGTGTAGTCGAAGCCGCGGTTGGGCTGCTCGCCGTACAGCCACACCGACTGCGCGACCGGATGGCCGTCGAGGAAGCTCAGGTTGAGGCTCGGATCGGTGCCGTCGATGCTGACGCGCTCGCCCTGGCCGAAGCGGCGGTCGAGGGTGACGCCGGGGATCTGCGCCATCGCCTCGGCGACGTTGGTGTTCGGGAACTTGCCGATGTCCTCGGCGGTGATCGCCTCGGAGATCGCGTCGTTGTTGCGCTTGGTGTCGAGCGACTTCTCGAGGCTGGCGCGGATGCCGACCACGACGACCTTGTCGAGGTCGGTGGCATCGGCGTTCTGCGGCGCGGTCGCATCCTGTGCGTGGACCTGTGCGGCGAAGCCGAGGCACGCGACGATCGCGGCCGACAGCGCGGATTTGCGGTACATCATGGTCGTTCTCCCGTCATCTGATGGATAGGCCGGCGATCGGTGCGTGGCGCCCGTCGCCAGGGTGTTGCGGTGATCGGACCGGCGCGCGCCGTGGCGCACGCCGGCGTTCATGCGTGCGTTCGCGTCGGGTCTTCGGCAGTGGCGAGGAACCAGCTCGCCGCGCCGATCACGCCGAGCTGCCCGTGCTCGACGACTTTCACCGGAATGCGCTCCAGCGCCTCGCGCATCGGGCCCTTGTTGAGGAAGCGCTCGACGAAACTGCTGCCGAGCAGGAATTCGCGGATCTGCGGCAGGATGCCGCCGGCCAGATAGATGCCGCCCTGCACGCCGTACAGCAGCGCCATGTCGCCGACCGTGCTGCCGAGCAGGCCGCAGAACACGTCCAGGCTTTCGCGTGCGCGCGCGTCGCCGCCCGACAGCGCCGCCGCGGTGATCTCGCCAGGCGTCGCGTAGGCGTGCGTGCCGCCGTGCAATGCGCACAGCGCGCCGTGCAGGTTCATCAGGCCAGGGCCCGACAGTGCGTGTTCGACCGGGACGTGCGCGCGCTGCTTCAGCAGTTCCCGCAGCAGCGCCATCTCGAGTTCGTTGCCGACGGTCAGCGCGGCCTGGCCGGCTTCGGTGGCCAGCACCACCGCGCCGTGCGCGGTCGGGATCCACACCGCCGCGCCGAGCCCGGTGCCGGGCCCGACCACCAGCGTCGGCGCGCGCGGCGCGCGTTCCGGGCCGGTGAGCTGCAGCACTTCACTGGCGTCGACATAGGCCGCGGCGTGCGCGACGGCCTCGAAATCGTTGACCAGGCGGAATTCGCGGAAGCCCAGGCGCTCGCGGATCTCGCGCAGCGACACGCGCCACGGCAGGTTGACGGTGATCAGCGTGCCGTCGTCCAGCGGATAGCCGGCGCTGGCGATCGCGCCGGCATCGACGGCGACGCCGTCGAGTTCGCCGAGGAAGTGCTCGATGATCTCGGCCAGCCCCGGATGGTCCGCGCAGACGTACTTGCGGTAACTCAGCACCTTGACCGGATGCGCCGGATCGCCGCTCGCCTGCACCAGGCCGATGCGGACATGGGTGCCACCGACGTCCGCGGCGATGAACGGGCGCGCGGCGGCATCGGCGGACGGCGGGTGGGCGAATGCGGGCACGCGGAACCCCTCTGCATCGCACCGCCGGGACCGTCCCGGCAGGCGCGGAATGGGTCGGAGTGTGGAAGTCGCTTGACAACGTTGTCAAGAATTGTCGACGCGAACACGAAATCGCGGTGGCGAATGGTCACAAAATTGTCTTGATCAAATCGAATTGGTCGTAATTGACGACAAAATTGCGACTAATACCGACTTTTCTGGCTCCAGATCGCCGCTAAACGCGATGTCTCATGCTGCAACGCAATAAGTCCGATCGGTCATGGAATCGCGTTCCCGCGCCGAAAATCGTGGCTCCGGGAAGAAAAGTATGACAACGTTATTCCCAGCAAGACTCGTCCGCCGCCCGTGCAGGAGCCGCCGTCCATGTCCGTCGCCACCCCCGTTCCGCAAGGCGCCAGCCGCACCGGTTCAATCGCCATCATCGGCGGCCTGTTCTTCGTGTTCGGATTCGTCACCTGGCTCAACGGGCCGCTGATCGCGTTCGCGAAACTTGCGTTCGACGTCAGCGAGTCGTACGCGTTCCTGATTCCGAGCGCGTTCTACATCTCCTATTTCTGCCTCGCGCTGCCGGCCTCGATGATCCTGAAAGCCACTGGCATGAAGAAGGGCATGGCGCTCGGTCTGTTCGCGATGGCGCTCGGCGCGGTGGCGTTCGGGCAGTTCACGACGCAGCGCTGGTATCCCGGTGCGCTCGGCGGCGTGTTCGCGATCGGCGCCGGCCTGGCGCTGCTGCAGACGGCGGTGAATCCCTACATCAGTATCCTCGGGCCGATCGACAGCGCCGCGCAGCGCATCGCGGTGATGGGCATCTGCAACAAGGTCGCCGGCGCGATCGCACCGTTCCTGCTGGCGCGCTACGTGCTGCACGGCATGAGCGACATCGCCGCGCAGGTCGCCGGCGCCGACGCCGCGCAGAAGGACGTGCTGCTGAACGAATTCGCCGCGCGTATCCATGCGCCGTACATGGGCATGGCGGCGCTGCTCGCGTTGCTCGCGGTCGCGATCCTGTTCTCGCCGCTGCCGGACCTGCGCGCGGAAGACGCGAACGCCGCGCCCGGCGCCGCGGCCGCGGGCGGCGCGCGCCGCAGCCTGTTCCAGTTCCCGCACGTCTGGCTCGGCGCGTTGTGCATCTTCGTCTACGTCGGCGCCGAGGTGATGGCGGGCGACGCGATCGGCATCTACGGGCAGGGCTTCGGCATCTCGCTCGACACCACCAAGTACTTCACGATGTTCACGCTGATCGCGATGCTGCTCGGCTATCTGCTCGGGCTGGCGCTGATCCCGCGCGTGGTGTCGCAGGAACGCTATCTGTCGCTGTCGGCGCTGGCCGGCGTGGCGTTCGCGATCGGCGCGTATCTGACGCACGGCTTCGTCTCGGTCGGCTTCGTCGCCGCGCTCGGCCTCGCCAACGCGATGATGTGGCCGGCGATCTTCCCGCTCGCGATCCGCGGGCTCGGCCGCCTGACCGAAGCCGGCTCGGCATTGCTGATCATGGGCATCGCCGGCGGCGCGGTGATCCCGCAGCTGTTCGCGGCGCTGAAGCAGCATTACGACTTCCAGGCCGTGTTCGCGCTGCTGATGGTCGCGTGCTACCTGTACATCCTGTTCTACGCGCGCCGCGGCCACCGCGTCGGCATGCCCGCCGCGGCGTGAGCGACGCAGTCACGGCGCCCATGAGCCCATCGCACCGCACGGAGCACGGACCAGATGCGTAGACCCACGATCCGCGATGTTGCCGAACGCGCCAAGGTGTCGCTGAAGACCGTGTCGCGCGTGATCAACAACGAGCCGTCGGTGATGCAGAACACGCGCTCGCGCGTGCTGCACGCGATCGCCGAGCTCGACTACGAGCCCGATCCGTCCGCGCGCAGCCTGCGCAGCGCGACGCCGTTCGTGGTCGGCCTGGTCTACGACAATCCCAATCCGTACCACATCATCGGCGTGCAGAACGGCGTGCTGGCGGCCTGCCGCGAGACTGGCTTCGACCTGCAGATCCATCCCTGCGACGCCAGTTCGCCGCTGCTCGCCGACGAACTCGGCGAATGGGTGCGGCGCTCGCGTCTCGGCGGGCTGGTGCTGACCGCGCCGATGTCGGAATCGCCGGAACTGATCCAGGCGCTCGCCGCGCGCGGCGTGAAGTTCGTGCGCATCATCGCCGCGACCGAGGATCCGCGCGACGGCCATCCCTGCGTGTTCGTCGACGACCGCGACGCGGCCTACGAAGTGACCGAGCACCTGATCCAGCTCGGCCACCAGCGCATCGGCTTCCTGTGGGGCGGCACGTCGCACCGGTCGAGCCTCGAGCGCTACGCCGGCTACGAGGCCGCGCTGAAGGATTACGGCATCACGCTCGACAAGCATCTGCTGGTGCCGGGCGACTACACGTTCGACGACGGCTTCCGCGGCGCGCGCCGATTGCTCGCGCTGCGCGAACCGCCGACCGCGATCTTCGGTTCCAACGACGAGATCGCCGCCGGCGTGCTGGCGGCGGCGAAGTCGGCCGGCATGAACGTGCCGTACGACCTGTCGATCGCCGGTTTCGAGGACAGCCCGTTCTCGAAGCAGTCGTGGCCGGCGCTGACCACGGCCAAGCAGGCCACCGAGGACATCGCGCGCCACGCCGCGCGGCTGCTGATCAGCGGGTTGCGCCAGGACGCGTACGACGATCATCCGATGGCGGTGCACAACCAGGGCTTCGTGCCGCAACTGGTCGTGCGCGGCTCGACCGCGCCGATGCGGCCGCGGAACACGCGCGACGAGGGTTGAGATGGCGATTGCGGAAACGCGCGCGCTGCCCGCGCCCGAAGACACGCTGATGTTCAACGAGGCGGCCGAAACCGCCGACGTCGTCGCGCGCCAGTTCGCGCGCAACGACGCGGCCGTGCGCGCGCTCGCGGCGAAGCTGCGCGCGGCGCCGCCGCCGTTCGTCGCGACCTGCGCGCGCGGCAGCTCCGACCATGCCGCGACCTACGGCAAATACCTGTTCGAAACCCAGCTCGGTATCGTCACCGCGTCGGCGTCGCCGTCGGTGGGCTCGGTGTATGCGGTGCCGCAACGGGTGCGGGACGCGTTGTTCGTCGTGATCTCGCAATCCGGCAAGAGTCCCGACCTGCTGCGCAACGCCGAAGCCGCGCGCGCCGGCGGCGCGCACGTGCTGGCGCTGGTGAACGTCGAAGATTCGCCGCTGGCGCAGCTCGCCGACACCGTGCTGCCGCTGCATGCGGGCGCCGAGCGCAGCGTCGCGGCGACCAAGAGCTATCTCGCGTCGCTGGCCGCGCTGCTGCAGCTCACCGCGCACTGGAAACAGGACGACGCGCTGATCGCCGCGCTGGCCGCGCTGCCCGACGCGTTGCGCGCGGCGTGGCGCGCGGACTGGTCGGCGCTGACCGACGGTCTGGTGCCGGCGCACAACCTGTTCGTGCTCGGCCGCGGCCTCGGCCTCGCCGCGGCGCAGGAAGCGGCGCTGAAGTTCAAGGAAACCTGCGGCCTGCACGCGGAAGCCTACAGCTCCGCCGAAGTGAAGCACGGGCCGATGGCGCTGGTCGGTCCAGGATTCCCGGTGTTGGCGTTCGCGCAGCCGGACGGCACCGAAGCCGGCATGCTGACATTGGCCGACGAATTCCGCGCGCGCGGCGCGCAGGTCTGGGTCGCGTCGACGCATGCTGGTCCGGAAGCGGACGCGGCGCAGGTCCTGCCGTTGCCGCAGGCCCCGCATCCGGCCTGCGCGCCGCTGCTCACGGTGCAGAGCTTCTATCGTGCGATCAACGCATTGGCGCTGTGGCGAGGGCGCAATCCCGATCTGCCGCCGCATCTGAACAAGGTCACGGAGACGGTGTGATGGCGACGGCGCTGGTCGGTGCGCGCGTGCTGCTCGACGACGGCTTTTACGATGGTCGCGCGGTGCTGATCGCCGGCGAGCGCATCGAGGCGATCGTCGGCGACGACGATACGCGCCTGCGCGATGCCGACATCCGCGACCTGTCCGGCCGCATGCTGGTGCCGGGGTTCATCGACGCCCAGGTCAACGGCGGCGGCGGCGTGCTGTTCAACAACGCGCCGACCATCGACACGTTGCGGCGCATCGGCGCGGCGCATCGCCGCTTCGGCACGACCGGCTTCCTGCCGACGCTGATCAGCGACGACGTCGCGGTGATGCGCGCGGCGGTCGCCGCCGTGCGCGACGCGATCGCCGCGCGCGTGCCCGGCGTGCTCGGCATCCATCTCGAAGGACCGTACCTGGCGCCGGAACGCAAGGGCACGCACGATGCCGGCAAGTTCCGCGTGCCCGACGCGCACGAGATCGCGCTCGCGACCGCGCTCGACAACGGCATCACGCTGATCACGCTGGCGCCGGAACAAGTGCCGGACGCGACCTTGCGCGCGTTCGTCGCGCGCGGCGCGATCGTCGCGGCCGGGCACACCGCCGGCACCTACGCGCAGATCCGCGCCGGCCTCGCCGCCGGCGTGCGCGGCTTCACGCATCTCTACAACGCGATGTCGCCGCTGCAGGGACGCGATCCGGGCGCGGTCGGCGCGGCGCTGGAGGATCGCGACAGCTGGTGCGGCGTGATCGCCGACGGCGTGCACGTGCATCCGGCCAGCCTGCGCGTAGCGCTGGCGGCGAAGCCGCGCGGCAAGGTCTTCCTGGTGACCGACGCGATGCCGCCGGTCGGCGCGGACGATCCGGACTACGTGCTGTACGGCGAAACCATCACCGCGCGCGACGGCGTCGTGCGCAACGCGGCCGGCGTGCTCGCCGGATCCGCGCTCGACATGGCCACCGCGGTGCGCAACGGCGTTGCGATGCTCGGATTGCCGCTGGACGAGGCCGTGCGCATGGCGTCGGCGTATCCGGCCGATTTCCTCGGCCTGTCGGATACGCACGGCCGCATCGCGCCGGGCCATCGCGCGGACTTCGTCGTGCTGGACGCGGCGATGCAGGTCGTCGCCACCTGGATCGGCGGCGATGCGTCGTAAGAGCGGCTGACGCCGTGCCGCAGGCGACGACGGCGACGCCGCGGTTCACGTCGGTCGATGCGCTGCGCGGACTGACCGTCGCGGCGATGCTGCTGGTCAACGATCCCGGCGATTGGGAGCATGTCTACGCGCCGCTCGAGCATTCGCAGTGGAACGGCTGCACGCCGACCGACCTGATCTTTCCGTTCTTCCTGTTCATCGTCGGCGTGTCGATCGCGCTCGGCCCGGTGCCGCGGCTGGCGCAAGGCGTCGCGGCCGGCGAACTGCGAACGCGGGCGCTGTCGCGCGCGGCGCGCATCGTCGCGCTCGGCTTGCTGCTGCATCTGGTCGCGTGGTGGGCGCTCGACCGGCCGGAGTTCCGGCCGTGGGGCGTGCTGCAGCGCGTCGGCGTGTGCTTCGGCGCCGCGGCCGCGATCGCATTGCATTGGCGCGCGCGCGGGCAGTGGCTGTGGATCGCGGCATTGCTGTTGGGCTATTGGGCGTTGCTCGCCAGCGGCGGCGGCACGGTGCCGTGGGACAACCTCGCCAGCCGCATCGATACCGCGATGCTCGGCGCGCACGCGTATCTGTACGACGCCGCCAGCGGACGCGGCCACGACCCGGAAGGCCTGCTGAGCACGTTGCCGGCGATCGCGACGACGCTGCTCGGCGTGCGCGCCGGTGCGTGGTTGCGCGAAGACCGGATACGGCGGCTGTGCGTGGCCGGCATCGTCGCGCTGTCGCTCGGCCTGCTGTGGTCGCGCGTGTTTCCGTTCAACAAGAATCTGTGGACGTCGTCGTACGTGCTGTGGACCGCCGGCTGGGCGACGCTGGCGTTGCTGGCCGCACACGCGCTGATCGACCGCCGCGGCTGGCCGCCGTTCGGCCGTGCGTTCGGCATCAATGCGATCGCGGCCTACGCCGGGTCGTCGCTGATGGTCTATCTGTTCGCATGGCTGGGCTGGTGGGCGCCGATCTACCGGATCGCCTTCGCCGGCTGGATGACGCCGCTGTTCGGGCCGTACTTGCCATCGCTGGCGTTCGCGATCGTCTTCGTCGCGTTCTGGTGGGCCATGGTCGCGGCGATGGCGCGACGCGGGTGGCGCATCACGATTTGAGCGGCGATGTCTGCGGCGAACCCATGCGCCGCCATTGCGTCAGCCGGCGTCCGACATCTTGCGCGCGCGGCGAATCGCCGCGATGCGCGCCTGGCGGATCGCTTCGCCGAGCGCGGGACCTTCGAGGCCCCGATCCGCGAGATCGACGGCGCGCACCGCGCACGCCGCGGCGTGCAGGCGCAGCAGTTCCGGGCCTTGCAGATAAGGTTCGTCCTCAAGGCCGGTGCGTCCGCGTTTGTCGGCCTCGCAGACCAGCGCGAGCTGAGCGATGCGTTCGGGCTTGCGGAACGCGTCGCAGCGCGCGAGCAGATCGTGCACGGTGTCGTCGCGCAGTTCGCGCAGGCGGTGCACGTTGAGATGCTCGCGGCAGGCCATCGTCGCGAGTTCGCGGTACGCGGACGGCACCTTCGTGCGCTCGCACAGCGCGCGCAGCGGCGCGAGCCCGCGCTCTTCGTGCATGACGTGGCGGGGCAGTTCGTCGGCCGGCGTCAGCGCCTTGCCGAGATCGTGCGTCAGCGCGGCGAAGCCGATCGCATCGTCGCCGGGCGCGAGGCGCGCGGCCATGTCGCAGACCAGTTCGACATGGATGCCGGTATCGACTTCCGGATGGTATTCGGCGCGTTGCGGCACGCCGTACAGCGCGTCCACTTCCGGCAGCACGGCCGCCAGCGCGCCGCTCTCGCGCAGCGTGCGCAGGAACGCCGACGGCGTGCGCGTGCGCAGCGCGCGCGCGAGTTCCTGCCAGACGCGTTCGGGCACCAGCGCGTCGAGTTCGCCCGAGGCCGACATCGTCCGCATCAGCGCCAGCGTTTCCGGCGCGACGCGGAAGCCGAGCGGCGCGAAGCGCGCCATGAAGCGCGCCGCGCGCAGCACGCGTAGCGGATCTTCGACGAACGCGGGACCGACATGACGCAGCACGCGCGCTTCGATGTCGCGCACGCCGCCGTAGGGATCGACGAGCGTGCCGTCGGCCGCCTGCGCGATCGCGTTGACGGTGAAATCGCGGCGCTGCAAGTCTTCCTCCAGCGTCACGTCGGGATCGGCGTCGACGACGAAGCCGCGGTAGCCGCGGCCGGACTTGCGTTCGGTGCGCGCGAGCGCGTATTCCTCGGACGTGTCCGGATGCAGGAACACCGGAAAATCGCGGCCGACCGGCTTGAAGCCGGCGGCGAGCATCGCCTCGGGCGTTTCGCCGACGACGACGAAATCGCGGTCGCCCGGCGCGATGCCGGCGGCTTCGCCCGATGCCTTGTCCGCATCGTGCGCGATGCCGAGCAGGCGATCGCGCACCGCGCCGCCGACGAGATAGGTCTTCACGCCGCGCGCGCGTTCGCTTCGCGCCGCTTCATTTCGAGGTGTTCTGCGCCAGGATCGCGACGATGTCGGTGGCGCCGGAATCGCGGCCCAGGTGCAGCTCGATCGGCGCGGCCTGGCCGGAAATCCAGATGCGCAGGTCGGCCTCGAGATCGAAATGCCCGGCCGTCTCCAGCGAATACATGACCACGGCGCGATACGGCACGCTGCGGTATTCGACCTTCTTCGCGGTGACGCCCTGCTTGTTGACCAGGATCAGGCGGCGGTCGGTGAACACGATCAGGTCGCGAATCAGGCCGAACGCGCGCTGCGGCGTTTCGCCCGGCGCCAGCAGCGGCGCGAATTCCTCGCGGATGTCGTCGAGCGATTTTTCGCCGGCATGGCCGAGCAGGATGTCGAGCAGACTCATGGGCGCGCTCCGGACCGGATGGTGTGCCGCATTGTAAGCCGCGGCACCGCGCGCGCGCCCCGCCGGCGCGTCAGCCCGCGGTCGTGGCCAGCGGGCAGACGAACTTCTTGCGCACGCCGGGCTGGCCGCGCAGACGCTGCGACACCGGCAACGCGTCGCCGTTCATGCGCCAGTCGTAGAGCACGCTGAAGGCGAGCACGCGCGCGACGTAGTCGCGGGTTTCCTTGTAGCTGATCGTCTCGATCCAGAAATCCGGATCCATCGACGGCCGCTGCGTCTGCCAGCGCGCGGTCGGCGCGGGGCCGGCGTTGTACGCGGCGATCGCGAAATACGGTTGGCCGTACTTGTCGAGCATCTGCCGCAGGTAGGCGCTGCCGATCGCGATGTTGGTTTCGGAGTCGTAGAGGCTCGCGGCGCCCGCGTACGGAAGATTGAGGCGCTTGGCGACGCCGGCGCCGGTGCTGGGCAGCACCTGCATCAGGCCCATCGCGTTCGCAGGCGAACGCGCGGTCGGATTGAAGATGCTCTCGGCGCGGATTTCCGCAGCCACCCACGCCGGATCGAGCACGTTCTTCGTCGCTTCGCGGCGGATCGTGTCGCCGTGGTGCAGCGGGAAACGGATCGTGTACAACCGCGCCTCGTCCGGCTTCTCGGCCAGCTTCAGGCCGAACACGCCGCGGTCGAACCAGCCGTCGGCCTGCGCGGTTTCGATCGCCATGCGCCGCTTGTCGTCGTCGAAGCGCGACAGCGCGTCGTCCCATTCGCGCTGCGCCCATGCGCTGCGGCCGATGCGGTTGAGCGCCAGCGCGCGCACCAGCGCCGGGTCGCGCGCGACCGCGGCCTGGGCGTCGGCGCCGTCGTCGACGAGCAACGGACACAGCGTGTACGGCACGCCGAGGCGGTCGGCGGCGAGGAAGCCGTGGAAGTCCGATTTCGTCGCGGCGGCGCGGTAGAACGCCTGCGCGCCGGCGGCGTCGCCGGTCATCTCGTGCAGGCGGCCGGCGAAATAGCTCCAGCGCGAATCGCCGCGCTGCTTGTCGCCCATCTTGTCGACCGCCACGCGCGCGGCGCGCCAGTCGGAGCGCGACAGTGCTTCGCGCACGCGCCATTCGTGCAGGCGCTCGTCGTAGGCGCTGTCGGGCACGGCGTTGAGGCGGCGCGCGGAATCCGCGTCGTAGGACGCCACCGACCACAACGCGGCCTGGTACAGCACGCGCGCGCGGTCGGTGTCGGTGAAGCCGAGCGCGGCGGCGAAGCGCGGCAGCGCCATTTCCGCCGCGACCGGCGTCGATTTCGCGAGCCGCGCCAGGCCCTGCGACGCCATCAGGCGGCTGCGCGGCGTCTTCGGCCATTGCAGCGCGCGGTCGTTGACCGCGTCGAAGAACGCGGCGTAATCGTTGGCGAGCGCGAACTGGTCGGCCGGCAGGCCGCGCGCGGCGTCGCGGATCACCGCCGGCAGCCATTCGGCGGCGGCCTTGTCGATGCGTTCCCAGCGCAGGTCCGGTGGCAGCCCGCCTTTCGCGGCGAGGATCGAGAACGGCGACGCGCACGCGTCGGGCAAGGCCTTGCCGGTGCTGCGCCACAGCGCCTGGGCGTCGCGCACCCATTGCGCGTCGGCCGCGCCGGTGGCCTGGCGCGCGTCGAGTTCGGCGCATTGCAGCGCCGCGCCCTTGATGCCCGGCTTCCACGCGGCGCGGAACGCCGGCCAGTCCTGGCGCCGCGACAACGCCGCCAGCCAGATCTCGCGGAACGCTTCGGCCACGGCCTGGCCCTGGTAACGGCTCAGGAACGCCTGTCCCTGCGCGTTCGGCAACGTGTCGAGGTTGCGGCGCAGGCTCGCATATTCGAGCCAGCCCGCGAGCGGATCGCGCGCGAACGGCGCGGCGTCGACCGCCTGCCCGCGTTCGGCGGCGTCGAGCGCGGCCTGCATCGCGGCGTCGGCGGGCTTCAGCGGCGCGATCTGCGCCGAGGCGTTGCCGGCGCAGAACAACGAGAGAAGCAACAGCAGGAGCGGAGTCGGGGAGATCGGCATCGCCGGATCATAGCGGACGACCGATGAACCGATTTCCGGCGTGTCCGCGCGGTATCCGGTGCATTCGCGTGCGGATGTCGCGATGTGTCCGGGTCGCGGAGTCCGTGACCCACGTCTCCGTTTGCGATCCATCGCGTTCGGCGGCGCGGGCCCCTGCCGAAAGCCGGCCTTGTCTATCCGTCACGAGTTGTTTACAAAGTCGTTACATTTGCCGCGCGTGCAGGGGCGTCGGTACCCAGATTATTCTTCGGGAGGAGAGCTCGATGAAGTCGTTGTCCCGTCACCAGCTGGCCATTGCGGTGCAGCTGTCGTTGTTGTGCGCCATCCCGTCGCTCGCGGCCGCGCAGGAATCGCAGGCCCCGGCGTCCGAAGGGACGGCCAAGACCCTGGACACGGTGAGCGTCACCGGCACCCGCATCAAGAAGGCCGAGCTCGAGACCACGGTGCCGGTGCAGGTGCTAACGCGCGAGGACATCGAGCGCAGCGGCTTCTCGTCGGTCGTCGACATCCTGCAGAACCTGACCGCGAGCGGCGCCGGCCTCAATACCAAGTTCAACTCCAGCGGCAACTTCGGCTTCCCGCCGGACGGCGGCGGCGTCGGTGCCGGCGCGGCGACGGTCGACCTGCGCCACCTCGGCCCGAAGCGCGTGCTGGTGCTGGTCGACGGCATCCGCTGGGTCAACGAATCCTCCGGTTCCGGCGTCGGCTCGTCGGTCGACCTCAACACGATCCCGCTGTCGATCATCGAGCGCATCGAAGTGCTCGAGGACGGCGCGTCGTCGATCTACGGTTCCGACGCGATCGCCGGCGTGGTCAACATCATCACCCGCCGCAACGTCGACGGCGGCCACGTCGAACTGAATTACGGCGAGTACGACAAGTACGGCGGCGACACCTACGGCGGCGACTTCAGCTGGGGCGGCAGCAGCGACCGCGCGCAGTGGTTCCTGGCCGGGTCGTATTTCAAGCAGAAGGGGATTTCGTCGTCGAAGTTCCCCAACGCCAGCGTGCCGGTGCCGGGCACGGGCTTGTCGAACGCGAGCTCGGCGACGCCGCAGGGCCGTTTCGTGTTCGAGGACCCGAACACCGGCGAGACCGTCAGCATCACGCCGAACACCGGCATCGGCGATCCCACCTACGCCTCGGTGCAGGACGGCTGCAACCGCACCG
>Ga0207681_10002101_pt1 | contig 12763 bp, 12 predicted proteins | sample KBSS53metaG_FD_184324 | JGI IMG/M metagenome (GOLD analysis project Ga0207681, IMG submission 184324) | Switchgrass rhizosphere microbial communities from Kellogg Biological Station, Michigan, USA - KBS S5-3 metaG (SPAdes) (version 2) | ecosystem: Host-associated > Plants > Roots > Rhizosphere... | reverse complement strand
TACACGCGCGACGCCGCGGTGGCGTCGCTGGCGGCGACGCTGCTGATGCTGGCGGCGGCGTTCCAGTTTCCCGACGGCGTGCAGGTGCTGTCGGCCGGCGCGCTGCGCGGGCTCAAGGACACGCGCCTGCCGATGCTGCTGACCGCGTTCGCGTACTGGGGGGTCGGCATGCCGCTCGGCGCCGGGTTCGGCCTCGGCCTGGGCTGGGGCCCGCGCGGCATGTGGATCGGCCTGATCGCCGGCCTGCTGGTGGCCGCGGTGCTGCTCGGGGTCCGCTTCTTGCGATCCAGCGCCCCCGCCCGCATTCTGCGCTGGCAGGCGCCGCCAGGTCCGCGGTCAGGGTGACCGATGGCCGATGACGGTGCCGCGCACCGTCGTCAGACTACCCGTCCGCGCATCCGCTTCCCGCGCTCCTTCATTTTTCGCGTTTTCCCGGAGTTCCCGCTTCCATGAACCAGCAAGTGCGCCCGGCGGCTCAGCCGAACCACAACGGCCCCATCGTCGCGTTTTTCGTGTTCGTCTGGAACGCGATGAACTTCACCCGGCGCCTGGTCTTCAACGTGATCTTCTTCGGCCTGCTTTTCACGCTGTTGGTCTTGATGGCGATCGGCGGGCGCGGCAAGCCGCTGCTCGAGCGCAGCACGCTGGTGGTCGCGCCGGAAGGCGCGCTGGTCGAGCAGTACAGCAGCGACCCGGCGAGCCGCGCGCTGGCGAAGGCCTTCGGCCGCGACGACACCGGCGAAGTGCAGCTGCGCGACGTGCTGCGCGTGCTCGAAGCCGCGCGCACCGACAAGCGCATCGAACGCGTGCTGCTGCGCGTGGACCGCATGCGGTTCTCCGGTTACGCGTCGATCCGCGAGGTCGCCGCCGCGATCGCGAAGCTGCGCGCGTCGGGCAAGCAGGTGATCGCGTTCGGCGAGAATTTCGACCAGATGCAGTACCTGCTCGCCTCGCAGGCCAGCGAGGTGTACCTCGACCCGATGGGCGGCCTGCTGCTGGAAGGCCTCGGCCGTTACCACCAGTACTACCGCGAAGGCCTGCAGGACAAGCTCGGCGTCGACGTGCACGTGTTCAAGGTCGGCGAATACAAGTCCGCGGTCGAGCCCTACGTGCTCGACGCCGCGTCGCCGGAAGCCAAGGAGGCCGACCTCTACTGGATGAGCGACGTGTGGCAGCGCTATCTCGGCGACGTCGCGCGCGCGCGCAAGCTCGATCCGAAGCAGCTGGCCAGCGACGTCGACGCGCTGCCCGAAGGCATCACCGCGGCTAACGGCGACCTCGCCCAGTACGCGCTGCAGCACAAGCTCGTCGACGGCCTGAAGACGCAGGAAGAAGTGGAGACGCTGCTGACCAAGCGCGGCGTCGCCGACAGCGATGCCGACGGCGGTTTCCGCCAGGTCGCGTTCGGCCCGTACCTGCAGCACCTGTACAACCCGCTCGCGCCGGTCGACGAGCGCCCGCAGGTCGCCGTCGTCGTCGCCGAGGGCGAGATCAGCGGCGGCGAGCAGCCGGCCGGCAAGATCGGCGGCGAATCGACCGCGGCGCTGCTGCGAGAGGCGCGCGACGACGAGCAGGTCAAAAGCGTCGTGCTGCGCGTGAATTCGCCGGGCGGCGAAGTCTACGCGTCCGAACAGATCCGCCGCGAAGTCGTCGCGCTGAAGGCCGCCGGCAAGCCGGTGGTCGTGTCGATGGGCGATCTCGCCGCGTCTGGCGGCTACTGGATCAGCATGAACGCCGATCGCATCTACGCCGATCCGTCGACGATCACCGGTTCGATCGGCATCTTCGGCATGCTGCCGTCGATCCCGCGCACGCTCGAGAAGATCGGCGTGCACACCGACGGCGTCGGCACCACGCGCTTCGCCGGTGCGTTCGACATCACCCGTCCGCTCGCGCCCGAAGTCGGGCAGGTGATGCAGTCGGTGATCGAGAAGGGCTATCGCGACTTCACCGGCCGCGTCGCGTCCGCACGCAAGCGCAGCGTCGAGCAGATCGACGAAGTCGCGCGCGGCCGCGTCTGGAGCGGCGAGCAGGCCAAGCAGCGCGGCCTGGTCGATCAGTTCGGCGGGTTGCAGGATGCGGTCGCCGATGCCGCCGCGCGCGCCAAGCTCGGCAAGCCCGACGATTGGCAGGTGCGCTACGTCGAGAAGATGCCGACGCCGTTCGAGCAGATGCTGGCGAGCTTCGCCAACAGCCGCGCCGGCTCGGCGTGGCTCGGCCAGTCCGGCTTCGGCCAGGACACGTTCGCGCGCGTGATGCTGGCCCGCGCGGTGCCGCAGGCCTCGCACGACCTGCAGTTCCTGCAGGACATGACCACGTCCAAGCGCGGCGGCTCGCCGATCAAGGCGCTGGCGTACTGCTTCTGCGGGTTCTGAGGTCGACAGGCCCGTGCGTCGCCGGCAGGCGGCGTCGCGGTGGCTGGGGTTTGCGGGAGGAGGTGTCGTGAACATGAAGAGACTGGCTATCGTCGCGTTCGTGGCAGTCGGCGCAGCCCAGGCCGTTGAGCCTGCCCGCGACTTCGCGCAAGCCGAGCGCCTGTTCGCCGCGCAGCCTCGAACCGCCGCGACCGATGCCTATCTCAACAGCTGGACCGACTTCAACAACGCGCATCACCTGGATGAACGCGACGGCTGCTACTTCAAAGCAGACGGTGCGCTAGTGCAGATCCTGCGGATCGATGCGGACGGCAAAATCAGCGGTTATTTCGCCGATCGCGACAATGGCCGCTCGCAATGCTGGCGGCAGACCTATCTCGGCCTCGAGTTCCCGAAGCCGCCTTTCGCGCCGTTCTACCATCGACTAGAGATGCATTGAGACCGGCTTCGCGCCTCACTGCGTCGTCGCGTCGATCTCCGCCTGCTGCTTCGCCGCCGCGTCCTCGGTCGCCTTGTTGGCGGCGTTGGCCTGATCGAGCGGCCGCTGGATCGCGTCGCGCAATTGCGTGGCCTGCGGATCGGGCTTCTGTTCGGTGGGCGGTTGCGGCGGATGCGAGCAAGCGCCGCAGGCGAGGGACAGCAACAGAACGGCGGACAGGTGCATGCGCGGCATGGTCGCGTCTCCGTGAGGGGCCCGGCGTTATGCTAACCCCAACCGCAACGCAGGAAACGGCCATGGACCCGCATCGCTGGCGCCTGGATGGACAACTCGCGCTGGTCACCGGCGGCAGCGCCGGCATCGGCCGCGCGATCGCGCGCGAGCTGCTCGGCTTCGGCGCCCGCGTCGTGATCGCCGCGCGCAACGCCGATGCCCTCGAACTCGCCCGCGACGAACTGGCCGAGGAATTTCCCGACGGCGAGATCCGCGCGCTGGTCGGCGACGTCGCCGACGACGAACAGCGCCGCGAACTGCTCGACTGGATCGAGGACCACGGCGAAGGCCTCAACATCCTCGTCAACAACGCCGGCGGCAACCTCACCAAGGGCGCGACCGAATACACCGAGGACGAGTGGCGCGAGATCTTCGAGATCAACCTGTTCTCGGCCTACGAACTGTCGCGCTACGCGCATCCGCTGCTGACCAAGCACGCCGCGTCGAGCATCGTCAACGTCGGCAGCGTGTCCGGCTTCACCCATGTGCGCAGCGGCGCGCCGTACGGCATGAGCAAGGCGGCGTTGCACCAGATGACGCGCAACCTCGCCTGCGAATGGGCCGAGGACGGCATCCGCGTCAACGCCGTCGCGCCGTGGTACATCCGCACGCGGCGCACGTCCGGCAAGCTCGCCGATCCCGACTATCTCGACGAAGTGCTGCTGCGCACGCCGATGGGGCGGATCGGCGAAGCTGAGGAAGTCGCCGCGGCAGTCGCGTTCCTGTGCCTGCCGGCGGCGGGCTACATCACCGGCGAGTGCATCGCGGTGGATGGCGGGTTCCTGCGTTACGGGTTCTGAACGCGCGGCCCGCCGTAGGAGCGGCTTCAGCCGCGCGCCGGCTTGCGCTGCGAACGTTCTGTCGCGGCTGAAGCCGCTCCTGTAAATGGATTAGCGTGCGTCGTCTCCTGCCGTCATTCCCGAGCAGGCGGGAATCCATGCACGTAGACGGAAAGCGCAGTGCATCGGCCGCGGCGGGTCGGCATGGGTTCCCCCTGCGCGGGAACGACGGATTCTCTTTTTTTCTTCCCGACCCCGAGTGTTCGTGTCTACGCGGAACGACGATTCAAGGCCCGCCCACCGCGCCCGACAGATGCTCGTAAAGAATGAAACCGCCGATCGCGATCAGCATCAGTCCGCCGACGATCTCCGCGCGCTTGCCGGCCAGCGCGCCGAGCACGCGGCCGAGCAGGATGCCGAGCGTCACCATCGCCAGCGTGCACAGGCCGATCGTCGCGGCGACGGCGAGGATGTTGACGTCGAGGAACGCGAGGCCGACGCCAACCGCCATCGCATCGATGCTGGTCGCGAATCCGGTCGCGGCGAGCTGCCAGAAGCCGCGGCTGCGCGTCGCGGCGTCTTCGGTTTCCTCTTCCGGTCGCAGGCCCGCGTAGATCATCCGCGCGCCGAGCAGCGACAGCAGGCCGAACGCGATCCAATGGTCCCAGGCGACGACGTATTTCGACGCGGCCTGGCCGAGCAGCCAGCCGACGATCGGCGTCAGCGCCTCGATCGTGCCGAAGATCGCGCCGGCGCGCAGCGCGTCGGCGAAGCGCGGCTTGCGCATCGCCACGCCCTTGCCGACGGCGGCGGCGAACGCGTCCGTCGACATCGCGATGCCGAGCACGAGGATGGAAAGCGGATGCATGCGGGAGGTCCGGTCGGGCTTCGGCGACGACGGCGCAACGGCGCGCCCAACGTTCGTTGCGCCGATGCACCGATGGTCTCGCCAACCAGAACGGTTGCTCGCGCCACGGCGGAAACGACGCCGAGCATGTTGACGCGAGCGCTTCGCAACGATCGAAACACGATCGCGAGAAGCCGGCTACTCCCCAAGGGGACGCGGATGCTAGCACGCACGTCGCCGCGAACGCCAAAGATAGCCTCGTGCATAGGATATGCGTCAGGATGGCTCGCGCCATTTTTTTGGTTTGGTAGGAGCGACGGCAGTCGCGACGAAGCGTTCATGGGAACGCCCGGTCGCGACTGCCGTCGCTCCTACCAACGCAAAGAAAGATGCGCGTGCGCCTACAGCATCAAGTCGACATCGCGATCCGGCAATGCGCTCGCGCCGTCCTCGTACAGCGCCTGCAGATGCCGGCGCACCACGTCGAGCGGTCCGATCGCGTCCTGGCGGCCGGGAAACTCGCGGCGGCCGCGCGCCTGCAGCGCCAGCATGCGCGCGTCCTGGGTCGCGACGCGGCGCAGGAACGGGCCGACGAACAGTCGCACCGCCCACGCCGGCGCGGTGCGGCCGCGGATGTGGAACGCCGCGTGCAGGCGCGTGATGTCCGCCGATTCCGGCGCGAAGTGCAGGCTGATGCGCGCGTTGGCGCCGTTGCGGTACGCGTATTCGAATTGCACGTTCGCCGGCGCGACGAAATGCGCGCGCTCGAGCGCACGCTCGGATTCGAACAGACGATAGATCAGGCCGGATTGACGCGCGTCGCCGCGATAGTCGACGACGAAACCGTCCGGACGCGCGCGCAACGCCGCGGTCGTGCGGTGCCGCGGCCCGTCGCCGCGCCGCACCAGGCCGCGATGCACGAAATGCGTGTGGGTCGCGTCGAGCGCGTTCTCGACCGCGTCGAGCACATGCGCGTCGAGCGTCGTCGACCACAGGAAACGCCGCTCCTGCGGCGCCGGCTCGAGCGCGACGCGCGGCAACGTCCGCGCGCCGTCGTGCCGTGGGCAGACCCAGACCAGGCCGCCGTGCTCGCGGACCGCCAGCGTGCGTGCGGAAACCTCCGGCAGCGCCGCGCCATCCGGCAGGCCCGGCATCGCACGCAGACGGCCGTCGCGGTCGAAACCCCAGCCGTGGTACGGACAGCGCAGCAGCCCGTCGCGCACGCAGCCCTGCGACAACGGCGCCTGCCGGTGCGGGCAGCGGTCCTCGAACGCGGCCAGCGCGCCGTCGCCGAACCGCAACAGCGCGATCGGGCGGTCGAGCAAGCGCCGCGCGAGCGGACGCGCGCCGACCTCGCGCGCCAGCGCGACGGCGTACCAGTGCGTCTGCAGATGCGCGGGCCACGGCGTCATAAGCGGTAACGCTCCATGATCGGGACGCCGATCCCGCGCGTCGCCGCGCCGAGCACGCCGAGCGCGCGCCGCGCCGATGTCGGCAGATGATCGTCCAGCACCGCACTGTATTCGATCGCCGGCACGCCGCCACGCTGGCGTTTGAAATGCGCGGCGCCGGCGCTGAGGTTGACCAGCGCGTCGTCGCGACGCGCGCAGTCCAGCGCGGTCGCGGTGAGACGGCGGTACAGGCCCGCGCGCGCCGGCAGCGCGATGTCGTAGCCGAGGATCGGCGCGGTGATCAGGTCGCCGAAACGCAGCAGGCCGACGACGCCGTTCAGCACGCCGCGCTCGTCGCGCGCGCCATGCAGCTCGAGCAGGCCGAGCGCGTGCCAGTCGCGCATCAGCGCGGCGCTGTAGTCGGGATTCAGCCGCGAATAGCGCACCAGGTACAGCAGGCCGTAGAGCTCGGCGATGCGCGCGTAATCGGCGGCATCGAGCGTGCCGGGCGGACAAGGGCGCATGTCGTTGCGCGCGAGCAGACGCAGGTCGCGCTTGAGATCGGAATGGCGCGCGGCGAGCCGGTCCACGCGCTCGTACAGGTACACCTGCCGGCTCGGAATCAGCCGCGCGCCGGCGCCGTCCAGCGCATCGAGCCAGGCCGCGGTGTGCGCGCGGTTCAGCGACCGGAACCAGATCGCATGCGTCGGCCAACGCGCGCGCGCGGCGTCGGCGATGCGGCGGATGCTCGCCGCCGGCAGATCGGGATAGGCATTGGTCGACACCAGCCAGTTGTTGACCGAGACCGCGCCGTCGAGCCCGGCGCGCCGCATCCACGCGCCGAAGCCGAGCGCGAGCGCGCGCAGCGGTCGCGTCAGCGCGGGATGCCCGAAGCGCTCGATTTCCTCGGCGGCGTAGTCGCTATAGCTGGTGACCGGAGAACAGATCCACGCGTCGCCGCGCCGCGCCGCGTCGTGCACGCTCACCGGCAGGCTGACGCCGTCGACGCGCAGCGCTTCGATGCCGGCGTGGAGGTTGCGGATGTGCTGCGGAACCGGCACCGACCGGTGCAGCGCGACGAAGCGTTCGGCCAGCGCACCGAACGCTTCGGGATCGATGCGCGGCACGCGCATCACGGCGCCGCCATCGCGTCGCCGTCCCATTCGATGTCGCGCGTGGCCGCCTCGCGCAACGAGCAACCCTGCCGCGCCGCGCGCCAAGCGTACGCGCCGAGGTCGGCGAGCGCGCCGAGCAGCGGCGCGCGGTCGCCGTCCGCCGCGATCACGTCGCGTGCGGCGTTCCAGTCGCGCCGCCACGCGCGATACCTGCGTTCGCGCAGACCCGCGCCGAGGCCGGCGCTCAGCATCACCGCGGCGATCATGCGCGGCGCGTCGGCTCCGGGTTCCACGCATACCTATGACGTCCCGCACAACGCGCCGGGCAGATCGTCGCCGGACCCGAACAGGTGCACGCCGCTGATCGCACGCGGATTGCATTCCAGCGCGCGCGCGACGCCGTCGGCGTCCTCGATCCAGTCGAACGAAATCTGCCCGGTGTAACCGAGCGCTTCGACCAGCGCGCGCACGCCATCACGGATCGCCGGCACCTCGCAGCGCTGGAACCAGTAGCTCGAACTCGCGCCGAGCCGGTGCGTTGGCCGGTACACGACATGCGCGAGCAGGCGGCCGCGATCGGCGACGCTGTAAGAACACAGCTCGCGCCCGCGGCAGAACGCCTGTGCGACCCAGTCGCCGGCGACGCCGAACGCCGGCGCCTGCGCCGGCATGCCGTCCGGATACAGCCGCACGTGCACGCCGAAGCGCGAATATTCCGGTTTCAGCGCGATCCCGCGCCCGTCCGCCCACGCGCGCGCGTCGTCGATGTTCGCGACGAGACGGCTGTCGGGCACCGGGATACCGCAATCGGCGGCGATCTTCAGAAAGCGCCACTTGCTGTGCAACGCGCGCATCGTGCCGAAATCGGCGACGGCGATGCGCGCGCGACGCGGCAGCCGGTCGCGGATCCGCGCGAGGTAGAACGCTTCCTCGCAGGTCGGCACGATCAGGTCGACGCCGTGGCTGTCGATCGCTTCGGCGAGCGCCCGCAGATACGCCGATAACGCGGTGCGCGGCGGCGGCAGCGGGATCGTTGCGCGCACCGCGCGCGACCAGCCGCTGATCCGGCAAGAGATGCTGTCGCCGACCAGCACGTCCCAGCCCTGTGCGGCGAAGCGGCGCGCATGGTCGAGCGCGACCGGCGCGCGCGCGCCGAGGATCAGCACCTTAGGCATCCGCCGGACACCATTCGAGGCAATGCGACGGCACCAGGCGCGGTGCCGCGCGCGCGTCGAGCACCGCTGACAGCCGCAGAAACGTGTCGCGATACGTGCCGGTGTCGCCGAGCCAGCCGGTGGTCAGGCGCGGCGGCAATGCGCGGTCGCGCAGCGCCGGCGTCGACCACGCGGCATCGGCGACCAGGAACACCCAGCCGTCGCGATCGCGGAACGCCGCGCCGTAGTGGCCGGCGGCGTGGCCCGGCAACGCGATTGCGAGCAGGCTGCCGTCGCCGAACAGATCGTGGCCGGAACCGAATCCCGCCAGCGCATCGGGCAGCGCGATCCGCGGCAGGTCTTCGATCCAGCGGCAACGCGACGCGAAGTCACCGCCGAGCAATGCCGGCAACAGGCCGATGCGCAATGCCGACCAGCGGCCGCGCGCGGCGAGATCGTCCCACGCCGATCGCGCACACCACAGCGGCGCGTCCGGAAAGTCGAGCAGCCCGCCGACGTGGTCGCCGTGCAGATGCGACAGCACGATCCCGCGGATCTCGCGCGGCGCGATGCCCTCGGCGGCCAACTGCGCACGCAGGCATTGCCGTTCGCGCAGATGCACCGGCGTCACGATGCGGTATAGACGTTCGGGAAAGCGCCGCGTCGCGTCGAAGAAATGCTGCGAGTAGCCGGTGTCGAACAGCACGTCGCCGAACACCGGATGCCGCAACCGGAACGCCAGCGACGGGAATTTGCGCGCCGCCAGCGCGCCGCCGCGCCGCACCATGCATTCCGGATGCCGGCAATGGCCGACGTCGTAGGCGCGCCACTCGAGCGCGGTCACGCGCGCCAGCCTTGCGCGAAGCGCGCGATGCCCTCGCGCACGCCGACGCGCGGCGCGTAGCCGAGCACGCGTCGCGCCGCGCCGATGTCGAGCGTCTGCGAATACGCGAGCACGCCGAGCGTGTAGCGGGTCAGCGCGGGCTCGGGCCGGCGCGGATGCCAGCGCGCGGCGGTCTCGATCAGCCGCGCCAGCGACATCGCCGCCGGGCGCGGCAACGAGACGTAGCGCACGTCGAGGCCGAGCGCGGCGTACAACGCATCGAGCAGCGTGCGCACTGGCATCGGTTCGCCGTTGCTGATGTTGAAGGCCGTCGCCGCTTGCGGCAGCTCGGCATCGATCGCGAGGACCGTCGCATCGACGACGTTGTCGACATAGGTCACGTCGATGCGCGCGCGGCCGCCGTTCACCAGCGGGAACCGGCCGCGTCGCGCGACCGCGATCAGGCGCGGGAAGATCGCGCGGTCGCCGTCGCCGAACACCGCGCGCGGCCGCAGGATCGCCGCCTGCATCGCGCCGTCCGCGCACGCGGCGCGCACGCGCTCCTCGCCGAGCCATTTCGATTCGGCGTACGCGGTGATCCAGCGACGCGGCGGTTCGAACGCTTCCGGTACGTGTTCCCGGTCCTGCATGCGGAAATAGAGGCTCGGCGACGAGAAATGCACGACGCGGCGCACGCCCGCGCGTCGCGCCGCGGCGAGCACGCGTTCGGTCGCGGTGACGTTCGCGGCGATGAACGCGTCGCGCGGCCCCCACGGCGACGACAGCGCGGCCGCGTGCACGAGCGTGTCGGCGCCGTCGAACAGCGCATCGAGCGGATCGGCGACGAGATCGGCGGCGTGGGTCCGCATGCCGGCCTCGCGCAACTGCGCCAACGCGGCCTGATCGCGGCCCGTCGCCAGCACCGCACGCCCCGACGCGTGCAGGCGGCGCGCGACATGTCCGCCGATGAAACCGCTGGCGCCGGTGACGACGACGGTGGGCACGGCATTCGCCCGCGCCGTCACAGCCGCAGCACGACGCCGCCGAACGACAGGCCCGCGCCGGAACCGACCAGCGCGACGATGTCGCCGCGCCGCACTTGGCCCGACACGCGCGCATGGTGCAGCGCCACGCCGACCGACGCCGCCATCTGGTTGCCGCGTTCCGGCAGCACGCGCACCAGTTTGTCGTCGGGCAATGCGAGCGCGGCCTGCAGATGACGCAACGCCTTGTCGCTGGCCTGGTGCGGCACGATCGCGACGATCGCGTCGAGATCGACGCCGGCGCGCGCGAGCAGGCGGTCGAGGAACGCAGGCAGGCGCTGCGCGGCGATCTTGTAGGTGGCGCGTCCGTCCATCCGGAACACCGCGCCGCGCGCGAAGTCTTCGGCATTCTCGTGCAGGCGCAGGCGCGTGCCGCCGGCGCGGATCTGGCAGAACTCGGCGCCTTCGGAATACGTCTCGAAATGCGCGGCGAGCACGCCGGCGTCGCGGTCGGGCGACGGCGCGAGCACCGCCGCCATCGCGCCGTCGCCGAACAGCATCGCGGTCGCCGGATCGTCCCACGGCAATCCCGCCGATGCGATCTCGCTCGATACCACCAGCACGCGGCGGTAGCGCCCGGCGACGATCATCGTCGCGACCAGGTCCACCGCCATCAGGAAACTCAGGCAGGTCGCGTTGACGTCGAACGCCGGGATGCCGCTGGTCTGCAATCCGAGTTCGCGCTGCACCAGCGCACCGGTGCACGGGATCGGCTGCTCCATCACGCTGCAGGCCGAGACGATCAGATCGAGTTCGTCGGCGCGCAGGCCGGCTTCGTCGAGCGCCTGCCGCGCCGCGCGCGCGGCCATCCTGGAACTGGTCTCGTCGGCGCCGGCGAAATAGCGGCCGTCGATGCCGGAATGCTTGCGCGTCCAGCCGGCGGGCTTGTTCCAGCGCCGGTCGAGATCGCTCGACGCCACCCGCAAGGCGGGCAGGCATTCACCGGTACCGAGAATCTGGGTGGCGGCTTGCATGGAACGGGTCCGTCGCGGTCGAGGCGTGCCGAGGAGCGTGTCCGCGGGGCGGCGGCCGCGCAATCGCGACCCGCGCCCGATGCAGGAATTGACGCGTCGGGGATCGGATTATGATACGAGCCGGGCGGGCCGAGGGGCGGTGAATGATGAACGGGACCGGGACGCGATCGATCGTGCAGGCGATCCGTGCGCTGCTGCGCGCGCGCGGCATGACCTACCGCGATCTCGGCGCGCTGATCGGCGTCAGCGAGCCGACGATCAAGCGCGACCTCGGCCGCGGCAATTTCTCGCTCGGCCGGCTCGACCGCATCTGCGAAGCGCTCGGCGTCACCGTCGGCGAACTCGTCGAGCACGGCGAGCGCAACGACCAGACCATCACCACGCTCGACGCCGAGCAGGAAGCGGCGCTGGTCGCCGATCCGCAACTGCTGCTCACCGCGTACCTGGTACTGAACAACTGGCGCTTCGAGGAAATCCTGCGCACCTACGCGATCGACGAGAACGCGCTGGTCTCGCTGCTGCTGAAGCTCGACACCCTCGGCCTGATCGATTACCGGCCGCCGTACCGGTTCCGCAAGCGCACCGCGCGCAATTTCGCGTGGCGCCGCGAAGGCGCGGTGCACGCGTTCTTCGTCGAACGGATCATGCCGGAGTTCCTGCACGACCGTTTCGCCGATCCGGGCGACGCGTTCCACTTCCTCGCCGGCCTGCTGTCGGAAGCCTCGCGCAGCCTGCTCAAGCAGAAGCTCGACGCGCTGGCCGAGGAATTCGACGCGCTCGCCCGCAGCGACGCGCGCCTGCCGCTGGAAGGTCGCTACGGTTGCTCGGCGATCGTCGCGCTGCGGCAGTGGGAGTATTCGGAGTTCACGCGGCTGCGGCGCGGGGGCGAGGCCGTGCCGGGCGTTCCGTGATGCGCCGGCTACCGCAGCGCGAAGCCAATTTAATCACTACAAAGACGGGATCGGATCTTCCGCGATGGAACACGAACTCGCGTCGGCTCGGTTTCGGAGCGCAATCATTTTCGATCGACCGGTTATCGCGCGTAGGATGGGTCCAGTACAGCCATCCCATTCGATCCGCTTCCCATCGAGCGGAATCTTCCTGCTGTGACGGGTTGACGATCCTCCGCCGACCGTCGGTATCGTTGTGCTGGCGCTTTGCCGCGCGCGGTTTTCTCTGAAGGTGTCTCATGCGCACGCCCATCTTCCAGATCGACGCTTTCACTACCCGCCGGTTCGCGGGTAATCCCGCTTCGGTGATGCCGATGGATCGTTTCGTGGACGACGCCGTGCTGCAGGCCATCGCCGCCGAAAACAACCAGGCCGAGACGGCGTTTCTGGTGCCCGAAGGCGGCGACTATCGCTTGCGCTGGTTCACCCCCACCGTCGAAGTGCCGCTGTGCGGCCACGCCACCTTGGCCAGCGCAGCGGTAGTGATGGAACGGCTTGAACCTGGGCGCAGCAAAGTGGTCTTCCACACCGCGAGCGGCCCCCTTACGGTGAACCGCGCCGCCTCGGGTTACGTCATGGACTTTCCGGCGCGGCCGTCCG
>Ga0207681_10002100_pt1 | contig 12766 bp, 10 predicted proteins | sample KBSS53metaG_FD_184324 | JGI IMG/M metagenome (GOLD analysis project Ga0207681, IMG submission 184324) | Switchgrass rhizosphere microbial communities from Kellogg Biological Station, Michigan, USA - KBS S5-3 metaG (SPAdes) (version 2) | ecosystem: Host-associated > Plants > Roots > Rhizosphere... | reverse complement strand
TGATCTTCTGCTCCGCGAACACCTTCACGATGATCGTGGTGCTGGAGATCGCCAGCGCGGCGCCGGCGAACAGCGCTTCGTACACCGTCCAGCCGAAGGCGCGGCCCACGAGATACCCGGTCCAGATCAGCAGGCTGCTCTGGATGACGGCCACGATCCCGGCTGTGGGCGCGATCCTGATCAGCTTGCGCAGGCTGAAGTCGGTCCCCAGCGAGAACATCAGCAGGACGACGCCCAGCTCGGACATCGTGTGGGTCAGGGGTTCGTTGACGAACAGCGGGACGGGCAGATGCGGGCCCACGACCACGCCCGCCAGCAGGTAACCGAGGACGACCGGCTGCCGCAGCCGCTGGAACACCATGGTCGTCACCGCGGCGACACACAGGATCAACGCGAGGTCGGTCAGGAGATCGACGCTGTGCGCGGGCATGGACGCGGACATTGTAAGGTCTTAGTAGGTGACGTCCACGCCAACCCAGGCGGCGCGCGGCGCGCCCGGGCCGATGAAGCGCGGGTCGGTGTACGTCGGGCCGAGCACAGGGGTGGGATCGCCAAGGACGCCGAAGGTGCCGTACTCCGCGTCGAACAGGTTGCTGACGATCGCGAACACCGAGACGGGTCGCGCCAAGCGATACGCCGCGCGCAGGTTGACGACGGCGAAGCCGGGCAGCGGCGCGAGCAGGTTCGCCTCGTCGCCCCGGTAGTACTGGCCGCTGTTCGCGATCACGTCGACGCCGACCGAGAAACCCGCGCCTGCGAACCAGGTGACGACCGCCTTGGCGATGTGCGCCGGCACGTTCGGGATGCGCGAGCCCGCCGGCACGGTGACGCTGCCGCCCACGGCGTCCGGGTGCGACGCGGACAGCTCCGTGAACTGGGTCAGGAAGCGCGCGTCCAGGTACGTGTAGTGAAGCGCCCACTCGAGCCGCGCGTTGCCGCCCTCCCCGCCGAGACGGCGGCGCCCGAGCAGACTCGCCTCTATTCCCTGGCGGCGCGTGTCGCCCACGTTGGCGAAGTAGCCGCGGTTGGCGACGGCGCCCGAGCTGATGAACAGGATGTCGTCGTCGTTGGTGGTGCGGAACCCGGCCACGACGTAGTCCAGCGTGGTGCGCGGCCGTTTCCAGCGCCCGCGTACGCCCAGCTCGAACGTGCGCGCGACGACCGGGTCCAGCGGCGGATCGGAGACGAAGCCGTTCGGCAGCCGGCACGGATCGGTCTCGCTGGCACAGGTCAGCTCCAGCGGCGTCGGCACACGCATCGATTCGCTGTAGCCGGCGTAGCCGCCGATCGCGGGGCGCGGCTGGTAGCTGACGCCGACGGCGGGGTTCAACCGATGAAAGGCGTGATCGCCGCCGAGCGCGCCGCCCAGCCGATCCGTCAGCGACAGCGACGAGACGTTGAAGCGCACCGCGGCCGTCACGAACAGATCGCGCCGCAACGAGAACGTGTCGGTCGCGTAAAGGCCCAGATCGCGGCTGACGCTGTCGACGGCGACGCGCGACGACGCGTCGACGATGCCGCTGGAGATCGTCCCGTGATCGGGCTGGGTCAGGCGCGCCAGCGTCGCGGCGGCGTTGAAGTTGGCGCGGCCCTCGTTGGCGGCGGCGCCCACGAACAGGTGGTTCTCGCGTCCGGCGATCGGCGCGCCGACCGCGACCTGCGCGGCGGCGCCGTAGCTCTGCTGGCGCGTCCGCGTCGTGTTCTCGGCCGCGTCGTAGGGGTTCGCGGCGTCAAAGGGGACCGGGTTGCCGGCGTCGTCGACGACGAGCGTCTCGACGCCGGCGCCGTCGGCCGTGCACACGAAGCCCGCCTGCGCCGGATCCTGGCACGCCAGCCAGTCGGCCTGATCGCCGTTCAGCGTCGCGATCCGACTGGCGCGGTAGTACGCGACGCCCGATACCTGCGCGGCCGCCGCCAGCGCGCGCTCGCCGCGCGCGACGGCCATGAACATGCGGTTGTCGGTGATGTCGGGGTACGTGAAGATCGCGCGGCGGTTCTGCGCCAGCAGCTCGCGCGGCGTCGGACCGTTCCCCCGCAGCGTCGTGTCGGCGGCGGACAGCGCCAGCTCGGCTGACGTCGCGCCGTTCTGGTAGGTCCCGGCGACGAACGCGCTCGCGGTGCGCGACGGCGAGAACGGGCGCCAGCCCTCCTCCCCGAAGTAGCGCCCCGCCGCGAACAGGCCCCAGCGCTCGCCGTGGCCGCCCAGGCCGAAGTCGACCAGACGGCGGCCGAACGATCCGCCCAGCAGGTGGACCTCCGCGCCCGGATCGGAGAACCCCGTCTTGGTTTCCAGCGACAGCGCCCCGCCCAGCGTGTTCAGGCCGTAGAGCGGATTCGATCCGGGCATCAGGTTGGCCGAGCGGATGGCTTCGGTCGGGATCAGGTCCCAGCTCAGTGTGTCGCCGAACGGTTCGTTCAGCCGCACGCCGTCGATGTAGACCGAGAGCCCCTGCGGCGCGCCCAGCAGCGGCGACGCCAGGAAGCCGCGATACTGCAGATCGGGCTGCAGCGGATTCTGCTGCACCTGGTTGCCGCTGACACTGCCCAGCGCGTCCAGCATGTAGTCGGCGAGATCCAGGCTGTGGCGCGCGGCGATCGCGTCGGCGGTGACGGTCTGGACGTTGGCGGGGACGTGATCGCGCGGCAGCCGCGATCCGTGCAGGGGCGTCGTCGACGTCACCACCGTCTCGTTCGTGGCGTCGGCGGGCGGCGTTTCGGCGGGCGGCGGCGCGGCGGCGGGCGGCGACGGCGCAGCAGGGACGACGTCCGCGAGCATCAGCGCGATCAGGGCCGGGAGGCTCACCGCCACAAGCTGTATCATCTCCCGCGATGAAAACCGTCGTCCAGCGCGTGACGCGCGCCGAGGTGCGCGTCGGCGGCGAGCTCGTCGGCCGCATCGAACGCGGCCTGTTGCTTTTCGTCGGCGTCGAGAAGACCGACGGCGACGCCGATGCCGACGCGACCGCGCGCAAGGTGGCGGCGCTGCGAATCTTCCCCGGACGCACGCCGATGGACGTGACGGTGGCCGACGTAAGCGGCGCTTGCCTGGTCGTCAGCCAGTTCACGCTGTGCGCGGCGCTAGGCAAGGGCAACCGCCCCAGCTTCGAGCCCGCCGCCGAGCCGGCGCGCGCCGAGCCGCTTTACCTGCGCGTCGCCGACGGGCTGCGCGCCGCCGGCCTCCCCGTCCAGACCGGCCGCTTCGGCGCCGACATGGCCGTCGATCTGGTGAACGACGGCCCCGTCACCTTCTGGATCGAGACGAAGGACGGCGCGCTCGTGAAGTGAGGGCGGAGGTCGCCCGAAAGCGGCTGGCCCTCACCCCGACCCTCTCCCGCAAGCGGGCGAGGGGACCTGATCAGATCTTTCTCCCTCTCCCGCTTGCGGGCGAGGGGACCTGAGAGGGCTCTGATCTGACCTCCCTCTCCCGCTTGCGGGAGAGGGTCGGGGTGAGGGCCGCGTGCGGTTACCGTGACTTCGCCGCCTCCTGCTTGCCCTCGCCGTCCAGCTTGATCCACTTCTTGTCGCGGTTCTTCCACACCTCGGACTGCACCGCGGGCTTCGCGGCCGGCGCGGAGACGCCGCCGTAGCCGGCGGCCGACTTGCTCGCGCCGTCGTCGATCGCATCCATCAGCGCCTCCGGGACGCGATCCTTCGCGATGCGGAACGACGTCGACGAGCTGGGGCTGGCGCGGTGCGAATCGATGCAGTACACGTCCAGCGTCATCCGCGCCGTCGCGCCCGCGGCGATGGTCGTGTGATCCATCCGCTGCGACGTCCCGTTGTTGCTCTGCAGCTGGAAGGGACCGACCGCGCCCAGGCGCTGCGGCGCCTCGTTCGCGTTTGCGGTCGGCACGAAGTAGATGCCCTTCGCCGAGAACTGCTGGGGCTGGTTGGTCGGGTTCTTCACCTCGACGGTGATGGCGCCGTTGGTGCTGCCCGCGTACTGGACGATGCGCATCAACAAGGGGCTGGTCTTGCCTTGCTCGCCGGGCAGCTTGTCGAAGCCGGTGGCGGCGGCGGCGGAACGAAGCATCACCAGACCAAAAACGGCGAGACAGATTGCGAACAGGACGCGGTGCGTTTTCATGGGACCCTCCGGGCGCCCTAGGACGGCCCATCCGTAAGAAGGATCTAGCCGCCCCCGCGCGAAGCGCGGGATCGCGGCTACCTGAAAAAACAACAGTCGCAATCCGCGCCTGCGGCGCGGAGCGACTGGGGTGGCGCTCGTAAGTCAGAGACTTAGGTTGGCGATCGGGAGGGCCTCATGCGTTCACTCCTTGCTGCATCGCTGCTGGCGGCCACGCTCGCCGCCGGGTGCGCCGCGACGGTCGCGGCCGATGCCTATGGTCCCGACCTGGTGACCGTGTCGCCGGGCGTTCAGGTGATCGCCGACTACAACGAGCCGATCTTCTATTCGGACGGCTTCTACTGGCGCTACTACGGCAACACCTGGTACCGGTCGACCTACTACACGGGCGGCTGGGTCTACGCGCAGCCGCCGGTCGCGGTCATGCGCATCGATCGGCCTTACGCGTACCGGTACTACCGGCCCCAGGGATGGGTCGGCCACTCGCACTACAACCAGCCCCGCACCTACGGCGGGCCCGCGCCGACCGCCGGCTACCGCGGCACCCCGCCGCCTGCGTACCGCGGGACTCCGCCAGCTGCATACCGCGGGGCCCCGCCGGCCGCCGCGGCGCGCCGGCCGCCTGCGACCTACGCGCCGGCGCCCGCCTACCGGGGCACGCCGCCCGCGGCGCGGCCCGCGCAACCAGCGCCGCGCGGCGCGCCCCCGCACAACAATTCCGGCTGGCGCGGCCATCCATGACGTGACCCCCTGTTCGGGGTAAGAATCGCCACCGCATGAAAGCGGTGGCGATCGCGGTTCTGCTCCTCGCGTCCAGCACGGCATCGGCGGCGAACGAGATCCCTCGGCTGGTCACCGACGCCGGCGGCAACACGCGGCTGATCGTCGACGGCAAGCCCTTCACCGTGCTGGGCGGAGAGCTGGGCAACTCGAACGCCAGCCACGTCGCGGTGGCGAAGCCGCTGTTCGCGAAGCTGGCGGCGATGAAGCTGAACACGGTGCTGGTGCCCGTGTCGTGGGAGCTGGTCGAACCGACCGAGGGCAAGTATTCGTTCAAGCTGGTGGGCGATCTCGTCCGCGAGGCGCGCCGGAACAAGCTGCGCGTCGTGCTGCTCTGGTTCGGAAGCTGGAAGAACGGGATGTCCAGCTACGTGCCCGCCTGGGTGAAGGCCGATCCGCAGCGATTTCCGCGCGCCGAGGTGAAGAACGGCCGCCGCGTCGAGGCGCTGTCCGCGTTCGCGCCCGCCAACATGCAGGCCGACGCGCGCGCATTCAACGAGCTGATGCGCTTCGTGCGTACGCTGGACGCGTACAACCACACCGTCATCATGGTGCAGGTCGAGAACGAGGTCGCGATGATCGACGAGGCCGCCGACCGCAGCGCCGCGGCGAAGGCGGCGTTCGCGGGCCAGGTCCCGAACGAGCTGCTCGCGCGCTTCCCGGGTAAGAAGCCGGGCACCTGGGATCAGGTGTTCGGGCCCGGGGCGGCCGCGGAGGAGATGTTCATGGCGTGGCACTTCGCCGTCTACGTCGAGGGCGTCGCGCGCCTCGGCAAGAAGGCCTACGCGCTGCCGATGCTGACGAACGCGGCGCTCAACCGGCCGGGCAAGAAGCCGGGCGAGTACCCGAGCGGCGGCCCGCTGCCGCACCTGTTCGACGCCTGGAAGGTCGGCGCCCCCAGCCTGGATCTGCTGGCCCCCGACATCTACATGCCGGACTTCACGACCTGGTGCGATCGCTACGCGCGGCCCGGCAATCCGCTGTTCATTCCCGAAGCCCGGAACGAGGCGGACGCGGCTGTCCACGCGCTGTACGCCGTCGGCCAGCGCGCGCTGGGCTTCTCACCGTTCGCGATCGAAACCGCCGGCCAGGCCGAGAGCGCCGCGCTGACGAGGTCGTACACGGTGCTCGCCGATCTGGCGCCGCTGATCGCCGCCGCGCACCCCGACAAGATCGCCGGCGTGCTGGTGGACAAGGGCGACCAGCCGAAGATCTTTCGCGTCGGCGATCTCGAGCTGTACGTCGACCACGACTACACGTTCCCCTGGGCGGCCCCGGCGCGGAACGATCCCACCTGGCCGCGGGCGGGCGGCATCATCGTCGAGATCGGGCACGGCGAATTCATCGTCGCGGGCAACGGCATCATCATCACCTTCGGCGCGAAGGACGCGCTGGTGGGCATCGAGCGCGTCGACGAGGGCCGCGTCGAGAACGGGAAGTTCGTCGTCACGCGCCGCTTGAACGGCGACGAGACGCACCAGGGACGCCAGCTGCGCCTGCCCATGGGCGCGCTGGGCGTCCAGCGCGTGAAGCTCTACACGTACAAGTGACGGGCGGCTACGCGCCCGTCATTCGCAGTCGAGGAAGGTCACGTCGTCGATGAAGACGTCGTAGTTCTGGCCCGGACCGACCTGCCAGTTCAGCGCGATCAGCTTGCTGGGCGTGATCGCGCTCGGCCGCGGATCGCCCCACCCCGGCTCTTGCTGCGCGCCCGAGAACGTGACCCGGTATTCCTTCCACTCCGGCGTCAGCGTGACGTCCTTGCCGAAGTGGTTCCAGCACGCCTTGCAGATGTTGGCGTCCTTGTGCGTGTTGATGTCGCCGATCTTGAAGCGCATCTGGCGCCCCGATTCGGGGCTGACCTTCGCCTTGAAGGCGATGCCCGCGTACTTGGACGCGTCGTAGAACAAACCCTCGTTCACGAAGTTGATGCCCAGCTGCACGCCCCAGGTACCGTCCTCCGGTTTTCCCGCCGCCGTCTTGCCGGTCATGCGCATCGACATCTCCGAGCCGGCGCCCGGCTCGGTCGTCTGCATCTCGATCTTCGAGCCGTTGGGATCCGCCGCCGACCACCAGTAGCCGTTGCGGCCGCCGATCTTCGTGAGCTGGTTGTCGCCGTCTTCCAGGTCGTCGATCGCGCCGTCTTCGGCAGGCCGCACCGCGCGGCACTTCTTGATCGCGGCGGGGCTGCCGAGCGCGGCGGTGCTGCCCGCGGGCTTCGCGGAGACGCCGATGCAGCCGCTCCCGGCGACGAAGATGATGGACGCGAACAACAGCGCCTGCGATTTCACGAGCGATGTCAGCAACGTGAAACGGAAGGCCCGGGGCGCGCGAAAATGATCAGGCATCGAGAGGCGGCGAATATAGCCCGACAGGCAAAGGTTTTACTTCCTTGAGTTCGGCGGCGTTCATCCAGTAAAAGGGGCCCACGAATGCGCCGCCCCGGGCCAGCCGCTGTCGCAGGACGTGTGCGGCCTGCGATCGCGTTGGGGCTCGCGTGCGGCGCGCTGGCGCTGCTGCCTGCGCGCGCCGGCGCGCAGCTGACGCAGCAACCGCCTGCGCCGCCCGCGCCCGAGGCGCCCAAGTCGCCGGAGAAGAAGCCGATCGAACAGATCGGCGTTCCGCAGGCGGAACCGCCGCCCGTGCAGCCGCCGCCGCCGGAGACGGCGCCGCTACCGCCCGCGAACCCGCCGCCGCCCGAGCCGCCCCGCCTCACGAAAGACGAAGTGCGCGACCCGGGTTACCTGCCCGGCTACCGCGAGACGCCGTCGCTGGGCATGTCGCCGTGGTCGCCGCAGGTGGGCGGCCTGCCCGGCGGCATGACGCCGTCATTCGGCGCGCCGATGCCGCCCAACGACTGGACCTTCCAGTTCACGGGCTTCATGAACATCACCGCGCAATTCGGCATCAACAACCGGCCGAATCCGGCGCCCGGCCAGAGCGACATCGTGCTGCACGTGCCGCCCATGGTGATCGACGAGTACCAGTCGTTCGTCGGCACCGCCACGATGCCCGGCAACTGGGTGCAGATGAACTTCCGTTACGGCAACCGCGACGTCACCGCGAACCTGACGCTCAGCACCTGGAACCCGTCGGCGCCGACCACGTATTACCAGCTGGGCAGCCAGGGCTGGATCAACAACGCGTTCCTCACCTACAACATCCCGAACGTCGACAAGCTGAAGCTGCGCGCGACCGTCGGTTACTTCTTCAACAACTACGGAAATCTCGGGCCGTACACGGCCGGCATGTACCAGATGCCTTACGTGGGCGCCCCGCGCGGCGTCGGCGCGACCGTGCTGGGCGAATACCCGCTGTCGCTGGAGACGTCGCTGGTCATCGAAGACGGCCTGATGGGCAACCGCAACGGCCGCGCGCCGTCCAACATCGCGGCGGCCAACCCGAACAGCGGCTCCGATCCGCTGTTCGGATCCTCGTACATCCACCACCTGCACGCGGGCCTGATCCGGAAGACCGATGTCACGCTGCGGGCGCAGCTGCACTGGATGGTCAACTTCATGATGGACGAGCGCCCGCAGTTCGACGCCATGGGCAACCCGATGCGGGACAACATGGTCACGCGCGGGATCGACGAATCGCACATCCCGGACGGAAAGATCTCGGTCTACGGCATCGACGCGAGCATGATCCACCCGACCTGGGGCATGCTCGCGTTCGGCGCGTCGCGCATCGATGCGCACGATTCGTGGCCGCTGCGCGGCTTGCTGACGTTCGGCGGCGAGGGCAAGGACCTGACCGAGCGCTGGCTGGGCAACGACACGAACGGCACCGGAACGGTCGACGTCGCCGGGATCAACTGGAGCGCCAGCCTGGGACGGATCCTCGCCGCGCCGCGCCCGTTCGACGCCAACGGTCCCGACCTGCTGCTGAACGCGGGCGCGGTCGTCGCCGTGTCGCACACGAACAGCGCGTGCGCCGACGCGGCCGCCTGCTTCGACGGCCGCTGGCGCCACAAGTACGGCGTCGACGCGCTGTACGCGTTCTCGCCGCACGTGTCCGTGGGCGGGCGCGTGGATCGCGTGGTGCCGAACTCGAAGGATTCCAACGAGACCTTCCACGTCGCGGCCGGCCGTCTGGTGTTCAAGACCGACTGGCAGAGCCGCGAGAGCATCATGCTGCTCTACGCCAAGTGGTTCTACGGCTCGAACACGCACCCGGAATACAGCTCTGTCACACAGTCGGTGCCGGGGACCGCGGGCATGGGCCCGCTTCCTCGGCTCGACGACCAGCTGGTCGCCTTGAACGTCAACGTGTGGTGGTGAACCCATGCATTCGAGACACAAGATAGGACTTCTCACATTGCTGGCGTTCGGCGCGGGGCCATCCGCGACGGCGCTCGCCGAAGACGCCAAACCGGTTGCGTCGCTGGGCGTGGACCCGGCGCTGGGCCTCGATCCGTCGACGCCCCAGACCGCCGCGCTACCCGGCGGCGTCACCCCGGCCTACGGCCAGCGCTCCCTCAGCGAGGGCGAGTGGCGGTTCGACTTCCACGGCTTCCTCACCGCGCCGCTCGCCATCGGCATCGGCGACCGCGACATGCCCGCGCCCGATCAGTCCGGCACCACCCTGCACACGCCCCCGGCCGTCCCCGACGATCTCGAGACGTTCTCGCACACCGGCGTCGTGCCGACGACGTATGTCCAGCTGAACTTCTCCGAAGGAAACAGCATCGTCCAGGCGAACATGAGCATCCTGGCGCGGCAGGCGAACGCGTCGACGTCGTTCCTCGAGCCGGCGTCGCAGGTCGGCGTCAACGATCTGTTCGTCAGCGTCCTGCCGAGGTTCAAGAACCTGCGGACCGAGGTTCTGGTGGGCGCGTTCTCGAGCCGCTACGGCGCGACGGGCGAGTACGACGAAGGCCGCTATGGCACGCCGCTGATCGCGCGCGTCAACGGCATCGGCCAGCGCATCGCCGTGCGCGGCCGGCTGGGAAACTTCGTGCTGATGGCGGAGGAAGGCCTGGTCGGCCAGTCCAACAAGGCGGGCACGACCGTGACGCCCGACGTGTGGAACGACTTCGCGAACCCGAACGAAGGGACCAGCTTCGTCGCGCACGGCCACCTGGGCGCGCGCGGCTGGAACTTCGCGCAGCTGGGCCTGCACTACTTGCACGCGTGGAGCCAGGACGATCGCGGCAACAACGTCGTCGCCGGCGCGCCGATGACGCCGGACAGCAGCGCGCCCGACGCGAAGCTGGACGTCCTCGCCGGCGACCTGCGCCTCACGGCCGGCCGCTTCGGGCACCTCTACGGCGCCGCCTCTTACGTCGATGCACGGCACGTCGCGACGTTGAGCCGCATCATCCAGATCCTGAACACGCGCGGCGGTCCGGGCCTGATCACGAACTACCTGGGCCCGAACAGCATGGGGAACGGAAACCTGACCATCATCGGCGGGCAGTACGACCTGTCGATCGGCAAGCTGGTCAGCTACCCGGTGCCGTTCTCGGGCGACGGGCCCGACCTGTTCCTGAGCCTGTTCGGCGTGATCACGCACGTGAACAGCGACGACAAGTTCTTCGATCCGAACGTGCGCTTCTACAACGGCGTCACCAAGTGGAAGCTGGGCGGCGAGATGACGTACAGCGTGCTGCCGTGGCTGGCGTTGTCAGGGCGCTATGACCGCGTCACGCCCGACACGCAGGACCCGACCTTCACGTTCGCGGTGGTGTCGCCGCGGGTCATCCTGCGCACCGACTGGCAGGCGACCGATCAGATCGTCATCCAGTACTCGCACTGGTTCACCGGCGCCAACACGCTGATCCGCGTCGGCGATCCGCCGATGGAGAACGCGAACTTCGTCGCTGACAAGGACATGATCTCCCTGTCGGCCAGCATGTGGTGGTAAAACAGCGGGCGTCGTGTCCGCGCCCGCGTCCGCGCCTGCTTCCGCGCTGAACCTGGACGGCCGCACGGCGGTTGTCCTGGGCGGGACGTCGGGGATCGGGCGCGCGATCAGCCTGGGCCTGGCGGCGGCCGGCGCCGACGTGGTGGCGGCGGCGCGGCGCGCGGCGGAGGTGGCGGAGACCGCGGACGCGATCGAGGCGGCGGGGCGCAAGACGCTGCGGCTGACCGCCGACGTCACCCGGCGCGACACGCTGGAGTCGCTGCGCGACGCGACGCTGGCGGCGTTCGGGAAGGTCGACATCCTGGTGAACTGCGCGGGCAAGACCAACCGCCGGCCTGTGATGGACTACGACGACGCTTCCTGGAACGATGACTTGGACACCAACCTGACCGGCACGTTGCGCGGCTGCCAGACCTTCGGCAAGCCGATGCTCGAGCGCGGCTACGGGCGGATCATCAACATCGCGTCGCTGACGACGTTCGTCGCCTTCCACGAGACCGCCTCCTACGGCGCGGCCAAGGCGGCGGTCGGCGCGTTGACCAAGTCGCTGGCGATCGAGTGGGGGCCGCGCGGCGTGGTCGTCAATGCGATCGCGCCCGGCGTCTTCCGCACGGCGCTGAACCAGAAGGTGCTCGACGGCACCGAGCGCGGGAAGGAGATCAAGCTACGCACGCCGGGGGGCCGCTTCGGGAAGGTCGAGGAGGTCGCGGGCGCGGCGGTGTTCCTGGCGTCGGACGCGGCGGGGTTCGTCAACGGACACATCCTGGTGGTCGACGGCGGTTACCTGGCGAGCGGGGTCAACCAGTGAAGATCGTGTCGGCGAAGGTGATCGTCTGCTCGCCGGGGCGGAACTTCGTCACGCTGAAGATCGAGGTCGAGGGCGGACTGCATGGGCTGGGCGACGCGACGCTGAACGGGCGCGAGCTGGCCGTCGCCAGCTACCTGACCGATCACGTGATCCCGCTGCTGATCGGGCGCGACGCGCGGCGGATCGAGGACATCTGGCACTTCCTTTACAAGGGCGCGTACTGGCGGCGCGGGCCGGTGACGATGACGGCGAGCGCGGCGGTCGATACGGCCCTCTGGGATATCAAGGGCAAGGCGCTGGGCGTGCCGGTTTACCAGTTGCTGGGCGGCCAGGCGCGCGAAGACGTCATGGTCTACGGCCACGCCGACGGCGAGACGATCGAGGAAGCGGTGGCGGCGGCCGCCGAGTACGTGAAATTGGGTTACAAGGCGGTGCGCCTGCAGTGCGGCGTACCGGGCGTGCCGAACGCGTACGGCGTCGCGCACGGGAAGCGGCACTACGAGCCGGCCGAGAAGGGCAAGCCGCTGGAGACCTTCTTCTCGACCGAGAAGTACCTGGCTGTGGCGCCGGCGCTGTTCAAGCGGGCGCGCGGCGAGCTGGGTCCCGACGTTCATCTGCTGCATGACGTCCACCACCGGCTGACGCCGATCGAGGCGGCGCGGCTGGGCAAGGAGCTGGAGCCCTACCACCTGTTCTGGATGGAGGATCCGGTGCCGGCGGAATTGCAGGCGAGCTTCCGGCTGATCCGACAGCACACGACGACGCCGCTGGCGGTCGGCGAGGTGTTCTCGTCGATCCACGACTGCGAGCAGCTGATCCGCGAACAGCTGATCGATTACATCCGGACGACCGTGGTGCACGCGGGGGGGATCACGCACCTGACGCGCATCGCGCACCTCGCCGAGCTGCACAACGTGCGGACCGGGTCGCACGGCGCGACGGACCTGTCGCCGGTGTGCATGGCGGCGGCGCTGCACTTCGACCTGGCGGTCCACAACTTCGGCATCCAGGAGTACATGCGCCACAGCGACGAGACCGACCGCGTGTTCCCGCACGGGTACAAGTTCGCGGCGGGCGCGCTGCACCCGGGCGACGCGCCCGGGCTGGGCGTCGACATCGACGAGGCGCTGGCGGCGAAGTATCCCTACGACCCGGCGTACCTGCCGACGGCGCGCAAGCTGGACGGCACCGTTCACAGCTGGTGACCGCCCGACCGATCGATC
>Ga0207681_10002086_pt1 | contig 12815 bp, 9 predicted proteins | sample KBSS53metaG_FD_184324 | JGI IMG/M metagenome (GOLD analysis project Ga0207681, IMG submission 184324) | Switchgrass rhizosphere microbial communities from Kellogg Biological Station, Michigan, USA - KBS S5-3 metaG (SPAdes) (version 2) | ecosystem: Host-associated > Plants > Roots > Rhizosphere >... | reverse complement strand
GCGCCGCGCGCCTACGGCTCGCTCGTGCCGGCGCCCCGCGCCGGCGACCGCATCGCCGTGTTGCGCGAGCCGGTCGGCGTGGGCGTCGCGATCACGCCGTGGAACTTCCCGCTCGCGATGATCACGCGCAAAGCCGGCGCCGCCCTTGCGGCGGGCTGCACGCTCGTCGTCAAGCCAGCCGAGCAGACGCCGCTGTCGGCGCTCGCGCTCGCCGAGCTGGCCGAGCGCGCTGGGATCCCGGCCGGCGTGCTCAACGTCGTCACCGGCGACCGCGCCCGCGCGCAGGAGATCGGCGCGGCGCTGCTGGAGCATCCCGCCGTGCGCAAGCTCAGCTTCACCGGCTCGACGGCGGTCGGGAAGCTGCTCGCCGAGCACTGCGCGCGCCGCGTCGTGAACGTCTCGCTCGAGCTGGGCGGCAACGCCCCGTTCCTCGTCTTCGAGGACGCCGACCTCGACGCTGCCGTCGCGGGCGCGATCGCCGCGAAGTTCCGCAACTCCGGGCAGACGTGCATCTGCCCCAACCGCGTGCTCGTCCACGCGGACGTGCATGACGCGTTCGCGCAGCGGTTGGCTGACGCGGTCGCAGCGCTGCGCGTCGGCCCGGCGCTCGAGCCGGGCGCGCAGATCGGGCCGCTGATCGACGAGCGCGCGGTCGCAAAGGTCGAGCGCCACGTCGCCGACGCGCGCGAGCGCGGCGCGCGCGTGCTCGTCGGCGGCGAGCGCCACGCGCTCGGCGGGACCTTCTACGCACCGACGGTGCTCGTCGACGTGCCGGCAGACGCGCTGATGGGCTGCGAGGAGACGTTCGGCCCGGTCGCCGGGCTCGCGCGCTTCGCCGACGAGGCGGAGGCGGTCCGGCTCGCGAACGCGACGCCCTCGGGCCTCGCCGCGTACGCGTACACGCGCGACGCCGAGCGCATGTGGCGCGTCGCCGAGCGGCTCGAGACGGGCATGGTCGGCGTCAACGCCGGCGCGATCTCGACGGCGGTGGCGCCGTTCGGCGGCGTGAAGGAGTCGGGCCTCGGTCGCGAGGGTGGCGCGAGCGGCATCGACGAGTGGCTCGAGCAGAAGTACGTCTGCTTCGGCGGCCTCGGTGCTGGGGCGCGCGCCTGAGCGGCGCGCGTCAGCGGTCGAACAGCTCGGGGCTGCGGCGCAGCCGCAGCCGGCTGCGCTCGATGTGCGCGCGCGCGAGGTCCTCGGCGATGCGCACCGTTCTCGTGCGCATCGCGTCGATGATCAGGTCGTGCTCGGCGTGCGCGAGCTCGTAGTCGCGCGGCGAGAACGTCGACAGCAGCGCGCGGCGGTATTGCTGCGTGGTGTTCCAGAAGCCGACGATCGTGCGCAGCAGGCGCGGGGTGGCGACGCCAGCGTAGAGCGCGAGGTGCAGATTGCGGTCGCCTTCCATCCACGCGGCCGCGTCGCCGTGGAGCTCACGCAGCGCGTCTGCGAGCCGCTGCGCCTCGTCGAGGCCGTCCTCGCCGATCCGCTCCATGCTCTCCGACAGCGCGAGCGGCTCCAGCCGCTCGCGCATCTTGTAGATCTCCTGGCACTCGGCGTAGTCGAGCGCGGCGACGCGCGCCCCGCTGTGCGGGCGCAGCACGACGAGCCCCTCGGTCTCGAGCTGGCGCAGCGCCTCGCGCACAGGAATGCGGCTGACGCCGAGCTCCTCGGCGATCGCCTCCTGGCGCACCGGCTGCCCGGCCTCCAAGCGCCCGTCGTAGATCGCCTCGCGCAGCCAGCGGGCGACCTGCTCGGCGCGCGGCTCGTAGCCGCCGTCCTTCTCGTGCGCGGCTGTCGTTGGATCCGATCTGGGCATCCGGCAGATCGTATCCACTACGCAGACGTCGGGCGAATATGGATCCGAAATGGCCGTTCTGGCGGCGTTCTAGCGACCTGTATCCGCCCAAAACCAATTAAACGGATCCGATTTGCTTGACTGTGTGCCGCGAGTCACCTATCGTGCTCGGCGTGGAAGAGAGCGCGCAACTGGTCGCCGTCATCACCGGCGGGGCCTCTGGGATCGGCTACGCGACCGCCGAGCGCCTGTGCGCACACGGCGTCGTCGCCGTGCTCGCCGACCGCGACTGCGATCGCGCCGTGCAGGCGGCGGAGCGCCTGCGCGCCGTCGGCGGGATCGCGCACTCGGTCGCGGTCGACGTAACGGATCCGATCTCCGTCGACAGCCTGATGGACGACGCGGTCGCGCAGCACGGCGGCGTCGACCTGCTCGTCAACTGCGCCGGCTTCGCGCTGCCGCAGCCCTCTGCGGAGCTCGACGACGCCAGCTGGGCCGCGCAGCTCGACGTCCACCTCGGCGGCACCATGCGCTGCTGCCGCGCGGCGCACGATGCGCTTGCGCGATCGCCGCACGCGGCGATCGTCAACGTCTCGTCGGTCCTCGCCCGCGTCGGCAACCCGATGCGGCTCGCCTACAGCGCGGCGAAGGCGGGCATCGAGGGGATGACGCGCACGCTCGCCGTCGAGTGGGCCGCCGACGGGATCCGCGTCAACGCGATCGCGCCGGGCTACACCCGCACGCCGCTCGTCGAAGCCCTGATACGGGAGGGCAAGGTCGACGCGACCTCGCTCTTGCGGCAGATCCCGCTGGGGCGGCTCGCCGAGAGCGCGGAGATCGCGGGCGCGATCGCCTTCCTCTGCGGACCGGACGCGCGCTACCTCACCGGCCAGGCGCTGTGCGTCGACGGCGGCATGAGCGTCGACGGCGCCTGGGGCGTTGCGGTCGCGTGCTGAGTGTGACTGTGGTCGTGACCATCGAAAGGACGAACTGAGTGATGGAATCTGCTGACAGCAAGAGTTGGGACCAGCTTCGGGCACCGTCCGGGCCGCTCGCCGAGCTGGCCTACGGTCCTCTCTTGGATACGCGCATGGTCAGCCCGGAGAACCCGGATGGAAGCAAGGGAGGCGGCGCCCACTCGGTGCCCGACCCGAACGATCCGCACAGCAAGCTGGCTATCGACTTGGGTGTCGGCTGGCGGGTGCGGCCGGAGATCGACCTGGGCGCGGGCAAGACGGTCGACCTCGCTGACATCGAGGGGCCCGGGACGATCACCTACATCTGGGTCACGTCCATCAGCAAGCACTGGCGCGGTCTCATCCTGCGCATGTACTGGGACAACGAGGAGAGCCCCTCCGTCGAGTGTCCGCTCGGAGACTTCTTCGCGATGGGTCATGACGGTGCTCCACACGAGGTCAACTCGATGCCGATCGTCGTCGCGCCGACCCGGGGATGCAACAGCTATTGGCCGATGCCGTTCCGTGAGCGGGCAAGAATCACGCTCACGAACGAGACCAGAGCCGACATCGAGATCATTGCCTACAAGGTTCTCTACCGGCAACATCCGGTCTCGCAAGAGACGCGCTATTTCCACGCTCAGTGGCGGCGCAGCATGACGACGCGGGAGCATCCCGAGCACACCATCCTCGACGGAGTGACGGGGTCCGGCTACTACGCTGGCACCTATCTGGCGTGGACCGCGTTCTCCGCGGGGTGGTGGGGGCTCGGCGAGGTCAAGTTCTTCCTCGATGGCGACAAGGAGTTCCCCACGATCGCCGACACGGCCACCGAGGACTACTTCGGCGGGGCCTGGTGCTTCTGCCCCGATCCGGACCCGCGCTCGGCCCTCGGGGCGCCGCCGTCCGCGCCGGCCGGCTGGGTCGCAGAGGAGCAAACGTACTCTGCACCGTTTATCGGCCTGCCGCTCGCCGAGATCAGATCGGGTGCGGGTGCTCGTCGGTTCAGCCTCTATCGCTGGCACGTGCTCGACCCGATCGGCTTCCACGAGGACCTGCGGGTCACCGTCCAAGCGCTCGGCTTCCGGCCCGACGGCACCTATGAGCCGCTCACGGACGACATCGCCTCGGTGGCCGTCTGGTACCAGAGCGAGCCGCACAACGCGTTTCCCGCGCTGCCGCCGCTGAGCGAGCGCTGGGGCCGATGACCACCGGCTGCGAGGACCAGCCGAGATGAAATGAGGCCGATCACGTGCTTGCACGACGGTCCAATCGCGTGATCGGAAATCCGCGGCGCGGGTCGGCAGCGATCGTCGCTGCCGACCCGGGACCGGGGTCGACGGAGCGCGAGAGATGAGCAGTGGGTTGACGTGTCGTGAGGCGAGTTTTGGCGCCGTAGACGGCCGGGTTCGTTGGTGTGAGGAGAAGAAGGAGCGCTGAGACTCCGGTTGTGCCGGGTCGTGCTCCGGCCGCTTCATCAGCGGCTTGACTTAGGAGGAGTGGGTTTTTCATGGTTCAGGGATTCGCGCGCACCGGAACTGGTGCCGTGACGACTCGTTCGGCTGCGGGCGGTGTTACGCCGCGCGCGCGCTGGCGGGGTTACGTCAGATGTTTGGTTGGCTTGGCTGTCGGCGTCGCCGGCTTGGTGCTCTCGGCGTGTGGAGGGGGCACGGCTGACCAGGCGGCTGGCCAGCACGGGTTGCCGCGGTCCTTGACTGTTGCGATTTCCTACCCGCTGACGTCTCTCGACGAGACGAGTCCCAGTGGTGGTGTGATGCCGATCCAGCTCTTGGTGAACGATCAGCTCGAGCTGTCCGGACGCGCGTGCAAGCTCATACCGCAGCTGGCGACGTCGGTCAGCTACCCGAATTCGACAACCGTTGTGTTCCATCTGCGTAAGGGGGTCCGTTTCTCCAACGGCGACCCGCTCACAGCAGGGGATGTGGCATGGACGATCGCGCGCGCGTACGGTGTCGGTTCCGTGCTCAAGGCGTATCTCCCGACCTACAAGAGCGTCAGTGTCATTGGGCCGCAGGAGGTCGCACTTCATTTGACCAAGCCGACCCCCGCGGTGGTCTGTACGGTCTCCTTCGCCTTGAGTGTCGGGAGCAAGAAGTACGGCTTGCGGCATGGTAAGGATTACGGCACGCCCACGGCCCCGCCGATCGGAACGGGTCCGTACAAGGTCGCCAAGTTCGATGCGGACGGTGTGACGCTTGTCAGGAATCCGTACTACTGGGGTCCCAAGCCGCCGATGCAGACGATTCGGTTCGTGAACATCGCCGACGACAACACGGCGCAGCTGGCAATGCGGTCAAACCAGATCCAGGCCGACTGGGGGATCGGCAATCCGCAGACGCTCGGGGCGTGGAAGGCGATTCCCGGGGCCACGGTGGCTGAGGCGCAAGGCGCCATCGGCACGTATGTCTCGATGGACGTGACGAAGGCTCCGTTCAACGACATTCATGTGCGCAAGGCAGTCGCCTACGCCGTAGACCGAAAGGGGCTGGCGAACAGCATCGCTCCTGGATACGCGACGCCGTTGAGAGGGATCTCCACTGCGGAGGGCTTCGAGTCGGTGGCTCCGTCGCACGAGGCGGCCCAGCAGTTGCTCGACTCGCTGCCTCAGTACGACTTTGACCTTGCGAAGGCCAAGGCTGAGCTCGCGCAGTCAGCGTATCCGCACGGCTTCACGATGCGGCTGCCGTATCTGCCCACGAACTCGTCCTCAGAGTTGACAGCTTTGAATCTCAAGCAGAATTTGCAGTCGATCGGAATCAAAGTGCAGCTCAAGGCGTTGCCGGCCGCGCAATTTTATACAGAGTCGGGCATGCTTTCTGCCCATCCGGGCATGCAGATCGCCTTTGGCGGGACGACTATCCCCGAGGATCCGAACGGCGGTCTGGCGTGCGTGATCGGCAAGGCCAATGCCGCGGATCAGCGGGCCAATGGAGCTTCGGGGTGCAACACGGCCAACTTCTACCCGGCCAACGTCGAGCGAGCCTGGGATCAAATGACGGGATCGGTCGACAACGCCACGCGGTGGCAGGGGGTGCAGACGACGCTGCGAGCGATCGCTACCGAGGTGCCGTACGTCCCGATCCTGAACCTCCCTCAGCTCGTGGTGTTGGGTAACGGTCTGAGCTTCAACGGCCCCGTGGACGTCACCGCTATGTTCAACAACCAGTGGATCTACAAGCTCCGCTGAGATGATGATTCGTCCTCTTATTCAAGGTGTGGCGAGAATCCGATGCCTATAGTGCTCTACGTAGGGCGACGGCTTGCCGTCACGGTCGGGACGCTTCTCGGTGTGAGCTTCATGATCTTCAGCTTGCTTGCGATCGCGCCCGGTTCGCCGGTGACAGCTCTCCTCGGCGGGCACCCCCCGACGCCGGGGCAGGTCCAGGAGTTGACAGCGAAGTATCACTTGGATGATCCCTTTCTGGTGCAATATTGGCATTGGATCGTCAACGCGTTGCACGGCGACCTGGGGCGCTCGGTGCAGAGCAATCAGAGTGTGACGAGCTTGTTCGAGCAGAAGTTGCCGCTGACACTCGAGCTGGTTGCGCTCGCGATGCTGCTGACACTTCTCGTCGGCATCCCGGCTGGTTATGTTGCGGGCGTGCGTCGGAACGGCGGGCTGGATCGTGCGATCTCGACGGTCTCGCTGTTCTGCATCAGCGCGCCGGTGTTCGCCGTGGGCATTCTGCTCAGCTACGTGTTCGGCGTCCAACTGGGCTGGCTTCCGGTCTTCGGCGCCGGCAGCGGCGTCACTGATCGGCTCAGTCATCTCGCGCTGCCGGCGGTGGCGTTGGCGTTGGGCATGAGCGCGGTCGTTGCCCGGCAGACGCGGGCGTCGGTCATGGACACCATGGACCAGGACTACATCACTTTCGCTCGGGCGCGTGGCCTTTCACGGTCACGGATCGTGACGCATTATGTGCTGCGTAACAGCTCGTTGCCGATCGTGACGAGCGTGGGTCTGCTGGCCGTCTTCATGATCTCGGGGACCGTGCTGGTCGAGAGCGTGTTCTCGGTTCCGGGTTTGGGATCGCAGCTCACGGGGGCGATCAACAGCAAGGACATTCTTGTGGCACAGGGAACCGCACTGTTCATTGCGGTAGCGGTCGTCGTCATCAATGTGTTGGTGGACTTCGCTGTCTTGGTCCTCGACCCGCGGACGCGGCAGCCGAGGAGCGCATAGGGCCATGTCAGCAGACGCTTCAGTGATCGTCGCCGCGCCGTCGGCGCCGGCGCGCCGCGCCGCACGGGTTCCCGTCTCCGTTGCCATCGGCATGGCCGTGTTGTGCGCGGTGGCAGTGCTGGTGATCTTCGGAGACTTGCTCCCTGTTCAGGATCCGCTCGCGCAGAATCTTTCGGCGACGCTCAAGACGTCGTCGGGCGCGCACTTGCTGGGTACCGATCAGATCGGCCGGGACGTCCTGGCGCGAGTGGTCGCCGGCGCACGAGGATCCGTCGTGGGGCCCCTCGTCGCGGCATTCGGATGTGCGGTGGTCGGCGGCAGTCTGGGACTGCTCGCCGGCTATTCCGGGGGACTTGCCGACGTGATCGTGAGTCGCGTCGTGGACATCATGTACGCGTTGCCGGGACTGCTGGTCCTGATCGTGTTCGTCGGTGTGGTCGGCGGGACGTACTGGATGACTGCTGTGGTGTTGATCGCGTTGGGTTGGCCGTATCAGGCCCGGTTGTGTCGCAGCGCCACGCTTGCGCAGAGCCGGTTGACCTACGTCGAGGCGGCCCGCACGATCGGTTTTCGCCGGTCGCGCATCTTGCGCAGGCATGTAATGCCCAACATCTTTCCCATCATTTTGACCACGTTCATGCTCGACTTCGTGAGTTGTGTGCTCGGCTTCTCGGCGCTTGCGTTTCTCGGGCTCAGTTCGACCGATGGATCGCCAGACTGGGGCTCGATGATCGCTCAAGGACAGGCCTACCTCACGACGAATCCGTGGATTTCGCTGGCGCCGGCGCTGGCGCTTGTCGCGATGGCGGCCGGCGCTACGTTGGTCGGTGATTGGGCCTACGATCGGCTCGCGCGGCGGGGGGTGGGAGAGTGAGCTCGGAGACGATGCTGAGCCTGCAGAACCTGACGATCAGGCTCGCAACCCCGGAAAGCGATCGTGTGCTCGTCCAGGACGTCGATCTTGCGCTCGAGCGCGGAAGGATGCTGGGCATCGTCGGTGAGTCGGGCAGCGGCAAGTCGCTGACCGCTCGCGCGATCATCGGGCTGTTGCCGCGCGGGCTCGTCGCGTCCGGGGCGGTGAGGTTCCAAGGCGCGTCGCTGCTCACGATGTCAGAGCGGGAGATGCGAGGTGTGCGGGGAGCCCGCATCGGCCTGCTGATGCAGGACCCGTTCACGATGCTCAACCCGTTGCAGACGATCGGCGCGACGCTCGTGGAGACGCTCCCGGCCGCGACGCGACGCGCTCGCGCGGAGGTCAAGGTCGAGGTGGAGCGGCGCTTGGCGGAGGTCGCGCTGCCTGCGGACGTCGCCGTCCGCTATCCGTTTCAGCTCTCGGGGGGGATGCGCCAGCGGGCGGCGCTCGCCGCGGCGCTGGCGCGCGACCCGGAGCTGTTGATCGCGGATGAGCCGACGACGGCGCTGGACGTCACGACACAGGACGAGATCCTCAAGCTGCTGCGCGACATCCAGCAGCACCGGGGGATGTCGATCATCCTGATCACCCACGACCTGCGCGTGGCGTTCTCAGTCTGCGACGACGTCCAGGTCATGTACGCCGGCTCCGTCGTCGAGCGCGCTCCCGCCAGCCAGCTGCGGCAGAACCCGCTGCACCCGTACTCCAGCAGCTTGCTGCTCGCGGAGCTGCCAGTCTCGCGCTATGTCGAGGAGCTCACCATGGTGCCCGGGCGTGTGCCCCCGGCCCACACGGTCGCGCACCAGTGCGCGTTCGCCGCACGCTGCGCGTGGGCTGACGAGCGCTGCCTCCAGACGCGCCCGCCGTTGGAGGAGGTGGATGCGGCGCGATGGTCGGCCTGCCTGCGGGTTGGTGAGATCGCCGAAGAACTGGAGGCCCAGGTCAGCGAGGCCGACGCGGTCTCCGATCGTCCCGTCGCCCCGGCGCTCGGAGCGGGGCTGGTCGTGGCCGAGAGCCTGACCAAGACCTACCACTCTTCGAGCCTGTTCGGCTCAAGGGGGACCGTCCGCGCGCTCGATGACGTCTCGCTGGAGATCGTCGAGGGCGAGTCGGTCGGGCTCGTCGGCGAGACGGGCTCGGGCAAGAGCACGATCGCCCGCTGCCTGCTCGGCCTCAACCGCCCAGACACCGGGCGCATCACGATCGACGGCATCGACGCCAGCGATTTCCGCAAGCTCGGTCGCCGCGAGGAGCGGCGTGTCCGGACGTGCGTTCAAGCCGTCTTCCAGGACCCGTATGCCTCGTTGAACCCGGCGCTGAGCGTCGGCTCGGCGCTTCACGAGGTCCTCGAGTTCCGCCAAGACGGCAACGTCGAGAAGCGCGCCGTCGGCGAGCTGCTCGACAGCGTCGGACTGCCCGCGTCCTACGCATCACGCCGTCCCGCCCAGCTCTCAGGCGGCGAGCGCCAACGCATCGCGATCGCACGCGCGCTCGCGATGCGGCCGCGACTGCTGATCTGCGACGAGCCCGTCGCAGCCCTCGACGTCTCAGCGCAAGCCGTCATCCTCGAGCTCCTGCGCCAAGTCCGCCGCGAACGCGGCATGAGCATGCTGTTCATCACACACGACCTCTCCGTCGTGCGCCAGATGTCCGAACGCCTGATCGTGCTCTACCGCGGCAAGATCGTCGAGCAAGGCGACACCGACACCGTCCTCGACCACCCCACCCACGACTACACCCGCACACTGCGCGCCGCCGCCGGCGCGACGGTCGAAAGAGCGATCCAGTGACGCCGCGGGATGGCCGGAAAGCGCAGAGATGGACGGCCTCCAAGTCGGCTCGCGTGGGGCACGACGTCGCCGTCGCGATCCCAGGTCGTTAGACAAACCGCGAGCGATCACCTGAGTCCCGCCGACCCACCCAGCATAGCCGGGAGGCTTGGCGCAAATGCAGCACGCCGCAACTCGCTCGCATGACGATCCGAGCCGGGCAGCGGCGCAGGGTCACTACCCGTCAACCCTACTTCCACGGAGGCGCACAATTTGACTGCTCGGACTGACGACTTGCGACATTGGCTGGCGCTGTACGTGTTGTGCATGGGTAGCTTGATGATGGTTCTGGATGGGACGATCGTGAATGTCGCCCTGCCCTCGATCCAGCGGGACCTCGACTTCACGCAGAGCAACCTGGCGTGGATCGTCAACGCCTACCTCATCGGCTACGGCGGGGTCCTGTTGCTGTCGGGCCGGCTCGGTGATCTGCTCGGCCGTCGGCGGATCTTCTTGAGCGGCCTGATCGTGTTCACCGTCGCCTCGTTGCTGTGCGCCGGCTCGCAGACGCAGGCGATGTTGGTCGCCGCGCGGTTTGTCCAGGGGGTGAGTGCTGCGCTGACCTCGTCGGTGATCTTGGGGATGATCGTGACGCTGTTCCCCGACCGGCGCGAGAGAGCGAGAGCGCTCGGCGTTTACAGCTTCGTTGCCGCGACCGGCGGTTCGATCGGCCTGGTGGCCGGCGGCTTGCTGACCGGTCTCATCAGCTGGCACTGGATCTTTCTCGTGAACCTGCCACTTGGCATCGCGACCGTCGTCTTCGCCCGCGAGCTGGTCGAGGACGACGTGGGCCGCGGCTGGCACGAGGGCGCCGATATCCCGGGCGCGGTGCTGCTCACCGCCGGTCTGATGCTCGGCGTGTACAGCATCTTGCAGGTGGAGAGCAAGGGTTGGGGTTCGTCGCAGACGCTGGTGCTCGGCGCGCTGGCGATCGCGCTGATCGTCGTCTTCGTGCTACGCCAAGCGCGCATCGAGCGGCCGCTCGTGCCGCTGCGCCTGTTGCACTCGCGCAACATGATCGGCGCCAACATCATCCAGGCACTGACCTCCGCGAGCATCTTGGCGATCTTCTACATGGTCGTGCTGTACCTGCAGCGGGTCAAGGGCTACAGCCCGCTCGAGGTCGGCCTGGCGTACGCGCCGAGCATGCTCTCCATGAGTGCGTTGTCGCTGCGCGTCTCGCCTTCGGTGAATTTGCGCTTTGGGCCGAAAGCGACGTTGATCGCGTGCCTGGCGCTGTACGTCGTGACGCTGCTGCTGTTCGCGCGGATCCCGGTAGACAGCACCTACGCCGTCGACATCTTGCCGCCGTTGCTGCTGCTGGGCGTGGGCGCGGGGCTCGGCACCCAGGCGGTGGTGGGGTTGTCGATGGCTGGTGTGGCGCCGCGGGACTCCGGCTTCGCCTCCGGGCTGGTCGGCACGACCGCGATGGTCGGCGGCGCGCTGGGGCTCGCGGTGCTCGCGGCGCTGGCCGCCGCGCGCACGACGTCACGGCTCCATGACGGCATCGCAGCGAACGTCGCGCTCACCGACGGCTACCGCCTCGCGTTCCTGATCGGCGCCATCCTGCTCGGACTCGCGCTCCTCATCGCGGTCTTCGTCATCCGCACCGAGGAGCACAGCAGCGAGCAGACGTCCGACTCGCCGGTCGCCTTCCCGGCCGGGCCGGGAGGATCGCTCGAGCCAGGGCGGGCCGGAAGGCATGAGCGCAGACGACTGCCTGCCGACTCCCCGATCGGGCAGACGCTCTCGGGTGAACGCGCATACGCGTGCTTCAACGACGAGCCAAGAGACCGAGAAGAAAGAGCCAGCAGGATCATCGAATAGCGCGGCAGCGAGGGAGGCGCTGCCTCATCGCCGTCCGACCCGAGCGGACCGGGACAGCAAGCAAGCCATCGATCAGGGTGTCGCGGCGATCGTACGGTGAGATGTGCCCGGGTAGGCGCAGTCTCGCGTCGTGCCCGTTTAGCAGCCTTCGCGATCGCGTGTGCGGTCGCGGTCAGAAATCCGCGGTGTGAGGTCGGTGGCGGTGTGTCGCTGTTGGCCCGTGAGCGGCCGATCCAGGAGACGCGTGCGCTTGACGCAATTCGCACACGTCGATCGCAATCGTTGGTTTGCCCTCTTCGTTCTGTGTCGGGGTGGGTTGTTGATCGTGCTGGATGGGACGATTGTGAATGTGGCGTTGCCGTCGATCCGGCGTGATCTTGGTGTCTCGCGGGCGAATCTTGCGTGGGTGGTCAACGCGTACATGATCGCGTTTGGCGGGGTGTTGTTGCATGGTGGGCGGCTTGGTGATCTGGTTGGTCGTCGTCGGGTCTTCGTGGTGGGTCTTGCGGGTTTTACGCTCGCGTCGGCTGTGCTGCTGGCGTTGCGGTTCGTCGAGGACCATTCCGGCTTGGGGCTGCGGCGGGGGCGGATCTGCCTGGCGCGGTGCTGTTGACGAGCGGCATGATGCTCGGCGTCTACGCGATCCTGCAGATGCAGGTGTCGGGGTGGGACGGGACCCCGACGCTCGCATGGGGCGCGGTGTCGGTCGTGCTGCTGGCGGCGTTCCTCGCGCGCCAGCAGCGCATCCCCGATCCGCTCAGGCCGCTGCCACAGCGACCTCCCGCGTAAGCGCATGAAGGAGCTGATGCGGCGCCGCGACTGGCCGGTGGCGCGCGATACCGCGATCTGGCTGTCGCTTTTGGCCGGAACCGGCTTCGGCGCCTGCTGGTTCTGGGGAAGCTGGGCATGCGCGCCGTTCTTCCTCTGTTACGGGGTGTTGTACGGGACAGTCTCCCAAGCTCGCTGGCACGAGAGCGGTCATGGCACCGCGTTCAAGACACCATGGTTGAATGATGCGCTGTTTCAGCTGTCGTCGTTTATGTATGGGTTTGAGCCCACCTACACGCGCTGGACCCACTCGCGTCACCACACGGACACGTACATCGTGGGCCGAGATCCAGAGCAAGAGCCCCCAACCGCCGTACCTGCGACGTTGCGTCCTGGGCTGCTTGAACCTTCTCAAGGTTTGGTACGTTGGACGGTCCGTTATCAAGCATGCCCTCCGTCGGATCGACGGCGCCGAGGAGACGTTCATTCCCGAGAGCGAGCGCTTCAAGGTCGTCCGTGAGGC
>Ga0207681_10002074_pt1 | contig 12835 bp, 10 predicted proteins | sample KBSS53metaG_FD_184324 | JGI IMG/M metagenome (GOLD analysis project Ga0207681, IMG submission 184324) | Switchgrass rhizosphere microbial communities from Kellogg Biological Station, Michigan, USA - KBS S5-3 metaG (SPAdes) (version 2) | ecosystem: Host-associated > Plants > Roots > Rhizosphere... | reverse complement strand
AAACTCGCACCCGTGCGCCGAGCGGCGCGCGCCACAACCGCAACTGTCTGGTCTGGAATACGTAACTCATGCATGAAAAAATCACACGCACGCATCAGCCTGACGCTATGGACGAATTCTTTCCCCAGGATCCCGAAGTTTTTCAACTGATCAACGACGAAACTGATCGGCAGTCCACGAAGATCAGGCTCATTGCGTCCGAGAATTATGTGTCTCGTGCGGTCCGGTTCGCAGAGAGTTCGGTATTCATGAATAAGTATTCGGAAGGTTATCCGGGGAAACGGTATTACGAGGGACAGCAGTTTACCGATCGACTCGAGGCATTGGCTCAGAAACGGGCCATGAGTCTTTTCGGAACGACGCATGCGAATGTCCAACCCTACTCCGGCTCGCCTGCGAACTTGGCAATTTACCTTGCGCTACTGGGGCCCGGTGACAAAGTCATGGGACTGTCGTTACCTCACGGCGGCCATTTGACTCACGGCTGGAGCGTGTCCGTCACAGGGAAGTGGTTTCAGTCCGTTCCGTACTATGTCAATCCATCGACAGGACGTGTCGATCTCGACGAGGTCCGGACGATCGCTTTGAGAGAACGTCCGAAACTCATCTTCTGCGGCGGCACGGCAATCCCCAGACAGATCGACTTTCCCGGCTTTGCGACGATCGCGAAGGAAGTCGGCGCCCTCCTCGTGGCGGATATCGCCCACATTGCAGGGCTGGTTGCTGGAGGCGCGCATCCGAGTCCTGTCGGTCACGTCGATGTCGTGTCGACTACGACCCATAAGACGTTGCGCGGACCGCGCGGAGCGATGCTTCTGGCGTCTCCAGAATATGCCGACAAAATCGACCGGGCGGTTTTTCCTGGGCTGCAGGGCGGACCGCACATGCACACGATCGGTGCCATCGCCGTGGCGCTTCACGAGGCCGACCAGCCGAGCTTCAAACGCTATGCTCACCAGATTGTGAAGAATGCGAGCGTGCTGGCCGAGTCACTGCTTGAGCGAGGGTTCAACCTCGTATCGGGAGGCACCGACAACCATTTGATTCTCATCGACCTTCAGAATCGGCAGGTGGGAGGCAAAGCTGTCGCCGGCGCGCTCGATGAGGCCGGACTCGTGTGCAATTACAACACCGTCCCGAACGATCCTCGCAAGCCGCGAGATCCTTCGGGCATTCGACTGGGTACTGCTGCAGCCACGACACGCGGGATGACCGAAACGGAGATGCGCCTCATCGCCGGCTGGATCGACACGGTGGTTAGTGCTGTGGCGTCGGGAGATCACGGCTCGATCGGGACGGTCAAACAGGCGGTCACTTCGTTCGCCAGGGAGTTTCCGGTTCCATGAGCGAGGATCGCAACCTCCCGGGCACACCGCGCGAGCCGCTCGACCAGTTCAAGCTCGCGGACTGGGAGAGCTTCGTCACAGCCATCACCGACATTCCTACCCAGCAGATAAGCACCGACGATGTCGAAACCGTCGCAGGAGCGTTCGCGCTTCCTATTGTGCTCCGATCGACGGACCGGTTGCCACAGTGGATTCTTTCACGTGCATCCGACCACATTTCTTGTGATCTGGATCTGACGGTCGATGTTCCGCGGGGACAGCGGGGAATCCACTTGTCGCGGTTGGCAGAACTTGCCATCGCGGCTTCCAGCGACGTGGAGTGGCAGTCGATTGGACACGCTGCCGCACGACTGGCTCTGGATGCGACCGCAAGGCAAAACACCGTGGGAGGAGCCGCTGAGTTGAAAGGAGCTTACAACGTGTTCGTCGAGACACCCTACTCCGGAAAGCGCAGTCTCGAGCGAATCAAGATCGGTGCGAAAGCGATCGTGCGTAATTCGTCGCTGGAATCCGTCACCGTGTCGGCGACAGCCACGATCATGACTGCATGTCCGTGCACACTGACATACACCAAATACGATCGCGCGTCGTGGCTTGCGACGCGCCTGGCGGATTTCGAGTTAGCCAACGAGTCTCTGGCCCTACCGTCGTACACCCATTCACAGCGTGCACATGCCACCGCGTTCATCGAGACTTCGACGCCTTCGGACTGCTTCCACGTCCTGTTGGATGCGCTGAACAGCACGTGTCGATTGACCCGCACCGTGCTCAAGCGCCCCGACGAACACAGCGTCGTGAAGGATTCGCACTCACGTCCACAATTCACCGAAGACGTCGTCAGAAGTATCGTCGAGTCAGTTTGCGAACGCGCGAAGAGTGAATTGACGGATCATGATCTGCTTGCTGCCGGAGCGACGTGTCGTGCGATCGAGAGCATCCACGGACACGATGCACATGCATCGGCTATCCGGCGATTCGACCGGCAGTCTTAACCCCCGCGAGGCTAAGCCGCTCATGTCATTTCGTGACTTTGCACTCTCGAACCGGCGCATCTTGGTGACCGGTGGAAGCCGTGGACTCGGCGGCGCCATTGTGGAAGCCGCCGTGCGTCGCGGTGCCGCCGTAGAGTACGTGAGCAGAAAGCAGGGCCGGCACGCCGTCGGGAAACACATCGAAGGCGATCTCACGGAAACTGCGTTTGTCGATGGCGTCGCGCATGACCTCGGGTTGGGGCGGTACTCGGCCGTGTTCTTTTGTGCGGCGCAGGCTCCGATCGACTCCGACGTAATCAGCGATGCTACGCTCGCTGCCCGGACCACGACGCTGAATCTGTTGACGCCGATGCGACTCGCGGAGGTTGCTCAGAAGTCGGCCACGGCCGGTCTACAATTGATCTTCATCTCTTCTCTCGCCGCAGCGCTGCCGATCCCTTCGTATGTATTTTACGGTGGACTCAAACGCCTCCTCGAGGACTATGTCCATGTTGCACGCGCACAGTCGGCGGCGAACGTCGCTTGGAGGATTGTACGCCCTGGCAAAATGAGCACGGCGCTGTTTGCCGAAGCGGGCCGCCGGGAGCAGGCGATCCATGCGTCCAACTACAGAGATCCCTCGGAGGTTGCGGAGCGGATCCTCTCGGCGGGCGATTACAAGATGCTCCGCATCGGGACCGCTGATGTCGCTGCGGAGCTCATTCACAAAATTCTGCCCACCACGCTGGCGCAGCGAGTATCGCGGGTTCTCGTGGAGTGAAAGTCAATGGTTCACGACAATACCGTGGTCGGCTACCGCTCGTCGCTCTTCTCCGCTCGCGCTCTACGGGAAATTGCCGACCTGCTTCGCCGTGCTGTAGAGATTTCCGACTCGCGACACGTCATCGTGGTCGGCAGCCACGAAGATTCCGCAAAACTGGCACTGCTTCTGGCGCTGGCTGCCGGCTTAACACCGTTCGTTCTTGAGCAGCGACATGTTTCCTCCGTGGCTGAGCTTCTGGGCTCTGTTCCGATCATCTATCCAGCCTTGCTCCGGTTGACGCACGATGTCCGGCTGACCGGACACACACTACCTCGCGAGCTTGACTTCAGTGGGCTGGACTGCGCCGTTCATCGCGGCCCCGACCATGCCATCACCCAAGAGTTTGCCGAGGATCTGCAACGCGCCGGGTATGGGTTCGTGACCTCCGGGTCAGTCTCCAGCGGTCGGCTAGTCCTAGGGTCGCTGACGGCGGTTTCGCATTTCATTGAGTGGGAGTCATCTCTGATCACGCACCATCTAGATGGCGCGCCACCGACCTGCTCCGCGCTCACGCATGTGGCATTCGACCCGGTTCTGAGGGACATTCTGCTTCCGCTCTGGTGCGGCGGACGGATCGTCATCCCCCCTCACCAGGTCGGCGCTGGCAGAGTTCTTACGCCGGACCACATCGCGGCGTTGACGAAAGCCGACGCCAGCGTCTGGCACGTGACTCCCGCTGTTCTACGACGGGTAACGAGCGGCCGACGACTGCCGGAGTCTGTGAAGGTGATCGTTACCGGTGGCGGCGAGTTGACGGCGGCCGACGTGCGCAATTGGTACTCGCAAATGCGGGCAGTCGGTCCCGAAACCGCATTGTATGTATTTTACGGGTTGACTGAAGCAACGCTGGCGCAGATGTGGCACCGGGTGTCGACCGCTGATGCGGATTCCGCCCATCTGCCGCTCGGTACTCCTCTCCCCGGGATTCGTATTCGGAATCGACCGGAAGCCAGCGCGCAGGAATTGGTCCTCGAAGGCGATCACATGGCCCTTGGCGTGTATCAATTGCCGCCCAGCGCGACCGCATACGCACGACTCAATGGCGTGGTTCACACCGGCGACCTCGTTCGCCACGAACACGGAAACTGGTACTTCGCGGGGCGGCAGGACGCATCGTTCAAGGTCGATGGCGTCACCGTCATCCCTCATCAAGTGGAGAGCGCGATCCGCGGCCGCTGGCCGGACGCCGACGTCGTAGTTCTGAAAGACACATTCACCGAAGGTGCGGCGATTTTCATGACGCTCCCCCGCTGCCCTCACGGCAACGTTGACGAATTGTCGTCGGACGTACGATCCATGCTCGTCGACCAATTCGCGCTTCTCCCGAGGTGCTCGGTGCAGATCGTCGAGCGAATCCCTCTCACGGAACGAGGCAAACCCGACACCGCGGAACTGAGCCGTCGTCTCGATCGGCGGCGCATGGCGCCCAACAGCATCTACGATCTTTTTCCCGGTGGTGTCCTCGCCGGACAAGACACGGCATCAATGACGTTGCGCGAGCTCGGTGCCGACTCGTTATTGCTGGCGGAACTGGCAGCCTTTCTCGAGGATCGACACGGCGTGGCTGTAGACCTCGACGATCTCACTTCTCTCACGCCGGAGTCTCTGGCGCACCTACTGAGCCGGCCATCCAGGCATCGGTCCGTGGCGGATGACGAAAGCTCGTCGTCCAAGGTGTCGCTCACACAACTCCGATTCTTACTGCATCCTGTCGCCCTGGCCGAACCTGCAGCACTGAACTTCGGCTGGTGGTTCGCGCATCCCGCCTACACGGACGAGCATCTCTACGATGCCGTGGCTGCAGTTCTTCAGGAGGATAATCCTTTCTCCGTCGTATTCGAACGGAGTGCTACGGGATGGCATTGGCACTCCCGCTCGATGGCCGTTCCGCCGCTTCAGCACCTGAATCTCGGCGCGGCGTCGGGCGAAATGCGCAACGAGAAAGTGTATGAGTTCGTATCGACTCCCTTTGATCTGCAGAGCGATGAGCCGAAGTGCCGAATTGGAAGCATTGGGGACGGCCGTTCTCTGATGCTGGCCGGTACGGTATTGCAGTCGGACGGTGTAACGCGGCGCAATCTCTTCCGACGCGTGCAGAAGTACATAGAATCCGGCAGCCGGCAACTCGATAGTGTCGATTGTGGCTGGGCTGATGTCTTTCGACAGCATGTCTCCGTCGAGCGGCAACGGTTTTCAGAATACTTGGAACACGTGGCGCAGCTTTCCGGCGTTTCTTATCGAGGCGACGTGCGGGGCGTGGTGAGCTCATTCGCCGCGCACGTCGGCGCGTCCCGCGACCACGTGACCGGGAGGCTTATCGGAGCGGTCGCACAGTCTCTGCGCTGGCTAGGAGTCGAGCACGACGGGATCGCGGTGCCGTATGCCAACCGAACGACAACGCCGGAATGGTCGAGTCTTGGCTGTTTCACCGATACGATCATCGTTCACCCTCGGCTGGATCTCGCTGCCGAACTGATCCCGGCGGACATCGATCGTCAGATCGCAGAAAAGATCAGAGCGTTTACGCCGCTGCTGGTCGACGAGCTCCGCTCCGACGGCAATGGACCAAGATCTGGCATGGTCATGATTGCCGGACAACCGTCGATCTCTCAATGGATCGTGAATGCGTTGCCGCCGCGTTATGCATTGAACCGGCTTCATTTGTTCTGGACACTGGACGGGCGGACTGGTGAAATCAGCGCCGATCTCGTCGCCCGGTGCGACGAATTCGCTCAATCCGACGTGAACAACCTCGCCAGCCACATCAAGGACGCGCTTCTGGAGTTTGCACCAGCATCGTGAAAATCGGACTCCAATACTTCGGGATCGCCGGTCGAGGAAGCTCCGTCAAGAGCTTGCTCGAATACACCGTGTTGGCCGAAGAGTGCGGCTTGGATTTTGTTTGCTTTCCGGAGAGGCATTTCGGCGGGCCTGGGGGTGTGAGTCCCGATCCACTGCTTCTCGCGGCCATTGCGCTGGCAGAGACCCGGTCGATCGAGGTGAGGACGGGCAGTCTACTGTTGCCTTTGCATGAGCCGATGTACGTCGCGGAACGGATCGCGATCCTGCGGGCTCGATTTGGATCGCGTTTCGGTGTGGTGCTCGGCTCGGGGTGGAACCGACGGGATTTCGCGCCGAAACTGCAGGCCTATGACTCACGGCGTGAGTCCTTCTGGGCTGGTGTTGACCGACTGAGATCCCTGGTCGACGGAGACGAGGTCATGGTTCCGGACATCGGCGGTATACGCATCGAGACTCTCGCGGAGGCCGAGACAGGACCATCATGGTGCGCAGTGGCATGCTCGGTCAGCAGCGACACCGCCGCGAGAGCGGCATCGCTCGGTATGGCGATCCACACTCACATGGAGCGGATCGCCGTAGACGCACTTCGACAGCGCATCGAGACCTATTACTCGGCATTTCAGAGCAGCAAAAGCCTGCTGGTCGGTCGAGGTGTCACGGTCATGCTGCACGCGATGGCCGCCGGAGGAACGGGGGACATTCGCCGGGAGGCGACTGACGTCATTGCATCGTACCTTCGTGAAACACTAGGGCTCGAGCTGATCTCCGCAAATTCAGGCGGTCATCTCAGTGCCGGTGCAAAGACGGACCCGGCACTGGTGCAACGACGGAAGGAGCAACTCGCGCGTTACGGTGCACAGCGTATCGTCTCCGAAACCGGGCTCATCGGGACGCATGCCGAAATCCGGCGTCGCATTGACGGTATGGCCGTGGCAGGTGCGACCGAGATCGCGGCACTGATTGACTTCGATCCAAATACCACGCGGGTCAAAAACACGATCCTTCGCCTTGGATCTGTTCGTAGCGATCTGAAATTAATCTAACTGCGCGCGCCTCGCTCAATGGCTTCACCATTTTGGATGGGGATTGCTGCCCTATCTAGGCATATTGCGCAACTTGTGGGCCCGTGAGATTTTCGTTGACGCTTCCGTTTTGAAATACCTTAAATTCAGAATGGCCAGCAATGCAGCAAACCGAAAGAGAATGATTTTGTCGCAACTTCCCGCACCGATAGTCTTTATGCTCCAGATAAACAGATAATTTTGATGTTCGAAATCCACAATATGCGATGAGTGGAAATGCTTCGTTCAACGGTATTCGAGACTTTCGCAAAATCCGTAATGTTTGATTTCCTCCTGGAGTACAGCGACGGTATTATCTCCTCCGCTTTTTTTGGTAGATAGTTGAAGTTTTTACCACGCTCTCCTCGTCCTGAAAGCAAACGACTAGCTCGTGGCCAGCACCTCAAGTCTGGGTCATGACGTCGTTCGCGAAGGGGCCCTAGCGACGCCAATCGTTTTCGAAATCGAATTACTCAACTTGTGGTGGAGAAGAGTCTCACAATCACGGACGACGGACATTGGAATCCACATTAGTAAGGACATTGGAATCCACATTAGTAATAGTGACGCCAACCGGGTAACCGCAGACAACTTCCTCTCCAGGTTGAGGAACTTGGTCGATAATCAGGTCCGGTTGAATTGGTAGATCGTAGCGTGTCGCCAACAATCGAATGTTCAAGTTAGAAGCGTGAAGTTTGGTTTCGGCTTCTTCATAACTCAATCCCTTGATCATCGGAACTCTGGTTTGATCTGGTCTGGACTGGCGCTCACGTTGTACGTCCAAACGGAGAGCCAAGAGTGCTACTGCCGGCAATGCGACGCACGTTAAGATCATGTAAAGAATGAACGCGACGGCCGCGAGGCCGATGATCAGCCGGTTCTGTTTCCCTCGCAGGCTGTAGCCAACGACCACTCCAAGCAAAAATCTCATTTTAAATAGCTCCTTAAAGATTCTCTTATGACCACCGAAACATACTCCGCCTTATTTTTTCTGCTTATTGGGCCTAACCAACTTTTAGGTCTCTGAGACAGTGGGCGCGATTCACTCCCAGGCTTTGATCGTCGAGGGTGATGCCACTAAAAGCAGTTTGACGTGAGGAAAGCTACGCGGAGGCCAGAAACGGCTAGGTCCTTACCTCGGCAGAAGGAGCGAAGTTACGGCGGGCAGTCGGATGGTTGGCAAATTTCTTAGTTGAGTAGTTTGACTGAGGCTGCTGAGCGTTGAAGCGCAGCAAGCTAGCTTTCAATGATTTCATCCCCTGAGGAATTTTGCCGAGATTTTGCCGAGATTCATCGGGAAACCTTTGTCGCATAAGGCACATAAACGCATCTTTTCCGACCGCGACCCATTGTTTTATTGGTTTTTTGCGTAGGATAGAACTGGTGCGAATGCTTCTCTGGGATTCATAACCACAAGGTCGGGAGTTCGAGTCTCCCCCTGCTACCAAATTTCTCCTGAGTTTTCAATCACTTACACAACAGCGGCAGATTGCACGGAGCGCGGCTGGGGCTGACAGAGAACCACCGCTTTCGAATCGTAAATGGCTCGCTAATTCTGTGTCGCAGAATCAACAGCACAGAACGTACAGGGAACCGTAGCGGGACAACGAAGAACGGTAGAGCATGTGAAGATCTTTCGAAGTTTAGTGTTTGATTTTGGAGATGCCGAATTGGCATCTCAAATGCTTGGTTGGTAAAAGACAAGCGACCAAAATATAACCTTGGGGGTTTTCAGTCAGGAATTATTTAGTTGACCAATATTGATAAAGGGATTAGCATTCACTTAGTTCGTTAACACTAGTTCTCATTCCCGCCCCTTATATTTAGGCGAGAGTTTCTCTTCTGTTAGCTTCATCCAGGGTGTTCGCGTGGGAAGCAAAGCCTTGTAAAGAACTCACAGCTCTTTGCCCGGCATCGAATACCTTAGCCACGTAATTGCAGACTCAAATGTCACCGAACTGCCCTCAGGTTTTGGTAACTCCGGTGTTCAAAAATTACGAACGTCCGAGTATTCCATCACGACTAAGCTCGTCCATAGGGCAGGTGTCGGAGGGGGTGCGGCTATGAACTGTGTAGAGGCCCATCAGTCTCCTTCGATCTCACTGTCAAAGGGCGAGGGTTCCATATGCGGTCCTGGCGAGAAGTCTGCAGCCCACCCAGTAAATGAGACCGGATCGATCACAGCACCACCAGTAATCACCTCCGGTCGTTCTGCCGTCGGCCCTCAGCTTACGCTCTCTGACGACTCGGGTGCAGGCACCGGATCGTTTTGTTTTTGGTTGGAATCTTTCGCTTCCCAGCATTACTCGCAAGACTCACAAAGGCGCCCAATATCGATATGCTGAAAAGTCGGGATGTTTTCATTCTGTGCGGGGTTGAGGAGCTGGTTCCGATACTTTTGCCGGAAGGCCGACGGTTAGCGGACGACGCCAGTGTGCCCGGATACATGCACGTGGAGATGACACCGATATGCGGCCCGTAGTTAAGGGGAACGACCCTCCCTACACAACTAAAACAACGTTCACATTTGCCGGAGCAAACGCAACGGCGATCAAGAGAGTGCTCGGGCGGGCGAGTGCGACAAATGTCCCTATTGCAGACTGTCTTGCCGCCTGGCTCCTTAAGGCCAAGGGCGACCCTCCGCTCGGCGGCACACCCGCGAATCAAAACAAGGCCGTCAGCGCGATTCAAGGCCAGGTGGCCTCGCTCTATAAGCTGGCAAGCGTCCCACTGACGCAGCGGGTCGGACCCTATTGTTCCTTCTGCGAAACACAGCTTCCGGGACTTCTCGAAGTGGAACATTGCGTTCCTAAAGCGAACTATCCGACATTTACCGTTTCGTGGGTAAATTTCCTTATGGCTTGCAGTCCGTGCAACATCGCGAAATCCAACCACCCCGATCGGGCAATAGTCGATGGTTGGATGGGTAATCCTGCCAATCCGACCGAGCAACAGTATTACAACGAAATTCGCAACCGTCACTACGTGTGGGCGGATCAAGATCGAAGGGCATACCGCTGGCTTGAGATGAAGCTCTCGTACTACGACACTCAGACTGGCCAATGGGAAGTTATGCACGCGGACTGGGCAGCCAACCTTAACAACGAACTCATCTCTGTCGACCTGGCAACGCGAGAAGTCATCGCGCGAATCTACGAGCCGCTCACCAACAACTTTAGCGATGATAAGGTGCGCGTGACAGTGGTCGCGGCAAGCGGCACTGGGAACGCCCGGTCCACTGAATTGATTGCTTTGTGCAAACTGAACGAACCCGGAAGCGCGGTCAGTACCTACGATCGCCGTATGGTGAATCGCACGGTTGCCTGGTTCCATTGTTTGAAGTTCTTGCGGATGGTAGCGAACGCTCCCGACCAACCGACGAAGCAGATTTTCATGCAGGCGCTCGAAATGATGGCTGTCGTGACTGGATTTTACTCGGTTTGGCTGACGCTGATCGAGATCTACGACCATAGATTGGCGGTTAATTTCGTGACCGATACGAACAAGGCTCTTTACTATCCCGGAACCGATACGGCGTTCGTTCCTTAAACTAAAAGACAAAGGAGGCCGCATGCGGCCCCTGATTCGACTCAATCTCAATCCGCAGATCCGGGAAACAGTCCCCGCCCTTGGGCTGCTCCTGAATACCTTCGGACCTTATTGCGCTTTCAGTGAAGAGCCGATTTTCGATGTGGCTGTCCCGTGGAACCGGGCGAGCGGCCAGGCGTTGCCGGCAAGTATCCCCCCGGGCGATTCCTGGGAGGCGATTCTGCTAACTTCTCCGGCGACATTCACAGCCTGGCAGCGACATCGAGATCGGAACCTCGCCGATCTCATGATGCCGGACGTCGATTTGACCTTTCGGCTCCTCGATTCTCCCTTCACCTACGATCTCGAAACTGTGAAGGTCACCTACTTAAACGACATTGGCGAACCTGATGGAGAGTCGGAGACGCGCCCGTTGGCGATCGTGCGAGGCGCCACCGATCGCGCGCGTGCCACCATTGATCTGTTCGCGTTGAATAGTGACTATTTTGCCGCGGACAAACGGGAACTCACCATCCCGCGTAGCACCTACCTGTCGCGCGAGGATCCTCGGATCTTCCTGCGAACGGATACCTGGGCGCGGGCAGCGCAAGCCGCGGATTGGATTGCTGAAGTCAACCCGAACGCCCGCCCAATGTTGTTGGATCAGGTGCGAGCGATTGTCGGCGGGACCGGCTTCTGGTCCGTTTGGGCGACGGTGCTGTGGCGCCGGTTTCAGGATCGCGATCTAGTTTCCCGCGTATTGATGGAACCTCGCGAAACCGCGGAGAAGTTTGCCACCATGAAGGCGACGTCCGGGAAGACGCCGCCGGAATCTCCCGGTCCCGGGCCGCACAACGTATTTCCAGGCACACGGCCGGACTGGATGTTTTAGGAACTGGATACCACAAGATAGCGATGAGCAAAGGCCCCTCAACCCTCCCACCGCCGGTCAACGAAAGTGCTCTGCTTGACCCGCAACTCGCCGCGCTCAAACAAAGACTCCAACAAGGGATCGCGAACGATACCCTGACGCTCAATGCAACTTCGCTCGGCGTCGCCGGCCAGCGGATCGTGGACCTGATGGTCCAATGGCTGCTGACGAACACTCTGACTGTGACCGGCAACGTAACGGTCGGATCAACGGCCGAGACAGTGACGCTGGCGGCCGACCAGATTGTGAACACGATTGCCGGTGTCACGACGACTGCCACGAAGGCCGTGTTTGGGATCAACGCTCTCGGTTTGACGGCGCAGATCCGGATCGATTGTGGTTCCGGATGGACGCCGCTCGATAGCTTTCCAGACCTGACCAACACCTGGGCCGGAACATTCGTATTCGTCACCGATGAGGACGACTATGCGCAGTTCGTGTTCGCCACCGATGCCGGTCCGTTGATTGGCGATGCCGTTCAGCAAGTGTTCGTGGGACTCAACTTGCGTGGCAAGCTCGATCTGAGCAATGGACCCGCGGCAGCGCTCCCAATCCTCATCGCGGGATTGACTGGACCATTGCCGGTAATCGGCCCCGCGCGCGACGACGCGTCCTGGCAGAGCTTGTCGGTAGCCGGCCGACTGCCGGATTTTTCGGTGACTCTTCCGATTCTTCCGGCGCTGAACTTTCGGTCTCCGTTTGCCGGAGTCGCCGCGATCCTGGGACCGGGTTTCAGCCAGCAGACCTACACGGCATACATTCAAGCAGGCGCCGCTGTCGCCGTGGGAACACAAAGCCCGGTGAGCATTCCCCTCGTGGTGCGAGTTCCCACGCAATCCTGCGGCTGGATGCTGAGCATTCCGCCAGGCCAGTCCGTGCCAATTTCGAACTTGTTGAGTTTCCTGGGAGATTTCACAGGTTTGGGGTTCGTGTCGAAACTGCCTTCCCAGATCACTGCGCTCCAGAAGCTCGAATTGCAAAGCTTTGCGATTCAGCTCACGCCAGAGCGCGCGGATTTTTATTCGCTTTCGTTCGCACTAGGGTCTATCCCAGGGCAGGAGGGAGAGAATCTGTGGACCGTCATTCCGGGCACAGCTGGCAAGGCCCTGCTCGCGCTCAGTGGAATCCGCTTTCGGATGGACGTCCTCAAGACCGGCGGTGACTATAGCTACAGCGGGATGATCGAAGGAACGTTTGACCTCTCGCAGACCCTGAAACTCACGGCGATGGTTCCTATTCCCGCAAACGAAGGTCCCTGGACAGTTTCCTGTTCCAGCTACACGGCATTGCCGAATCTGCTTGATATTGCGCAGTATCTTGGTGGCCAGCAACTTTCGGATCTGCTACCGCGGCGGCTGGGTCACTCACCAGCT
>Ga0207681_10002072_pt1 | contig 12843 bp, 17 predicted proteins | sample KBSS53metaG_FD_184324 | JGI IMG/M metagenome (GOLD analysis project Ga0207681, IMG submission 184324) | Switchgrass rhizosphere microbial communities from Kellogg Biological Station, Michigan, USA - KBS S5-3 metaG (SPAdes) (version 2) | ecosystem: Host-associated > Plants > Roots > Rhizosphere... | reverse complement strand
GACTCGGATGACCTGCATGATCGTCAGCATCATGGCCCCGAACAGCCCGATATGGCCGAGCCCGCGCACAAGGCCGCCGAGCAGGGGCGACAGGTGGCGCAGCAGCCCGCCCGCGAGCACGACGGCCATGGAAACCAGCGCCAGCGCGAGCAGCGGCTGGGAAAGCAGGTATTGGACGAGGGGGGCTGGCTCCATCACGTTGCTTTCTGGCAGCTTCATGCTTGCGGCAAGCTGACCGATCAGGGAGCGAGCGCCTCGCCCAGCAGTTCCTGAACGCGCTGCGCACCGGGGAAGCCCTCGGCCACCCACCGCGCCTCGACCGCGCGCAGCACCCGCGCCACTTCCGGCCCGGCGCCTACGCCCCGCGCCACGATATCGGCGCCCTTGATCGGCAGGCGCGGGATCTCCCAGCCGCTCAGCGCAGCAATGTCCTGCCCGTCCAGCAAGAGCCGGTCGATTGCCTCCTCCCGGCCCAGCCGATAGGCCAGCGCGCGGGCTCCGTCGGCGTTGCCTTGCCGTCCGGCAGCGGTAACGAGCCGCTTGCGCTGGGCGGTCGACAAGCGCAGCCGCGCGCCGACCTGGTCCGCCACCGCCGGATCGGCCGGAAGCAATGCGGCCAGCCGGCGCAGCGGATCGGCGGCAGCCCCCGTGCGGCGTTCCGCGGCGACCAGCGCGGCAAGTCCGGCGGGATCGCCTTCGGGCAGGATCACCGTCAGGATGCCAAGCTGTGCCATCCGCGAAACGGTCGGCGCCGGGTCTGGCAGCGCAAGCAGGTTGAGCAGCTCCATCGCGATCCGCTCGCGCGAGAGGCCCTTGAGCGTGGCCGCAAGCTCCGCGCAGGCGCTTTCCGATTCGGGATCAGCAGGTTCGGAGCCGAACCTCGCCTGAAACCGGAAGTAACGCAGGATCCGCAAGTGATCCTCGCGGATGCGCTGGCGGGCATCGCCAATGAACCGCACGCGCCGGTGGGCAAGGTCGTCCAGCCCCCCAAACCAGTCGAACACCTCGCGCGTGAGCGGATCGGCATAGAGCGCGTTGATGGTGAAATCGCGCCGGGCGGCATCGTCCTGCCAATCCTGCGCAAAGGCAATCGTGGCCCGGCGCCCATCGGTGCTGACGTCATGGCGCAGGGTGGTGATTTCCACCGGCCCCTCGGGCAGGATCGCCGTCACCGTGCCGTGGGCGATCCCGGTCGGCACCGTGCGGATGCCGGCCGCCGCCAGCCGCTCGATCACCGCCCCGGGCGCCAGCGGCGTCGCCATGTCGACATCCTTCACCGCCAGGCCAAGCAGCGTGTCGCGCACCGCGCCGCCGACATAGCGGCCATTGCCGGGCCCCAGCGCGGTGACAAGCGCGGCCAGATCCTCGCGGCCAGTCCACGCGGCCTCGGGCAGAAGGGTGGTCATCCCGCGCGCGCTCCCGTCCAGTTCAGCCGGCGCGCAAGGTTGATCAGGACCATCGCCGTCGATCCCCAGATGCAATGGCCGTTCCAGTGAATGGTCCACACGTGAACGGTCTTTTCTCCGAACACATAAGGGTCCTCCACATGGTTGGCGGGATCGAGCACGTGGCGTAGCGGCGCCTCGAACCAGTCGGAGACCTCGGCCGGGTTGGGGGTAATGGTAATGTCGCCGGGCACCAGCGCCAGCACCGGATTGATCTGGTACATCGTGCCCGTGCGCAGCATGTCGCCGGGGCCGATCACCCGGACGGCGGCGGGGTCGATCCCCATCTCCTCGTGGGCCTCGCGCACGGCGGCCTCGATGAACGTCTCTCCGGGATCAACCTTGCCGCCCGGCAGCACCACCTCTCCGGCGTGCGAGCGCATCGTCTTCGGCCGGTAGAGCAGGAGCACGCCGGGATCGGGCCGGTCGGTGATCGCCGCCAGGACTGCCGAAGGGCGATAGTGACCCTCCGCCTGGCTCCATGGGTTGACGATCACGTCAATGTCACTGCGCGCGTGGCCCGCTTCGTACATCTGCGTCAGCCGATCGTGCAGGTCAGTCATGCCAGCCCAGCCTGCGCGAGAGGTTGACGACCAGCGCCCCGGTCACGCCCCAGATCCGGTGGTCCTCCCACTGGATCTCCCAGAAGCCCATGGTCCTGCCGTTCATCTGGCGCGTCCCGCGCTTCTGGTTGGCAGGATTGAAGATATGATCGAGCGGCGCCTCGAACCACTGGGCCACCTCGGCCGGGTTGGGGGCAAGCTCAAGATCGGGCGGCACAATGCCGATGACCGGCGTGATCACGTAGCCGGTGCCGGTATGAAACCGGTCGCTCTGGCCCACGATCCGCACGTCGGCCGGATCGATGCCCAGTTCCTCGTTGGCTTCGCGCAAGGCCGCTTCGACCGGGCTTTCGCCCTCGTCGATCTTGCCGCCGGGAAAGGCAATCTGACCGGGATGGGCCCGCATGTTCGACGGGCGGTGGATCATCAGTACGCCGGGCGTCTCCCGCTCGGTCACGGCAACCAGCACGGCGGCCTCCCGGAACTCGCGGATCTGGGGGTAGCCAGGGTCGAGGTGCGCCGCGATATCCTCGCGGGCGTGTCCGCGTTCGTGCAGTTCGGCGATGCGGGTGAACAGCGCGCTCATGCCGGAACCAGCGAGTACCGCTCGCCCTGGCTGCTCACAGTCCAGTCCGTGCCCTCGGCCAGGGCAAGTTCGGCCAGCTGGGCATAGGTGCTGCGGTTCAGCCGGGCCTCGCAGCCGTTGCGCACGGCAAGGTACAGCGCGGGCACTTCCGCATCGCCGGCCGCGCGCAGGGGGTGCTCCGGTCCGGCCAGCACGATATCGTCGGTGTTGAGGCGGAAAGCCAGGGCATCATCGCGCCGGACCACGTCCGTGGCGACAAAGGCTGCATCCTCCACTTCGATCGTAAGCTGCTGATGCGGGGTCATCAGCCAGTGGCGCCCGCTATCGTCACGCATCAGCAGGCCGGAGAAGGCGCGGACCATGGCCGGGCGGGTGATCTCGCCGCCCTCGTGATACCATCTGCCGTCGGCGCGGATTTCCATGTGGCTTTCGCCGGTCATGGCCGGCGCCCATTCGCTCAGGGGCGGCAGCCGCCGCGCCGCCACCTGCGCGGCGATTTCGGCGAGCGAAAGCGCGGCAAGCTCTGGTGGCGGTTCATAGGGCATGCCAGCGCGATGCCATCGCCCGCGCCGCCGTGCAAGGGGCGCTCCGCCCGCCTTGTGATGGTTGCGCTCAGCGCAGCCAGGGGCCGAGCGTGCCTTCCTCGGGCAGGATCGAGCGGTTGGCCGTGCGCACCAGCAGGCGGTGCTTTTCATAAGGGCCGGGCAGGGACCAACCCTGCGTGCCTTCGGCGGTGAAACCCCACCTACCGTAATATTCCGGGTCGCCGATCATCACCTGCGGCAGCGGCGCGCGCGGGTCGATCGCGGCGAGGCTCGCGGTCATCAGGGCCTTGCCATAGCCCTGGCTCTGCTGCTCCGGCAGGACGGCCACCGGCCCCACCATGATCATCGGATGGGCGCGCCCGTCGGGGTCGGTCAGGGCCACGGGCCAGCACTGGATCGTGCCGGCGAGCATCTCGTTCTCGTCGAGCGCGGCAAAGGACAGGCCCTGCAGCCATTCCGTTCCGGCCCGCACCTTGTAGGCGGTGCGCTGGTGGCGCTCGGGCTCGAAGGCGCGGTCGAGCAGCTGCTCCACCAGCGCCGGATCGACCGCGTCGAGCGGAATGATGTTGACCTCGGACATAGGCGCGGGCCGATAGGGCCTATCCCCCCACGGCGCAACGCTTCTCTGCCGCGCCGGAATGCCGGATTATCCCCCGCCCGGTACGGTGGCGGCTTGTGGCGGCCGTGGGGCGGCGCAATAGCAGAGCGATGGAGCTGAGCAGCGCGACTCTTGCCGAACGCATCATTGCCGGGGTGGACGAAGCCGGGCGGGGCCCGCTCGCCGGCCCGGTGGTCGCCGCTGCCGTCGTTCTGTGCAAGCCGCGCCCGGCCGGGCTCGACGATTCCAAGAAACTCTCCCGCGATACCCGCGCGATGCTGGAAGAGCGGATCAAGCGCCGCTGCCACTGGGCCGTGGGGGTCGTCTCGGTCGAGGAGATCGATCGCCTGAACATCTTCGGCGCCACCATGCTGGCCATGACCCTCGCCGTCGAAGGCCTCTGCGCGCAGCTCGGCTGCGATCCGCACGAGGTCCTCGTCGACGGCAATCTCACGCCCCACGGCCGGCGCGAGGAATGGCGCTGGACGGCGCGGCCGATCGTCGGCGGCGATGCGCTCGAACCCTGCATCTCGGCCGCCTCGATCATCGCCAAGGAACACCGCGACCGCCTGATGCGCGAACACGCCCTGGCTCATCCGCACTACGGCTGGGAGCGCAACGCCGGCTACGGCACCCCCGAACACCTCGCCGCCCTGCGCACCCATGGGCCCACGCCGCTCCACCGCCGCTCCTTCGCCCCGGTGGCGCAGCTGGAACTGTTCTGAACGGGCGGGCCTGGGATACAACCTAGCCCCAGGCCAGCTTGTGCATCGCGGCGAGATAGGCCTGCATGCGCTGTTCCATCGCTTCGGGCGAAGTCGGCAGGCCACCGTCGCCGCCGTTATGGCCCGCCTCTGCGCCGGCCTTCATGTCGTCCTTGCTGTTTACCCGGGGATAGGGCTCCGCCGGGACGGGAACGCCAAGGAAGCGGCACAGCGGCTCCCACCCCTCCGCCGCACGGTGGACCAGCAGGCGCTCGGGCGGCAGGCCGGCGATGACCTCGTCGCGCCAGCGATTGAAGTAGGCGATCATGTAGTCCCGGTCGTCGAGGTGATCGACATAGTCGCCCATCACCGCGCCCAGCATGAACTCGCGCACCGGGCTGTTGAGGAAACCCTCGACGTTTCCCGGTGAAAGGATCGTCGCGCGGGCGGAATCGTACCACCCTTCCGCGTCCCGGTCCGAAAGGATGATCTTGGCCGCGGGATAATGCGCCGCCAGTTCGCGCCAGTAGGTGCACGTCGGATAGTCCACGGTCGAACGGAAGCCCGCGAAGATCGTATCCCAGTCCGGCTTGCCGTTCACCACGGCGAACCATTGCGGCATTCGCTGGCGGGCCTGGCCCATGATTTCGGTCATGTGATAGCACGGCCCCATCCCGATGTGCTCCAGCGCCAGCTTGAGCGAGAGGGTGCCTGTCCGCCCAAGCCCCGCGCCGATCACGTCCAGTCCCATGGCCTGTCTCCCTTGGCTCTGTTGTTCCGGCCAATGTGGCTCACCCCCGCGCAGACCACAAATTATTTGCCCGGTGAGTCTTCAGGGCCGCACCACCACATATTGAGTCCCCATGGGCCGGCAGGACTCAACCCCTTGTGGGGGACTCCATCTGTTCCGCCTTTCCACCCACCGCAAACCCAAGGAATCCCGGCGAGTCGCGACTTGACGGCGAGTCCCGGATGACTCATTCCGGCGATCTTATCCACAGGGGGCAGACCACCGATGGCCGAGCTGATGCTCAAGGACCGGCAAGCAAAGCCGCGCGAAAAGGCGCGGCAAGCGGGCAAGGGCGCGCGCGAGGTGCGCGAGCTGCTGCCGCTCGGGCAGATCATCCCTGGTGACTGCATCGAGGCCATGCGCTCGCTGCCCTCGGCCAGCGTCGATCTGGTGTTCGCCGATCCGCCCTACAATCTCCAGCTCGGCGGTGATCTCAACCGGCCGGACGGCAGCCACGTCGACGCGGTAACCAACGACTGGGACAAGTTCGACAGTTTCGCCGCCTATGACCGGTTCACCCGCGAATGGCTGGCCGAGGCGCGCCGCGTGCTCAAGCCCACCGGCTCGCTGTGGGTGATCGGCTCCTACCACAACATCTTCCGTGTCGGCGCGATCCTCCAGGACATGGGCTTCTGGATCCTCAACGACATTGTCTGGCGCAAGGCCAACCCCATGCCCAACTTCAAGGGCACCCGCTTCACCAATGCCCACGAAACGCTGATCTGGGCCTCCATGGGCGAGAAGGCGAGATACACCTTCAACTACCGCGCCATGAAAACCCTCAACGACGAGCTGCAGATGCGCTCCGACTGGGTCCTGCCGATCTGCTCCGGGCAGGAGCGGCTGAAGAAGGGCGGGTCCAAGGTCCACCCGACGCAGAAGCCGGAAAGCCTGCTCTACCGGGTCATGCTGGCCACCTCCAACAAGGGCGACGTGATCCTCGATCCGTTCTTCGGCACCGGCACCACCGGCGCCGTCGCCAAGCGGCTGGGCCGCGAATGGATCGGCTGCGAGCGCGAAAGCGCCTACCGCGAAGCCGCCCTCGAACGGATCGAACTGGCCCTCCCGCTCGACGAAAGCGCCGTCCAGACCATGCAAAGCCCCAAGGCCGCGCCCAAGGTGGCCTTCGGTACGCTCGTGGAAACCGGCTGGATTGCCCCCGGCGCCCAGCTGTTCGACCGCAAGCGCCGCTTCGCCGCGACGGTCCGGGCCGACGGCTCGCTCGCCAGCGCGGCCGAGACCGGCTCGATCCACGGCCTCGGCGCCAGGCTCCAGGGTGCCCCATCCTGCAACGGCTGGTCGTTCTGGCACATCGAACATGATGGCCAGCTCAAACCGCTCGACGATATCCGCCAGCTCTATCTCCTCGCGACGGAGCCCTGACATGCCGCTGGGAACGACCTTCATCGTCATCATCAACTCGGTCCGCTTCGCGCGGATGTGGCTCGGCACTCGCGAAGCCTGACCTCCTTGACCACGCATTACCTCCGTCCGATCGGCCTCGCCGAAAGCCCGCAGAGCGAACACGGCGCCGCCATCCGCCTCGGCGGCGGCCTCGTCTTCGCCGGCCGCTTCGCCGTGATCGGGCGCGACGGCGGAAAGGTGATCTCCCGCGAGGTCTATGGCACCGGCGAACTCGAAGCCGCGCTGCCCGGCCTGCCCGAGGAAGTCCGCACCCAGTGGGCCGATCTGCAACGCAGCCACGCCCCGCTCGCCTGCGGCGCGCGCACCCTGCGGCTCGACCAGCCCCAAGTCATGGGCATCCTCAACGTCACGCCCGACAGCTTCTCCGACGGCGGCGAATTCCTTGACCGGCCCGATGTCGCTGCCGCCCATGCCGCGGCCATGCTCGAAGCCGGCGCGGCAATCATCGATATCGGCGGCGAATCCACCCGCCCCGGCGCCCCCGGGGTGTGGGAGGGTGACGAGCTCAAGCGCGTCATCCCCATGGTCGAACGCGTCGCCGCCATGGGCGCGGCGATCAGCGTCGACACCCGGCGCGCCGCCGTCATGGAGGCGGCCATCGCCGCCGGGGCCCACGTGTTCAACGATGTTTCCGCCCTGCGGCACGATCCGCGCTCGATCGAACTGGCCGCGCGCAGCGGCGTCCCCGTCGTCCTCATGCATGCCCCCGGCGAGGGCGAGGATCTCCACGGCAACGCGAGCTATGCCGATCCCGTCCTCGACGTGTTCGACTGGCTGCGCCTTCGCCGCGACGAGGCACTCGCCGCCGGCATCGCCCGGGAAAACATCGTGCTCGATCCCGGCCTCGGCTTCGGCAAGTCGCTCGCCGCCAACCTCGCGCTGATGAATGCCCTGCCGCTGTTCCACGCCCTCGGCCAGCCGCTGCTTATCGGGGCCAGCCGCAAGCGCATGATCGGCGCACTCTCGAACGAAGCCCCGGCCGGCCAGCGCCTCGGCGGCTCACTGACCCTCGCGCTCAAGGCGCTCGACGCCGGCGTCCAGCTGCTGCGGGTTCATGACGTGCCGGAAACGGTTCAGGCCCTGCGGGTCTGGCGCGGCCTGCGCGATGCGGCCCTAACCGACTTCGCTCAGCTTCCGGTCTGATTCCCACTTCGAGGCGGGCTTGATTTCCTCCGCGTTCTTGGCGGGGGCGGGGGTGCAGGCGATCTCCAGCGGAATGTCGTCCTCGTTGCGCACATCCGCCGCATGGCAATCGCGCTTGGGGACAAGTTTCCAGCCGGTCATCAAGGTGCCGGCGGGTTCAATGATGCTGTGCAGGCTCATGGCAACTGTGCGACTCCGGCGGAGACGAAGTTCCGCTTATGTCGGCTTAATCGCCTGACGGCTGCCGCGTTCCACGATCCGTCGCATTGGCCATCCGTTCCGCGCCCAGCCGTTCTGCAACCAGCCGCGCCAGCCAGGCCGCCGAGGCCAGCGCCTGGATCGTGAACCCTGCCGAGACCAGCCAGAACAGCCCGTCGCGCACCTGCGGGGTGGTCAGCCCCATGCCGAGCGCAAGGCACGAGAACATCAGGATCAGGAAAGCCAGCGCGGCAGCGGCGCGGGTGGGAAGCCGGCGCATGGAATCAGGCCGCGGAATCGATGCCAAGCTCCGAGAGCTTGCGGTAAAGCGTGGAGCGCCCGATCCCCAGCCGCCGGGCCACCTCGGTCATCCGCCCGCGATAGTGGCCGATGGCCAGGCGGATCACGTCCGCCTCGATATCCTCCAGCGGGCGCAGGTTGCCGTCGGAAGTGTAGAGCAGCACCCCCGGCGAGCCATGCACCGCCTGATTGCCCGGGGTGACCTGCTGGTCGACCCCCAGCATGTTCGAAAGCTGCGGGAAATCCGCCGCGGTCAGGGCATCGCCCTCGCAGAAGACGCAGGCGCGGAACAGGGTGGCCTGGAGCTGGCGGACATTGCCCGGCCAGTCGTAGGCAGCCAGCAGCGACAATGCGCCGTCGGTAATGCCAAGCCGCCGCAGGCCCGGCAGTTCGCCGATGCGGGCCAGGAAATGGCGGGCCAGCGCGGAAATGTCCTGCGAACGCTCGCGCAGCGGTGGCAGCATCACCGAAACGGGCGCGAGCAGATCGTGGAGGCCGGGCAGAAAGTGCCCGCCCGCAACAAGGTCGGCCAAGGGATAGTTGCTGGCGGCGATCAGCCGAAGATCGATGCGGAACGAATGCCGCGCCCCGATCGGCCGCACGTCCCCGCGCTGGAGTGATTCCAGCAGGCGGTCTTGCACCGATGGGGGCAGGCGATCGATCTCGTCGATCACCAGCGTACCGCCGTCGCAGTTCTGGAGCGCGCCGACATGCCGCTCGAAGGCGCCGGGGAAGGCGCCCTTCTCATGGCCGAACAGCAGCGATTCGATCGAATTTGCCGGGGTAGCCCCCACGTTGATGATGCGCAGCGGGGCCTTGGCACGGGGCGATGCGGCGTGCATCGCGCGCACCACCATTTCCTTGCCGGTGCCGGTCTCGCCCTCGATCAGCACGTGATTGTGCCCGCGCGCGGCCTTCGCGGCCACGGCCAGCGCGGCGCGGAACGTGGGCGCCGCCCCGATCATGGCGTCGAAGCTCGGCGGGCCGGGCATTTTCTCGGTCAGCGGGGCCAGCTCGTCGCGCGGCGCCTCGCGTGTCGTTGCGGCGCGCAGGGCGTGCATCAGCCGTTCCGGCGCCACCGGCTTGATCAGGTAGTCGGTTGCCCCGGCGCGCATGGCTTCCACCGCCAGCAGCGGCGAGGCACTGGCTGTCAGCATCAGGATGGGGAGGGCAGGGCGCCGCGCCTTCAGTTCGGCAATCAGGTCGCAGGCCTCCTCGCCCGGCACCCACTGGTCAAGGATGATCGCCGAAAGCTGCATCCCCTGGCGCGTGCCAAGCGTGGCAATCGCGGTTTCCGAATCGCGCACGACCAGCGTGCGCCAGCCTTCGCGGGCGGCGAGGGCCGAAACCAGCCGGCTCTGGGCCGGCTCGTCATCGATCAGCATGAGCAGGCGTTGCTCGCTGTCGGCAAGAGGTGTGCGCGTTATGGCTTCCACGCCGGTCGGATTATCAGCGAACGGTAAAAAGCAGCTTAAGGCTGATCTGTGGGCAAGCGTCGGGCTTGAGTGGCGCGGCGCGTCGCGATAGAGGCTGGGCTGCAAGCAGGCGCTGCGAATTCACGGGCGTCAATTCGAAGGGTAACGGCGCAAATGTCCTCGTCCAACGACATCAAGTCCTCGCAGCAGACCTACACCGGCTTCATCAGCATGGCCAAGTGGGGCACCATTGGCGCCATGCTGGTTGCCGCGCTCGTCGTTTTCCTGATCACCCGCTGATTCCTCGCGCTGCGGGGCGGCATGCGGACAGCAATCCTGCGGGAACGCAAGGCGCGGGAAGCCCGCGTCGCCGCGACCGCGGAAACTGTGGGCAAGGTCTTCGCCCGTGCGCAGGCGATGGACCTTCGGTCCAGTCAGCCCGATATCGCGGCAGGGCTGCTGGAGTGAATCCAGATTGCCCTGCCAACAACCTCCCCCACCCGGGGGAGGGGGGCCGCAAAGCGGTGGTAGAGGGCAAACAGTTCGCGCGCGGCAGCGCGCAGCCGCTATCGCGGCTTGGCTCGTTCAGCGCTCCTCCGTCAGCCCGGTGGGCTGATATCTCCCCCATGGGGGAAGCCTCTATCGGAGCATCTCGCTGAAATGGACTTCATCTCCATCCTCTCGATCTTCGTACTGGCTTGCTTCGTCGGCTACTACGTCGTCTGGTCGGTAACCCCCGCTTTGCACACGCCGCTCATGGCCGTGACCAACGCCATCTCCTCCGTCATCATCGTCGGCGCGCTGGTCGCTGCGGCGGCTCATGGCGATCTCGGTCGGGCGCTGACCTCGTCCTGGCTCGGCCTCGCGGCGGTGACACTGGCCTCGATCAACATCTTCGGCGGCTTCGCGGTCACCGCGCGGATGTTGGCGATGTACAAGTCGAAGAAGAAGGGCTGAACGGCGCATGGAACACACGGTCCTGCCGTCCTGGGCGCTGCTGGCCTACCTCGCCTCAGGCGTACTCTTCATTCTCGCCCTGCGCGGCCTCTCCTCGCCCGCCACCAGCCGCGCGGGCAACCGCTATGGCATGGTCGGCATGGGCATTGCCGTCGTCACCACGCTGGCCACCCAAGCGCCGGTCCCGCCGGGCGACTGGTGGCCGCGCCCCACGCCGGCCGATCTCGTCATCCTCGCCAAGATCCTCGCCGCCATCGCGCTGGGCGCGATGATCGGCCTCACCACGGCGCGCAAGATCCAGATGACGGCCATGCCCCAGCTGGTCGCCGCCTTTCACAGCCTCGTCGGCCTCGCCGCCGTCCTGGTCGGCCTCGCCGCCTATCTCAACCCGGCGGCATTCGGCATTCTCCTGCCGTCCGGCGCGATCGATCCCGACAGCCGGATCGAGATGGGCCTCGGCCTCGCCATCGGCGCGATCACCTTCTCGGGCTCGGTCATCGCCTTCCTCAAGCTTAACGGCAACATGAGCGGCGCGCCGATCCTCCTGCCCGCGCGCCACCTGATCAATCTCGGCACGGTCATGGCGATCCTGCTGCTGATCGCCCGGTTCACCCAGGACGAAAGCACCTGGGTCGTCGCCACGATCATTGTGCTGAGCTTTGCCATCGGCTTCCTGCTGATCGTGCCCATCGGCGGTGCGGACATGCCGGTCGTCGTCTCGATGCTCAATTCCTACTCGGGCTGGGCCGCGGCGGCGATGGGGTTCACTCTCCACAACACCGCGATGATCATCACCGGGGCGCTGGTCGGCTCGTCGGGCGCGATCCTGTCCTACATCATGTGCAAGGCGATGAACCGCAGCTTCATCTCGGTCATCGCCGGCGGCTTCGGCGCGGAAGCGGGGGCAGGGGGCGGCGAGGCGCGCGAGCAGCGGCCGTGGAAGCGGGGGAGTGCGGAGGACGCCGCCTTCCTCCTCAAGGAAGCCGAGAGCGTCATCATCATCCCCGGCTACGGCATGGCCGTTGCCCAGGCCCAGCACGTGCTGCGCGAGATGGGCGAGCTGCTGAAGGCCGGGGGGGTCACCGTCAAATACGCCATCCACCCCGTCGCCGGCCGCATGCCCGGCCACATGAACGTCCTCCTCGCCGAAGCCAACGTCCCTTACGACGAAGTTTTCGAGCTGGAGGACATCCAAGGCGAATTCGCCCAGTGCGACGTCGCCTTCGTCATCGGCGCCAACGACGTGGTCAACCCCGCCGCCAAGACCGACAAGTCATCGCCGATCTACGGCATGCCCGTCTTCGACGTGGAGAAGGCCAAGACCATCATGTTCATCAAGCGCTCGATGGGCGGCGTCGGCTATGCCGGGGTCGACAATGACGTGTTCTACATGGACCAGACCATGATGCTGCTGGCCGACGCCAAGAAGATGGTCGAGGACATCGTCAAGGCGCTGGCTCACTAGCTTGCGGCACTAGGTCCGGTGCGCCGGCACCGCTTGGGCGCGGGCCTTCTTGGCATAGTGATGGTGCACGGCCGCGCAGCCGATCATCGCCCCGGCGATGGCGTGGTGGTGCGCCATGTGCCCGGCCACGGCGCCCGCTGCCGCCCCGCGCAGGCAGCCCTTGGCTTCGGCGGTGGAGGGGGCGAGGGCCGCCAGCGGCAGCAGGGCGGCAGCGGCGGCGGCAAGACGAAACGATTTGAGGGCTTGCATCGGCTTCGAACTCCTGTTGAACCAATGCCATGCCAATCCCCCGCGCTTCAGCCCGTTTCATGAATTCGCCGTCACGTTCGGCGCCGATTCTCTTCGGCGCCCTCGCGGTCGCCGCCCTCGCGCTGAGCGGCTGTGTCGAGCGGATTGCCGAAAGCCGCGTGCGCTCGGCCCTCATCGATGCCGGCCTGTCGGACCAGACCAGCGCCTGCATGGCCCGGCGGATGGTTGACCGGCTGACCATTTCCCAGCTGCGCAAGCTCCAGGCCCTGCGCGGCCCCAAGCGCTCGCTGGCGGACTATGTCCTGGCCGTGCGCAAGGTGGGGGACCGCGAAGTGCTCGAAGTTACCGCCTCCTCCGCCGCCCTGTGCGCCACCGGGTTCGGCTGACCGCACGCAGCCGCTGGACCGAATCCCCGCGCCCACCTAAGGGCAGGGCACAGGGGGTCCTTCACACTTCCCGG
>Ga0207681_10002068_pt1 | contig 12853 bp, 11 predicted proteins | sample KBSS53metaG_FD_184324 | JGI IMG/M metagenome (GOLD analysis project Ga0207681, IMG submission 184324) | Switchgrass rhizosphere microbial communities from Kellogg Biological Station, Michigan, USA - KBS S5-3 metaG (SPAdes) (version 2) | ecosystem: Host-associated > Plants > Roots > Rhizosphere... | reverse complement strand
TCGCAATTTCTGCTTTCGTCTGTGGTACCTTTGTGTTCTCTGTGTCTTTGTGGTGAATTTATTAAGCAAACATCCACCACAGAGACGCAAAGGCCACAGAGGACGCACAGAGATACCTGGTATTAGAATGGACCCGGTTACATACAGATGAATTGCTCGCGCCTGAGTTTCTTTACTCCGCTATACAAGTGCACGCCTAGCGGCTAACCGCGAGGCTGTCCGACCGCTCTCAGCGCGTTGATCCTCCCGCCTGTCGACACTTTACCTTGCAACGCCGGCAGCTTGTCCACCGCCTCCAGCAACAGCGCGCGCAGTTGATCGACAGAAAGATCCGGATGGACCGAGAGCGCGAGCGCGGCCACGCCGCTGACAAACGACGCCGCCATCGCTGTGCCTGAATGCAGCTCATATTCATTACCGAGCGCTGTTGTTAGTACAGCTTCACCGGGCGCAGCGAGGTGGACACTGCCAGCACTGTAATTAGAAAACTGCGCCAACACATCGCTCTTGTTAGTGGCAGCTACGCTGATGACATTGCCGATAGTGTAGTTCGCCGGATAACGCGGACGGCCGTCGTTATTCGCGCCGTCGCTGCCGCTGGAAACAACAAAAAGAACTCCCGCCGCGTAAGCCGCGCGGATTGTTTCTTCCAGAGCTCGAGACCGTTCGCCTAACTCCCAGCTCACGTTGATCACACGAAGATTTACTCCGGCGCGACGCCTCTCGATGGCGTAGTTGATTGCTTCAATCGCGTCGGCAGTTGAACCGAAGCCGCCGGCATTAACAAACTTCAGCGGCATGATCGCGACGTGCTGATTTACGCCACACGAGCCGGAACGATTTTCGAAATAGCCGCCGACGATCCCAGCGCAAGCGGTTCCGTGTCCGTTGTCGTCCAGCGGGTCGCCATCATTCGCCACGGCGTTATAGCCGTGAACATCATCGATAGTTCCCAGGTCCTGATCGTGGTAAGGCATCATCCCGGACGGGCGGGTCCAAATGTTATTGACCAGGCCGACGTGCGTGTACTCAACACCGCTATCAAGCACGCCAACCACGATCCCATTGCTGCCCGTGGTTTTATTCCATGCCTCCGGCAACGCAATCCGGCTCAACGCCGATTGCTCGGTTTGCCGATCCGCACGCAAGGGCTGCCGGTTCGCAACTCGTTGATCGATTTCAATCTCATAATTGGGTTCCGCGTATTCAACTTCAGCCAGTGCCCGGTACTGAGCCGCAACCGCGGCTGCGTCTCCGTCGTCACGGTCGTTGATGCTGGTCAGACCGGGAACCGCTTCAATCTCATCCTGTAGCTGATCGTTGAAGCGCGAAGTAATTTGGACAATCTGGTCAGACGATGTACCCGCGCGAAACTTGACCAGCACCTCGGGACGAAGCGCGGCGTTGGCGACATTCTCGTCACTTCCATTTTGCGCAACGTCCGAACGCGACTTCGATTCGGAGGGGATGATGCGGACCGCGGCAGGCAATTGCTTTTGCAGTTTCCTAACCTGAGCGCCAAAGGCGAGCGCGAGCACAATCACTAGGACGGCAGCGACGTAGAAGATAATTTTGTTGCGGCTCATCTTTGAATTTTGGCCGCGGATTTACGCGGATACACGCGGATCATTTACTACGACGGGTCAATAGCGCGATCTGATGGAGGCTCAACCAACTCTGTTTCAAATCCGCCTATATCCGCGAGAATCCGCGGCAAAATTTCAGATAAGATCGCCGCCGAGGTGCTGAAGCAGCACAGCGACTACGATTGCTGCGGTCTCCGCGCGCAAGATTCGTCCGCCCAGAGTGATGATGGTCCAGCCAGCCGATCGCGCCGTCTCCAGTTCTTCGTCTGCCCAGCCGCCTTCTGATCCCACCATGGCTGTCACTTCACTCGGCTTGGCGGACAATTGCGACACTGCTTCGTTGAGCGACTGACCATTGCGTTCAGAAAACATTAGATAGGATGAAGACGGTTGATCGCGAGCTTCGTTAATCAGGCTGGCGAACGAAACTGGATTTGTTATTTGCGGCACCACCGCGCGCCCACATTGCTTGGTAGCTTCGAGCGCGATCCGTTGCCATCGGGCCACGCGTTTCGCCGCATCCCCTTCATCGCGCAGGCGAATGTCGGCAAGCTTCGTTATTACCGGCGTCACCTTGCTTACCCCGAGCTCGGTAGCCTTCTGCACGACGAGATCAAACTTCTCGCCCTTGAGCAACGCCACAGCCAGGTTCAGACGGAGCGGAGATTCCGGTCGCGCCGGAGTTACTTCGCCAACCACTTTTAGTCGCGCACTATCGCGCCGGCTGTCCTCAATCGAACAGCGAAACTCTCGGCCCGCGCCGTCGAAAACATGAACCTCATCGCCAACTTTCAAACGCAACACTTCGCGCAAGTGGCGCGCTTCGTCCGTCGCGAGCATTACGCTTTCAAGTTTCGAATCGAAAGCGCTTGGTGGCGCATAGAATCTGCGGCGAGTCATAGTCTAGTAGGACAGGCATTCTTGCCTGTTATGATGCGTGTAGCCAGACAAACTTCAGAAAAGAAATTTTCCATTTCTCATTTTTCATTTCTCATTTGTCATCGCAGCGAAGGGAAACGGATCGAGCTATATCCGAACCAGGGCCCGGCTTGCGGCAATGAAAAATGAGAAATGAAAAATGACAAATGGAAAATCTCTTTCTTGCCGCTGCATAAATACCGCACCGCTTGAATAACCGAGAGACAGACAGGAATGTCTGTCCTACACCACGAGCGCTACCCATTCGCCATCTTGCATTGTTTCCGTAAACGTTGAAACGCCGCGTTGCTGCAAGGCAACTTTCACATCCTCAACTTGTGTCTCGAGAATCCCCGAAAGAATCAGATGCCCACAGCTAACTGACAAGAGCGAGGGTAACAACCGCGTAATCACGTCTGCTGTCAGGTTCGCGCAGACGAGGTCAGCTGAGGCCGTCGTCTCCTCGAGCGAGCCGACGCGGAAACGTATGCTTTGGTCCACGTCGTTCAAACGCGCATTTTCCTGCGCGATTCCGATTGCCTCGGTGTCAGTGTCGCAAGCTTCAATGCTCGCGTCGGGAAACAGTTTGGCCGCCGCAATGGCGAGAATGCCGGTGCCCGTTCCCACGTCGAGAAAACTTCCGCCGCCAAAATACTTTTCGATAGCCGTCAAACACAGCCGGGTGGTTTCATGAGTGCCGGTTCCAAAAGCCATGCCTGGCTCAATGCGAATAACCAGCCGCTCCTGATTCTCCCGGATTTCTGACCACGGCGGCGCGACAATGAATCGCTCGCCTACTTCCACCGGTTGCCAACTCTTCTTCCATTCGCCCAGCCAGTCTTCGTCAACCACTTCGCGCACCTCCATGGCGCGAACCGAAGACGTGGGCAACTCATAGATGCGCAACGCTTCGCCTAGCTCCGTCCTGATGCGTTCGCGGTCGGGTAGTTGATCAAAATAGCCGACAACTCTAAGAGAACTGTTCTCCGCGACGTCAGTTTCTGTGCCCAGCGCGCCTGCTTCCATGAGGGCATACTCGACGGCTTCGCTTGACGCGGCTTCGGCTTCAACGTCGAGCGCAAACCATAATTGCTTTGGGCGATGCTGCATCAGGAGTTAGCCGCGGATTTTCGCGGATGTTCGCAGATCAGAATTCGATAAACCTTCACCCAAGATCACTGGGTTTCAACTGTCTTTTCTGAATCCGCGTGCATTCGCGCAAATCCGCGGCTAAGGATTCATTGGCGAATGCCGAGATCGTCGAGCAGTCCTTCCCGGTCGCGCCAGTCTTTCTCCACTTTGACGAACAGTTCCAGGTGAACGCGATGTCCCAGCATGCTTTCAATGTCGCGGCGCGCCTCGATGCCAATCTCTTTAAGTCGCGCCGCGCCTTTTCCAATCACAATCTTTTTCTGCGAGGCGCGCTCGACAAAGATCGCGCAATGAATGCGCGTGAAGTCTTCCCGTTCCTCTTCCCACTTTTCCACCGCCACCGCCGTGACGTAGGGAATTTCTTCCGCCGTCGTTTGCAGGATCTTCTCGCGCACTATTTCCGCCACCATGGTACGCACCGACTGGTCCGTCAGCTCCTGCTCATCAAACAGCGCCTCGCCCAACGGCAAGTGTTTGATCAGCTCTCCGGGTAGGACGTCGCTGACATTGCCTCGCAAGGCGGAGATCGGCATCAAAGCGACCCAGTCATACTCATTTTGATACCAGTCGAGGAGCGGCAACAGCGCCGACTTGTCTTTCAGTTTATCGATCTTGTTCAGCAGCAATAGGGCTGGCTTACCGGAACGCTGGATCAATTCGAGGACAAACTTGTCACCACTTCCGGTGGAGACCGAGGCATCGCGAATCAAACATACGAGGTCGACTCCCATCAGCGCGTCCTGCACTGTCGCCATCATGCGGCGGTTCATTTCGTAGCCGGGCTTGTGAACGCCGGGGGTATCAACCAAAACAATCTGACCTTCAGGCTTCGAGATGACGCCCTGAATCTTGAAGCGCGTGGTTTGCGGTTTGTCGGAGACGGCCGCGATTTTTTGGCCCACGAGTTGATTCAGCAACGTTGACTTGCCCGCGTTGGGCCGGCCAATGAAGGCGACGTAACCGGCGCGGTAGTTGTTCTCAGGAGTCTCAGTCATTTTTTTGGTTGTCGTAGCTTTCCTTTAGCTGCATCAGAACCGGGAGCGGTAGCGACTGGCCGAAGAGGCAACTATCGCGACGGTTGAACCTCTGGCCGGTCGCTACCGCTTCCGGTTCTGATCCTGCCGGCGCGTCGCCTCAATCACTTCTCGAATCGCCTTCACAACCAGTTCCGGCTGATCGTGGTGGATGAAGTGTCCGCTTCTGGCGGCGACAATCTGTCTGCCTTTGCTTGAACGGTGCATCAGGTCCTGCTGAAGCTCCTGTCGAATTTGCTCCCACTTTGGCGCTAAGAATGCGAGTGGGCCGGGCGGGTCCGGCTTGGCATTCGCCGCTGTCAAGACTACGAGCGGAATATTCGTATGCCAGTTCGCCAGCCTTGCTTTCTGCGCGTTGTTTCCTTCGAAGTCGATTTTCTCCGGGCTCCTGATTTCAAACGCGCCTGGCGGAAACTGTTTCTTGATCTCCTCAGGAATCAACGCGTTCATTTTTGCGAACTGTTCTTCATGGGCCGAGTCTACCAGCACCATGCCCGCCACCGCCTGCGGATACATGCTCGCGTACAGGCGCACATTAATTCCGCCGAGCGAATGACCGACAAGCAGGAATGGACCAGTAATTCCGGCGCGACTCAGCAGGTTATGTAAGTCATGAACAATCTGGGTGATGGTCTGAGTATGGACTGACGGGTCGCTGTTACCCAAACCCGCGCGGTCGTAAATACAAACTCGCGCAAACTCCGCCACCTTCGGTTGAATGCCGAGCCAACTCTCGGATGAGTTTCCCAAGCCCGCATCCATGACCACCGTGGGAACTCCCTGATGCCGGCGCCCTTCACAGTTGAGGTAGAGCTGATAGCCGCCGACGTCCAGGCGACGATGAAACGAGGTCCTCTCCAGGGAGAGTTCCAGCTCGTTCAAATATGCGGCATGATTGTCGACGACAATCGATAGTACCGAATTTACGTTCCCTTGGCTGTCGCCTTCAGTCTGCGGATTTTCGGGATCGGCGGTCCAACGCTCGCCGTCAATGACAAATTTATACAGCTGCTTGCCCGGCGGTAGCTTAATACTCACTGACCAGTCCGCGCCTTTCCTGGTCAGCGGCGTGCTTTGAGCGTTCCAGTTATTGAACGTTCCCGCCAGGGCTACTGTCCTGGCGCGCGGATGATTCCTGAGACGAAACGTGACGGCCGCTTGCGCCGGATCAGTTTGGAGGTTTTGCGGGCTGGGTTTCGGTTGAGCAAAGCAACTGACAGCGGAAATGATGACTAACAGCAGCAGGCTCAAAGGCGTGAAACCGTTGTTGCTTCGGAAGGCTGTCGCGCTTGTGAACATCTTCATAAATTGGTTGCTGCCGCTACTAAGGAGTCGATTCGCGACCTACACAATGTTCATAAAAGTTTTTAGGCAGGTTTTCCCGAACTGACCGTATGCGTCGCACTTAGGTTTGCCATTCCTTGGAAAGAGAGAAGATTAACCAAGGACGAATCCAAATCAAAGCGCGCTGCTATCCGTCTGTGTAGGAGTGATATTTAGATACGTTGAGTTATTGAGTCTTTCGAATGAGACTATTCAGGAGTTGTCTCTCTAGTAGTTCTATTGTCTTCGCAGGAGTAAGCTTTAAAGTCTGAACAGCGTTCTTGTAGAGTGAGGCGATACATACCAATGAAAACGCTAAGGCGGCGTCGCAATAATTATTACGAATCCGTGCGTCATTAATTAGTTGAAATCGCTTTCCTTCCTTTGCCAAGGTTAGAGATGGATCCCCATGGGCTATGCTGGATGATTCCTTATAAAAGGACTCATAGATGTCCTCTAGACCCGCTTGAATAGCAAGTTTACTTATTTGCTGTCCATGCCATTTCTCATCACCGGCACTTTGTCGCGCAATATCTTGTCTTGACGCCAAACAGTCTTGGACTTTGGTTTGTTCAGTCGAACTTTCGCGGATAATTCCATGGCTCAGAAAATCAGGCAGCTTGTGTGGGTTCTCAATTAAGAAGATCGCCCCAAGAACCATCTCGAATAGGTTTCTGCATTGTGCCATCGCACTAAGGCCATGATCGTATCCAACTAAGAACTGAACGGAATCAAAAACTTCCCATCCGAGGTGGCATTGATTGATAATTACTTCATTATGCTTATTGTCACTTTGATATCGCTCGATGCTACTTCGAATGCTATCTAGAACAAACAAATATTCGCCGTGATGGGGATACCTAACAATCAAGACTCGCAAATACTCCGGCACTTCCTTGGTATTACTATGCTCTAAGGGAGAAATTGTAATCTCGTTCGGGGGTACGATCACCACCTCGCCGTTCTCCCAAACTGCAATAGAGTTACCCAATTGTTTATGAATAGAAAGTTCGCGTCGCACCGCTAGTTGCAAAACACGTTCTATGGCCTTTGCTTGACGCCCAAAGTCTATTTTGTTTGAGGCTGGTTGTTTCATTACTTAGATTCCCGGAGCGTGCGCCATAAATCAGGTTGCAGAATTGTCTGTTTCTTTCCGCTGCCCGTAGCGATCAGTAGAGGAGAACCACGGCCGGAGTTATCGAGGACCATCCAGGAATCAGCAAGACTCATATAGCGACTGAAGAGGTTTGTCAATCCTCTGTGATAGCGCCTTCTTATTATATCGGTTGGAATTGAGTGACCTCCGTTCCGAACTCTTTGGGCCACGCGTTCGATAGCAAGTTCAACACTGCGCAGCCATAGGAACACCAGATGGAATTCATAGCCGCTATTTTGTAGCCGTGAGAGCCGAGGCAAGTGAGAACGCGCCGCCAAAGTGCTTTCAAATGCGAAATTTTCGCGTTCAAGAGCAAGATCATCTAGTCTTTTTAGCATCACGCGACCTGCTTCAAAGGCGACTGTTTGAGGGTTAAAAGCAGACAGCCCGACTGAAATCGTATCTGCGTTTACAAATTGGGGCAAATCAAGCTTGTCTCGGAGGAGCATCGGGGCGAGCGTACTCTTCCCCGCTCCGTTCGGGCCTGCGATTACAATTACCTGAGGATTGCTACGGTTCACAAGTCACTGCCTGTAGTCAAAAAGTGCCTTCATTACCATTCATTGCCGCGGCGGTCCAGATCCTCAAGCGCGGCTTGCAACTCGGCCCGCTTTGCTTCCAGCGCTTCGTCATTCGCGTCCGCCGAGACGTAGATTCGCGGCGCTATGTCTACGCGGGCCCGGGTAAACGGAAATGGCACCTGAAAACCGTCCCAACTTCTTTTAGCTTCCCAAAATCTTCGCGTGGCGATCGTAAACGGGAGAATTGGTTGACCCGTTTTCTTTGCCAGCAGCACTGCTCCCATCTTCGCGACGTAGCGTGGACCTTTGGGACCGTCGATAGTAAACGCGGTCGGTAATCCGGCCCGCATCAGCCGGGCCATCTCGACAATAGCGCCGACCGCCCCGCGCGTGCTGGATCCGCGCGCTGCCCCGTAACCGAATCGCTGAATGAACCGTGCGATGTATTCGCCGTCAAAACTTTGCGAGGTCATTACTACGATGCCTCGCTTGCGCCAGAAGTAGGTGCCGGTGAATATGCGATTGTGCCAGAAGGTATAGATTGGAACCTGGCAGGCGCCGGTTGCAGCTTCCCAGTTTTCCCAGCCTTCTACCTGCCAACGAATCGTTCGGCCAATCACACTGATGAGCACGAAAAAGGCGAGGTCGGCAGCGCGGATCAGTAATCGCTGCTTGGGTGAATAGGCAGAGAGATCGGCAAACTCATAGGCGCGGGCTACCGTTTCGTCCGGAGCGCGCGCCCCTTTGAACTGCTGTTCGGCGGAAGCTTGCATGAAGCGAAGTATAGGGGAAAAGGGAAATAGGGGAAGAGGGGAAAGGGGGCGTTACACTTCTGCTCGGAACCTTTACCCACTTCCCCTTTTACCCACTCCCCCCCTTTTCACCTCTTTCCCTTTTTTCGCGTACAGCTCCGGCTCGCCCTCCGGCCGGGTCTTCCAGCGCTTGTGAATCCACAGCCATTGGTCCGGGTAAAGACGCACCATGCGCTCAACCGCCGCCGCAAAGCGCGCGGTGTTCAGTTCGACGTCTTTCGCCTGGTCTCCGGTGCGTATCAACTCCACCGGCGGATCGCCATGAAAAAAGTAGCGCTTTCTTTTCTTGTCCCACACCGCACAGGTGGGAATCACAACCGCATCAGTCTTCAGCGCGAGGGTGGCGATGCCGGCGGTGGTGCAGGCAAGTTTGCCGAAGAAGGGAACAAAAACACCTTCGCGCGTTTGCGTGTTGAGATCTGAAAGGATGCCGAGCGTGCCGCCCTGCCGCAACACGCGTAAGGCCTGACGCGCGGCGCTCTGTTTATCGATCGCCTTGTTGCCAAAGCGCGTCCTGATCGCCTCCACCATTTCTTCAACGCGCGGGTTGTCGAGGGGACGTACCAGAAAGCTCAAGGGATACTCCAGCGCAGACCAGCCGAAACTGTGCAACTCCCAAACGCCCAGATGGCCCGTCAAAAAAATAACGCCGCGTTTGTTTTTTTCGGCCTCCCGGAGATGGGCCAGGCCCACTTCGTCGTATTCGATCAGCCGGCGCAGCTTCTCCGGCGTCGCCCGCGGCAGCTGGCTGAATTCTCCCAGCAGGCGGCCCAGGCTTTCGAAACTCCCGTACAGAAGTCTTTTTCGCTCCCGCTCAGTCAGTTCCGGAAAGGCAATTTCGAGATTGCGGACGCCAGTGCGTCGCAAGTTTCCGGGCAAAAAGTAAGCAAGGCGCGCGGCGGTCAGGCCCACGGCCAGGGCGGCCCGGCGCGGCAAAATGCCTAGCCCCGAGAGAAGTCCGCGCGCAAGGGCGTACTCGAGCGACGCCTGGAGTTTTCCTGGTTTGGCCACGCGGCAATAGTCCAACGTCCAACGTCCAATGTCCAACGTCCGGAAGATTTGTGAACCGGGTTGGGCCGCGGATTTTCGCGGACAGACGCGAATCTGAAAGGATTTAATATCAGTCTCAGCTATTGCTGGTGTTGATTCGCGCATATCCGCGTTAATCGGCGGCTAATTACTTATCCTGTTTGGCTCGGACTTTGGACATTGGACGTTGGACATTGGACCTAGTATTGATATATTTCGAACGCCGCAAACCGGAAACTCGTAATACTGACGTGGAAAGCGCGGCGGGGCGCCCGGCATAGCTCTTCCATTCTCTCCTCGGACATCACGGCAGATTGGAGTGGGATGCAGAAACGTAGGATTCTCATCGTCGACAATAACGATGAACTGCGTGTCATACTCGAAAACGCGCTCGGCGGTTTGGGCCACGAGGCCATCGTCACCGGCGATCGCGATGTGGCCCTCAGCCGTGACGACCTCGACCAGTTTGATTTGATCATCAGCGACCTCACTGAAGAAGCCTCCGCGGAAATTCCCGAACATCAAAACGGCAACATTGCCAAGGATCACCCGCGCCGTCACCTGCTGACGAAAGTTGCGCCAAGCACATCCGGGCCGATGCTGGTAAAAGCTTTTAAGATGGTGGCGGCAAACTACCTGCGCTTTCCTTACAACAAAGACGAGCTGCGCGAAATCGTCGAAAAAACTCTTTCCTACAAATTGCGTTACGTTGACACTCCCAACCTGCTTTCGCACACCCACGAGAAGATCGAGTTTGAGCTGCCCAGCGATCTGACGTTGATGAACGGGGTGTTGCAGTACCTGCTCGAACGGGTAGCGAAGATGGGTGTGATCGCTCCGGAGAAATCCAATCTCTTCATCGCCCTTGATGAAGCTTTCGTTAACGCCGTCAAGCATGGCAACAAGAACGATCCGGCCAAGCTGGTGCGGGTGGGCGCGGAGTTGTCGCCGAAGGAAGCTTGTTTCACCGTCGAGGATGAAGGCGAAGGTTTTGACGTGCAAACAATACCCGACCCGTGCGATCCGGCGAATCTTTTCAAGTCTTCCGGTCGCGGCGTCTTGCTGATCTACAACATCATGGATGAAGTTGAGTACAATGCGCAGGGCAATCGTGTAAAGATGGTTAAGCGACCAGACCCTGCGCTCGAGACTCAACTAGTTGAACCAGGCACACCCAAAGACAAACACGCCGGCAACGTCTGAAGAAGTTTCCCAACGACAAACTGCCTCTTCGGCTGGGAGCGCGGACATCTTGTCTGCCGGCTCCGCCGAGCGCCCCGGCTTCTGGCGAAATTGGCTGTGGTGGCTTGTCCCCGCCCTGCTTGGTCTATTGCTTGCGCTTTGGTTTGTCGATCCTTTCATCGGCGATTGGGACGGCATGGACTACACCATCCTTTCCCTTGCCGGTTATCCCTCCTCGATGGCCCTCGGCCGGAACCTTTTTATTTTCGGAAACCACACGCTCTACCAATTCGCTCACTCGCTCTTCAACGTACAACCCGAACACGCCTATTTGATCTTCAAATATGCGGTGGTGGCCCAGGCGCCGCTCGCGGTGATTGCGTGTTGGGCGCTGGCGCGCGATTTTTCGAAGTCGATTCACGCGGCAACTCTGGCGGCGCTGTTCCTCGTGTTTTCTCCGGTGTTTGTGCTTTACAGCGGCCAGGTGATGACCGACGTACCTTCGGTGCTGCTGCTATCCACCGCTTTGATTCTGCATTATCGCGGCCTGCAAAAAGACAATGCATGGCTGGTGATAGCCGGCGCGGCGCTGCTGGGGTTGGGCGTCAACCTGCGGGAAACGATCGGGTTTTACGCGCCGTGGCTGGTGGTCGCGCCGTTTGTTTGCGGTTGGAAATTCAAGCGACGGTCTCTCCTGATTGTTGCGGCTTCCTGTTTGATCTTCTTCGTTTGTGCAATCGGCTGGTTTGCTTTTTGGTTCATCACTGACGAGCACTACCGTTGGGTTTGGTTTGGCTGGCGCGAATCGATGTGGCAGGAAACGGCGCGACATCCGGTAACGCTGCGAAACCTGCGCCCCTACCTTGCCTACTTTTTTGTTACCGCGCCGCTCCTGCTGGTCTCGCTTCCCTTTGCTTTGTGGAACGAGTGGCGCGAGCGAAAGCTTTCGCCGTTGCTGCTGCTGGGGGCGATGGGTTTGTTGACCGACCTGCTGCTTTTTCTCAATTACAGCACGGCCGTCAACTGGCGTTACTTCCTGACTGGACTGCCCGCGGTGGCGCCGCTCGCCGGGAACTTTTTGATCCGCGTGCTGTCGCGACGACTACGCAGCGTGCGACTCGCCTTTGTAGTTTGCGTGACTGCCGTGGTTGCGCTTGCCGTGGTCTTCAGTCTTCTGATTCGGCCGGCCAGCAAGCAGTTCATTGCGCGGCGCGCGATGAGCAAGGAGTATCGCCAGCAGCTAGTGAACGTGCCGCGAGACGCGGTGATGATCTCGGGCTCGCAGACAATTGCGGTCACTTACTGGAAAGCAATCGGCGCGGGCGACTGGAAAACCATTGGCACTGGCGGCGGCTGGCCGGGCGACGATCTGGTGCCGCTGATTCAGCGTTACCTCAACGACGGTCACCGCGTTTTTCTTGACGCCGATCCGCGCTGGTGGCTGCCGTGCAGTTGGCAGCGAGATGAGATTCCGGCGATCGTAAAGTTGCAGGAAGAGTTTTTGTTTCGTCGCGTGACTGACACGATTTATGAACTGAGGCCGCAAGGCGAAACCAGCGCCGGCGATGCTCCACACTTGGAAAAACTGCTGCCGGAAAACCGGCCGGAAGACACGAAGAAGTGTCCGCCGATAAGCTCGTGAAGCAGTAGACAGAATACAGTAGGCAGTAGACAGTAGCGCCTTCTGTCTCCTGTATTCTTTCTACTGACTACTGACTACTGTCTACTGCTTTCAATGCCTTTCGAATTCTTTCTGGCTTTGCGTCACCTGCGCTCACGGCGTAAGCGCCGTCTGGTGCGCGTGACCTCGCTCATCGCGGTGGTAGGAATCGCGGTTGGACTTGCGGCGCTTATCGTTGCGCTGGCGCTGGCAAACGGCTTCCGCGACGAGCTGCGCGACAAGATTTTGCGCAACACTGCGCACCTCACCGTCATCCGCACTGACGGCCAGGCGATGATCGATTACAAATCGGTGGCGGCGAAAGTCGCCGGGATTCCAGGTGTCACCAGCGCATCGGGAACAACTTACGACGGCGCGGTTATCGTCGGTCCACGCGCTTCCGCTTATGCAGTGCTGCGCGGAATCGAAGCCTCGACGAGCACAAGTCAGCAACTGGCCCAATCGCTAATTGCTGGTTCC